>ERZ795046.285-NODE-285-length-64044-cov-4.676523_pt1 | contig 64044 bp, 51 predicted proteins | sample MGYA00375130_ERZ795046 | MGnify/ENA primary metagenome ERZ795046 (study PRJEB30175, sample SAMN05720202) | activated sludge metagenome | isolation source: anaerobic digester from wastewater treatment plant | place: Japan | collected 2015-05-15 ... | reverse complement strand
TAAAGAGATAGTCGATGCATATCCGTGGGAGTGCTGTCTCATTCAATATAACATCATCGATGAGTTCAGCCAGGCTGGTCGGCAGGGACTTACATATGCGGCAGAAAAAGGTCTTGCAGTCTTTATCATGGAGCCCCTTCGTGGTGGAAAACTGGCGAAAACCCCACCGGATGAGATTGCACAGATATGGAACCAGGCCCCTGTGAAGCGGACACCGGCAGAATGGGCGCTTCGATGGCTCTGGGATCAGCCTGAGGTGACTATGGTTCTTTCAGGAATGAATGATGTATCACAGGTTGATGAGAATTGTGCAATTGCAGAAACTGCATATCCCGGGAGTCTGTCAAAAGAGGAGCGTACTCTTATACAGACCGTTACAGACACCTGGCATTCACTCATGAAAGTACCCTGTACGGGATGTCAGTATTGCATGCCATGTCCGTTCGGGGTGAACATCCCCTCCTGTTTTGAATTGTACAATAATCTCTTTATGTTCGGGGATACCTGGCGTACCAATGCTGTGTATGCTGCCCGGCTGGGTGGTATCATGGGAGGATATTCGGTTGCATCTGCCTGTATGGAATGTGGATCCTGCCGTGCAATCTGTCCTCAGGGGATAGATATTCCAGAGAGACTCAAAGAGGTAGCATCACGGCTTGAAGGCCCTTTTTTCCATATACTTGTCCTTGGAGCGAAGATTCTCCTGCCTATCATGCGACGTTCATCCATCGGGAAGAAAAAATTGTTATCACGGTTTCAATGATGAATTATTTAAATTCCTCTCTCGTCAAATACGGGTATCAGTCGGTGAACATGAATCCTCTCTCACAAGCCAGTTGGTATACAAATATAAAGGATCATACCCAAGTAGATACTCATTGAAATTACCTATTCAGGAGGGTGTCTGGCAGTCTCAGCTGAACCATACCAAAGAATTTCATATGATACATATGGATCAGCCGGGTTTTTCAGTGGGGTTGCTTTGCATGAAGGATGCCCGCATCCGAGATACAGACAGGTGGTTGAGATGGTACTGGCAGCAACGCAGACGGCAGGAGTAACAACAAATGAGCATGGAAATGAGGAGGTCCAGGTTGTCGAATTCATTATTGGTGATGATAAATTTGCTGTCAACCTCTTTGATGTAAAAGAGATTGTGGAAGCATCAAAAATCACACCACTTCCTCATGCACCGGCGTACATCCGTGGGATTATCGACCTTCGGGGTGAGATAACTACGATCGTCGATCTCAGGCAATTGTTACGGATTACCAAAGGGAAGTCCGCAGATACTGAGGACCTCAGGTTTATTGTTCTTGACGAGTCGGTTACCGATGGGAAGACCGGTGTTGTGGTCGATGAAGTCACCTCAGTCCTGACGGTAAATGTTGCCGATATTGATCAACATTCTCATGGTGCCGGAGAGGACTCACATATCCTTGGAGTTATTAAAAAGGATGTTGGAGAGAGAGGTGAGAGTAAGAAAGAACTTGTCATCTGGATTGACATGAGCGGACTTATCAGGGAGGCGGGTGGTGTCACCCAGTCCTGATACTATCTATTACCGGGGATTTTTTTACAATACTTTCTGCAGCTAATGCTTTCGGTTGATAGTGCTTCCTGAAGATTGTATCCTCCACAGTCCCCATAAACATTAATCGCGTTCCTATAATGGAAAGACTAGGAAGGGGGCATTTTTTCCAGAAGAAGGGTCAAACAACCGCATTTTGAGGCCTGAACCGAACCGAAAAAACCTGCAGACCTCCGCCAATGAACATGACATCACACCCTCCCATCTATCCAAATACGGATTACCGGTCCGGATCTTTTCTAAAATGTTCAAAATATCAGGATGAATGGGGAATTATAAGTTATAACTCCCCGAATTTAAAGTTGTCAAAGGCGACATGGACCGGCTGTTCCTTAACAAAACCCTGCTCTGAAAGGCGGGATACAAAGAACCCGACATCTCCATGCGCATGTGATGTATCAGTGATGGTCCTGACCATCTTCCCATTGATATACAGACTGAGGACATTTCCTTCTGCCCTGACACCAAGCCGGTTTTTGGCATACCCTTTATTCAGAATATAGGTCTCGGTTAAGGGAATCAGTTCATACACCTTTCCATCCACATGTTTTCGGACCGTAAACCATCCACGGCCATTAATTCCAAATGAGTAATAATTGCCATTGTCAAAGCGGAATATAATCCCGTACTGACCGGTAAGCGGGCCGGAGTCAAGTCGTGCTTCAGCTTCAACCACAAAATCGGTCACATCTTTTCCAAGCAGGGCACGATCAGAAAGGTCTTCTCCCTTCTGAATCATGTGATATTCGCCCTGGGAATAATACTTGAGAAAAGTATCGCTCTCATACGAACCCCACCCGCTCTCTTTGTCAGAAAAGTTATCAAACTGTGTATATCCTGTTCCTGACTGAACATCCGGTGTCGGAATGGGAGTACTCTCACTGACGTCCCTCGTGACTTCGGGAGTCACCTCCAAAACCGGGACGACCTCTTTTTCCTGAACCGGAGGTGAAGACAGGAAAAACAAGGCCAGAACCAGAAAGATTCCAACACCGATTATTCCAATAAGAAATGCCATATCCCTGTCTCCTGGCAGTGACAATTTCATCCGGGGGGGTATTACCGGTTCCGGGGAGTCAGTATCAGGTTCAAGCACCGGCCCTTTGAGTGGTTTTGGTTTATCTCTTGGCTTTTCAGGTATCACATCGTCTGAAAAAAGGTCATCATAGGGGGATATTGGTTCTACATGAGGTGCAGAGGTATCATCTGTCGCCATGGTACAATACTCACATATCCGTGCATCTGGTTTGTTCTCTTCTCCACATGATGGGCAAACCGTCTTCATTCTCTCACTCCAGCGATGCCGGAATTACTGGCATGATGTAAAAATGGCAGGTCAATAGCCCTGCCTTTCCCGATTGCAAGATGTGCAGCTGCAAGGTCGGTGATGGAAAGGCCGGTTGAATCAAAAATTGTGAGAGCACCTGGCGATGGTTTTTGTACAGCACCAGTAAGCACCCTGCCAAGTGTACCCGCAATCTGATCCGGCCTAAATATTCCTTCACGAATAGGGACATTCACTTCACCAGAATGGATCGCCTGTTCCATATCATCAACACAGACATACGCCCGTAAGAGAATATCCGGATCAAGCTCCTGCTTTCCCGGGGCATCAGCACCCATGGCATTAATATGAGCACCATCAGAGATCCATGCCTCCCGGATGAGAGGGGCCCGTGAGGGAGTAACAGTCAGAAGGACATCTGCCCCTGCCGCAGTCTCAATATCGGTCACTTTCACCGGCAGATCTGCATATCGCTCTGCAAACATCTCGGCATGAGATCTGGTGCGTGACCATACCAGCACTTCTTCAGGCTGAAAAACGCGGGAGATCGCCATAAGACCAGAATCTGCCTGCTTTCCAGACCCGATTATCCCGATGGTCCCGGATTTTCTCTGTGCAAGGGCTTTCGTTGCCACCGCTGCTGAAGCACCGGTACGAAGATCAGTCAGGGTGGTCGCATTCAGAACGGCTACCGGTTCTCCGGTCGGGGGATCGAGGAGGATGGTTACCGCCATCACGGTGGGCAATCCGGCCTTCCTGTTATCTGGGTGAACATTCACAATCTTTACCCCTGCAGTATGAAGTGAGGGGATATATGATGGCATTGTTCGAAAATCGCCCCCGGGAAGTGAGACATAGACCTTAGGTGGCATAACACTTCTTCCTGCCCCATGATCGATAAATGCAGATTCAACTGCAGATATCAGGGAGTCCATCTCTACCACCTCTTCAGGTGCCGGATAATACTGCATTAACCTTTTTCTCCTCCCTTTGTTCTTTATTTATTCAAATCGCCGGATGTCTCAAAATCAAGGCTTTTATCCCTTCCGGCATATTTTTCCTCTTAGTATTCTTCCTGACATTGGTTATCTTTTCTCCAGCATGAGTTTGATCAGGGGGATGGCTACATCTGATTCCACATGGGTGTCTGATAAGTATGCCGTATTTGCAAGGACCACCACACCAATCCCTTTATCCCTGACAAATGCGATATCTGCCATGAACCGGTTTGTCTCACCGGCTTTCAGGTGTGTTCGTGGTATATCTTTTGTCTCAAAGGTATCCCAGAAGAGGGATTCCCAAAGCTCGATCCCTTCAGACGATCGAAGTACCCGTGGCTGATGAGAACGGTTCACCGCTGCTAACAGACCTTCCGGAGTATCAATATATCCAAGTTGCAGGGCAAGATAGACTGCCATATCATCAGCATCAGAAATAATTCCTGCTGCCGGGGCCCAGAACCCGTTATACCTGATAACCATCCCTTCATCGCGATCAGGAGCATATCCCCGGTATCCGGTCGCAGATCGATTCAGAAGATCCTCGCTCCATCCTGCTGCGGTACTCTTCATACCAAGAGGGTCCAGGATTCTCTCGCGTACCAGCTCTGGAAAGGTTTTGTTTTGTACCCGTGCGACGATATCCCCTGCGATAGCCGTCCCTCCATTTGAATACTCCCAAGCCTGGCCTGGACGTCTGGATAAGGTCACATGTGAAAGCCAGTCATATCCCATCTCTGCAGAGATCTCTTCATAGCCCCGGAAGGAGGACTCTGCCTGCGTTTCAATAGGATCACGGACATCCTGATACCGATAGAACTCCCAAGGGACATTTGGAAGTCCTGATGTGTGGGTTGCAAGATCAGCAAGAGTTATTTCTCTGCCCTGCCATGAAGGAACAATGACCCCATCAGGAACATAGGACTGTATCGGTGCGGACAGGTTCACCACCCCTCGGAGTTCTGCATCGGCCAGCAGGAGGCCAGTAAAAGTTTTTGAAACTGACCCGATCTCAAATGTGGTTTTATTATTCGAAGCTGCTCCTGATGCCCGGTTTGATACCCCATAGGTATAAATGGCCGAGCCATTCGGGTCTACAAGGATGATGACCAGACAGGGGTATGTTCCATTCTGAATCAGTGGCTCTGCAACCTTCGAGACCTCTTCGGCAGTAAGCGTGGAAAAGTTCCCTGGAGCAGTACTTCGCCACTCCTCCGGACTCATCACTCCTGCTATCGGAGAGCAGAAAAGAAAAATTGCCAGAACCACAAGGTATTGAATTCGTAGTGTCCGAAGGTATATCATTATGCCTGCTCCTTTTTCCAGACAATATACGAATAGACGACAAGATATATGGTTCCTATAATGACCGGAAGAAGGATGAACAGGTATGCATACTCCGGTACCAAAGCACCAACCAGGCAAAAAAGGGCGATAATGAGAAAGATCCGAAAACCCCTTTCATGCGTCTCCTTCCATACCGTCTCACTCTCCAGCGTCCATGGTGTTCGAATCCCTGCAAACCAGTTAGGTTTGACTCTTCGGATAAAGAATGCAATGCCTCCCATGAGGATAGCAAAAATGATAGCGATTACCTGGTTCATCGGGACCTGCATTCCAAGTGCCCAGAGAAGAGTAATGAGAAAGAGCAGACAGAAAAAGACATTGAGGAGGAGGATAAGACCATCATACGCCCTTTCAAACTCCTTATACCGCTCCCATCTTGGATTATACCCTGGCAGCACCATCATGAGTATGGTTATCCCGGTCATAAGTGCTGGTATGAGAATAATCCCAGGAAAGACCGGTGATGTCCCATCCACCTCACCATGAATATTCCAATGGGTAGGAATAACATCAGGAAGATATGGGTATACCAGGATCACAATTCCACCGGTCAGAAGAATGATGAAAACTGAGAGGATTCGAAGGAGGTGCATAATGATATTTGGATCGATAAGAATAGGTTCTTTTCGACCTTCATTCCGGTTTCAAACGGCCTTTGAAGAGAACATACCTTTGCTCATCAGGTAATTCTCCGTTTTTCCAGATTGCTCATTTGCGTATAGCTTCACAAATTGCCACTTTTTCAATCACCCGCATTGGATGCCTGCTTCGTATGAAATACTCCAGCCTAGATGCCCGGTAGGAATGCCCTGACAGCGTCGGCTCCGAACCATCTCCCCTAAAACATCCAGGACACCCAGAATACCACAATGCCTGGAGGCTGCCATATCAATAAATCGATCTGCATCATGTCGGGTATATGGAGGGGCCATTTCTCATGTATCGTGCCATCTTCGGATTATCTGCATGTATGACAAGTGTCCGGGCGTCATTCTGATGACCAATTCCGAATGATACAAGAAGATGTACTATATGCATACAATATTTTTATATCTCTATCAGAACGGTTTGATGTGATACCAGAAATATCGTTTCTTTTTTCTGAAATACACAGAAGTTTTTCTTCTTCGCTCTCAAATATTGAACAGGAGATAAAACCGGGACTACTGGTTCCGGGGAGATTTCTATGAATTCAAGATGGATTAATCAAATCCCATGTTTTTTTCCGGACAACTGGCATATGATCTGTATACTGGGAGTAATCCTGTTAATTCTTCTTATTCCGGTTTCTGGAGCATCAGTCCCTGAAATTACTTCACTGGTTCCCGATACAGGGCATGCCGGATTCTCCCACCAGATAACCATGAATGGCCAGGGATTTACTGAAAATATGTCAGTTGGTCTTGCACTGGATGATACGATCCTGAATATTACGGAAATGAAATTTATTTCAGATACATTAGTGACATTTCGGGTCGTTATCCCTCCAGATGCAAAGCCTGGACTGTATCAGATGATTGTGCGTTCACCATCTTTTGGTGAGCAGCGATATAATCAGGTATTTCATGTCGAGCCACCGGCAGCACCGGAGATAGAAAACATCTCACCCTCCTTTGGAATGGCCGGATCCACAGTCCCGTTCCTGCTGACCGGGAAATTTTTCCGGTCCGGATGCATCGTTCGTATTACCGATGATACAAAACAGATTAATGCATCCAACCTCACTGTCAGTTATGGTCAGATATCCGGGGAATTTATCCTGCCAGTAGACATACGACCAGGTACATGGAATCTATCGGTTATCAATCCGGACGGACGTGTATCTGTTCAATCGTCACATTTTACTATCACCGCCCTCCCTGCGCCATGGATCCTTGCTATCAGTCCTGATCAGGGTGGCATGGATACCCCGGTACAGGTGGCTGTAACAGGCGGGAATTTCCTGAAAGGAGCGTCCTTCACCTTATCCAGAAAAGACCACACCGTACCAGGTTCTGATATCGTTGTTGAATCACCAGGGCGTATCATTGGAACTGTCCTGATACCCCAAAAGTATTTGGAGGGCTTGTGGGATCTTACGGTTACGAATCCGGATGGTCAGTCTGTACAAAAACCCAATGCCTACTTGAGTGGTGAACCGTATGCACCATTCAATCTGCAGCTATCTCCGTCATGGGGTATTCAGGGGAGAGAGTACCAGCTCGTCATCAGAGGCATGGCATTTCTGGAGGGGGACCGGGTTACCCTGCAGCGGGGAGAGAGGACAATAGCTGCTAAAAACGTCACGATTGTATCTGATACTCAGATCACCTGCACCATTTCGATTCCGGAGAATGCCGAGCAGGGGGCCTGGGATGTGGTCGTGACAAGCAGGTACAATAAAAGTGATATCCTGAAAGGAGGATTTTCCATCTATACGAAGACTTCCCTTCTCCTAGCCGGGATTAAACCAGATAACGGAGAGCAGGGGCAGTACATGACCGCTACCATCACCGGTAATAACCTGGTGAATGGGTCATCTGTATCCCTGACCGCTGGCGGGAAAGATGTGATCCGGAGTGAAAAAACAATTCTCATCCGTCCTGATGAGATGAAGGCCTGGTTCCATATACCATCCGACATGATGCCAGATACCTATGACCTGACTCTGACATTTCCGTCAGGTCAGAAACTTGTAAAATCAGGCGCTTTCAGGGTGTTCTATAATAACACACCGATTATTGATACAATAGAACCAGACCGGGCACCGACCGGAACAGAAGATCTGAAGATTACGGTCACTGGTAAAAATTTCGGAGACGGTGAGTACCTCAATCTCAATCTCTCCTTAAATAACACAACACTCCCGATCTCGGGTGCCATGTCATATAAAGGGACACGAATTATCGGATATTTGAGTATTCCAAATGGGACAGAGACCGGATGGTATACCCTTGATGTTACCCGGGATGCCGGGCGGGGGCGGAGTTCATCAAAGACAGAGATGTTCAGGGTTCTGTAAGTAACTCTCTTATTTACCTTATTTTTGTGAGTATAAAGGTGCCATCCATCCCTTTTGATGATATTATATTGACATTCCTAATATCCTGAACCAATCAGGCAGGTATGCAGCTTCATGTGGTATGATATATAGCTTCAGATCCTAAGAAAACACATGGATTGTGGTCTGTACATCATAACTGATGAGATTCTGGCTCCCGGCTATTCTCATATTCAGATTGCGAGAGAATCACTCTCCGGGGGAGCAAAAATCATCCAGCTTCGCGAGAAAAGAAGGAACGGAAGAGAACTATATGCGATTGCCATGGAGATCCGATCCCTCTGTTCCCGGTATAATGCCCGTTTTATCGTCAACGACAGGCTGGATATTGCGCTTGCAAGCCAGGCAGACGGGGTTCACCTGGGTCAGGATGATCTTCCTCTTTCCGCGGCACGCCGACTCGCTTCGCGTCCTTTTATTATCGGAGTATCTGTCGGAACCGTAGAGGAAGCGGTCCGGGCAGAGCGTGAAGGGGCAGATTATCTCGGGGTAGGCCCGGTATATCCCACCGGAACAAAACCTGATGCCGGACCGCCGGTGGGTCCTGAACTTATTCGAATCATACGTGCGGCGGTTACCATTCCTATTGTCGCTATTGGGGGTATTACTCTGTCAAATGCAGGTGATGTTCTTGCAGCGGGTGCAGATGGGATAGCAGTCATATCCGCGGTGATTTGCAGTCCTGATATTGCAGCAGCCTCGCGAAAGTTTGCAGACCTTATGGTCAGATAAATGGATCATTTCTGTTATCCTGGAAGTATCTGATGCACAAAAGGTACATATTGTCCGAATGAGACGCAGTACGGATATGACACTTGATGAGATCACCATCAGCAGGGCAATCATAACCGAACATCTGCATACCCTTGTTGAATACATGGAGATGGATGTTGCTGTCGTGGGCGCCGGTCCCTCCGGGCTGGTATGTGCCGCTCTTCTCGCGGAAAAAGGTCTGAAGGTAGGACTTATTGAGAAGAAACTATCCATCGGAGGTGGAATGTGGGGAGGAGGAATGATGTTTCCCAGGATTGTGGTTCAACAGGAGGCAAAACGGCTGCTCGATCACTTTCATATCCGTTCATCTGAATTTGCACCGGGATATTTTACCGCCAGGTCAGTGGAGGCAGTCACCAAACTTGCTGCTGCAGCGTCTGATGCCGGGGTCGAGTTCTTCAATCTGACCACCGTTGAGGATGTGATGGTCAAGGGTGACGGGATGCTTTCAGGCCTTGTGATCAACTGGCAGCCGGTTGAGGCAACCGGGCTTCATGTGGATCCCCTCACGATCAGGTGTACAATGACCGTCGATGCAACCGGTCATGATGCCGTGATCGCACATCAGGTCTCGAAAAAATGCGGAAAACCTGAAATCAAAGGCGAAGGGACCATGTGGGCAGACAACGCCGAGTCTTTTGTTGTCTCTCATACCAAAGAAGTCTTCCCTGGTCTGTTCGTATGTGGTATGGCTGCAAATGCAGTATTTGGCGGTCACCGGATGGGGCCGGTATTCGGTGGGATGCTCCTGTCAGGTGAATCGGCAGCAGAGCAGATCCTCTCCAGGTTTTAAACCCACTCTTTCTTCTCAAACGGGTTGAAATCATCGAAGATGCAGTCAATCTCAAACACATATGGTTTAATATCAAGCACTGGCGAACCATCAAGGGCCTCAAGTCCGGTAACCGTGATTATACCGCCCGATATATGTTTTATCCTTCCGATTGAGAGTGCAATGGGATTTGGCCGTGCAGGTGACCGGATGGTAAATACCGGTCGCGCTTTATCCCAGTCAGGCCTTTTTGCAAAAAGGAGGTTCCGCTCTGCCTGATGCATCCAGTAGAGTACCCAGATGTGGGATATCCCCTCCATCGTCCCAAGGCCCGGAATGAACCGCTCATAGATCTCAATCTGCATCGGTTCAGAGCATGATCTTCCTTGTCTTGGTGCTGATTTCCTGCTGGTAAATGGTGAGTGAATAATCCCAATCGGTTCCAGTTCAATCATCTCATCCCTCTGTCTTTTTTCTTTTTATACAGGCATCAAACTGATCACCAGGGATGGTTGAGCATGAATATCATTCCATTTAAAAGGGTGGCAAATACGGTCCAGCACAGATATGGTATAAGGAGCCATACCGCAGCCCGTGACGTGGATCTGAAGTGGTGCATAGTAAGGAGAATCAAAACAATGAGGATTAGTATCACGCACAATCCCCCGATTAATGACTGCATCGCGAAGAACACATACGACCAGAGAAGATTGACACCAAGCTGAAGGAGAAACCAGACCGTTGCTCTCCTGACGGTATGTTTCTCAATGCCATGCCTGAGAACAAGCCACCATGAAATCCCCATTACCATATAGAGAATGGTCCATACAGGCCCGAACAACCAGTCAGGTGGATTAAACCATGGCTTTTGAAGGGTCTGGTACCAGGCGGATACCCCTGTCATGGTAAAGAATGATCCAATATATCCGATAAAGAGGGGGAGAGCAATACAGAAAATCAAAAGAAAGACGGTACGAACAGAGCGAATGTTTATGTGCATGGTATTCTCCGGCTCTCTGGTGAAGATGGGGGTAAGGGAAAAAATTCCGATACTTTCTTTATGTCTGAGAACATGTATTAAAGTCACTGGCAGGATTCTTTAGAATTTTTGTCACACCAACTAGTGCGAATATATTGCCCAAAATTTGTTTCATAACCCTGACAGGTTTTTTGTGATGATTTTGCACTTTTTACCGGAGATGGTCAGATCACAGAATCAGATATTCAACCAGAAAGTGTACCGACAACAGAATCTTTTGAAGAAACGGATATTGAAACCATCAGGGTCCGTCTTCCGAACACCAGAAAGGGTGAGCAGTTCGCGTATGCCGAGCTGATGCTTGGCTCATTTCATATTCGTGTCCGTTGTTCTGATGGCGTAACCCGTCTTGGCAGGATCAAGGGGAAGATGAAACGTCGTGCCTGGATCCGCGAAGGTGATGTCATTATTATTACCCCCTGGTCATTCCAGGATGAGAAGTGCGATATCTCGTACCGGTATACTCCACCACAGCGGGACTGGTTAAGACGGAACAAATATATCTAATATTTTCCCGCATTTCCAATTTTTCTGTCTACGGGGCTTGTCATCAGATCCCGAATTTCTGCATATACCCTGATACCAAAGATATATAATCTTACAAAAAAAGCATAACGCATGTCTCCACGGGGTATTGATCCAGCTCCTGCCCGGAGATACCGGGTAAAGGAAGGGAGAATTAGTAAGGACCGGGCACGTTATCTGGAGACGTTGCGGCATCATCCCATGAAAACACCCTATCCGCATCCTCCACGAAAAGCCTGGAAAAAACGGTCTGAGCCAGGCCCATGGCACATGACTCACAGCCACCCTCATGAGGAGGCCCTAGGCCCTCACACCAACCAGCCCGGGCCTATCCGGTTTCCGGTACCAATTACCCGCACAGGGAAAAGAACCTGACTATTTTTTTAGTTAATACCTGCATGATCAGCAGGGCAAGAGAGATGAATATGCCGATAATAACAAGAATCCATACCAGAATTCGAACGGAAAAAACCTTTTCTGGTTCATTTCAGATATAAGCGCATCCTGTGTATTGTCAATCCATTAGTACACTCCAATAATCTGCTTATCCCTGCGAGTGATACTCTGGATGGATGCCTTTTCTATGAACACATTCATCAGTTCCGTTTATGGGAGGATTTAAGTTCTTCCCTGTGAAATATGGACGCTGATATGGCCGTAGATCCGGATGAGAGCCGGTTCGATGAAGGGATATCGCTAATTAAAGCGGGAAAGATCGAAGAAGCGATTGATATCTTTTCAGAACTGGTAGAGAGGAATGATCGGAATCATAAAGCCTGGAATGCATATGGGGTGGCTTTATCCCAGACCATTCATAAAGAGAGTGCGATTCATTGTTTTGAAAATGCTCTCCGGCTCGATCCTGATAATAAAATATATCAGCGGAACCTTGACCGAATTAAAAAACCCACAGAAAAGAAAGGGATACGAAAGAAAGCGGAACTGACTCCGCAAAAAAAGAGCAGGGCATGGGGTTTTGGTGTTGTCATTCTGGTTCTTCTGGTGGGTATTATCGGAATATTCGCATCTGGTCTGATACCTGGTTTTTCAGTATCTGATGGCATTTCAGGCATTCTTCCCGGACAGGAGAAGGCACATGACATACCGGAAGGTACACCTGTTCCAAAAGTCACCCCCGAGGTTACGTCAGAGCCAACCCCGGAGATGACACCTGTTCCAACTCCTACAATTCCCCCCAAACCAGAAACCGTCTTTTATTTCTTTGACGTCAGCCAGGGTGATGCAGCACTCGTTCAGAGTGAGGGAAAAAACATGCTTATTGATGCTGGGCCGGTGAGTTCCGGTCCACGCCTTGTCGAATACCTGAATCAGCTGAATGTGACAACTCTTGATTATGTTGTTGCCTCCCATCCCTATGATGACCACATCGGTGGAATGGTTGATGTACTCAAAGCTTTTGAGGTACAGACGTATGTCGATAATGGCATGACATACTCATCAGACCTGTATGAAAAGGTGATCAATGCCGTCATATCAGACCAGGCGGTCAGGATGATCGTTACTGCCGGCATGAATATTCCCTTTACCAATACCACAACGGTTGATGTGATCGGACCATACCGGCTGACCGGCCACCAGGATGCAGACTCGCTGGTCCTTCGTGTATCCATGAAGAATGTCTCTGTTGTCTTCCCTGGTGATTCATCAGAGGTCAGGGGACCTGCAACTATCTTAAAACTTCCTGATCATGGTTCGGATGCAGGTATCGGACCAATTATGAATACAAGGCCAAAAGCGGTTATCATCTCTCTCGCATCAGGAAACCCGTTTGGTTATCCCCGATCAGCCACACTTGATGAGATTAAGAAACAGGGTTCCCAGGTATTCCGGACCGATATCAATGGGACTATCCGGATCAGTACCGATGGTGAAACCTGGAGTGCTATTACGGCACGTTAATATTTTTTAAATCAGGAAAAAGAAGAACCTCTATTCTATCCGGTATTTCCCTTCAGGAATGGTCATGGTAAATTGCGCGCCACGCCCCTCGATTCCGGTCTCTTCAATGGTAATGCCGGTAATTGCCAGGATCTCCCGTGCAAGAAAAAGTCCAAGACCGGTATTTTTCCCAACCTCACGTGAAAAGATGTGTTTTTTCATGGTCGGCGAAATTCCTACCCCATCATCCTCAATTATCCATTGCACCGTGTTGTCAGGGGTTTTCTTCCAATAACTGGATATTTTGGTAACGTGCCCTCCATGCCGGATAGCATTCTCCATGAGATTATAAATCACCTTTACCAGAAGTGGATCGGCGAGAACGAGCAGTCGTGAATGAGTATCAAATTCAATGGACACTGATTTGGTATTGATAAGCATAGATGAATTTTTCAGGACTACCCTGATATCATGCCAGACCGGCTCTTTCGATCCCAGATCCTGATAATCACGGGTAAATTCGATATGATGCCTGATTGAACGGGCTGCCGTCTGTGCTTTCTGGATAAACATTCGTGTCTCTTCCATACTGGTCTCTGTCGCTGCAAATTCTAGGTAGCCGGTCAATGCAGTCAGAACATTGAGAATATCATGCCGGGTGATGGAAGAGAGCATGTTCAGTTTTTTATTTGCCGTGACCAGTGCCTCCTCTATCCGTTTTTTATCAGTAATATCATGGATGATAGAATACAGCACCTGTCTGGAATCAAGGACTATTGGCCCACTGTGGACCTCAACATCACGGATCTCTCCGGAGGCAAGGCGGTGTTGAAAATAAAAGAAATTTCTTTCTTCCTTCCGTGCCCGTTCCATCTCCTGAAAAATTTCATCTCTGGTTAAGCAGTTTATCTGCATAATCTCCATGTGAGTCAGCTCATCATGAGTATATCCATAATAGGAGCAGGCTGCAGGGTTTGCATCCAGTATTGCTCCGTTTTCAGGATTTATAATCAACATAACCGAATGGCTGTTTGAAAAAATGCTCCTGTATCGTGCCTCACTTGACTTTAATGCATCTTCAGATCGTTTCTGATCAGTCAGATCCTGAATCTGAACCAGGTATCCCCCGGTAATATCCGGATATGAGAGAGAGATAGGAGTGATCTGGACCTGGATAAAAATCGTACCTGATTTTGTGGTCTTATAAAGATGATGCTGCTTTACCAGGTCAAAATCAAAAGTTGTGGTATACTCAATCCGCTCTCCTCTCCTGAGCTGTTTTAGCATCTGCTCAGGTACATTCGGGTCCTTATAAAGATCGAACAGGGAGATCTCTTTTGGGTCAATGATTCCAAAGAGATCAAGACTGGCGGTATTGACCTGCAATAGTTTTCCATCCGAATTATACAGCTCAATGGCAATCGGTGACTGGGTAAAAATCTCATGAAAGATGATCTCAGCCTGTCTGGATTTGATGAGGGGGACAAGCTTCTCGGACACATGATAGAACAAATCCTTTGGGGAGTCTGTCTTGACAAAATAAAGATCCGCTCCGCTGTTGAGGGCATCAATAACAACCTGGTCATTTCCTTTTCCGGTAAGAATCACAAAAGGAATCTTGTTCCCCTTGCTCCGAAGGGATTTGAGAAATGATATTCCGTCGGTTACCGGCATATCATAATCGGAGATGATGGCGTCATAGTGGTTCTTTTTAAGAAGTCGCTGGGATTTTTTTACCGTGTCTGAAGTTGTCACTTTAAATGGTCCTGTTTTTTCAAGGAATGCTCGTGCAACTTCACAGATCTCAGAATCATCATCGACAAAAAGAAGGGAATAAATCATGCTGCTACGCCCCCTGCCATGGTATCATTCTGGATGGTAAAGTATGAAACCTTATCTTCTCAGCAGCCGATGATTCAAGCTGTGAATGATATGGCCAGGTATATCGGATGGGTCATGATGGGGGTAATTATTCTCCTTATCTGGTGTCATGCATCGGCTGAACCAATATCAGGATGGCATCCCTCTGCTCGTGACTATTTCAAAGAACCGGGATCAGGATTGGGTGAAAACGGTGCTTCGGTCCCGATCATCCCTTTAATTCCTGAAAACCGTTCGGTACAGAAGAATACAACATCTGCATCACCGGTACAGGTCCTTTCTGAAGGAGTGGATCAGGGGGCAGGAGGCGGGGCAAGGATACTGGTGAGATATAACACATCAGAAGTATCAGCCCTTGCTGATGTGGAGATTGAAGGAATTGCTCTTGAAGAGGATCTCAGCACAAGCCTTCCAGGGCTGGTCGTATACTCCGCACAGGGAAAGAGTGAAGAGGAAGCAATAAAGAAACTCTCTTCCCTGCCTGGCGTTTTATATGCCGAGCCTGACTACATACTCTCTATCGACCGGACTCCGGATGACCCTGAACTCTGGCGGCAGTGGGGTATCGCAAACACCGGTCAGGTATACCGTGAGGATGTGCCCCCCGGAAAGGCAGGATCAGATGGAAAAGTTCTCAGTGCCTGGGATATGACGACCAGTTCCGGGGATGTGATTGTTGCAGTCCTTGATACCGGTGTTGATTATTCTCATCCTGATCTTATGGCAAATATGTGGACCGGCCCTTCAGGAGAACACGGAGCAAATGTTATCACCGGTACCAAAGATCCAATGGACGATAACGGGCATGGAACCCATTGTGCCGGGATTATTGGTGCTGTGGGTAACAATAACGTAGGAGGTTGTGGTGTTGCATGGCAGACAAAACTGATGGCAGTCAAGGCTATTGGTGCGAATGGGAAGGCATACACATCAGATATCATCAAGGGAATTGAGTATGCAACATCAGCCGGGGCAGATATTATCAGTTGCTCATTCGGGGGCCCGGAAAATTCCCAGGGGTTATATGATGCAATTGCCGCATCGCCCGCGCTCTTTGTCTGTGCGGCGGGAAACCAGGGAAAAAATAATGATCAGGAACCTCATTACCCGTCATCATATCAACTCCCCAATATTATCAGTGTTGCAGCAACCACATCATCGGATACTCTTGTTCCAACATCCAATTACGGAACCAGTGTTCATTGTGCAGCGCCCGGAGAGGATTTATATAGCACATCTCTGTCAGGAGCTGGTGGATCCCGATACCGGTACATGACCGGAACTTCGCAGGCAACGGCCTTTGTGGCAGGAATGATATCTCTGGTCATGAGCGCTGATACCAGTCTTACCGCTCCGCAGATTCGAACACTCCTCATATCCACCTCTGATCGCGTCCCTGAACTCGAGGGAAAAGTTGCGGCGCAGGGCCGGGTAAACCTGACCGCCGCTCTGGCCGGTATATCTGGCCAGGATACGATCAGATTGTATCAGGGATGGAACTTTGTATCAGTGCCAAGGCCACTTGCACCAGGAAAGGATACTGCCCAGATATTTGGGTCGGTGAGCTCTGGAGGTCATTCAGTCCTTGAATACCTGCCGGATACCGGATGGAGAACGCTCAAGGCATCAGATCCCGTATCGATTATGACCGGGTACTGGGTCTATTCAACAAAAGATGATTCGATCAGGCTCCAGTATGCACCATCTCCTGGAATCGTCAGAAAACAGATACAAAAGGGCTGGAACACCTGGGGCCTCCCCATGAAAGAGCCGGTTAAGGCAAAAACGGCATTATCTGCCATACAGAAGATCTGGAAATATGTAATAGGGTACGATGGCGTCCTGCAACAGTACGAGAGCCCCATTCTGAATGGCGGGTCAGGAGACCAGAGCGATGACCGTCTTGTCAGACCACAACTGGGATATTGGCTCTATAGTACAGGAGAAGGAGAGATTACCGGATAATCTTTCTTTTACTCCTGATAATTCCGAATGATCAACTCGTTGATTGCTCCTCTTTTATCTCCTTTACTATTGATAAATCGTTTTGCAAGTACCCGCTCGATCACATAATCCTGATAGAGATCATCAAAGAAATGATCCTCCGGGTTCTCATTTCTCGGATCTGAATTGGAGAGCATGACTTTTGCCCCGGCTTTATCCACAGCCCTGAAAAAATTCATAAGCCTGATCTGGTCCTGTTCTGAAAATCCCTCCTGCGAATACGCAGTAAACGATGAGGTTTTATTGAGCGGCCGGTACGGGGGATCAATATAAACAAATGAGCTGCTGGTGACATACTCAAGGCAGGTGGTAAAATCACCCTGAATAATGGTGGTATGCGTAAGAAGATGTGATGCCCGTATCAGGTTTTTTTCCTGAACAATATTTGGGTTTTTATATTTCCCAAAGGGCACATTAAATTCTCCCCTGGAATTGAGTCTGAAAAGTCCGTTAAAACACGTCTTATTCAGAAATAATAATTGTGATGCCCGTTTAATGGTATGACTGCCATAGGTTTCATAATCAAACGAAGGTTTTTGCCGGTTCAGATCATCACGGATCTGATAAAAAAGGTCCAGTTGGAGAGCCTCGTCACGGGTGTCATACATCTCCTGTAAATCACTTAAAAGTCTGATGAGAGCGGTGACATCCTGTTTGACAACTCTCCAGGTCAGAATTAACTCGGGATTGATATCACAGATGACAGATTCTTTGATGGGATAAAGTTGTGCAATATAAAAAAAGACTGCACCACCACCAACGAATGGCTCAATATATCTGACGAGGGCATCGGTCTCGAGAGAGTGTGGAAAACGGGAATCAAATTCATAGAGGAGCTGACTCTTTCCCCCGGCCCATTTAAAGAATGGCTTTGCATACTCATCCTCTCCTTTCGAGCGTCTGCCGCGAAGTGACCGGATAAGGTGCTGTCGATCCTGTTTCATAAACCCTGTAGTATGTGACCCTTTGAGGAGATAATTCGGACGGATTATAACGATGTGATTCACATGTATAACGAATGAAGAATTTTTTTTTGTCTCCTTCTGGGCCTGGTGGTAAGCGGCCTTATTCTGGCCATGCCCGGATCTATCTTCATATCATGGGAGATTCAGGCAACGGCAGCTGTGACGATACTTATGGTTATCTGGTGGATTACCGAGGCAATCCCTATACCGGCAACCGCTATGGTTCCGCTCGTTGGTTTTCCTCTGCTCGGTGTATTAAGCCCGGCTGAGGCCTCGGCACCGTACGCAGATAAAACCATATTCCTCTTTCTTGGTGGATTTATTATCGCCGCCGCTATGCAAAAATGGAACCTGCACCGGAGAATTGCCCTCTCCATCATTCTTCTGACCGGAACAAGTCCAAAACAGATCATTCTGGGCTTTATGATTGCAACCGCATTTATATCCCTTTGGATCTCAAACACGGCCACGGCGATGATGATGATCCCGATTGCTGTTGCCATCATCGGAACGATTGGGGTAGACGCATTTCGGGAAACATCAGGTGAGGAGGAGGGTCTTGACTTTGCGAAGGCTCTTGTTATCTCTATCGCATATGCCGCATCAATCGGGGGCCTTGGAACTATTATCGGCTCCCCGCCAAATGGGATATTTCTTGCCCAGTTGAAGACACTCTTTCCAGATGCACCCTCCATCGGGTTTGTAGACTGGATGGTTTTTGGCATCCCGCTTGTTGCAATCTTTATTCCGCTCACCTGGCTCTGGCTGGTGTATGGTCCGTTCAGGCACCTTCCGTCAAAACTTCCTCATAGCCGGGAGATCATCAGTGAAGAACTTCGAAAACTTGGTAAGATCACACCTGGCGAGCGGTGGACCCTGATTGTTTTTAGCATGACTGCTCTGATGTGGATCTTTTCCTCGACGAAAAAAATCGGTGATATCACAATACCCGGACTTGACATACTGTTTCCCGGTATTGATGACTCAACGATTGCGATGTTTGGAGCTATCCTCCTCTTCCTCCTCCCGGTGAGTATCAAAAACCGGCAGTATACCATGGACTGGGAATCCGTGACGAAGATTCCCTGGGGCATCCTTCTTCTCTTTGGCGGGGGGATCTGTCTTTCAAAAGGATTTATCAAATCCGGCCTTGCAGATGAACTGGTAAAGCATTTGACCGGACTTTCAATACTCAATGCATTAATTATAGTGTTTCTTGTTGCGATTCTGGTCTCATTCCTGACCGAAGTGACTTCAAATACTGCAATCGCCTCGGTAATGATGCCAATCCTTGCAGTCACATCGGTCAGTCTCATGATAAATCCAATCATTCTCATGCTTACGGCTGCCCTGACTGCATCGCTTGCTTTCATGCTGCCGGTTGCAACCCCGCCAAATGCGGTTGCCTATGGTACCGGCTACATGACGATGCGGGATCTGATGCAAACCGGTTTCATTCTGAATATGATCGGTGTTCTCCTGGTTACCATATTTATGTATACCGTCGTACTCTGGGCTCTGGGAATAACCTTTGAACTTCCCTCCTGGGCAGTTGCACCATAAAAAATTAATTTTTAATGTGATTATTTCATTAAAAATGTTATAAAGACTTTTTTACAGGTTCATCTGAAAAAGAAGAAACTACTTAAAAACAGGGACACGAGGTACTGAGAGGTTCACAGGGAATCAGACCAGTCATGAATGAACAGGAGTCATCATGAGGCGGATTCATCTGTGACAGTTTCTACAGAGAGCGTGTTGTCCAGGGTGTATAATGGAGGTATCACGTTTAAATCGTATTATTTCAGCGGCTGTGGTTTTCCTTCTGGTGCTGTCCGGTTGTGTGTATGCAGACCGGCTTCCCTCACAGGTGCCTGAAAATCAGAAGATCAGTATCTCCACGATCATCGATGTTGTCGGGTTCGTATCTGACAAATCGTATATGTCATGGACGATCGATGACTCTGAAACACCGGTTACGACTGCACAACTGACCGGAGGCAGCGGATCCAATCCGACAATCCTGACCACAGAACAGGTGCGGGCACTTGCTGCTGCAAAGTCATCTGTTGCAGGACTATCGTACTCGGTCGGTTCAGGAAATCAGCTCTATTCACTTACCGTACCTGATTATCTCCTCAATGATCTGGCATTACCCGACATTGCCCCAACTGATCCCTGGTGGGGGAAGACCTGGCAGTCGATTCTGAATACTCTTGATGCTTCATCATATTCAAAGACCCAGGATACGGAATATGGCAGTATCCATGACAGTAGATTAAATCCAGGTGAATCGATTGCTATTGTGACATTCTCTGACAGCATTATGACAAATGGTGGTCATCTCATGCTCAACAAGGACCTTGGCTTTGACTCACAGAATAAGGGCAAAGGGCTTTCTAACCTGGAGGTTGAGAAAGTGCTTTCCTATGAGAGCATCGACGGGTCATTCCTTGTCGGTAGTGAAGAGTGGAGCCTTGATGTCGCGGGTAATTATGCAAATACCGATGATTCTATCAGATGTGTCTTTGCATCGGCAAAGGAGAGTGTCATTCCCGCATTCTGTAATGTGGTACAGGCAAAGAGCGAACTTATCAACTTCAACAGCGGTCAGGTTTCCACAAAAGGATCTCTCCGGGCTGTTGCAGCAACAAGTGATGTTCCGGCCGGTCTCTTCTATCAGATCGCCGTCACTCCGATTCCTGGTTCCGGCTCCGGATTTGCAGAAGGAACTGTTAAGACTGAATTCGCTGGCTCTATAATGGAAGCCCGCGGCAAATCAGACATTCCGTCTACAACGAACCAGTGGTCTGACAAAACTACGGTATCTGGTGGTATCAAGAACTTCCAAAAGACGTTTGGGTACGAATCCGGTGTTACCATCTAATCCTGATTCAATCAGGATTTGCCTTTTTTACCTGCATTCAAAACCGCTTTAGAAAACCGGATATAAACAATCTGTAAATCATTGAATATATCACCCCGGCTTGTATATCGCGTAGTGATGCGTGGATCGGTCTGTTGTTTCTCTCATTCATGGCAATCGGAGGATGGACATTTGAACAGACGATGCCAGTCGTATCGGTTCCTTCCGTTTCGATTTTATCAATATCAGGGGCCTTGATCAGACAACGGCACCCTCATACGCAACTATCAATTCCGGGGAAAAACGGTCATTTCAGCGACAAATGAGATTGTGCAGGGTGACATCGTCGGTATAGGAAAACAGCATCGTGATATAAGCGCGCTGAATACCGCCGGAACAATCGCCTGGTAGTAGCGGCTAACAGTATCGATATCACCATTCCGGATCGCCTCGCTTTGACCGTCCTGTAGGGTGATGCCAGGTCATATTGTCTCAGGGATAAGGGGAGTGTGCAACAGTATGCAACCCCGCGGGTATCCGGGGATCTGGCAATAACCACCACCATGCTGCACACGAAGAAGGGTGTATGGCCTTATCTCAATAGAACCAGATCTTTTCAGAAAAAAAAGAATAATTAGAGGTTCAATTTTATTTTATTTCCTTTGAGCCGGATAATATCCAGTTTTTTCAAATCCTCAACGACCAGTCTGACATACTCATCACTTGGTATGTCAAATCTTTCCAGTTTCCGAGGTCCATCAATCTCTTTATCAGGGATCTCATCCTTGGCTCTGATAAGATCGTCGATGGTCTCCGCTTTTGTACGATTTATAAGATAGATGAAATAATCAACAACCGACCGCTTTGATAGTACTGATTTAATTATCTGAACAAAATCTTCTTCTGACATGTCATATTTGCCCAATTCTTCACGCAGTTCATCAAGGGAGATCCTGAATATGAGCTCAGCTCCGGCATGAACAAGATAGCGCGATAATAACGTTATTTTATGGATTTTTGTGATATTGAATGATTCAAGTTCTTCATCCTTTGGGAGGAGGATGACCGGTGGAGAACAAACATAGATGAGTTCATCAGCCGGGATAATCTTTTGAAAGACTAACTTTCCATCCTGATAATCGACTACCTTATTATTGAGAAGTACCGTATACCGCACTAATTCTTCAAGCGCTGATGTTATTTCCTCCTCATTGAGGACCTGATGTGGTTTACGCTTGTATACAACATCTCCCACGCTCTTTCCTTCCAGGTTCTGGAGAGAATAATTCCGTTCAAGAGAGAGCTGGGCGAGTATCTCCTCCACCTGATGCAGTTCCTGCTCTATCTCATTCATCCAGTTATCAACGGATTCATCATCCAGATCTTCCTGTTTATCATCTTCTTTCCTCCTGTTGTTATCTTCAAGTTCGTTCTGTAATTCTTTTTGGCAATAGGTAAAATAGGAGACAAGATTGTCATATGTGCCGGAAACAAGAAACCGGAAAGAGGAATCTGAAGTGGATTCAATCCTTGAAGATACGCCATTTTTACGTAAATATTTCACGAATTGTTCGGCTTCTTCCTGACTATAAAAGGGAAAGGTATGACCTAACATGATACATCACAGATCTTGTTTTTGAGATGATAATGTAATGACATGCCTTTTGTTATACCCGTCATACCCTCCTGTGATCAGAAAGGCATGTTCATGAGATCTGATGAGAAACTCTGTTCTCCATGTATAATCCGGCCGTAAAACCGGTCATCCTGTTCATATCTTCCCTTGCCTCATTTCTGGTTCCGTATACAGTATCTTCATTAAATGTGGCACTACCGGCCATTGGCTCTTCGTTTGGTCTGGATGCGGTAACCCTGGGCTGGGTTACGACTGCATATCTTCTTATCGCAGCGGTCTGCATGCTCCCTTTTGGTAGGCTTGCCGACATATATGGAAGAAAGCGGATTTTCATTCTGGGCAACATACTTTTTGCATGTGGTTCACTTCTTGCAGCCTTGTCATGGACCGGGAATCTCATTATCATTGCTCGGATGATTCAGGGTCTTGGCGGGGCGATGGTATTCTCAACGTCTATGGCTATTGTGACCGTGGTTTTTCATCCGGGTGAACGCGGGCAGGCTATAGGCATTATCACCGCAACGGTATATGCAGGCCTATCCCTCGGTCCGGTCATGGGCGGATTTCTGACACAGTTCTGTGGATGGCCGTCAATATTTCTTGTAAACGTCCCGCTTGCCATTCTGGTCGTTATTCTAACCCTCATCTATCTGCGGGATGAATGGAGTGAGCATGAAAAGACCAGATTTGATTCTGGTGGAGCCGTTCTTTATGGATGTATGCTTATGGGCATTATGTATGGCCTTACGGTTCTTCCTTCTCCATTCGGCCTGATATGGATAGGGCTGGGACTGGCAGGAGGTTATTTCTTTGCGAAGTGGGAACAGCAGCAGGAAAAACCCCTTATCAGGTTATCAACCTTCAGGACTAACAAAACGTTTCTCTGCTCCAATATTGCAGCCATGATCAACTATGCAGTGGTATTTGCCGTCGGGTTTTTAGTAAGTCTGTCACTCCAGTATAATCAGGGTCTGGACCCGGCAACAACCGGTATGATTCTCCTTGCCCAGCCTCTTGTTCAGACGGTGATATCCCCCCTGGCCGGGAAGGCATCAGATTCGGTGGAACCTGCAATAATCGCAACCCTTGGGATGGTTATGACGACCATCGGCCTGGGAATTCTTCTGGTTGTATTACAATCCCACGCAATTGTGTGGATTCTTCTGGGTCTTGCAACCCTCGGTCTTGGATATGGATTATTCTCCTCACCAAATACCAATGCAATTATGAGCTCGGTTCAGGTTGGTGATCTGGGAATGGCTTCAGGGATGGTTGCAACCATGCGGTCAGTCGGACAACTTATCAGCCTTGCAATCGCCATGATGGTCTTTTCTCTGGTTATCGGAACCGTTCAGATAACACCTGGTGTGTATCAGCAGCTGGAGAAAAGTATCTCAATCATTTTTATCATCTTCATAGCACTTGGGATTCTTGGCATCATAACATCATATATACGGGGAACGGTCAGGAACGGGAAAACAATGAACTAATAAGAGAATAAGCCTTATAAAACCCATTCATACCCGTGATTTTTCAGGTATTCCCGCCGTACCTTGTAATCCGGCATCAGCCGCTCAACCAGACTCCAGTACCGGGGGGAGTGATTCGGGTGGATTTTATGAGCCAGCTCATGGACGATGACATATTCGATGATATGACATGGTGCCATGCACAGTCTAAGGTTGAGGATGATGCTTCTTGGTGTACATGTTCCCCATTTTGTCTTCTGGTCCCTGATTTTAATGGGAGGAACGGGAATCTGCAGGATGTCTGCATATCTGGTAAAAACCGGTTTTGAAAACTTATATAACTCCTCTGCAAAATACCCGGAAATAATCTCTTTTATTGTTTTCTCTTCATAATAACGGGTATATTCTCCCGGGATAGTGATAATGAGTTCATCACCGGATCGCAAAAAAGGAACACCCTCTCCACGTCTGATTCTGATGGTGACTGATTCTCCAAGAAAGGGAAAGATCTCTCCATCCTCATAAGTCCTTTTTGGAGGAAGAGGGCGTGTACTCGCAATGGTATGATTATATACCCACTCCGCATGCGGAGTCATAAAGGCACTGATATCGCTTACGGTAACAGAGGGGGGGCATACAACACGGACATGACGATCCCGGTTTATCTTAATAGTGATTCGTTTTGCCCGGTTACTTCGCTCTATAGTATATGGTATATGCTCCCCCAGATGGGTAACCTGACCGGTTTCTCCTTCAGGTGTATGACCATTTCCTCCCTGCTTTTCCTGATGGCCCGGGAGTGGATGAGAGATTCCGACTCGTGGTGCAATCCATGATCTCCGGCTTTCAACAAACGCAATGATTGTATCTGTCGGCATATCATAGGGTGCAGACACCTCAACCTTCCCATTTCTATGAATTTTCAGCGTAATTCGTGTGCACCGGGTACTGCGAGATATCCGGTAGGGAATACGTGTATCAGCAATCTGTATGCTCTGGTCTTCATACGTGGGAGGGCATTCGGGAAGGGTACGGAAATATTCCCTATAAATCCACTCTTTTTCGCTATTAAGAAATCTGATGATATCCTCTTGTGTCGCTGTCCCGGGATTTTCAACTTGAATTCTGCCATCCGGATATATCGAGAGAGAGAGGGTTTTTCTTCGCCGGTTAAAAACAACGGAATATGGAATATCAAGACCTTTTATGTGTATCGTCCCCCCTGATAATACAGAATGCTCTTTTTTTGTATCAGAATACTCATCTACCAGCGGTGGTTTTTTATAATCCTTGACCTGCTTCTTGATCTCATTGAGGGAGAACCCCTGTGGGGCTTTTACAACAAAAAGTCTTGCAGAGATCTGATGAATAAAAATTTCCTGGTTTTCTTTCGTAAAGGTTATCAGGACCTGGATAGCTGTTCCATCGATATCCAGGGTAATTTTTTCGAGGGTACTATCAGGATGTAAGGGAGTCTGCATAGGTCAGGTATACTTTTCTCCGATACGAATGGTTTTTAGGCATACATAATCATGCTGATACATAACGCACGTATATTGTGCTCTAGTGCTCAAAGCCATGACACATCCAAATATGGATCAGGAGCATTCTCCTTCTCCTCAAGGCTTTCATGAGGATATCCTACAGCAACACCAGTAACGGCATATTTTCCTGGCGGGAGATTGACAAGAGTAAAAAATTCTGATCGTCTGGAGAGATATGATATGCCGGGAAGCAGATGGACTCCAAGGCCACGTGTTACCGCAGCCATCCAGAGATGCGAAACCACAAATGCTAAGGATTCCTGTTCAACCGGGGGAAATCTCCGCTCCTCTGTGATGATAATGATCCATGGTGCTGACCTGAACGATGGTATGCCTGTGGTCTCAAAATTTTTGAGGAGCTGAATATAACTACCCGGCCCTTCAGGAGTATAGGCACGCCATCCGAAGAAGGAAATAAGTTCATCACAACTTGTTTCTATCGCCCGCTTCAGAATCTGTTCCAATGTTTCACAAACAGAAGTCCCGGTCCTGAAGACAAAGAATTTTCGAAGATGTGTATGATGTACCGGTTCTGGATACGGATATGGAGCACAGGACCCTGCCCGTATCACCTCAAGAAGGATCTCTTCCGGAATAATTCGTTGTGAAAATACGTGTACCGGATAACATGGATGGCATGTATCATGCACGCTCATCATAATCCCTATAAAAAATGGGGGATATGTATTTTTTCATAATGGATCTCTTTTCTATTCACTGATATCGGAGGAGCCGGGACAGGTATATTTTTGCCCATATATACGCAAGAGTCCCACCCATAATATCTCCGGCAACAATACCCCACCATATGCCATGCTCCCCGTATCCTAGAATGATACCAAACAGGTAGGCACATACAGCAATAAAGAGGAGATTTCTGAATACATTCAGGATGAGTGAGGTCATCCCTTTCCCAACACCCTGAAAGAGTGACCCGGACATGATTCCCGGGGGAACAAAGGGATAAAAGAAACACATCGTTGCAAGAAATGCTGCAATGGATGGCGCTAGATGGATACTCTCCGGTGAATACGTAAATATAGACGCGATCTGATATGAAAAAAGCCAGGTAAGAATGGAAAGGCTGATTGCTACCATAAGACCGGTTTTTACAGAATAATTATGTATGATGGGCAGCTTCTCATATCTTCGGCCACCAAAGGCAGCACCAGCAACCGATATGACCGACGTTCCGATTGCGGCAAGGGGGATGATAGCAAATATCACAACCCGCCACCCGGCAGCATACACGGCAACGGCATCTGTCCCGGCCACACTGACGAGCAGACCATTAATGATGATTGCCAGAAATGACATCAGGAAAAATTCCAGGCTTGCGGGAATACCAACACCAAGGATATCCTGCATCGTCTGCTTCTGGTATACATAGGAACGCCTGGAGACGGTAACATATGTGTCTTTCTTTCCAAAGAACCAGTAAATGAGGACGATCATCACAAAAATCTGAGATATGACCATCCCCCATGCCGCTCCAGATATTCCCAATCCGGCAGTGTAAATAAGGAGCGGATCAAGGACCATGTTCATGAGGGCAGAGAGAGCGATCAGATACATCGAGCGTTTTGTGTCCCCTTCTGCACGAAGGATGGCAGATCCCACACTGGTAAGCAGAAGCAGAACTGTACTTCCAAAAATGACTCTTCCATACTCACCACAGAGTCCTGCGGTTTTTCCTGCTCCAAAGAGAAGGGCAATATCGGTGGTCCAGATTATAAGCGGGAATGTAATGATAACAGAGATAATACCGGTTAAAAGAATTGCATGAACGGCAGCATTATTTGCACCTGCCAGATCACCTGCCCCGATTCTTCGTGCAATTACTGACGTTGTACCTGCTGCAAGACCGTTTCCAAGGCCGACAAGAACCAGGAAGAGTGGAGAGATAAATCCGACGGCAGCCAGTGCATCTGAACCAAGCCCTGCAACCCATATCGCATTGACAATATTGTAGGTTGAATACAGCAGCATGGCGATGATAAGTGGCCCGGATAATTTTCTGATCGCTTTCTCCGGCTCTCCCAGTAACAACGAGACCCCGACCGTCTCCTCTTTCTCCCCGGTGGGTGTATTTATGTGGTTTGCAATTGGATTCTGTTTCAATTCTCTCCCTCAAGTTCACGGATGGTATGAATGCTTACGCATGCAACCTGTCTGAGAAGAGCAAGGAGGTGCTCCTTTTCTTCTGCAGACAACTGAAAACAGACAGCCTGCTCCCATTCCCGATCGATAGCCATAATCTCTTGTGCCATTTTATAGCCGGTGCTGGTCAGGGACAGGCGGAATGCACGGCGGTTATCAGGATCCACTCGTCTGGAAATATACCCTGCATCCTCCATTTTTTTCACCGTCCGTGCAATCGTCCCTTTATCAAGATGAAAATACCGGGCCATTGCCTCCTGAGTAATGCCCGGATGTTTTAACAGACACATAAACACGGGGTACTGCCCTGCGGATAATTGAAAGGCCTTTAACCGCTCATTTAAATAAATAACCCGTGCCCGGTTGATTATGGAAAACAGAGGGCCGGGTGGAAGTGATGACGGGACTGGGCTGTCTGACACCAGTACAGGTTTGTATGAATACCATATAATGTTGCTTATGCAACAGTTGTGTATGCAATAAAATAGAAGGATTATTTTTTCCGGTAGATGTTCAGTCCAATCTTGATCTCCTCATGCCCGGGGATTGAAATATTTCCTTCCGTTGACGCAATGGTGATTGATTTTCCGGACTTTGATTCGCCATAATCCTTGCTGATATCAACGGTGATGGTCAGAATTGTTCCTTCGACTTTCATGTCTACATTTTTCATACCGTACCATTGGTAGGATAATACTTGGATTTTTCCTTTCTCTTTTAATGTAGCATGATTATTCAGTATATATCAGCCGGAAGGATTCGCTCTCATATATCTTATCCCGCGGGCCTGCATCCGCAGCTTCAGATGCCGGAGCAAAAATCTGAAATTTCAGAGAGTGTTCTCCCTTTTTCCTGTACTGAAGTGGGATATCAAAGAAATTGGTCTCTTTCCCGTCATTACTCAGCCATTCATGAACCACTGAGATCTCCTGTTCATCAAGGAAAATTTTCGTGATCACTTTCTGGCGTTTTTTTGCATCATGTGTGATCTGGTAAAAAAACCTGGAATCACTGACCGGAGTGGTAAGGGTTTTTTGGGGATCAACATCTCCGGCCTTTGTTGTCCAGAATCCATGTATTGCTATCTCCATAATCATCATCTATCTGTTCATGTGACGGATAATAAACTGTTGGGATCACTGCGGCATAATACCTTTTTATATAATGAACTGATGGAAAGAAAATTTCTGATTATAATATTTAATAATACTGAATTAATCCCCCCATGACTGACAGACAGTGATCTATAAATAGACATTTGGTCAATGAGAATCTGTCTTGAAAAATTTGTGGGAATCGTTCGATGAAGCAGATTTCATGGTTTGATTTCAGATCAATCAAACAAAAAATCCTCTTCTTTGGTGGGTTTGCATTATTACTGGTTGCAGCATGTATTATCGGATATGCGGCGTTTGCTCTGCATTCAGCAGCAATTGCAGCAGCGCAGGATGAAATGAACAATATTGCTGAACGTGAGGGGGCATATATCAGTAAAGTACTGGAAGAGCCGTATTTTACTGCAGCGAGCACAGCATCCGGATTGGCCGGGATCAGGGAGAAGAACCCTCATTTTGCCAGAACTGATGTCATTCATTTGTTGGAGGGTATATTAAAAGACCATCCGTTCTATAATGGAATATATACAATATGGGAGCCCGGGGTTTTTGACGGACGTGATGAGCAGTATAAACTCCGTGAGGGGTATGACAAGACCGGTCGTCTTCGTATCTACTGGTACCGGGATGCAGATGGAAAGATGGTCCGCAAACTCTATGATGAGACGACCAAGGATCCCGGATCATACTATGATATTCCGAAAAAAACCGGCAAAGGGGAACTGATTGAGCCTTATCTTGAGACCATGCAGGATCCGCCGGTGCTCATGGCCTCAGTTTCACTCCCGATTATGATGGGAAATTCGTTCGCCGGTATTGTCGCAATCGATGTGGCTTTGACGGATATTGAAAAGATTGCCGATAATCTGGATCTCTATGAGGGAACCGGGAAGATGGTTGTGCTCAGCCATGAAGGGCTTGTTGCCGGAGCATCCGGGGATCAGGATGTTGCCGGAAGACCCTTCTCTGAAGTTGCTGATTCATTCGGCCTTCCTTCTGATCTCATTCTTAATGCGGTAAAATCCGGGGAGCGGCGAACATTCTCTGAGCAGGGGATTATGGGATCGATAAGCCAGGTAAAAGTTGGTGATGCCCCAACCCCATGGGGTATTATTATTTATGCCCCGGATGAGGTGGTTACCAGAAAAGCGACTGAACAGACGATTATCCTGATCATTATCGGCATTGTATTCTCAATTCTTGGTCTGCTTCTGCTCTATTTTGTCGCAAGATCAATATCCCGGCCGATCGAGGAGATAACAAGCGTTGCGCATGATCTCTCCGTCGGGAATATCAGCACACAGGTCTCAATTGTGCAAAAAGACGAAGTGGGAAGACTTGCAGACGCTTTCAGAGCACTTTCACACAATCTGAAGAATAAGGCAGAGTCAGCTGAGCGGATTGCTGCCGGTGACCTGAAATTTTTGATTGAGACGGCGGGTGAGAAGGATGTACTTGGCAACTCGATGATTCGGATGAAGATGATATTATCTGATCTGACCGCCACCATGAATCATCTGGCCGGACAGGCAGCCTCAGGAGACTTGTCAGTCAGGGGAGATGCTGACAAATTCTCCGGAGAGTTTGCTCTCATCATCAAAGGAGTAAATGCAACCCTTGATGCGGTTATCGGGCCATTACACGAAGCAATGCGCCTTGCCCGGGAGTATGCGGATAATAACTTTGCAGCCCGGTTTGATGAAGCAGTGCAGACATCCGGTGATTTTGTATCATTTCGGGATGCTATGAACAGTATCGGTATCCAGGTCACGAAAACCATTCAGAATATTCAAAACCGCATGGTTGAACTGACGGCAAGTGCGGAGGAAGCACAGGCATCGGCTGATGAAGTTGCACGGGGTTCATCGGTTGTTGCCAGTCATGCAGAATCGGTATCGGTTAGGGCAGACCAGGGAAGTGAGGCAACGAGCCATATCCTGCATGCCATGGAAGATCTCTCAACTGCAGTATCAGATGTTGCAGTACGGAGTGAATCGGTATCAAAGCTGACTGAAAAAGGGAATGAAGTGAGTAAAAAAGGGCAGGTTCTTGCATCCGCAGCAAGTCAGGGGATGGAAGGAATACGGACTGCAACAGATGACTTAAACCGCATCATTACTTCCATTCAGGAACAAATGACCCAGATCAATAATGTCATAGGAATTATTACGGGGATTTCAGATGAAACAAACCTTCTTGCACTCAATGCAGCGATAGAAGCCGCACGGGCAGGCGATGCAGGGAGAGGATTTGCTGTTGTTGCTGATGAAGTCAAGGATCTTGCGATGGAAAGTCATGCATCAGCCGAGAAGATCGAGGAGATGATCAAAAACCTGCAAAAGGAGTCTGCCCGGGCATCTGATCTGATGACCAGAGCTCATACCCAGGTCGAACAGGGGTATGAAGCGGTTGGCCAGAGTCTTACCTTATTTGGAGATATTGCCATCATGCTGGAACAGATTGCCCGTGATGTCGGTGATGTCGCGGCAGCATCTGAGGAAGAAGCAGCATCAGTATCAGAGATTACAAGCAATATCGAACATGTTGCCGCCCTCATAAAAGAGACGGCTGATAATGCCGTATCAAGTGCTGCAGTATCACAGGAGACCTCAGCGGCTGTTGATCAGATCAGAAAAGTTGTTGAACATGTCAATAGTGTTGTTGCCGCTCTCCAAAAGGAGATAGATCAGTTTACCATCTGATCATTTGCCCCCTTTATTGCGGAATGCGCAAAACCGTGTGTATCTCCATAATGAACCCGGTTCTTTTATCCAAACATTCGTATCTTCTCTTTCTCCTACTTTTAGGCGTTCTGAACGGGTTTACGTGCTCTTTTGGCTTTGCTGACACACCCTCATCAGACATGCCCCCTCTTTCTCTGACGCCCGAAGAACAGCAATGGATCGCAACTCACCCGGTTATCAGGATATGTCCAGATCCAAATTACCCTCCGTTTGAAATCCTCACTCCAGACGGTGAGTACGAGGGAATTTCTGCAGATCTTATCAGAATTATTGCAGATATGGCTGGTTTTACCTTAGAAGTAGTACCATGTGAGAACTGGAGCCAGTGTATTGAAAAAATAAAAAACCGCGAGATAGATATCCTTGGAGCGGTCTATATCTCGGATTTAAGAACCCAGTACCTCTCATATAGTGATCCTATCTACTCATCTCCTCTGCTCATCATCACCAGAAATACTGCTCCTTCAGATCTGACTATTACCGATCTCTATGGGAAATCAGTGGCGGTTGTTGACGGCTATACATCCCACCTTCTCCTCGCGACGCAGTACCCAGATATATATACCGTTGTTGTGCCTGATGTTGCTTTAGGACTGGAGAAGGTTGTATTTGGTTCCGCAGATGCATATGTCGGAGATCTGGCAACCGCTGCATACCACACAGAAAAATTAGGATTTACCAACCTCCAGGTTTCAGGAGTTATTGCACCATCAGATACCTCATTTCATAATCTGGCCTTTGGAATTCGCAGTGATCAGCCGGTTCTGGTCTCCATCATCAATAAAGGGCTGAGATCACTTCCTGAATCGAGGAAAAAAGCCATTCTGACAAAGTGGATTCCTGCATCACTCATATCACCCCTGATAAACCGGCAGATACTGATTGCAGCAGGTATTGTCATCGCATTCTTTTGTATAATCATCATAGGTTTTTTTGTATGGAACCGCTCACTTCGAAAAGCAGTTGCAGAAAAGACACGACAGCTGGTTGACGAACTTGACGAACGAAAACGGATTCTGACTGAACTCCAGCAGAAAAATGATGAACTTTCTGCTGCGTATGAACAGATTGCAGCTACCGAGTATGAATTAAAGCGTCAGTATCGTCAGCTGATTGAAAGCCAGGAAGAACTCAAAGAGCAGGAACGAATACTCCGGCAGGTGAGATTCTCCATCGATCAGAGCCATGATATGATGATGTGGCTTGACAAAAACGGGAACATCCGGGACGTAAGCGGGAGTGTGCTATCAGCTCTGGGATATGCACGTGAAGAGTATAATTCAATGAATATGTCAGCCATCGATCCCAGGTTCACGATACATGCAGGGTTTGATTTATCCGGAAGGGATGATATCGCTCCAATCCGATATGAGACCGAATTTTTGACAAAAGAAAAAACACCGATCCCGGTTGAGGTCTCTCTCATCTCATATGAGTATGCTGAGGAGACTATGATCCTGCTATCAGCCCGTGATATTCGTGAGCGGAGGATGATGGAAGAACTCAAAAAGAAGGCATTTACACAGATTGATAAAAATATCGAGCAGTTCGCGATTTTAAATGATCAGATCAGAAATCCCCTCACCATTCTCATGATCTACGCGGAGGAGATGGATAGCCCAGATGGAGAGAAAATTCTTGAGGAGATATTGAAGATTGATACAATTGTAGATAAACTGGACAAAGGGCTTTTAGAGTCTGATAAAGTCCGGGCATTTCTTCGAAGATATTATAATCATACCGAGGGTGATGATTTTGGTCGGTGACCTATCCCATCATGCCTTCCATTCACGGTACACCGGTAATTTCCATGTGCCCTCACTCCCTCGTATGATGATGGTTCCATCTTCTCTGCTGACGATAATTGAACCTGAATGAACAGCCTGGTGATGATATACACACAGGGTAATCATATTCTCCGCCAGGTCTTTTCCGTCTCTGGAAAGGGGAACAATATGATGGACTTCGACCGGCCCCCGGGTTTCTTCACCACGAGCAGCACAAATCTGGCAGACATTCCCGTGAAGCTTTCTTACCAGATATGACAGGTACCGGTTTCTTCTCATCTGCATCGGAAGAATTCTGTGTTCCTCCTCACGAATCAGGGAGTGAACATCCCTGCCTGCCTTTCGTGCACGGGTATACAGATGATGGTACCGCCGTTCTGATGGTGGTTTTGTGATGGTACCTGCTGCGGTTATCAGTGATGTTCGGGAATACCCACCCGGATTGACTTCATCTGCATATTCAGGAAACACATCGAGTAATCTGAGGATGAGGAGTGGATCCCCTTTGAGAATCCGATCTCTTATCGTTGGTTTATTCAGGATTGCATCAAATACCTGCCGGGGCGTAACAGGCAAAAGTCCAAACCGGATCCACCATTCCAGAATACTGCAGAGCTCCACCTGATCTGATATCAGAAATTTTAATCGCCCCCGTTTATTCAGAACCATATTTGCAAGGGCATCAGATGCATTCAGATCGATGAGATGCCGCAGATCGGGATCACTTGAAAAAACGGTCTGAATGACTGCTGCAATCCATTCAAAATCGGGAGAGTACGGCCCGCCGGCCTGATGAAAAAGGTATTCAAGAAAGGCAACCGAACCGGATGGAACACCAAGAACACGGTGCTTTGAGCGGGGATCATCGGCAGTACATGCCATCACAGCATCCTGAATACACCTCCCCACAAGTTCGCCATCTCTGATGTTTCGGGCAACCAAATTAAAACAGGGTATATAATCACGCCAGTGCAGAGATTTCATATATTCTGCCCTGATTATCCTGCTGCCATCATGGTCTGACAAAATGAAAAGTCGTTCCAACAGTACTGAGAACAAACGCATCCGGCATAGCACGAGCCATGCACACCTGAGCTTCCCATCCGGTGCAGTGCATCGGTATGATGTAATCAGGATTGATCTCCTGCAGTGCAGAAATCGTGTCCGGAATGATTGTTTTAAAATAGGGCCCTGAAAGATGAAATCCTCCCATTATTGCATGAACCGCTTCAATACCGGTTATTTTTTGTGCATACCTGACTGAATTGATGATGCCGGCATGGGCACATCCGGAGATGATGATAAGGCCCTTCTCTTTGAGGTGAATGATGAGTGACTGATCATCACGGAATGAATCTTTTACAAAACTATTTCCCTCCATTGCCTCAAGTACCGGAGATCCCTGCTCAAACGAGGTCGTCCGCTCAATCTCTCCGGTAATCATTACCATGTGATCTGCAAGAACCGATGGATCTGTGGAGAGAGAAAGGATACCTCCATTGTGCGTTACCGTATCCTGCATACATGAAGGTAGATTGGTATACGAACCATCAGGCAGTCTTTTTCTTCTCAAGGAGAAAGCTGCAGGATGAGTATGAACCGGGATACGGCAGGATGACTGGCGGAGAACAGAATACAGGGCACCCATGTGATCATAATGACCGTGGCTGATGATGATCTCACAAATCTCATCCAGATCTACTCCGAGGATCTTTGAATTATGAATAAATGCTGTGTCAGTCGCCCCTGCATCCATAAGAATGGTCTGAACCTTTTCTCCTGATCGAACCCGAATCAGGAGTGATAACCCATGTTCAGCAAAAAGGGTCATTCCATGGGAGGGTGTCGGCCGGGAGATGTGCTTTGTGTCTTCAGCCAGGAGAAGGTCGGTATAGTTATCGACCAGAACGGTAATATCGACGCTGTCAACAGGTTTGATTGAATATGACATAGAATCAATGGTGTACCTATCTCTCATATGAGGGATTAAGTCCTTCTTTGTATGGAATTCAGCACGTACGGAGGAGGAAGAGATGACCAAAAAAGGGGTCGGAAAATATATATATCATAATAACAACAATAGAGATTGTTCCCTGCCGGGTGGAATTATCGGTACAATCCGGCAGGAAGTCGCGGATGGATGCATGAGGTGAAAAGGTCCGGATATTCTCATCAGTCTCCATCCGCTCATATCTTTTTTTTGGATCTGGGTTTTTTTCATGTATGAAATTTATTAAATCAGGTCAGTTCCTTATTATATCTATGAATATTGTGAAAATACGTTCATCTTTCCTCCATATCCACGATTAAAATGCCAAACATCTCATTATTCAGCCCTGTATCATGGTATCTTACTATCAAAACGGGTAAAATCAGACATGCTCAGACCATATGACTGGCTTGCATACCAGATAACAAAACGTCCGGGTATAATCGCCGGAGTTGCCGTCGTAATTTTTGTCATTGCTCTTTATGGGACAACACTTATTACCATGCAAACCGGCAATGAGGCCTATCTGGATAAAAATACACCTCGTGGTGCATTGCTCGCTCATTATGCCGACACCTATGGATCTGATGCCATTATGGTCATCATTGAGTCTGATGATGTAACGAAGGTGGACACTTTATGGTATATTGACCGCTTATTATCCCATATTCAGAGGCACCAGTCTGTTGAACGTACCTCAAGTATTGTTTCCCTGCTCAAAGAGGGAAATGGCGGAGTTCTTCCGACTTCATCTGCTGAAGTCAAAAAGATTATTCAGAATGCCCCTCCTGGAGTTGTTGAGAGAAACCTCCCCTCTCACATGATGACCCTTGGTGTTATCACACTCGTTCCGGGGCTTTCAGAAGATCGCCAAAAGCAGGTATTATCAAATATTCAGACCATTGTAAAGACGTCCAGACCTCCCCCGGGTGTATCTGTCACCCTCTCAGGTGAGCAGGCATTCAGCCAGCAGATGGGAAGAGAGATGGGATCATCCATGGGGACACTCATCATGGCAGCGATGGTTCTTATGATCGTTGCCGTCCTTGCTCTCTTTTCTCATGTCAGATACGCTCTTCTCCCGGTGGGCGTTGTAGCTGCAGGTCTCGTGCTGACCTTTGGTCTGATGGGACTGACCAAAACCCAGATCAGTATGGTTGTAATCGGCGCATTTCCGGTTCTGATAGGTATTGGGATAGATTATGCCATCCAGATGCACTCGCGACTTGATGAGGAGATTTACAAGTCACCACTTCAGGAAGCAGTCACTACCACGATAACCAAAACCTGTCCATCGGTCCTGATTGCTATGCTGGCAACATCAACCGGTTTTATTGCGATGATATTCGGGCCGATACCAATGGTCGGTGATTTTGGAATAACCTGTACATACGGGGTTATCTCCTGCTACATCGCAGCCCTCATCATTGTCCCGGTCTTTGCCATGCTGGTTCATTATCGGGGGAAAAGACAGAAAAAACAGGGTATATCTGATTTTGTAACAGGAACCGGTGAAGGAACCGATCCGAAATCTTATGACAGTTCTTTTGTGCATAAAGGCAAAGAACCCCTGATAGAAAAGTATGACCGGATCCTCGGGCTTATCGCATTAAAAATTGCCCAGCGACCGATACCGGTGTTGCTGCTTGTATTTGCTATTGCGGTAGTCGGATTTACTCTTGATAACCACGTCCCGATCAGTGCTGATCAAAAGACCTTTGTCCCCCCGGACATGCCAGCCTTATTGGATATGAATAAGGTAACACGAACCATGGGAGCAACCACTACAATCCCCATTATCGTGTCTGCTGACGATGTTCTCCATCCGGAGAACCTGGCATGGATCTCTCATTTCGGGACGTATGTGGTTGATAAAAATGAGAAAGTGACAAATGTGGACAGCATCGCCACCCTCATAGCAGCATACAATAATGGCACGCTGCCAAAAACCAGAGCTGAAACCTCAAAAATTGTCTCCTCCATTCCCACCCAATATACAAAACGGTACCTGAATGGAAAAAATGAAGCAGTCATGGAATTTTCAACCCGTGATATGGAGATTTCACAGGCACGGGATCTCATTCGGATCATCAGGAAAGACATGAACTTTTACCCCCATCCTCCGGCATCTCAATACGGGTTACCGGATCACTTGAGATGTTCAGCACCCTGATGGATGATATCGAGCGGTCGAAAACATTTATGACTATCCTGGGATTTGTATTCATCTTTGGGTTTTTACTCCTGGTGTATCGTCGTCTGAACGCAGCCCTTCCCCTCATCCCAATCGTGATCATCGTTGGATGGAATGGGGCAATCATGTATCTTTCAGGTCTTGAATATACCCCACTGACTGCCGTTCTTGGATCCATGACCATTGGTGTTGCATCAGAGTATACCATCCTGATCATGGAGCGATGTAATGAAGAACTGGCACGGGGTCTTTTTCTCTATGATGCGATACAGGTCAGTGTTCAGAAGATAGGTACTGCCATTACCGTATCCGGTCTGACTACCGTATTCGGTTTTGCTGCCCTGATGCTCTCTGAGTTTAACATTGTTGCTAATTTTGGAATAACGACGGTTATCACGGTTTTCTTCTCCCTGACCGGGGCCATATTTATTATGCCTGCTGTCATTTCAGTCATATACCGGTTCCAGGGCATCAGATAGCATTTCTCTCTTTTTCCCACACCCTATCAGTACACGTGCTGTCCGTTTCACGATCGGTCAGGGATGAAATCACTACTATTATCGTCTCATATGTCATGTTCTAAATAGGCATATGATGATCTCTGTCCTCTATGTAGATGATGAGGCGGATTTTTTATTTCTTGCAAAAAAATTTCTGAATAATGAACCGGATATTTCCGTTGATACCATTACATCAGCTCGTGATGCATTGGAAATTTTAAAAAACCGGACATATGATGCGATTATCGCTGACTATCAGATGCCGGGCATGGATGGTATCCAGTTTCTCCAGGCGGTACGTTCTCTGTATGGAGGAATTCCTTTTATTCTCTTTACCGGAAAGGGCCGTGAAGAAGTTGTCATAACGGCACTCAATGAGGGTGCTGATTTTTACCTCCAGAAAGGTACTGACGCACCCTCCCAGTTTGCCGAACTTGCCCATAAAATACGTCAGGCGGTCAAGAGAAAAGAGGTTGAAAAGCGTCTTGTTGAGAGTGACCGGCGGTTTCGCAAAACACTTCAGACCATGAATCTCATCGCCTTTCAACTGGATAATGATGGGAAGGTGGTATTTTGTAATGATTATCTGCTTCGTCTGACCGGCTGGAGTAGAGAAGAGTTCATGGGTCAGGATTTTTTTGAGATGGCTGTCCCTGCGCATCTGAGAGAATTAAAAAAACGTTTCTTTCAGGAGGCCATGAAAAAAGGGACCATCTCTCAACATGAAGAGATGAAACTGCTTTTAAGAAATGGTGAGATTCGGGATATTGATGTGATGAACACTGATCTGAGAGATGAAGATGGGAAACTGATTGGGTATATGTGCATCGGAGACGATGTGACGGAACGCAACAAAGCCAGAAAGGAAGCTGATGCGTGGAGAAACAGGTACAAAATGGTCACTACCTCGTCCGGCCTGGTTGTGTATGATTATGACATGGAGCATGATACCATCATCATGAGTGAGAATGTCAAAGATGTGTTTGGGTATTCGCATGATCAGATATGCCAGGGATTTTATCAATGGCTCTCCCTCGTCCATCCGGAAGATAGACAGACGGCACTGAACGCATTTGAGTATGTCCATACGAATTCACAGGGAGGAGTTGTGATATACCGGTTCATGCATGCTGATGGTCATTATGTCTGGGTTGAAGACAAGGTTTCGGTGTCTGATGCTCATGATTCATCCCGGCTCATGGGAATAATGGCTGATATTACCCGTCAGAAAGAAGCGGAAGAGGCACTCAGGCTCAGTGAGACACGACTTCGGACAGCACATACCAAACTCAGTCTCCTTAGTTCCATAACCCGTCATGATATCACCAACTCTCTGAGTGCAATGCAGGGTTTTCTCTCGCTCATGGAGGAGTGTGAGCCGCATGAGACAGCAGTTTTTGTGAAAAAAATGCAGACCATCGCCAGCTCTATTGAGCAACAGATTACCTTTTCACGGGAATACGAGAAGGTGGGGATATCTGAACCGGACTGGTTTTCCATCAGTGATATCCTGGCAAAATTACCGTTTGAAGATCTCCACCTTATCTGTACCGTTTCGCCATCACTTGAGATCTATGCTGACCCGATGATTGAAAAGGTCTTTTTTAATCTCCTGGGCAATACAAAATATCATGGCGGGCACGTTTCGGTGATTACCGTGTCATCACACTGTACTGAGCAGGGGCTCATTATTGCATGGGAGGATGATGGTGTTGGTATACCCCCGGAAGAGAAAGAGATTATCTTTAACTATGGATATGGGAAAAATACCGGTTATGGATTATATCTCATATCAGAGATACTAAAAATCACTTCGATACATATCAGAGAAACCGGACTCTTCAAAAAAGGGGCGCGATTTGAGATGCTTATTCCTCATGGCGGATACCGTATCTCATCAGAATGTGTCGAAACATAATTGAGAAATGAATTTCGGCTCTTTGTCCTATCATACCATTCTCTTACCGGTATGATTTGAATGATTCTGGTAGAAACAACGGTTCCTCATATCAAAAGAATATCCCTTTATGCTGATCGCAATGCAATATTGGTAATTCAATTATCATGGTAAGATACCTTCTGGAAAAAACATGAGCAGGATCGGAAAAAATCAGTATCAATTTGGAAAATATTCTCTCTCGTACCATATCATGCTGATTTTCATTATCGTCGGAAGCATAAGTACTGGCATTCTGTTTACGTACCTCTATCATATTGAAAAAGAATCTATCAAATCCGAATTTTTAATCTCGCAGCAATATGGAGAGGAATCATTAATAAACGCCATCCAGCTGGCGGATCAGAGTTTCTCTTTCTATGATAATGCCTATAATCAGCCACTCAAGATTGCATTACAGCGGTTTCAGGATCTCTATCATGAACAGGGGAGCCGGCCGGAAGATACTGATCTTGAATCAATCCGAAAGGACATCAGCATCTATTTTGATCTTCCAATCGATCTGTATATCTTCAATGCTTCCGGAGTCATAATCGCCTCAACCTTTGAACCTGATATCGGGCTGAACTTCTCTTATGCTCCAAAATTCTTAAAACGACTCAATGACATCCGGCTTGGTGACACGGTAGCATATGATGCCATCGTGACCGGGACCAAACTGGGCGAAGAACGGAAATATGCATACATTCCGACACGGGATCATGAATATATCCTGGAAATCGGCATAAATATGCAGGAGTTCTTTAAAAAGCAGGGATTATCAAAGTATCCACGTCTTGCACGCTGGTACGGCCGGATATGGAACGATGTCTCTTCCGTCTGGATTTATGATCAGACATACCAGGGGGCTGAGGATATAAAAACCGCCATTCCAGGGTTTTCCATATATCCATATGAGTTCGAGGACCGGAAAGATCGTATTGATAATCTGAAAAAGGCTTTTACCGGGCGAATGAGTTTTATTGTTCCCGGACCGGGCTCTAATCAGATAACAAAATATCTCTATATACCCCAGATTAACAGCTCTTCAGTGTCATCCGACCTGTTTGATAAAGTGGCAGAGATCGTCTATTCAACTGAGCGTATAACAAAGAAGACAGAGCAGGCCCTGATCCGGAATGTTCTCTCTGCGTTTCTTTCTATTATTCTTCTGTTCCTGATTGCATATGCCATTTCGCGGTATGTCACAAGGCCGGTGTATCAGATCATCGAGGATATCGAGATCATTGCAAACGGGAATTATGATCACCCCATACGACGGACAAAAGGATTTGAATTTCGAAGACTTGAGACCAGCATCCAGAAGATGGTTGGAAGACTCAAAAAGGATATCATCTCAATCAAGCAGAGGACAGACGAATTACACCAGGAACTGGTAAACCGGCAATATGCCGAGCAATCTCTGCGGGCAGCTAATCACAAACTCTCTCTGCTTGGAACTATCACCAGACATGACCTCTTAAACCAGATATCTGTTGTTTCTTCAGGTTTTGACCTTCTTGAAGAGGATATCCCAAAGAATGAGCAACATAACCGGATTATGAGTATGATCCGTGATGCCCTGAATTCGATCCATGACCTTATTCTCTTTACCCGTATTTATGAACAGATGGGTGTTGATAAACCGGTCTGGCATCATATGACCCGGCTCATAGACGAGATTATGAAAAATTTTTCCGAACAGAAATGCTCCGTTGATGATACTACAAACGGGCTTGAAATCTATGCTGATCCCATGTTTGACCGGGTGCTTTACAACCTTATTGAAAATTCCTTTCGTCATGGTGGAACAGTAACCCGCATCGCCTTTCACGTCATCACTGAAAACGGGATAGCAGTTCTCACGTACTCGGATAATGGAAGAGGTATCCCAGGAGAAGACAAGGAAAAGATTTTCGCACGGGGATATGGCACAAATACCGGTCTGGGCCTCTTTTTAATCCGTGAGATCCTCTCCCTCACCGGAATAGAGATCCGTGAAATTGGGAAAGAAGGAGAAGGTGCCTGCTTTGAAATCCGGATCCCTGAAGGAAAATGGCGCCTTCATGATGCTTCCATGGAATCAAATGGGAACTGATGCTGAGTTCTGATAGAGAGGATACTGCAAACCATTCTGAAATGTTTTCGAATGTTTGCAGGTATCTATGTCGTGCTTTTGTTATGCACGTCTTGAAATAATCTCCTTTTCACTGCCATTACTTCAAGGTGTTGTGTAATGCACAATAATTATATAGCGATCGGATCGTAATTTATTCCTTCTTTTTTATATCTCATAATGCCATCTATTTTTGAAAAATAACTATAAATTAACCGATAAACACGTCAGGATTATACATCTATAAGAACTATTTCCCTGCTCTGAACATATCGGTGAGACAGGTGAGATTGTCAGACATCATGAGATTATTGATCCGGTTATATAGAAAAAATTTATAGGTGATGACCTGAAATCCATATATTTTCAGAGATATAAAATCGATATAATATCCTTTTTTTCATTAAAGGAAGATAAATTATCGTCTTTTAATATTATCAACAATATGAGTCAGACATCTGTCTGCCACATCCCTGAAGGTCTTTTGTTTATTGAGGAAATAATCGCTCATGATTTAAGAAAAGGTCATATCACCCTTTAATCACTTGAAAGAATAATATCCGGCCCTCATTCTATATATAAAAATCAGGTGTTTTTTATTGGATCGATGCAATCGGTCAGTTATCATGCAGGAGGTTGTGTCTCAATTACACTCATGAGAGATATCGATCCGGCAGGCGATGTCCGTGATGATCCGATCGTATAGTTTTCACCATCTGTTACGATCAGGATTGTACCTCTGATATCAGTACGATAGACCTCTGCTCCTGCTGCTTCAAGACCCATCTCTGTTGCTTTGTTTGGACCGTTCCCCTCTCGTCCGATGCTGATGACTGCAACCTCCGGTTTTATCATATGCACAAAACCCATGTCAAAGGCCTGGCGGGAACCATGATCAGGAACCCGGAGAATCTGGATTTTCATCCCAGTATCGATATCAGGAGAACCATTTTCTGAAAGAAGGAGCATGGATACGTTCCCTGCATGCAGATTCAGAATTGCCTCATCACCAATTCCGTTATGAGTCTGAGCGATATTTATCACATCTATTGTTGTATCAGTGCCGATCGGAATACGTTCGCCAAGTTTGAGGGAACGGTATGTGATTGATTCGTTCTGTATTTTCTCTAAAATTTTGTTATAGTTGAAATACATCTGACCAGTTCCGGTATCACGATACTCATGCACGTTTGTCCGGTTCATAACCTCCAGCACTCCCCCGATCTTCCCCGGTTCCATACTGGTCACCAGGAAGAGATGAATGTCAGTAATATTATGATCGGTCAGGTATGCTGCCGTGGTATTGCGGTCCGGACCTGCATCAATCAGAGTATTGATCCCTTCTGACTCTACCAGGATCGCATCCCCTGTTCCCACATCAAGAACATGAATCTTCGTTTCCTCTGCCGATGTACAGATACTGCATGCTGATAGCAGAATCAGAAGAATAAATGATATGATCTGAATATTTTTCATAAATGTGCAAACCCCCTGGTTCACATCACTCATAGTCTATGAAAAGCTCTTCAAAATGCTTCTTCTTTGAATCACCATACCAGCCAATATCTGATCAGCGGTATGATATCTATAAGGATTCAGAAACGATATCGTGTACAGTTCGAAGAGCAATGGTCCTTTTCACACTCCCTATTGATATTCAGTCCTTTTCTGAAATACGGACCGGTGGGTATGCATATGGATATAACCCCATCTGACTCCCGTCCGGTAATTGAAATTGAAATGGTCTTCAATCCCAAAGCGAGAAATATTAAGAGATGGGATGCAGAAAAAACAAACCAATAACTTATCTTTTTGCGATTACCTTCTCAATACTCCCAAGCAATTCGTCTTTCTGGTATGGTTTGATGACATATCCTGCTGCACCAACACGAAGAGCCAGAGCCACCACTTGCTCAAGCCCTGCTGCAGAACACATGATAACAGGAATCGTTGGAAACTTCTTTTTAAGTTCTCGCAAAATCTCAATTCCATTCAGTTTTGGCATTACCAGGTCAAGCATAATGAGATCAACAGGATGAGATGTGAGAAAATCCAGTATATGTATACCGTCAGGCTGCGTCAGCGTTCTAAACCCAGCCTCAGTCAGAATAGCATTCATCTCATCAATATCTGACGGATTATCATCAACCATTAAAACAGTGGTCATACCATCAACTCTGGAGATAAATCAAAGCTTCACTTCGGATTACTTTTCATTGATCCTCATATGGTATGAATTTGTCTGATAATTGTTTTGCAACCTGGTTTGTGCATACCATCGCTCCTTATGCCTGACAAGAAACACATTATTGTACGCTGTCATGGAAACCTGGACCACTCACCTACCTGAACTCTTTGTATCACTCTCTTCACCGGATTATTTCATTCCGGAAAAGTATCGTCTCGGGACTGATGCATACCTGGTGCCGTCTCCTGACCACCAGGATCTTACCTTCTCCTTCCCCGTCTGCTTCAGGCGACCCCTCCTCGAAGAGATATCCCTTCCCCTCTCTTCATCGGCAGGTGCAGTTCATGCAATTATTGAATACTGCAAACAGGCATCAGGAAAGATCAAGGATGTTGGAATGCTTTATGGTGCCAGAACAGGAAATCAGGGCAGGTACATGGTAAACGTTGAACCCTGCACCGTTGCTTTATCCATGTCAGCACTGGCATCCCATCTCTGGAGGCCGGACGACGGAAATTTACTCACACCAGAGGGTATTCGGCTTACTATCCGGGGAGCAATGCCATATCTTCCGGTATCTTCGAGAAACAGTACTTTCATTCTGGATGAACTGAGCACATACCTGCAGAGTATCGCCGAGTGCATTCACCGGGTACCCATCCGGCAGATAAAACGGGAATGGGAGATCGTATATGATCAACAGCATCTTCGTTCAAAGCTCTCTGAAATGGGTCTTGTGTCATTTATTGGGGACGGAACAAGACCAGCACGATCATATACCCGTTACCGATGCTGGCACCGGGTGGCAGGCCCAAAGGACGGTGTGCATATCCCATTTAACTGCCCGGTTAAGCTTGAACCAGTGGAGGTTATGCTCGCGGGCTCGAACCATACGATCACCGGACTTGGTATACATAAGGGTGAAATCTTTGCAATAACAGGCTCTAATGCAGAGGGAAAATCAACTCTTCTCAATGCCATTGAAGCGGGTGAGGATGATCATGCAATAGGTGACGGGAGAGAATGTCTGGTAACCATTGCGGGCGGGGTTTCTCCTGATGCGACAAGTATTGAACTCAAAGGTGCAGATCTTCGTCCGTTCTTTCAAAAGATTCCTCCAGGGATGGCAGGAAGAGCCGAATCAGCGTTTGGACAGGGGAGCGGTTCTTCATCTATGGCGTACCGTATTTCTGATGCTATTCGAAGGGCAACTCCGTATATTGTCATCGATGAGGACCGGGCCGCACAGAACCTGATGGTCCCTTGTTATATGAGCTCTTCGGACGTCAGATCACTTGCATCCCTTCTTGCAGAAGCAAGAGAATGGTGCAACGGGACTACGTTTATTATTGCCGGATCCGGAATGGAACTATTGATTGCACAGGCAGACCGAATTATCCGGCTATGTCAGCATACACCTCGTGCACTATCAGTTGATACCTACCGGGCAGGCCTTACTGATTATTACCAAAAAATAGAGAGATTAATTCCGAACAATTCAGGTAAGGGTAATATTCACAAACAATGATGCTTCTTGTCCGACATAGGGGGAAGGAGTGAGTTTTTTCATTATCGATGTTGCCGCATGTAACGGCCCCTGAACATCTGTTGAATTCACATCACCTGAAGAGATCTTTGCAATCTCAGCACTACAGAAATCCTGGTACGCCTGGCAGATTATTCCCATTTCTTATTGGTATGCCGGATACTGATATCCATCAGGCGCCGTTTCAGATCCTTCAGATCCGAACCAACAATCCGATCCTTGGATATCGTATATACCACATCATCCATAAAGAGCGACCGAAGGACCGTTGAGCCGTACCACCATTCATCATCTGAAGTACCGGTCCCTTGTTTTATCCTGCCTTTCTCAGTAAATCCGGTATCAGGATTAATTCCAAAGACATACGTTCCCTGCCAGGTCTCTTCAGTGTGGGAACCCTCATACGCACTCCCCTGAACAGGTTTATGAATAACCTCCCTGATTGGGATTGCCATGATATCCTTCTCTTTATCAAGCAGAAACGCCCGGTGATCAGAAAGAACCGCCGAATCAGAACCCTTCTCTCCGATGACAAGACTCTCAATAAGCCGGGGATTATTAACATCCCTCACATCAAAGAGGGCAATCTTAACGCCGGTCGGGACAATTCCGCCCCATTCATTCTCCATGGTGTCTTTTCCAATCCCTATCAGATGAGTCTCGTCGTACGGATGAAGATAATCAGAATAGCCGGGGATTTTGAGTTCTCCAAGCAGCCCTGGCTGATATGGATTTGAGAGATCTATGACAAAGAGGGGGTCTGTCTGTTTAAACGTTACCAGGTAGAGGAGATCTCCCATAAACCGGGCCGAATATATCTTCTCTTCAGGAGCCAGATGCTCAAGCCTTCCGATGATCTTCAGATCCGGATCACACACATAGACATTACTATATTGCCGCTCATCCCGTGACCAGTCAGATACCGTGGTTGCCAGTCGCAGGTTTCCACGGTTTTCATCAAGAGAGAACTGATTCAGGAGATATCCGGGGACGGTTCCTGTTGCCTTGTACGTGATATCCCCATTTCGGATTTCGAACCGGTGAATGACCGACTCCTGCTCTGATTCTGATGATTCTGCTGATTTTTCTTCGAACATATCCCATCCGTACCATGGACGCTGTTTTTCATAGGCAATATACACATTCCGGGGTGAAACATAGAGCGTGTTTGAGTATCCAAGGAGGAACGATTCAGCCTGAGGCTGCCCGGACCCGGTCACCGGAAATGATGTCAGGGTATGCATCTGGTATTCATTCATCGGAGAAGGAGGGCACCAGATTCTGGGGATGGTAATTGCTGTCGCTCCATCATAGATAACGGGCATATAGGGATCAGGATAATAAGGACTCTCCTGGGTGATAACATACACATAATCCCCAATCATCCGTGCATTTTCATATGAGCCTGGCGCAGAGATGGTCCTGACTTCTTTTGGGTTTTTCCGGTCTGATATATCATAGATCACAGCCTGGCATTTTCTTCTGTAATCAGGGACCGGAACGGATGATCCCGTAGGGGTATACCAATACTCATCATACGAATCTGAAAAGACGACAAGGCGATCACCTGCAAGGAAGAGTTCAGAAACGGAACCATCAACCGGAAGTTCAGTCACAATCTTAGCCTGTTCAGGGGGAAATGCATCGACAATGGTCAGTGTATCTCCACTCTCAATATAAATATACTTCCCGTCATTTTTTACAAAATCCGCCTCATCCACTCCGCTCACCTGGATATTCGTCGTTGAAAAATCTGTCGCCCCTTTCGCAAGTGATCCTGCAGAGGTCTGTGCCGGTGCCTTCTCCTTTGCAGCCATGAATCCGGGTGATGCCATTCCATCCTCAGGTGCAAAGGCATAATCTCCATCAGGACTCGAGAGGTACAGGATGTGAGGAGTGACATTTTTTAGATACGCTTTCAATGCCTCTTCATCTGTTATTTCAAGCATTCCGGCATTTGAAGAGTCGGCTCCGGATACCGGAAATATTCCCGCAGAAACTGCAATCAGAACCATGAAAAGCAGCATGGATTGCTGTGGTGCATGTAGTACCATACTGATGTAATACATTGCATGAGTGTAATTAGTTATGGGAAGCAACGAAAAATTTCAAAGTAATCAGTCCTATGCTGTGCGTTAAACTATAATGTCAATTAGCTGATATCTACATATGCGAAAAATCCCCCTCTATGAAAAGGGCGGTATCATCAATGAATCCGGAGGAGAGTACTGCACCGTCAGACTTCGCATTCCTGCCGGTCTGATTACCGTCGATCAGATGGAAGGCATTGTACGTATTGCACGAAAGTTCAATACCGAGGTTCACCTTACCACCCGGCAGACTCTTGAACTGGTTCATGTACTCCCTGCATCGCTCGATCTCCTTGCTGAAGATCTTGCTGCAAACGGAACTCCGGTAGGAGCGGAAAAAGCAGAGATTGTCAATATCACGGCATGTCCAGGAACAAACCGGTGCAGGTTTGCCATGATAGACTCCATATCGCTGGCACGCACACTTGATGAAAAATTCTTTGGCAAGGAGATGCCGGTAAAATTCCGAATTGCAGTATCTTCCTGTCCGAATTCATGTGTCAGTGAGCGGCTCAATGAGATTGGTATCACCGGAGTTGTCCGGCCATACCGGGTGCCGGGGACCTGTACCGGCTGTGGAACATGTGTACAGTACTGCAGAGAAAAAGCCATTGCAATTAAGAACGGTCAGATTAAAATGGACGAAGAACGATGTGTTCATTGTGGCATGTGTATTCATTCCTGCCCTTTCCACATCATCAAGGCCGAACCTCCAGCATACCATATCACGATAGGAGGAAGACGTGGCCGCCACCCCCGGGTCGGATATCATGTTGTCACGGTAAAATCACCTGAAACGGTTGTAAAAGTCATTGAAATGGTGGTGCAATGGGTATACCGGAAAGCATGGAGTGATTCCCTCCTGCCGGATCAACTTGAAACCCTTGACTTTGAGAGTTTTAAAAATGAACTGGTCGCCGGCCTTGATGAAAACGAGATTGTAACCGGCTATTAATCAGACCCTATCTATCTCTTCAATTTTCTCACTGTAAAGCCGTAATAAACGGATATAATGAAGAGAGAGCCAGAAATCCGACCTGGAACGGATTTTAATTGGTTCTTGTTCTCCAATTGTCTGATGTAAACCCGAAAACAGAGTTTATTCTGAGAAAAAAAAGATCAAAAGAGATTATCTCTTAAGGCTGTCGATAAGACGTGAGACCTGCATGGGTTTCATGTCAATATCAAAGGTATCATAGATGTAGGTTCTGACCTGCTGAACAGTCGGCGACTGGTTCTTGAACGCCTCTTTCACCTGCTCAAGCTGCTTATCGGTCAGTTTCTTCTTCCGCTCTGCACGGGGTGCGGCAGCCTGAACAGCTCCTGCTCCGGCCGGGATATAGATCTTACCATAGATTATCTCTCCTTTCCGTTTTGCATGACGCTCACCCATGTCACCGATCCAGACCTGGAAGAGCTGCTTCTTCCCGTCAAGCTCGACCTCTTCCTCTCCTTTCAGGATGTAGGAGGGCATCATCCGCTCAACCTGGCCCAGGACAAAGATATCTCCCTTGACCATCTGTCCACCGACACGGCCTTTGGCATTGCCCCGGACGATAATCTTTCCACCCTCTGCATGGGTTCCAAGGTGAACGTCGACATTGCCACCGATATCAATGGTTCCCCCGTTCATGAAGGTTGCCGTGTCAGAACCGGCGTTTCCTTTGACAATGATCTTACCGCCCATCATTCCTCGCCAGTCACCACGGTAGGAGGCACCAAGGTAGTTCTTTGCATTCCCATCGACGATGAACTCACCACCGGTCATGCCGATACCACAGAATGAGTCGACATTGCCCTTGACATGGATCTTTCCGCCAGCCATCCATGCTGCGGTGTACATATCAGTATTGCCCTGAACCTCGATCTCTCCGGCGGTCATCTTCATTCCGATGTATTTGACCTTGTCAGTCGGACCGGAGATGATAATCTTGGTATCTGCGGCGGTTGCGCCTGCCTTTCCTTCGACGGTGAAGTAGTCGCTTATCTTTGCAGTGGTATTTCCAAGGTGAACATGAAGTTCTCCAATCTGCTGAGCAGTCTTTCCGGCAAAGTGGTCGGGAGTGATGTTTTCTGCTTCAAGATACAATTCAGGCTCTTTAACAAGGGTCAGTTTTACTATATCCATTCCTTCTCACTCCTTAGTTGGAATCTACCTCAATAACATACGGGTTTGGCACGTAATGATTGGAGACCTCATAGTTAGCAAGGTTCATACTGTAGAACTTAAGGAATTTCATCTGGACATCGCGTTCTACCTGTTTGTTCTCCGGAACCTTTGCATCTACCCAGAGCGTGCGCTTATTGCCGTTGCTGACAACCTCACCATGCTCAACAACCATGGTACCACTCTTGAAGACATAGTCTGCAGCGGAAAATGCCTTCTCGATCTCTTCGGGATTCTTGACCTTGTCTTCATCCAGATCATAGACGACAACATCTGCATCCATGCCTGGAGCAAGGCCACCAAAGATGTTATAGAGACCAAGCGCTTTTGCAGGCCCTGCACGGGTCATCTGGGCAAGCTCGAACATCGTGATCTCACGGTCAATAGATGCGAGGTTAGTTGCTGCAATGACCTTGTCAGAGTTCTTAAAGCCTTTGAGCATGTCCTGACGGGATTTATTGGACATAAGCCACTTGTAAATACGTGGATACCGGGTAAACGGGCCTGCATTCGGATGGTCGGTTGTGACGAAGGTTCTCATGGGATCCTTTGCAAGAAGACCAAGTTCAAGTCCGATACACCACTGGATGGCACAGACCTTGATGTTCGGATCGTAGACATAGGGCACGATTCCTGAGCTGGTCTCAAGTTCGACATCAACATTTGCCCACTTCAGGTGGTTTAAGGAGGTCAGATGGTGCTCGAACGGACCGTCGGCGGTCATCGTGGTGGTCTCATCAAGGGTAACACAGCCAAGATCCATGGTCATGTTCTTGTTCTTGTTAAAGTAGTCAGCAATCTCCTTTGCACCTGACTCAAACGTTGCCCAGGAGTCTCCCTTATAGGAGTGGAACTGGACGTGGGTGCTGTGAAGGACCTGCTCACGACCGAATTTGTTATTAGGCTTGACTCCTTCCGCAATCTTCAGCGTATCAAGGGTTGTCTCATAGTTCCCCGGGTTTCCAAGATTGTTCTGGTGGATGTGGATGGAATGCGGAAGTCCCATCTTCTCGTTTGCGGTAAGAAGACCCTTTACAATCTCTGCCGGAGTGATGTCAAAGTACGGAACCGGATCGTTTACGGTAGTACAGTTCTCTCCCCATCCCCATGCTTCAGAACCACCGGGATTGACAATCTTGACAGCATATCCTTTGGTGGTCTTGAGCAGCCAGGAGATGTATGCACAGACGTTGTCCATCTCGTTGTTCTTCAGGTACTCAAAGACGAACCAGTTGTTTCCAAAGACGGGGAATGCACCCTCATCAACGATCGGGGTGTCCTTGATCTCTTCATGAACGTGCCGTGCATAGAGCGGGGGCATTGCAGCTTCCATGACGGTGGTAAATCCCATCCGGGCATATTCATACCCCGTTTTAAAGGTGGTCGGAATTGAGAATCCACCAGACATACGGGTGTTCTTTCCGGTTGGCTGGTACGTGAAGAGCTTGTCTTCCGGACGGTAATTTCTTCCTTCGTTAACTTTCGGACCGGCTACATGTGCATGGATCTCAACTGCACCGGCCATGACGGTCTTGCCCTTTGCATCGATGACCTTTGCCTTGTTGGAGACCTTATCTGCAATCTTTCCGTCCTTGATACAGACATCAGAGACTTCTCCCTTGATTCCTGTCTTCGGGTCGTAGACCTTTCCGTTTTTGATGATATATTCGCTCATGATATATTCCCCTTAGTTTGCCTTGAGTTCCTTGACCCTCTTTAATACCGCTTCAAGGAACTGCTGATCAGTCATCATTCCTTCCGGTGGTTCGACCACTTTTCTGGACTCGATCGGGACATTATCCATACGATAGCAGTTGCCGCCGACCTCAACCCCCACAAAGGCAACCGGTACATGGACCTTACAGATAGCAGTCGTCGGCGTAATGTGTGGATCAATCGCTACCGATGGGAGTTGGGAGATCTCTTTTACGCACTGCATCGGGAAGTGTGCACCAGGATCACTTCCAAGCACGAAGAATGCGTCAATCTCCTTGCGTTTGAGGACTTCAATGGTTCCGGTCTCACCTGGATTATACCGGGCAAATCCCCGTGAGAGGTCAACGGAATACGGGAACCCGAACTGCCATCCGAGGACCTGACCTGATCCGGTCACATTGTAATGTCCTCTCATGGCAATGATGGAGAATTTCGTGTAGTCGTTCAGATCCTTTGTCAGCATGATAGCTGCATCGATGTTATGGTCTTTCCCAAGAGACTGGGTTACACCCATACCGAAGAAGATAACCCCGAAACGACCTGACTTTAAGAGCTCGGCTGCCTCGTATACTTTTTCCTTCGGGACTCCTGCAATGATATCTCCGGTCAGTTGCTGACCACGGACTGCTGCACGAATTGCCTGGAGTAACTCATAATCATATCCCTGCTCAACCTGGAGGTGAACATCGGCAAGGCTTGCGGTATCAGTGCACCGTGGATCGACGACAATAATCTTTCTCTGTTTCTGTCCCTTTCCGGTGAAGTACCCACGGGGGAATATGGAATACCGGGACATGTGACGGGGGTGAGCATGTGCCGGGTTACATCCCCAGAATACAATTCTATCAGCACGGTTCTTGACTTCTCCGAGGGTACAACTCGGGATACCCACATTCTGGACTGCCACAAGGGTGGTTCCGTGACAGACTGCAGCGGTATTGTCAACGAGTGCGCCACACAGTTCCGCAATCTCATGCCCGACACTCTGAGCCTCACATGATGTTGAGGACCAGCCATACATGGAGGGTTTCTTTGCTTTGGCAAGCATCTGGGCTGTGTATTCTATTGCTTCCTCATAGGTGATCTCTTTAAATGAGCCATCCTCCTGGAGTTTTCGTGGCCGGGTCACCCGGTGGGCGTGATCAGATGAGTGAAGGAATTTTTCTGCACCGATTGCACATGCATTCTCAACATCTAAGATCTTCTTCCCTTCATCATCCGTGATAACCGTGAGATCATCGCACAGTGTTCCACAGAAGGGGCAGATTACATCGGTTATTGTTTTTGACATTATGCGTCACCCCAGCATTTTGATCTGACAAGTTCGAGTGAGTTCAGAACTTTCTCTTTCTCTGCGGGTTCAATGGTGATGGGTACACCCTTGAATGTCGGCATACCGGTGCTATAGGTTTCAGGACTTATCACACTGTTTGCCCATGGACCCATCGGAATGAATGCAACACCCGGGTGGGGTCCCTGTGTTGCCTCAATCGCCTTTACAACGACCTCGCCATATTGGCTTTTCACCTTGACATTGGTATTCTTCATTATGCCAAGGCGCTTAAAATCAGAATTATCGATCTCGATAATACCACAGGCTTTCATGTACCTGTCGGTCTCTTTTCCGCCTTCCATGGAGACGCCCTGCTGAATAGTGCGCCCGGAAATCAGATTGATAGTAATTGCACTCATAATGCTCCTCGTAACGAAGAAAATCGCCGATGAACAGTCATATGAACGGGAGATATCCGAACATATGATACCCTTCCCGGAACACCCCAGGATGAGGATTCCTGATGAGTTCCGTGATACAAGAATTCTCCCTTTTTCGACATATATATTTATTGTATTTAATCTGAAAAATTGATGATTTAATGGTGAAACATACCAGATAATCAAATATATTTTCCCCGTAGGGCAGAAAATTAACTTTTATAAGATATAATTGTATATACTAGGGAGATTAATCTTTTTTCATTAATTTTCAGGGAGGTATAGTGCATGTCATTGGTGTTCTGAGTATCTATAAAGAGATTTCTCACCCTCCCGCGCAGATTGGTGATTATCTGTGAAAAATAACGAATGCGGAGAGGAATGAGAGAAATAAACAGGTGTGTTAACTTTATTTAAATAACTCCATGCAGGTATTATATCAAATCTTTTGACTATCCCCTGTGGCAGGAACATTCAGAAAGAAATCCTCAATAAAACATTCATATACCTGTCTGAAATGGTTTGAATCACACACACATCATGAGCAGATATAATGTAAATGTGGTTTTACGTTGCCCGTCTCATATGATAACTATTCCGGTTTTCTTTTTGGGTACCGATCACGATGATTCAAACCGTATCCGATGTGATCCGGTATAAATTGTCATATATGGCGGACGGACAAATCCTGCAAGTGTCATATTTGTCTTTTGTGCAAATTCAATCCCTCCGGCAAATGCTGCGTTATTGCTTACCATCACAGAAATCCCTGCACGGTACGCTTTTGCAACCATGTCAACCGGAAGCCTGCCTGAGCACACAATATAACACGACCTGAGATCTGCACCTTTCATCAGGGCCATTCCGACTGCCTTATCAACCGTTGTATGCCGGCCCATATCCTCAACTCCGGATATTACGTTTCCGTCAGAGTCCATAATAAGACTGCAATGCATGCCACCGGTTCTCTTCCAGATGACTGAGTATTCATGTACATGATTCATTGACTGAAAAATGGTCTCCCCTTTCAGTATCAGGCCATCATCCAAAGGAGGGAATATTCCATCCGGAAGCAGATCACGACAGGACCCTCCTGAGCTGTTCCTGGAAAATGATCCAAGAACAGAATTAACAGATGTTTTTGTGATAATATCGATATGTGGAAGATGAATGGCAATTTTTTCTATCGCATCCGGTGAACGAATATATCCCTCACAGATAAGATAGCCAAGAGCAAACGGTTCAAGATCCATTGGGGTTATCGAGAGATCACCGATTACTGCTCCGTTTAATGTTATGATAGCTCGTGATTCAGTGCAAACCTCTGCCGTTTCCTGAGAGGTCGTGTTACCATGAACCTTGAGTACCATGTATCTCTTTGTTATGTCCGGAATATCGGTTTCATGTTGCTGTATCATGTACGTCACATTCTATTCATATGAATGGTAAGAATCACTGATGAGATACAATTACTAGACGGTATAAAGAAAAAAAGGTTAGCATTCATGGGCAATTTTGCATTAAAAACATGGAATAAAAAAATGTGCCAAACTGAAGTCAATGAAAACAGACACCGTGGGCGGATCTTTTTCCAGTCTAAAAGAAAGTGATCAATGCAGGAGAACTACACGAACCTGCACTGATACACATTCCTTTCAACCATTTCCCTGTTATTTTCGGTTTGATACATAAATCGTGGCTCTCATCCGGTGATGATACCACTGGCAATTCTCAAGCCAGGGATAATATAAACGCTTATATCAGGATTATCTCAATTATCACGACTTCCATCATAAGAGACGACTTATATACTATGAGCCATTTTGAATCAGACTGAACCCCTCCCTCTCATCAGGTATGTATGCATTGTAATTCACGAGCGTACACAGTATACATCCTTACTTTGTATAAAAGATGATAAGCCTTATGGATTTCCATGTTGTCGGATTGAGAGAATTTGATTGAATCCGGTATCAATTAAAAAATAAGACCTTCCAGACCGATATTAAGATTCATAAAACTATTTTATACACTCTCATCCCATCAGTAAAGAATATTCGTTGTTTTGCCGAGAACCGATGCAATAGGATGATTTGGTTGACAAATCATTCAGGAGCGAAAGAGAAGTGATCTATCAGTTCTGAAGAATACAATGGAAGATCCATGATTATGTTCATGGATCCTTAAAGGAGGAAAGGTATTGGTGACCGAAAACCGGCCTATTATGTGTGGTTTTACCCTTCCCGATTAACCCTGAGAGATCCCGATCCTTTAAGGGTCCATACTCATCCTACCGAGTAATAGGTCGGTATTCATGAGTCACATGTTAGTTACTGTTGATTACATATAATAGGTAAAATACCGGCGTCCTAATGCATCACTTATAAATATTAAAATAAAATTAATGCTAATTTAGGTAAAATGTAGATTTATTATCATTTATAAGGATTTTTTTAACCGGATCTCTACCTCTGTTCCTTTCCCAGGAACTTCGCTATGGATAGAGATACTCCCCCCGATAGCCTGGATCAGGCGTTTGGTTACCGACAAACCAAGACCTGCTGATGAACGATCATGACGGGATGGATCAGCTTTGAAAAACGGTTCAAATATTCTTTTCAATTCGTTTTGTGTCAATCCAATACCGGTATCTGTAATGTATATAGAGTGCCTTCTCCCTACTTTTCAATGCAGCAATCTCCCGCTTCAAAATTTCCCTGACACGGAATGGATTTGCATGCCATACTGGGGCACCTCTCTTTGGCACTTCCTTTGTCACAAACCCGTCTGCCTCAAGTTTTTGAAGATGTGATTCAACAGATCCCTGGAATGAATATGTAAACACATCTTTCATGAAATCCTTTATCTTCGGTTCTCTCACTCCATCAGGCGAACCTGAAATAAAGTATAATATATCCCGGCGGGTTAAATCACGTGATAATTCCCGCCATTCATTCCGGTTAGATACTTCGTCGTCTTCTGCCTTGGCCATATACGCATAATGAGATCGTTACAACAATATATTACTATGTGCAGAAGGGGAAATTGCATGACTAATTATTGCGTATTTCTCGATAATACTCTTTAATTGTAGTATATGTTGTCTAATTGAACCGTATTTGGCGATAAAAAACACTCGAATATCTTAATTATATCTCGGTATGCAGCAATAATATCAGATCTCACATTCAATTTTCAAGGGAATACCTGGATATTGGAAATAATCTTCCCATTTGGTAGAATATTGAGAAAACTGCTCAGGCTGCTGCATCAGATTCTCTGCCTGACAGTATTCAACTTACTACTGAAACACATCTCATTGAGGAGACCGGAGAGGAGAACATTATTGTGTATGCGGTCTCATTTGATGAAATCGGCGCCCTTCTGGCACAGGCATCAAAATATCCAAACCCTCAGAAAGTCCGGTGGATCGGGATGGATGCCATAGCTTTGACATCTCCAATACTTGAAAATGAAACCGATGCAGAATTTGCATATCAGACCAGGCTGACTGCCCTTGAATTCAATGTTGCCCTGCCACCCTCATCTGACTACTGGAGAGTGTTTGATGCAATTCAACAGGCTAAAGACGGAAAAATTCCTTCAATATATGAGATTCTCTATTATGATCTGACTCTTATGGCAGCATGGATCGTGCAGAACAACCCGGATAATCTGGAAAATATGCTGTATATCGCTGATAATTATGGAAGGTATTCCTATGCTGCAACAGGCTAGCTAAAACTGAACGAAACAGCGATCGGGAGTATGGTGATTATTACTTTTACCAGATTGAAAAAACGGATGATGGGAGGTATTACTGGAAGCCGGTGTATGTTTACAAGTATGAAAGTCACTCAATATTTCCTCTTGAGGGAGTAGATAACACTTTTATGCAGCGATATTCAGCAATAGCGTGAAATACCCTTCCATTTTAATGATAAATGCCGATATCGTATTCTAAACCATGAATGATTACTCATCTCCGTCATTTTTTCTCCCATCATTCATCTCCTTTTTCATGATTATAATGGGTATCATCAGCCGGATCGACCATATCATACATACTTTGTTTGTGCACAACCAATTCCGGTCATATTCTGTTTCGAATTGTATGATGAAAACATGGCTTCACTCTCATTATGGAGTAAAAATATGAACTGTAATATCCATCATACTATACAGGATATACCATGACTCAGTGTGCCTGCTGTGGAACAGATATCCCTCCGGAGAGTGCATTCTGCCAGGAGTGTGGAAAACCCGTGTCGTCAGCAGAATCATCATCGCAGGACTCGCTCGTCTGGACCGCTCAGATGCCAGTGATCACCAGTTCAGTCGTCATTACACAATTGGGAATGGTTCTTGGTGCCGGATTTCTCGTGGTCTTTGTCATCATCCTCCTCACCGGTCCGGAGGCAGCGATATCAACAATACCCATTCTTTTTGCCATATGGCTCTTTTTATACGGTCTCTCCCTTGGCATTGCTGCAATATATCAGAAAGCAACAAAGGGAGGGCCTGAAGCAGTCTTCGCAGTAACCCCGGAAGGAATCGGGTATGCAGCCGGTGATGCCATGAAGATAATGAACCGGCTGACTGCCATTGGGTCACTCGCAGGTGGATCGCTCACTGGTGCGGGAGGAAGCCTGATAAACATCTCCCGTGAGTTGGATTCGATTACATGGGATGATATCAGGTCAATATCGTATCAGAACCGGGAACGGACGATTGTAATCTATCGCAAGAACCTGGTCTCTCCAATCATGTTGGCCTGCACCAAAGAGAACTTCAGCCAGGTAAAAAAGTTAATTGCCCGATATGCTCCAGCTGGAACAATGAAGGGATGATTATCCATTCCCCGTTATTCCCCATATATCAGCAGGAGAATAATTCGGGCAACAATATACCCAGTAAATCCAAGAATAAGTCCAATCCAGGTATCTTTCAAAACCAACGAGCCAAGCAGCATACCGATAAGCGCGATCAGACAAACCAAAAGATACCGGATGGTGGCCCATTGAATACTCACGTGCCATGAACCGCGAATCCCCATATTACCATACTGCAGCTGGACAGATATAATTCATCGAATAAAACGATGGGTATCTAAACCCAAAATTAATTTATCGAACTATCTTGGTTATTGGTATCTCCAGTATATCCTCTGCACCGGCCGCCTTGAGCTCAGGAATCAGGGTATTTACCTTACTCTTGAGCACCACCGTTTCAAGACTGAAATAATCGATGCCATGGAGCTTTGCAACCGTTGGTTTCTTCAATGCCGGAAGATTTGCAACTATTGAGTCAAGTACTCCGGCAGGTACATTCATCGAGAGGAGAACCTTATTTCTGGCATCAATAACACCCATAAGGAGGGTTACAATCTCTTCAATCTCCTTTCTTTTGACCGGATCCTCAAAGCTGGCCTTGTTTGCAATGATGGTTGTATATGACTCCATGATCTGCCCGATAATCTTAAGACCGTTCTTTCGCAGTGTCGTCCCGGTCTCGGTCAGGTCAACAACCACATCCATAAGGTCAGGAACTTTCGCCTCACTGGCGCCATAGGAGGGAAAGAGCCGAACAGGAATATTCAGTTTTTCAAAAAATTCTTTGGTTATTTTGGGATATTCCGTGGTGATACGACTATCAGGCCTGATTTCCTGCACGCATGAGATGGGTTCATCCTGATGGACAGCAACAACAATTTTGACTATACCCGGTCCTGTTTTACTGTAATTGAGCTGTGCCACCTCCTGCACCTGTGCTCCGGACTCATGAATCCAGTCAAGTCCAGATATACCCATATCAAAGTACCCCATCTCAATATAGGTTGGAATCTCCTGGGGTCGTAATATCTTGACTTTTCCTATCCGGGAATCATTAATCTGCGGGTTATAATCGCGGTCTGTCCTTCTTACTTCAAGATCGGCTTCCTTAAAAAGTTGCAGCGTCTGTTCCTCAAGGCTCCCTTTCGGAAGTGCCAGATTAATCATAGAACAATTAAAGGTCAGATATAAATTAAACCATGACGGTTTGTATCCGACGAGAGGATCGGCATCCAACAAGTCATATGAATGATGTGATGAATGAGTCTTTGTATGACAATGGTGTATCAATGATCCTCCGTGCAGTATCTTCGTGAATGAACAGGTTTAAAAAACATCCAATCAAACGGTTTTACAATAGTTGATATCATTTTCATAGGAAACGGGATAGCATGATTACGATTCATTTTGACGAAAAGGGCTTGGTTCCGGTTATAGCACAGGATTATTCAACAAAAGATGTACTGATGCTGGCATATGCCAACAAGGAGGCGATAGATCTGACTCAGTCTACCGGATATGCTCATTATTACAGCAGAAGCAGGAATAAACTCTGGAAAAAAGGAGAAGAGTCCGGACATCTTCAAAAAGTTCATGAAATTTTAGTAGATTGTGACGAAGATGCAGTCATCTATGTGGTGGACCAGCTCACCGCAGCATGTCACACCGGATACCGGTCTTGCTTTTACCGAAGGCTTGACGGGACTGTTTCAGGAGAGCGGTTATTTGATCCGGCTGATGTGTATAAAAAGGAATGAAACATCTGTACAACTGGAAATCAATGGAATATAACGGAGAGATGTAATCATATATGGTATACAAAACAGGATATACCAGTGGATGAAAACCTTACAAGAAGATCCTGGACCGTTTTGATGAATCCGGATAAACCAACAACTCTCGGGTACATTGATCAATAATGCGGGTTGCGAGTATAGAGTTATATTGTAACGGCATAAATAATAAAAGGCATCCCGATTCTGCTATGCATAAATGCATAACAGAAACATTTGAGGTCAGGTACATCTGATAGATACTATTCACGAGAGGATCGCTAAAAACCCCCTTCCAAAAAATGGGATAAGTACGGTATAAACCTTCGAACAGGAAAGATGGGTTTTTCGCTATCTTCTGTCATCAGAATACCGCACCATTCCGGTACATCATCACCCAGCAGGAATAAAAATCACCATATCTCCTTCCCGTCGAAGTTGACCACGACTGATAAGAAGATTAATTCCCTGATCAATTCTTTCCTGAAGCACTGAGTTCATACGTTTTATGCCAAAAACAGATCCGATGGCACGGCTCAGGACGCTGATACTGAGAGAGCGTTTCTGCTTGATCAGATGAATCATTGCGTTACAATACTCATGAACTGATATCTCATACGCTTTCCGCTGCCAGGGATCACCGGGCGGATGAGAGCGGAAGGTTACATATTCCACAAATGCCTGATGATCTGACCAGAAAAAGATCTGGTCTCCTTCTGTTTCATAATGGAAAGAGAGCGAATTGAGAAGGGATTTTATTTTTTCTTTTACCGGGGATGTTTTCCGGGTTATCCGCCAGTGGGGAAGAAGCCTCGACAGACAGATATCAAAAGAAACAGGACCCTCTATCGAGACAATTTCTTGTAAAACACGGATGATCTCCTTGTCATGAGTTCCGGCCAGAAGATCATCCTTTGTTCCCAAAACCTCATTTCCAACGTAGGCAACGTAACAGATCTCAGGAAATTGTATCGGATGGGATATGTTCATATATGATTTCAGGGTTCCGTCAAAAGATTCGGAATCAGATCTCATACATGTCAGATCGCTGGATATATCACCTTCATTCCCATCATCAAGGAGAGCATCATCAGTCTCCTGATCACTCTCCAGATAACCCTCTTGTCCTTCGTCCTCCCCCGGGCAGTACACCATTGTCTCAGGTGCATACTCCTGACGCATCTCTTCGATGATCCGAATGATACGATTTCGTTCCTCCTCCGGATCGTCCCACCAGTCTGTACACCATACCCGGTGAATTATCCATCCAAGAGTAGAAAGAACAGATTCGGTGAGAATATCCCGATCACGGGCCGACTCTGCCTCCTTATATCCAGGCCCGTCACACAGAATACCAAGAATATATCGTCCCGGGATATCGGGATCAATGACTGCAATATCTATCCGGTATCCTCCGCATCCAACATTCATATGAACCTGATATCCTTGTGATTGCAGGGTCTTTGCAATCTCTGATTCAAGAGGTCTGACCTTGATCTCCACATCCCGCATACAAACTTCTGATATCGCTTTTGGACCTTTTTCAGCAAATTCGAGGAATGATTTGAGTAACAGGACACCCTTTTTGCGGGTTCGTGTCAGATCAATCTGATCAGGATTCAATGAGGAAAAGACGCAAATCTCTTTTCGTGCACGGGTGATCGCCACATTCAGGCGTCTCTCCCCCCCGTCACGGTTGAGAGGGCCAAAGTTTAGTGACACCTTTCCAGACTGGTCAGGGCCATACCCCACTGAGAAGAGGATGACATCACGTTCATCACCCTGAACATTCTCAAGATTTTTTATAAAAACCGCTTCAGGCCTGTTTTCATGAAAATATGGTTCAATATCCGGCCGTAGCCGTCGTTCTCTCTCCAGCAGTGACCGGATAAGATCCTGCTGCCGCTCATTGAAGGTAATAACCCCGATGGAATCTCCTGATGTGACCGGATCACGGAGCCGGCGGATAATCTCGCGTACCACGGCAAGAGCCTCTGCATGATTTGTCCTGGAATTACCCGAATCAAAGATCCCGTTTACATGGACAAGCGATATCGCCTTGCCGGTATATGCCGAGGGGAAGGTACGAAGCCGGTTTTGGTAAAAATGATAATTGCTAAACGCAATAAGGCTCTCATGTCTGCTCCGGTAATGCCATGAAAGGTGCATCTCAGGGATTCCTGACGCAATGCACTCGTCAAGAATGCTTTCCAGATCTACGGCAGACGTTCCGTATTCATCATCACTATCATTCACCCGTTTGAAGATGTTTGTCGGCGGGAGCTGTTTTGGATCGCCCACGATGATAGCTGCCCTCCCCCGTGCAATCGCCCCAATCGCATCAGAAACAGGAATTTGTGACGCTTCATCAAAGATTACCAGGTCAAATACAAAAGAATCAGGATCCAGGTATTGAGCAACAGAGATGGGGCTCATAAGCATGCAGGGCTTGATTTTTGTAAGAATAGATGGTATATTCTGAAAGAGTGAACGAAGCGGCATATTCCGCCGCGAAAGCTGTATCTGGTGCCGGAGAATGCCAAGCTCCTCTCGTTCGTTCGGATCCTGTCCCTGTGGGAGTCGTGCAAACAGGCGGGCTGATATCTCCTTTCTGGTCAGGGCTTCAAATGCTTCATCAGTCTCCCTGAACTTCTCAATGGAATCCTCAAATTTTGGACGATAAAAATCCCGGAGAACCGGATCCTGTTCACGAAGTCCGTCAACCCAGTGCTGGTAAAAACTCCGGCAGATGAGATCTTCAATCTCTGATGAGACAAGGTACCCATCTTCAAACCGTTGAATAATCTCAGAATACCCTTTTGATTCAGCTATTTTCCTGATTCTGTTCCACTGGCACCAGTTCTTGAGTTGTGATGTCTCCGATTCCCATTTTTTTACCGTTGCCAACTGGGCATTTAAAAGGTCAATCGTCGTTTGTTCCGGCCACAGCACCGCCGGATCGTAGTCAAGAAGTTCACTGAGAGATCTTCCTGCATCAGAATAATCATTCAGGGCTTTTTCAAAATCAATAAATTGTTGCTGAATAAATGGGCTCTCTGCTCCATTCTTCAAAAGCTCAGAGAGAGTACTCCAGCAGGTGACAAGGCGGGAATATTCATCCTCATTCACCGCGATATGTAACGCTGCAGTCTGAACTGATACTGCTGATTGGAGGAGGTCTTCACAGATATCCCAGTCCTCATCCTCCCCCCTCCAGTATCGGCCAAAGAGTGACACCGCACGAGAAGCATAGTCTGCAATGATCCTATCCAGATTCTGCATCCGTTTGATTCTGGGAAGATCCTGTGTGATCTCTTCAATGGAAGGCACTGCACACAGACAATAGTGCATCATATCCGACTGGATATCGCGAATCAATGCTCTCCGTTTTAAAAACCAGGCGGCATGTATGCCTGCTATCCTGCTTTCTAACGAGGAACAGTCAATCCTGCTGACCGAAGGATGGTATCGTCCTGCAAGCTCCGCCCTGATTTCACGTCGCTCCTTTCCAGCCTGAATAAACGTATGGATAGCTTCCCGCGTATGCGGATCACAAAGGCCACGAAGCAGATCAGCAGGAAAGAAGAATTTCTGAGCGATTAAAAGGTGATATATCGATACGATCTCATAAAGTATAGATGGGGGTGATCTCAGATGAATTCCAAGAATGTCGCAGAGTTTTGGGAATAGATCTAAGAGCCTCCCGAGTGCGAACCTGAAATTTCTAATACCTGCATCAACTGCTGTCTTCCACTTCACACTCCAGGAACTGCAATGCACCATCGCCCAGACATTCTCTTTGGGATGCACCATCTGACTGGTCACAATCTGGATATCATGAAT
>ERZ795046.282-NODE-282-length-64690-cov-4.965205_pt1 | contig 64690 bp, 45 predicted proteins | sample MGYA00375130_ERZ795046 | MGnify/ENA primary metagenome ERZ795046 (study PRJEB30175, sample SAMN05720202) | activated sludge metagenome | isolation source: anaerobic digester from wastewater treatment plant | place: Japan | collected 2015-05-15 ... | reverse complement strand
ATCCCTGCAGCTCAGCATGCCCCTCGATGCCAGCGGGTGCACGGCGGAAGAACCGGGGCCGGTGGCGGTGGCGTTTCAAGGCCCCTCCGGAATCGGGCCGGACGGAGCGGTGGTGAACGACAGCCCCCTGACCGCCCCGCTGGCGCCCGCGTTCAACACATACCAATTTGCGCCCACCGCCAACGCGGCCTGGTACCAGCCCGGATTTCATCTGCCCTCGGCCGCGGCGGCCGGCCAGGGTAAAAATGTGGCGGAATATCTACAAGCCATGCGCGCGCGGGAGAACGCCGGTCTATATTCCTACGGCGACGGGCCGTTTCGCGACGGCAGCGGCTTGTTCGCGGGGATCAACCTGTTTCCCAGCGAGTTCAACGGCCAGTCCTTTACTGTCGCGATCGACTCGCAAACGAAAACCATGGTCAGCACGGAATGGACTAAACTTTATCTGCGACCGGGCGGCTATTCGGGAGTCGTGGACGCGCAAAGCCAGAACGACAGCCTGGAACTGTACAAGGATCCGGACTGCCAGATGAAAGGCTACGCGGTACAGCTGACCTCGTTCGGACAGGCGTATCTCGATAACAACTCCAAAGGGTTGGATACAACCACCGAAGGAATCATCGATATCCCCTGGCCCGCGCTGATCACCGTCCCTTTCGAAAAAATGACGCTTAACGCCTGCGGCAACCTCGACCAAGGTAAGATTACCGCCGGAGCCAAAAATGAGGAAAAACTCCTAGCCTATTGGGTGGCGCGGTTCCGCTTGTTGACCCTGGCCTTCGAGAAGACAACTCCGGCATCGCCGGATGCGGAACGCACCCTATGGGTCTCCACGAAGAATCCCATCGAACACGTTACGGACGAAGCCGCCATGCAGATCAACCTCCGCCCCTGTGGAACGATCGCCAACTCGCGGATCGAACAACCGTTGCTGACCCACTATGACGGCTATCCCGCGTCGATCCAGAAAATCTACCTCTCCGCCTTCGACAACAATCCCACGGTGCCCAACGGTTTTTACAATCTGATCGGTGACATGACCGTGTCGCTCTTCGATCCTCCCAAGATTCACGCCATCGTAAATGGATTCGTGGGCAACCTGGCGGATGGTTCGCCCTGGTTCGGAGCTGGCAATCCCGACACCGACGCGGACGGCTTTCCAGATGGCCAGGCGCCCACGGGACCGACGGCGGTGGAGAGAGTCGCCGCGTATGTCGAGGCTAACCCCATCGAGGTCCGGACAAAATTCGCGAACTTGATCACCCTGAAATACAAATTGAAATACATCCCCACAGACAAGGAATTCCGGACCCAGACACCCATCCAGGAAGATCTCATCGTGCTCGACATGGTTTCGGCGGTGGAGTATCTCAACACGGTCCGGACGGAAATCACCTTTGGGGTAGATGTCATCGCCCAGCCTAAATTGAATCTCTCCAGCAAATTCAGCAAGTTTTCCCAGGAAATCGCGAATTCCTTCCTGGGACCGGTGCGGGATAAACTGGATGCGGTGGCCAATGGCCTGCGGGTGGACCTGTCGGTGGCTGTCCGCCCCGCCCTGGCGGCCTTGATGGAACCCATCGTGGCCGAGTTCATGCAACAACTGCAATCCCAACTGGCCGGGCTGCCGCAATCGTCCGTGGAATATCAGAATTACCTATTGCAGGCCAACGCCGCGTTCGACCAATTGCTGGACCAAATGATGAATCAGCTTGATCTGGCGGCCCTGCTGACCAAGCGGGACATGCCCGCCATGCAGGCCATCCGGATCATGCTGGATCTCTTGAACGATATTGAAACCGCCCTGAATTTCTCGCCCGAACAATTGAGCCCACTGGTGCGGGCCATCGTCAACCATACGATGCGTGGCGCACAGTCGTTCGGGGTGGATATCAACCAACTCCTGGCCCCGGTGGAGAAGATCCGCCAGGAAATCCGGACCGTGATTCAAACCAAGGTCCGGCCGGCCCTGGAGAAGGCCGAACAGGTGTTGGATCCCGCGCTTCTGCTGGACCAGGTGTTTCCCCTCAACGAGGTGAAGAACCAGCTGGTCCCGCAAATCAAACAGGCGGTCAAGGCGAAACTGCTGGCCGCCGCGCAAACCGACTTCCCATCGTTGAATGTCTTGGCCGCGCGGGAAATCACCCAGCGGATTCTGGACCAGGTCTTCAATTCGCCCCAATTCCAAAAACTGACCATCAGCGTGAACACCCAGCTGATGCCGGTGCAGGACCTGCTGCGCGATCAGGCCCAAAAACTCCTGGACAGTTTGAACCGGACGGTGGAGGACTTCGTCAAGCAACAGATCGGCCAGTTAGAAGGGGCTTTGGAAGACTTCAAGAACGTGAAGGGCTTCAAGGGCGCCTCGATGAAAGGGTACGCCGTTGTCGCTGGAAATGTATTGGAAAAACTGCATATCGACGGATCGTTTTCCATCAGCACGACCGATGACATCACCTTTAACGCGTACCTGGACATGACCCGCTACCAGGTGGGCTACAAGGGCAAAAACTGTAGCGCGCCGATCGGCAGCGGGCCGGTGATGGACACCCGGCTTGGCGCGAAGGATGTCCCCCTCGACCTTGCCGGCTCCAGCCTCAAGGCGGACATCGAATTCCAATTCATGATCAACAACGGCAAACTGATCAATGTCGGCGGATCGTTCATCGTGCGGGGTGGACTCAACGTGGGCAAGTTGCCTATCAAGGACCCCGGATTCCGGGTCTCCATCGGCAGCGATGAAAACTACCTGGTCGCCTTTGTTTCCAACATCGGATTCAGCAAGGGCAACCTCAAAGGGGGAATCTTCCTGGGCGAGACCTACTGCCTGGATCCCTTAATCGACGTGAACAAGGACGCCCCCAACATGTTTAAACCTGGCCGGTTCCGGGGGATATTTGCCAGCGCCGAGGGCTCGTTCCCGATCGTCAATTACGGGTGCCTGCTGACCGTTGGGGCGGAGGGCGGCCTCGCCTTCTGGGTGTTCGCGGACGGTCCCGTGCTGGGCGGCAAAATCTACGCGGGGATTTTTGGTGAGGCGGCCTGCGTGGTCAGCGCCAAGGGGCGGCTGACCCTGCTGGGCGGTTACGATGGCTCCGATTTCGTCTTCCGGGGGGACGCCTGGATCGCGGGCGGGATCGGCTTCTGCGAGGAAGAGGACTGGAACACCCCGGCCGATGTGCTGGACGACGGGTGGTGCATGGCCTGCGTCGCTTCCTTTGATCTGATGTACAAGAATGACTGGAGGACCAATTATGATGTGGAATGTGATTAAATGGACCGGCGTGTCATTGACCTCCCTTCTGTTTTTCACGAACACCGGTCTGGAAGCCCTTGCGGCAAACGATTCCCACTTGTTTTTCGTGGCCCTGGCGGGAACTCCTGTCGAAGGGAAAGCGCCGGTCCTCCTGCGCTGGTATATCACCGATGGGCTGCAGCCCGTTGGGAAGTTCGCTATTTACCGGAAGGCGGGAGACGCCGCGTCCGATTCTCCCATGACCTTGCTTGCGGTCACCTCGCGTCTGCGTAACGTTCCGTTGATCCGGAGCGTTTTCGAACAGCCGGAAACCACGCGGGCCTATGAGGATATCCTCAACTCACTGACCTACATGCTGGATGAGCCGGTCAACCCGGAGACCTACGCGGAGCAGCTGCTGGGCATCCTCGACGGGGGGGATTCCTGCGGTACCTGCGCGATGCGCCGCAATCTGCTGGTGCAGACCAATTTCGGTGTAGCCATTGTCGAAGGCCTGGGATATCTCGATCTTGCCGCGCCTGGCATTTACACCTACGAATTACGGACCGATACCGGTTTTGGCCCCGATACGTTGGTGCTGGGACGGGCGACCATCGACGCCTCCAAGCCCACCCGTCTTCCGCCGCCGCTGAAGCCGGAAGTGGTCGATATACCCGGCGAGCGGGGGCATCTCAAGGTTTTCCTCCGCTGGGACAATTCCGCCGCGTTGGATCAGCAGAAAAAGATCATGTTCGGCTACAACGTCTTCCGTGGCGATAGCGATTTGACCGCAGAGAATTTCGACTCTCTCCTGGCGCAAGGCCGCTTACAAAAAATCAACCGGTTGCCCATCGTCCCCCTGACCGCCCAGGCCAAGGGCGCGGCGCCCGATGAAGACTATATGTTCGTCGATGACAATCGCTCTCTAGAAAAAACCGGGCCGGTGGGAGAACCGTTTACCGGCGGGGATCAATATACCTATTGGGTGGCCGCGCGCGATTTACTGGGCCAGAACGGAACGCCCAGTCCGCCCGTCTCGGCCACCGTCCAGGACAAGCACGCGCCCGAAACGCCCCGCGATCTGCGGACCGAAGTCGTAGAGGTGAATGGCATGCACCGCGTATGGCTTACCTGGGCACGCAACACCGATGACACAGCACAATATTTCATTTACCGGTTCCAGGAGTATGAACATATCGGCAAAGCCGATCCCTTCCCGCCCGTGAACGGCATGCCCGAAGGCTACATCGCCCAGGTCCTTCAGACAGACGGCGTCGATCCGGTTTTCACGGATCCCGCAGTGAAACTCCCGGAGCAGGAGAACCAGGCTTTCTGGTATTGCGTCGCCGCCTTGGACGCCGCGGGGAACATGTCGGCTCTATCCCCTCCCATACGCGGTGTGATTTTCGATACCACGCCGCCGGCCCCGCCCTCCATGCCGGAGATCTGCACGTTTGCTTTCCACTGCAGCCTGAAGAACTTTCAACTCAGCGACACATCCACGGGAGATGGCGCGCATAGGAATGTCTATTTTTACGTCACACGAGAGTCTCCTGAAATCCAAAAAGTCCGAATCGAGCGCCTTCATTCCTATGCCCAGCTGCCTGGATTGCCTTCTATCGATTCGGATATATTCGTAACGAGTGCCCAGGTTTCCTTTGAAGATCCTACTCCCACACCCGCTTGCGAAATCCAGGCCACCCCGACCCCCACGCCTCCGGATTTTTCCATTCCAGAAGCCACAGCCACCCCCACGCCCGCCGCCACGAGGACTCCGGTGCCTAATCCCACCGAAACGCCTGCGCCGAACTCGAATCAACCAAGCCGGTATATTTCTGTCGCGGAAGTGGAATTCCCCGAGGATCAGGACTATGTAGATGTCGTAGATCTGATCGAATTGACACCCGGGGATGCTTCGCTGATCTCCTATCGAGTGACCTTCATCTTGGAGGATGATCAGCCCTGTGGTTTTTACGAGATGCCGGATGAATACTTTTCGTTGGTGAATCAGACCAGATACAACTTGTTTTTCGTTATTACCATCGCCGGGGAAGTGGGTGAATATTGTTATCCCGGAGGAGACCGCGAACATTGGCCCGTGGACGAGGAGGGAGTGAATCATCCCCTGCGGTTCAATTTCCCCCGTTCGGACGATGCCGCGGGTATTATCCTCTACCGCAGCCCCGATTGCGAGAATTTCGTCATGGTGGCCCAGAAACATTTCGAGGGCAATGCCTCACTCACCATCCTGGATGATTACCGCCCCGCGCCCGGCGGCCGGATCTGTTACGCCGCGCGGGCGTTCGACGAAAACAACAATCAAAGCCCGTTGTTTTATTTTCCCTTCCAGGTTCGCATCCCCGCCCAGGATATCAGCAAGATCATCCCCTCCATGCAGAGCGCCGAACCGGTGGGCGACGCCGCCTTGCCCAAGGTCAGTTTGTCCTGGTTCGGGCCGTCGGTGGGCGTAGCCGGCTTCCGTATTCATTTCGGCGCCGGCGAATTATTGACGGGAAATGAAGGCCAAGTTTCGCTTAGCCCAAATGAATACCGCTTCGACAACCGGAACAACATCTATCATGCGATACTGGACATCACCGATGACGCGCGCGGCGAAAAAGTGGCCCTTAACCGCACCTATGTGATTCGCGCCGAGGCCTTGATGCAGAACGGCGAACGGCGGATGTCCAATAATACCGTTATCTTTGATTGGGCGGCCAGCCCCCGGGTGGATACCCATCCCGCCTGGCCTATTCGCGGCCTGCCGCCTGCCCATCCCGCCCTGGAGGCGCTATGGCTGACGAATCCCGAACCGGGAGAGGCACTGCCTTTTACGTATGGCGTCGGGATTCCCATTGGCACGTTTAGCCTGGTTGACTTAAAATTGGAAATCACGCCCACAATTCAATTTCCGTTCATTGTGTACCGCCGCCGCGTTGATGTGCCCGGCACGTACCGGCAAATCAGTCCCACCTTGCTCAAGGTCAACATTAACCAAAATAATTTCATTCAGGATCCGTTCTTTACCTACTTGGTGGATCAGCCTAACGCGAAGGCCGCACGCCCCGCGGCGGTCATCAACCGCGTCACAGGCAAAATTCTCTTTCTTGATACGGTCCACCTTGTCCGCCACGCGACGTATGAATACAAGATCGTGCGGGCGGATTCCATGACCGGGGAGATTGTCGAGGAGATCGGGCCATCGAATCCCGTGGAAGTGATGGAACCCTAATCAGCGGGAGGTGCGCCCGAACCGCCACGCACACCGTGGAACTTCGGAATACCATGAAGAATGCAAGTGGGCCCTTTTCCTTGATTATGCCATGAACCTACGTTTCAACCCCGCATCCTAGTAAGATAACGGTTTATCGCGTCTTCCTTCTTCCCTCGAAGAGTCCGGCGCGCCGCTTCCGGCCGGGGAACGGCCATGGCGGAAGCAATACACCTTTGGTTTTTTATACATTTGTCTCGCTGATTCGTGCCATGACCAAAACCACGGTATCCTTCCTTGCGATCTGGTTGTTCGTCTTTCTGGCGTACAGTGGTTTACGGATTCACACCTTCTACGCTCCCTTGGTGCACGACGACGGCCTGTTTCTCTCCGGCGCACAGGCCTGGGCCGGCGGCGAAATGCCCTACCGGGATTTTTGGGACCACAAGCCGCCGGGGGTGTTCTTTTTTCATTCTTTGCCTCTGCGGTTGTTTCCCTTTTCTCTGCCCGCGGTGAAATGGCATCAAATCCTTTGGTTGTCTTGTTCCGCGGCTTTGTTGTTCACTTTCTGCCGCCGCCGTTTTGGATGGCTCCCTTCGCTGCTGGCCTTTCTGCTTTACGTGTTCTACACCAGCACGCCGGTGACCGTGCAATCCGGCGGATTGACCGAAGAGTGCGCGCTGTTTTTCGTGGTGCTTTGCTATTGGTTGATCCTCCGCGTCCGGGGCACGTGGAGCAGGAACTGTTTTTTCGCCGGCCTGGCCCTGGGAACCGCGGTGGAATTCCGGCAGACCTACGTTTTCACTACGGCCTTCCTGATCGGCGCGCTTCTGCACAATGCCCACCAACGGGGCAAGAAACTGAAAGAGGTTCCCGGTCCGTTGGCGGCCATGGGCCTAGGCCTCGTGCTGCCGGAAATCTTGATCTCCATTTATTTCCTCGCGCACGGAGCGTGGTGGGACTATTTCGAAGCCAGTTACTTGTTCAATCTCTACTACATCGGCCCGGGGCGGACCTACAAACCGTTCGAGGAAATCCTGAATCTGCAGTGGCGGTTTATCCAATCCACCGGACCTTACTTATACGCGCCCCTGCTGGCGCTTTCCACGTGCTATTGGGTGCCCAAGGATTTACGGTGGATGACCTGGCCTCTGATTGTCGCGTTTTTGGGTGATTTGGTAGCCATCTCCCTCAGCGGCGAGTTCTATTTCCACTACTACGTGCAAGCCTCGGTTTCGATGTGCCTGCTGTTGGCTTTATTTTTTGAGGGATTCACGCGCAGCCTGCGTTCCGTTTGGATAACAGGATTTTCCTCGCCGCGGTCCTGGGGAAAACTCCTGTACGGATTGACGCTGCTGGCCGTCACCGTCCTTCCTCTGGCCAGCGGCCTCGAGCGCTACGGCACGGAGGTTGATAAAATCCTCGAAAATCAACGGGGGGGGGAAGGGCCGTATCAAATGCAAAGGGGCGTCGCGGAAGCCGTGCGCGCTATGACCTCGCCGGAGGACCGGATTTTGATCATCGGGCGGGAACCCAATTCCGTGTATCTGTTCTCCCAGCGGTATCCGGGAAACCGGTATTATCATTTCTCCCCGCTGTGGAAGAAAAAACTGGCTGCCGCCGTGAAACCCCGCCACTACCAGGCTTTCTTGTCCGACTTGGACATTTACCAGCCGGTCTTGTTGCTTCTTGATCTGAAAACACAGTCCCTGGAGAGCCGCGAAGAAGAGGATGTGGATGAAAAAAAACGCTTGCGGAACCAGTTTCTCCACCGCGTCAATGCCTTCCTCGCCGACAATTACATTGAGCTGGAGAAGGTGATGGAGACTCCGCCGGAAGAACGTTGGTTCTGGTATGACACCCGGTTGCGCATCCTGGTGCGCAAAGACCAGGCGGATCAAGTCCGTCAGCGCTTAGCCGGGTCTTGAACCATCGCCGTTTTTTTGAATCACCGCCAAGTTGTGGCCGCTGCCCGCGCCGTCTCGCCGGTAGGAAAAAAAACGGGAATCGCTGAACGTACATTCAGGTGAGATCTCGATGTGGTTGTCTGATACGCCCGCCTCCAATAGCTGCAACCGGTTGATTTGTTTCAGATCAATGCCCCGGGTACTCTTGTCGAAACACTCCGGATACCGGCCCCAGGCCTCCTGAAAAGGCTTCCACACATCCTCTTGAACCGTAAATCCGCGGATGGAAATCCCCGGCCCGATCCAGACCCAAAGGGATGCTGGATGAATCCCGCATTCACTGGCCAAACGTTCCACCATCCGGACAGCGATCCGGCCTAGTGTCCCCTTCCACCCGGCGTGTGCGATTCCGATGGCTTCGGCCCTTGGCGCGGCGAAAAACACCGGCAGGCAATCGGCGACGAGGATGGCCAGCGGCACTCCCGCTTCCCGGGTGATCATGCCGTCGCCGGGGCCGATGGGATCCCGGCCGGTCCAGGCGCCCGCCCCGCGGTGATCCCGTGTCACAATCCAGATCACAGTGCCGTGTTCCTGGTACACATGCGTGAGGTGCTCTGGTGGAATGCCTACCATCCCGCAGGCCTCACGCCGCGCGGCACGGACCGTCTCGATGGGGCCGTTCTTGAAACTCAGATTCGCGTTCCGGTTATGGTGGTTACCGGGATACAAAAATCCATGGATCAATCCAGGAACCTGATTCAGTAAGGCAGATTGCAGCAATTCCATTAGGATCATTCCACAATTTTATGATTACCGTCAGAAACCCGAGCAATATCACGAGCAATATCAATTGGAAGCTGGTCTTTGCTCCCATGTGGCTCAATGATAGGATACTTGCCGTAATCAAAGCATCGACCGCGGGACCCAGGAAGAGCCACGTGCTCGAATCCGGATTTCTTGGCCAAACCGGCTCTATCGAAAGCGTAATGAGACATCTCCCAGCTATAGACTCTCTGTCCCCGGCACTATCTACCCTCTGTTGGATATTGCTCGTCAGCCTCGCGCTGAGTTTGTGTGCCTGTTCATCCCAACCCGTAGATATTAAGACCATCGACGTGACCCCCTTGGTGGCGCAAGGCCGCCTCGAAGAAGCCGCCCAGGAAATTACCCGGGCGATGGCCGAGCATCCCAACCACCCCGGTCTGCTCTATAACCTGGCTGTGATCCAGCATCTGCAAGGCCAGTTGGATACCGCCCTGCGGACCGTAGAGCGGGCCCGGCAATTCGCTCCCCAGGACGATGACATCCTGCTGTTGATGGTGGACTTGCTGCTCGAGACCGGCGATCCGCAAAAGGCCTGGGATGTGTTCCATGCCATGAGTGAAACCAAAAAGCGGGAGGCGCGCTCTCAATACACCCTGGGTATTATCAACTCGCGGCTGGGAAACTGGACGAACGCCGAAAATTGCTTCCGGGCCGCCGCTGGCCTTGGTGAATCCAGCGGCGCGGCCCTGGCGGCCCTGGCCTTCGTCACCCTCAAGCAGGGCCGCCTTGAAGAAGGGAAAGCCTATCTGCTGGAAGCGGAAACAGTCAAGAATAAATCCTCCGAAACCATCCGCCAGATCGCGGAGAGTCAACTGCTCATCGGGCAGGCGGCCTCCGCGCGGGATCTGGCCCGCAAGCTCACGGAACTGAATCCCAATGACGCCGGCACCTGGTCCTTGCTGGGCCGGGCGGAAATGATCCTGTTGAACTTTGGTGAAGCCGAAAGCGCTTTCACGCGAGCGCTAAACTCAGCGAACGCTACCCCCTGGACCCAGGTCCAATATGCGGAAATGCTTTTCGCCGCCCGCCGGGAAGACGAAGCGCTCGCTCAAGCCACCGAGGCCGAAACGCGTTTGATGGAGCAGAATACCCCTCTCCGGAACCCCGCGCTCTTCAATTTGCTGGCCACTCTGTACGCGGGGAATGGGCAGACGCTCATGGCACAGAAATATTTACGCCAATCGTTGCAAATCGATAGCACCCAGGTGAAAGTCCGGCAACTGCTCCAACAACTCAATTTGAAGGTTCCGGCCGGGCATGGACCGGAAGATGCGGCGGAAACCTCCATCCTTGAATCCACTCCTTCCTCGCCATGATTCCCCCCATCCAGCAAATCCTCATCCCGCGTGAAGCCATTGAGGCGAAGGTTCGCGATCTGGCCCATGCCATCAGTGCAGCCTACCAGGGCCGGGATCTGGTTTTGATCGCCATCCTCAAAGGTTCGATCGTATTTTTAGTGGACTTGATGAAAGAACTCGACTTGGATGTAGAAATCGGCTTTTTCTATCTCTCCAGCTACCAAGGGCAAACCTCCCCGCAAACCCAAGTCCGGCATTTCGATATCCCTTTCCCTGTCATTACCGGCCGGGATGTATTGCTAGTGGAAGACATCTTCGACACAGGGGCCAGTTTGGCCTATGCCTTCGGCGAATGCCAAAAACACCGCCCGCGGTCACTGAAAACCTGCGTCTTCGTGGTGAAACAATCAAAGGAACGGGCGGGATTGCCTGCGATCGATTTTCGGGGATTCGACATCCCGGATGTCTTCATCGTGGGGTATGGCATGGATTACCAGGAGAAATACCGCCAACTGCCCTATATCGCCATTCCCCGCTTGCCATGATGGAAGTCCTCCCTCTTTTTGGTCTTTCTGCGCCGAAATGTCACATCAAATGGTCCCAAACTTGATCGGTGCCGAAAATCATATGTGGATATTCCGTTGTAACTTCCTAATTTTATTTTAGTTGCATTTAATCGCCTATTTTTTTTATTAATTTTTCCATACTTAGTATGCCATTTGCTAATTTCTTTTATGTCACTCTGAGAATAATACGTTTTATCTGTATACTGAATTCGATCAAATGAAATTTTCGTATAATCTGCATCAATATATATATGATAAATCATTAATTATCAGGTAGTTAGTAAAAATTCGACAATTGCTCTTACCACGAGGCAAACTTATGGATCTAAACCGGTTCACACAAAAATCACAGGATGCCTTGGGCGAAGCCCAGAATCTGGCTATTCGGCATGGGCATGTGGAAGTCGACACCGATCACCTCCTCCTGGCTTTGCTGGAACAGGAAGAAGGCCTGATCCCCCGCATGCTGCGCAAAATGGACGCCCCAGCGGAGGAAATCCGTGACCGGGTGGCGTCCGAATTGCACCGCCGTCCCCGAGTCAGCGGTCCTGGGGCCGAGCCGGGCAAGATTTATGTCACCAACGCCTTGAACCAGACGCTGGTAGAGGCGGAGGCGGAAGCCAAACGGCTAAAAGATGAATACGTCAGCGTCGAACACATCTTCCTCGCTCTGTTCACCAAGGCATCCGCATCGCCCGGCATGAAAATTGTTCAGTCCTACGGCATCACCCGGGATAAATTTCTTAAGGCGCTCACGGATATCCGCGGTAACCAGCGGGTGACCAGCGCCAATCCGGAAGATACGTACGATGCCCTGTCGCGTTACGGGCGGGACCTCGTGGCGGACGCGGCGCGCGGCCAACTCGATCCGGTCATCGGCCGGGACGGAGAAATCCGGCGGGTGATCCGCATCTTGTCGCGGAAAACCAAGAACAACCCGGTGCTGATCGGCGAGCCGGGCGTGGGCAAGACGGCCATTGTGGAAGGCTTGGCCCACCGGATCGTGCGCGGCGACGTGCCCGAGGGGCTGCGGGACAAAAAGATCTTTGCCCTGGATATGGGCGCGCTGGTGGCCGGGGCGAAATACCGGGGCGAGTTTGAGGAACGGCTCAAGGCGGTCCTGAACGAGATAAAAAAGAGCGAAGGGCGTATATTGCTCTTTATCGACGAACTGCACACCATCGTGGGCGCGGGGCGGGCCGAGGGCGCCATCGACGCCGGCAATATGCTGAAACCCATGTTGGCACGGGGCGAGCTGCATTGCATTGGCGCGACCACGCTCAACGAATACCGGAAATACATCGAGAAAGACGCTGCCCTCGAACGCCGCTTCCAGCCGGTCCTGGTCGAGCAGCCCACCGTGGAAGATACCATTTCTATCCTGCGCGGCCTGCGCGAGCGCTTTGAAGTACACCACGGGGTGAAAATTTTGGACAACGCGGTGGTGGCGGCGGCGGTCCTGTCGCACCGGTATATCACCGCGCGCTTTTTGCCTGACAAGGCCATCGACTTGATCGACGAGGCCTGCGCCATGATCCGTACCGAAATCGACTCCATGCCCACGGAACTGGACGAGATCACCCGGCGGATCATGCAACTCGAGATCGAAGAGCAGGCCCTGAGCAAGGAAACCGATAAGGCCAGCCAGGAACGCCTGCAAAATCTCCGCAAGGAGCTGGCCGAATTGCGTGGTAAAGCCTCCGGCCTTAAGGCGCAATGGGAAGCGGAGAAGAACAGCATCCAGAAAATCCGTCAGCTGCGCGAGACGCTGGAAGCCACGCGGCACGAAATCGAAAAAGCTGAGCGGGCTTATGACCTGGGCAAGGCGGCGGAGCTGCGTCATGGTCGGCTGCCCCAACTCCAAGCCGAATTGGCGAAATGCGAAGCTGAACTCAACCAAAAGCATGGGGGAGGCCGCCTGTTGCGCGAAGAAGTAACCGAAGAGGAAATCGCCGAGATCGTTTCGCGTTGGACCGGTATTCCCGTCACGCGCCTGGTGGAAGGCGAGCGGGAAAAACTGCTGCGTCTGGATGCCATTCTCCACCGGCGCGTCATTGGACAGGATGAGGCCGTCCAGGCCGTGGCCGACGCGGTGCTGCGGGCGCGCTCGGGTATCAAGGATCCCCGGCGGCCGATCGGCTCGTTCATTTTCCTGGGCCCCACCGGCGTAGGTAAAACCGAATTGGCCAAGACCCTGGCGGAAGCGCTGTTCGATACGGAAGAAAACCTGATCCGGATCGACATGTCCGAATACATGGAGAAACACGCGGTGTCGCGGATGATCGGCGCGCCTCCTGGCTACGTGGGGTACGAGGAAGGCGGCCAATTGACCGAGGCCGTACGCCGCAAGCCGTATAGCGTCATTTTGTTCGATGAATTTGAAAAAGCACATCATGACGTGTTTAATGTGCTTCTCCAGATTCTGGACGACGGGCGCCTGACGGACGCGCAAGGCCGCACGGTGGACTTTAAAAATACGGTGATTATCTTAACTTCCAATATTGGATCGCAACACTTGGCCGATGGAGTCGATGACCGGGGCGAAATCCGGCCGGAGATCCGCGACCGGATTTTGCGCGAACTGCGGGCGCAGTGCCGTCCCGAGTTCCTGAACCGGATCGACGATATCGTGCTTTTCAAGACGCTGCGGCTGGATGAAATCGAAAAAATCGTCGAGTTGTTGCTCGAGGACCTGCGCAAGCGGCTCCATGACCGGCGCATGACGCTTGACGTGACGCCGGTGGCCACCGAATACCTGGCGTTGCACGGATACGACACGGCCTACGGTGCGCGGCCGTTGCGCCGCTTGATCCAGCGTGAATTGGAGACCAAACTGGGCCGGGCGCTGATCGCAGGCCGGGTGTTGGACGGGGCGAAAATCATTGTGGACGTGAAAAACGGAGAAATCGATGTCTCCTATGAAAATCCTGCTCCGTCCTCCGAGTCACTCATGGCAGTCAACGCCTGAGGCACGACACGAAAAAACAACAAGGAGGCGCCGGGCATGAACATTCCAACCGTGGGCGTCATTATGGCGGGGGGATCGGGCGAGCGCTTCTGGCCCTTAAGCCGCCAGAAACGTCCCAAGCAACTGCTCCGCATTTCGGACGATCAAAAAAGCCTGCTGGAAGAGGCGGTCAACCGCCTCTTGCCCCTGTTGCCGCCCGAACGCATCATCATTGCCACCAACAGCCTGCTGCAGGATCCGATCCGTTTTGCCAAAACGCCTGTGCCGCCGGAAAACGTCCTGGCCGAACCGGTGCGGCGCAACACTTGCGGCTGTTTGGCGTTCGCCGCGGCGCACCTGCTGGCGCGTTTCGAAAAGTCTTCGGATGACCTGCTGATGGCCGTCACCACCGCCGATCACAGCATCCGGGACGAGAAGGCTTTCCATCGCACGGTGAAATCGGCGCTGGCCTTCGCGGAAAATCATGATGCCCTGATGGTGATCGGCATCCAGCCCACACGGCCGGAAACCGGCTACGGCTACATCGAAACCGCCGAAAACCGGCAGCCGGAAGCCGTTCATGAGGGGGTGCCGGTTTTTAAAGCGTTGCGTTTCCATGAGAAACCCTCCCCGGAGAAAGCGGAGGAGTACATCGCGCAGAACCGCTTCTTCTGGAACAGCGGCATGTTTTTCTGGCGGATGTCCACATACATGAAAAGCATGGAAAAAACTGATCCCCGGATCACGCGCAGCATCCGGGAGATGCGGGATACGCTGCTCACCGGCTACAATCCGGACTCCATCATTGCTTCGATCTTCGAACGCCTGCCCAACATCTCCATCGATTACGCCTTGATGGAAAAGGCAGACAACGTATATGTGGTCCAGGGAGAATTTCAATGGGATGATCTGGGGGCATGGGATTCCCTCGCCCGTTTCCGTAGCCAGGACGCGCAGGGCAACATCACCCACGGCGGTCCGATCTTGATCGACTGCCGCAATGTGACCGTTTTCAACGAGCCGGGGGCGGAACGCATGGCCGTGGGGGTCATCGGCATGGAAAACGTGGTCGTAGTGACCTCGCCGGACGGGATTTTGATCTGCCCGAATGACCGTTGCCAGGATGTCCGGCGGATCGTGGACGAACTCAAGAAACGCGGCGCCAGCCAAGTCTGATCCCAGGTGTGATCTTATTCGTTCAATAACAACCCGCAGGGGATCGATGGGAATAACCGGTGGCAATAACCCTACGGTATAACTTTCATAACTCATTTCAATGATCCACGGAGAAATTTTATGCCTGAAGTGACATCCCTTTCTTGTTTTAAGGCCTACGACATCCGGGGCCAGGTGCCTTCGGAATTGAACGCGGACCTGGCGTACAAGATCGGCCGGGCGCTGGTGGAATTCTTGTCCGCGAAACGCATCGTAGTGGGCCGGGACGTGCGGGCGTCGGGCGGTGAACTGCGCGCCGCGCTGGTCCGGGGCATCAACGACGCGGGGGCAGATGTGGACGACATCGGTCTGTGCGGTACCGAAATGGTCTATTTCGCCACCTCGCACCTCCACGCGGACGGGGGGGTGATGATCACCGCCAGCCACAATCCGCCGGAATACAACGGTATGAAATTCGTCCGTGAACAATCCAAGCCCATCAGCCAGGATACCGGTCTCCGGGACATCGAGCGGATGTGCCTGCGCGGTGTCTTCAAACCTGCCCCCGCCCCCGGCCGGACGCGCGAGGTGGATATCATGGCGGATTATATCCAGCGCTTACTGACCTATGTGGATATCCATCAACTCAATCCCTTCAAAGTCGTGGTCAATGCCGGCAATGGCTGCGCGGGACCGGTGGTCGACCGGCTCGAACCGTACCTCCCGTTTCAACTCGTCAAGATCCATCATGAACCCGATGCCTCATTCCCCCACGGGATACCCAATCCTCTGCTGGTGGAAAACCGGCAGCCCACCATCGACGCCGTTATTCAAAACCAGGCGGACATCGGCATCGCCTGGGACGGCGATTTCGACCGCTGTTTTTTCTTCGATGAAAAAGGAAATTTCATCGAAGGCTATTACATCGTCGGCTTTCTGGCCCAAGCCCTGCTCGCCAAACAACCCGGCAGCGCGATCATCTACGATCCCCGCCTGACGTGGAATACCATCGAAGTGGTGAAAAACCATGGGGGAAGACCCGTGCAATGCAAATCGGGTCACGCCTTCATCAAGGAGAAAATGCGCCACGAAGAAGCCATTTACGGGGGTGAAATGTCCGCCCATCATTACTTCAAGGACTTCTTCTATTGTGACAGCGGGATGATCCCCTGGCTGCTTGTGCTGGAGATCCTGAGCCGGGAAGGCAAGCCGTTCTCCACACTGGTCGAAGAACGGATCCGCAAATTCCCTTGCAGCGGCGAGATCAACAACCGGGTGGCGGACGCGGACGCGGCCATCGAACAAGTTCGTCGGCATTTCGAACCGCTTCACCCCCGGGTGGACACCACCGACGGGATCAGCTTCGAGTTCCCGGACTGGCGCTTCAACCTGCGTAAATCGAACACCGAGCCAGTGCTGCGCCTCAACGTCGAAACGCGGGGCAGCATCGCGTTGATGGAAGAAAAAACCCGGGAAATCCTGAATCTGATTCAAGGAAACGCTTGACCGGTCAGCGGGTCACGTTTTCATATCCTAGAAAAAACCGGGAAAGCCATTACAATTTTTTTAATAACCGTTTTTTTCGGGTACCATTTTATTCACAGAAAAATACGGGACAGGATTCTCTCCCTTCGCGTTAGGCGTCTGGAGGGTGAAGGGTTCCTGAACCAGTACCTTCTCGCTCGGGGAGAAGGCGTGGGTGAGGGTGTTCCTTGCCGCAACACTCTTCGCCCCGTCCTTTTTCTTCAAGGCGAGGATGAATCTGTCTTCTCCCGTTTTTCCGTGAAAGCCCGTGAATCCAATGTGAACTCCGGATAGCACAATCATGGATTACCGACATACGTTGAACCTGCCCGTCACCGATTTCCCCATGCGCGCCAATCTGCCCCAGCGCGAGCCGGAATTTTGGCGTCTGTGGGATGAACTGAACCTATACCATACTCTTCGCGAAAAGCGCCACGGCCGCAAGACCTTCGTCCTGCACGACGGTCCGCCTTACGCCAACGGAGCGATTCACCTCGGCACGGGCCTTAACAAGATCCTCAAGGATCTGGTCGTGAAATCGAAAATTCTGCTGGGCATGAACGTCCATTACCGGCCCGGCTGGGACTGCCATGGACTGCCGATTGAACTGAACATCGTCCAGGCGCTCACCGAAGAAGAATCCAAGACGCTTTCTCCTATCGAAATCCGTAAGCGGTGCCACAATTTCGCCCTGAAATTTGTGGACAAACACCGGAAGACCTTCAAGCGCCTAGGGGTTCTAGGCGAGTGGGAACGGCCCTACCTGACGTTGAATCCACCTTACGAAGCGGAAGAACTGCGCCAGTTCGCCCGCCTGGTCGAGCGGGGATATGTCTACCAAGGCATGAAGCCGGTCTATTGGTGTCCCGTTTTCAAAACCGCCCTCGCCGAGGCGGAAGTGGAATATGAAGAACATACCTCGCCCTCGATTTATGTCCGCTTTCCAGTGCCGGATGCCTCCCACGCGAAGATCAAACAACTCTTCGGCCTGCCGGACAACAAGCCGGTGCAGGTGGTGATCTGGACCACGACTCCCTGGACCTTGCCCGCCAACCGGGCGGTGTGCCTGCATCCCAATTTCATCTATGGGATGATCCCCTTTGAGAATGAATATGTCTTGATCGCCAGAGAACTGGCGGGCCCGTTCCTGAAAGAGACTGAATTGAAACCCACAGGGGATCTCATGGGCAATGCCACGGGCAAGGAAATCGCCGATCGGCATGTCGAAGCCCAGCCGCCGTACGGCGGCCGCCCTGTGCCTCTGATCCTCGGCACGCATGTCACGCTGGAAGCCGGCACCGGTTGCGTGCACACGGCCCCCGGCCACGGGCATGAAGATTATCTCGTGGGTATGGAATATGGCCTGGAGGTCTTTTCACCCGTGAATGAGGAAGGCCGGTTTACGAACGAATCGCCGGTCTGTGTGGGGATGAAGGTCGACGAGGCCAACAAGCCCATCATCCAGGATTTGGAATCCCGGGGCCTGTTGATCCATGAGGACCGGGTGGTCCACCAGTATCCCTATTGCTGGCGGAGCAAAAAACCCATTATCTTCCGGGCGACGCGGCAGTGGTTCATCTCGCTGGAGAAAGACAATCTGCGTGAGCGCCTGCTGGACGCCATCGACAACCAGGTCCAATGGATTCCCGCCTGGGGACGCCAACGCATCCGGGGCATGGTGGAGAACCGGCAGGAATGGTGCATCTCGCGCCAGCGGCATTGGGGCGTGCCTATCCCCGCGTTTTACCTCCGCGGTTCGGAGGAGGGAATCCTGGACGCGGAGTTCATTACCCAACTCGCGGAGGTCATCCAAACTGAAGGCACCCTCTTCTGGTACAAGGCCATCGATCATCCGGAGATGCTTTCCAGAATCCCTCGCGTGCATGAACTGTTGCCCCATGGGATGACCCTCAAAGACGTGCGGCTGGAGCGGGACATTCTGGACGTCTGGTTCGATTCGGGCGTCAGCCACCATGCGGTCATGGCCCAAGAAGAACATATCTACCCCGTGGATCTCTACCTCGAGGGCAGCGACCAGCACCGCGGGTGGTTTCAATCTTCGCTGGTCACCGCCATGAGCGCGGGCCACGAGCCGCCCTTTCGCACGGTGCTGACCCACGGCTTCACCGTGGACGAACAAGGCAAGAAACTCGCGAAGAGCCGGGGCAATTACGTCGTCCTCGACGATCTCATCCAGGAAATCGGCGCGGACGTGATCCGCTTGTGGGTGGCCGCCGAGGATTTCCGGGGCGACGTGACCTTCTCCAAAGAAATCCTCAAGCGGATTACCGAATCTTACCGCCGCATCCGCAACACGGCCCGGTTTCTCCTCAGCAACTTGTATGATTTTTCCCTTGCCGAAACCGTGCCCGAAGACCGCCGCCTGCCCCTGGACCGCTGGATTCTCAACCGGTGGCGCGAGTGCAAGCGGCGGATTCTGCAATCCTACCAACGTTACGATTTCCACCGGATCTATTACGAACTCAACAATTTCTGCAGCGTCGATCTGAGCGCGCTGTACTTGGATATCATCAAGGACCGCCTTTATGTTTCGGGCAAACACAGCCAGGAACGCCGGTCAGGTCAGTCCACCCTGGCGGAAATCGCGGCGGAACTGACCGCCTGCACGGCCCCTATCCTCAGCTACACCAGTGAGGAAATTTGGCAGCATCTGCGCCAACTGAATCTCGTGGACACCCCCAGCGTGTTTCTCTATGATTTGAATCAGGAAATTCCCGCGGGTGACAAAAGCCTGATGGAAACCTGGGACCGGGTGTTTTTGCTCCGCGCCGAGGCGGTCAAGGCCATTGAGCAGGCGCGGACGGCCGGGGTCATCGGGCATTCCCTCGACAGTTGTGTTCATATCCAAACCAGCGATGCCCAATGGAAAGCCTTGCTTGAGGAGATGGTGCAAAACCGGAACGATGGCGGTTTGGCCAGTATTTTGATCGTCTCGCGGGTGGAACTCGGCGGCCTCCCGGTAGACACCGCGGTGTACACCAGTCCGGTTCTTCCGGATCTGCGGATCGCTGTGACCAAGGCCCCGGGATACAAATGCCCCCGCTGCTGGCATTATGACGAACAGGCCGGCCCGGAAGAGACGGATCTCTGCCCGCGATGCAAGGAGGTTCTCGAAGATCAGGAGATCGCGCTGGCGTAAGTCATGAATTCATTCAATCCCTCCACGCCGGTTTCTCACCGCTCCACCCGCCGGGACTTGTTCTGGATCCTGGGCATTACGGCCGCTGTATTCATTTTGGATCTGGCGGCCAAACTCTGGGCGGTAGCGGTCTTGAAGAATCAACCGCCGATTGTCATCATTCCCGGCGTGTTCCGGTTCGCCTACGGAGAAAACACCGGTATCGCGTTTGGATTTTTCCGGGAGCATGGCGGCATCTTGCATTTCGTGGCCCCCGCCGCCTTCATTGCGTTGCTGGTCATCATTTACAAGCAATTCGCCGAAGTCGCGATGGATGGCTGGTTCCGCCTCATTTTCGGACTGCTGATCGGCGGTGCGCTGGGCAACATTTTAAACCGCCTGTACAACGGATACGTGATCGACTTTATCGATGTTTTCATCGGCACGTACAATTTCCCTACGTTCAACATCGCGGATTCCGCCCTGACCGTGGGGGAAGTATGCCTGATCGTCAAGTTGATGTTCGGCGGCCGGTTGGCCACCCAAGAACCGGCGTTGGACTGTGAGCCCACGGCTGCCGCTTCACCGGAAATGCGCCGTGCGGACCGGCACCCTGCGATGGATAAGGCCAATCCGGCCAATCCCGATTGAGGCCGATTCCTGTCGGATCGGGAACCGATTTGGATCGAGCACCATGTACCCTAATCTTGTCAACCTATTTGGCGTGCAAATTACCACCTACGGCCTGATGGTGGCCTTGGCTTTCGCCGGTCTTTGGTTAACCACGGTATCCCGTGGCGTCAAACTGGGGTATTCGCAGGAATTCATCCAGAACCTGATCACCGTGATTGTCCTCAGCGCCTTCGTGTCCGCCCGCGCCCTCCATGTCATGGTGGATTGGGACGCTTATTCCGCCAATCCTTGGCAGATCCTATTCTCCCGGGACGGATATGTGTTTTTGGGCGGATTTGTGGGGGCCGTCGCGATGGCGGTGTGGTTTACCCGCCGTCATGGCCAAAGCGTGTGGGGAGTCGCCGACCTCTTTGCGCCCTACCTGGCCATGGCGCAGGGCATCGGACGGATCGGCTGCCTGCTGTTCGGTTGCTGTTACGGCCGGGTGTGCGAACTGCCCTGGGCGGTCCGCTTTCCCGAAGGTTCGCCCGCCTTTTACGACCACATGGCTCATGGATTGCTCGGCGCGGAAGCCCATGCCTCATTGCCTGTGCATCCCACCCAGATCTATATGTCCCTTTTCAATTTTGCGCATTTCGGGATCTTGTTGTTCATCCGCAAGCACCAGACGTTCCGCGGCCAACTGGCCGTGTCCTATCTCATGATTTACAGTACCGGCCGGTTCGGCTTGGAATATTTCCGGGGGGATTACCGTGGAGGGTGGATGGATTTCTCCACGTCGCAACTCATCAGCATCTTGCTGTTCGGTGTGGGATTGGCGGGATTCATGATCCTGCGCCGGAAAGCGTTTCCTCCTGACACCGTGCGCGTGGATGCTCCCGCGGCACAAACGAAGGGCACGTGAGAACCGGTTTGTGGGGAAAGGAATGGCGAGACATCCCGCTCGCCCGCTGTTTACGAATCGGCAATCCGGGATTCAGTTCCCTAGAAATCAAACTTCCGCCCGGCCCTTCGATCCGGATTGAAAAAGAAGAACGGAGAAACCGGATGATCGATCCCGCGTCATCCGGATTGCGGTTCATGGGATGATCCGTTTCGCTCTCCTGACAATCTCAACACGGTTTCCCATATGGGAAGCGCGCGGGCGGGGGTGAATTCCTCCACCCGTTCCTTGGCATGTTGGCCCAACTGAAGACGGAGCGCTTCATCCGCCATGAGGCGCCGCAACGCCTCCGCCAACGCCAAATGATCTTCCAGGGGGAACACCAGACCACTCCGTTCCGGTTCGATATATTCCAGGGGACCCGGCGAAGCATCGCTGACCACGCAGGGCAAGCCGCAATACATGGCCTCCAACAAGGCGTTGGGCATGCCTTCGCGCCGCGAGGGGAGCACAAAAATGCGCGCCGTGGAGTAAAACGAAAATACATCCTCCCGCTGTCCGTAAAAGATCACGTCGTCCGCTATCCCTAACATCTGGGCCAGGGTTTCCAAATGCGCGCGCCAAGGTCCGTCTCCCACCAGAGCGAGTTTCCAACCGGGATGCCCGGTGCGCGCTGTATGGAAAGCATAGAGCAGAACATCGTGTCCCTTGTCGGGCCGCAAGCTGCCCACCGCGAGGATGTGGTTTTGCAAAGGGATCGTCTTTCCGGCAGTATCCGGCAACACCAGAAGGTTGGGCACATAAGCGAGTTTGCTCCGGGGAACGGTACGGGCCAGCATCGCCAACGCGCCATGGCTGTTGGCCGTGACCGTATCGGCGAAGCGGTAGGTGATCCGCCGCAGGAGATTCCATACTTTGCCCAACGATTCGCGCGCCGGATCGCTGCGTTCGGAAACCACCACACGGCGTTTCATTCCCTGGCAGGCTAGGATGGTCAAAATGTTGGTGGTACCAATGAAACTAACCACCAAGGGCGCGTTTGATTGCCAGATGGCGCGCCGCAGTTCCCGGATCCGCCGGAGATTGGCGAGGAGGGCTTGTAAGAGGTTGCGCGATTCGCCAAAACCCCCGGTCTCGAGATGCCGCACCGCCGGATCCAGCGCGTAAAAAGGCCGTTCTCCGCTTTCCAAGGTGATGACACAAATCCGCCGCCCCTGCCGCGCCCACGCGTTGGCGAGATTGGTTAACACCCGCTGCGCGCCCCCCGCGCCCAGGGAACTGATGACCAGGGCGATATCCGCCGTTTCTGTGTCCCGCGCGGCCGTCCTCATGGATCGATATACTGCCGCCTCCATTCTTCGAGGCACATCAACAGCCACAACACATAGCCTTGCGAGTGGCCGCATTCATGCCACTCCAACAGCCGCTCCAAGTATTCCCGGCGAAAACTGCCCCGGGCCAGGGCACGGGGATCTAGCAGATATTGCCTGGCGGTTTCGCTCATGGGGCCGGAAAACCACTCGTGGATGGGAATCCCGAATCCGCTCTTGGGGCGGTGGAGAATCGTTTCCGGCAGGATTTTTTGAATCGCCTTCTTAAAAATATATTTTTTCTCCCCGCCGCGGATTTTCAACGCCACGGGAATCCGCGCCGTGAATTCCAAAAATTCGTGATCCAAAAAAGGGGAGCGGCACTCCAAGGCGTGCGCCATGCAGGCGATATCCACCTTGGGCAACAGATCGTTCGGCAGATAGCAGGAAAAATCGCCATACATCCAGCGCTCCACGTCTTCGTCTCCGGCATCATGCGATTCCGTAAACACGCGGTAGATTTCGGCCGGATCCGTATCGCCCACTTGATTCCAAAATGTCTCCGTATACAACTCGCGCCGGGCATAGGCATTGAAAAAGGTGACGTACGCCATGTAGTGGCCCAGCGGATCCGGATCGAACAATCCCCGGCCCACTGCTGCCCGGTGGCGTGTTCCCCGCGGTAGAATTCGCAGCCGCGCCGCCAGATCCAACGCGTGCCGTATGCCCAGGGGCGCAAGAAGCTGAACGAGTTTCCGGTTTTTCTCGTAACGGGTATAACGGTCATACCCGGCAAAGTTTTCATCGCCGCCGTCGCCGTTCAGGGCCACAGTGACGTGCTCCCGCGCCAACTTCGCCAAATAGTAACTGGGCAGCGCCGAGGAGTCGGCATAGGGTTCTTCATAAAGGCGCACCAGTTCCGGAAACACCGCCATGCCTTCCGGCTCGACCAGGAACTCTTCGTGACGGGTGGAGAACCGTCGCGCCGTTTCGCGGGCATAGGGCCGTTCATCCTTCCGGGCATTGGTAAAGCCGATGGTGAACGTGCGCACCGGTTCGGATTGCAGCTGGGACATCAAGGCCACGATGGTGCTCGAATCCAAACCGCCCGACAAGAAACAGCCGAGAGGCACATCGCTGATCAGCCGCGTCCGCACCGCGTCCGAAAGGCGTTCACGTATCGCCTCGCACCATTCTTCTTCATGGCGTTGTTCTTTGATGGCATAACTTAATTGCCAATACCGCCGCTGGGTGATCTCCCCCTTCTCAACCATAAGGCAATATCCGGCCGGGAGTTTCTGGATGTGCTTGAGTCCCGTGAGGGGCGCGGGACAGTAGCCGAACGTCAGATAATAGTGGATCGCCAGCGGATCTTCCTCCCGCGGGATGTCCGGAAGCCGTAAAATCGCCTTGAGTTCTGACGCGAAAACCAAACACCGCCCATCCGTGTAATACTTGAGTGGCTTTTTGCCGATCCGGTCCCGCGCCAAGAAAAGCCGCTGCCGGGTTTGATCCCATAAGGCGAAGGCAAACATCCCCCGCAACGCCTGGAGGCATTCGATGCCCCGTTCCTCGTACAGATGCAGTATCACTTCGGAATCGCTCCGCGAGCGGAATTGATGGCCCCGGTCTATCAAACTTTCACGCAAGGACTGGAAATTATAGATCTCGCCGTTGAAGACCAGCGCCAGGGTGCCGTCTTCATTGAAAGCCGGTTGCCGGGCCGCTTCGGAGAGATCGATGATCGACAGCCGCCGGTGTCCCAATCCCACGGGGCCAGAGCACCAAATGCCTTCCTGGTCAGGCCCCCGGTGGCGCTGGGCCTGGTTCATGAGGGCCAGCTGGGACGCGTCAACCGGCGTCTGAGAGTCGAGATGAAGGATTCCCGCAATGCCGCACATGTTTATCGAACCGTGAACCGGGAACGAATGGATTGTTGCATTTGGAGCGCCCGACACCGGCCTGCCGGGCCCAGGAGAGTCAAACCAATATGCCACAGATGCGAGGCGTTGACGATCCACACGTCCGGATACAGGAAAATAAACCGCGTCAGGAAACGCCAGGCCGCGCCCGGGCGGCGGTTTTCCGATAAGGCTTCAGCATGACGCAGGAATGCCTCGGCCACAGCCCGGCGGCCGGCGTACCGCGCCCGGAACGGCAGGCCGGGGTGAGTCAAGGCGAAACGCAGCAAGCGGATCTTTTCTTCCGTGCGCACGGTCGAGAGTTCAGGGACCTGGGTCAATTGTTCCGGGTGAATCAGCCGTTTGGCGAGCACGCGGGGAAGGTTGGCGGTTGCATAGGTTCGGATCACCTTCAGCCACAAAGCGCAATCCTGGGCGAAGCGATACTCTTCCGGATAGCCTCCCAGATCCACGATGGGCCGCAGCCGGAACATAACGGTGGAATGGATGAAAGGCGAATCTTTCACGCTGTAATTGACGATTTCGGGATGCGAAACGGGAGGAGCGGCGGTGCGCACAGGGTGGCCGTCTTCGGTGACGTAGTCGCACCAGCCCCCCACCACGCAGATATTGGGATTTTCATTCAAAAAAGCCACTTGCCGCTCCAACCGGTCCGGCAGGGAAAAATCATCAGCGTCCTGGCAGGCCGCGTAGAGTCCCCGGGCCGCGCGGAGGGCCACGTTCAAAGCCGGTGTCCGCCCGATGTGTTGGCCCGGTTGGATCAAACGGACGCGCGGATCGCCAATATTCCGGATGATCTCCGCCGAGCCGTCCGTGGACCCATCATCCACCACGATGAGCTCGAAATCCGGGAACGTCTGTGCCAGCAGACTGTCGATCGAAGGCCGCAGATATTTCGCGCCGTTGTACACGGTCATGAACACGCTGACAGTGGGATTCATATTCATGGTGAAAAATGCAGGAAATGATTTTCCCGAACGCTATACTCTCTCCGCTCAATGGTTCTGTTATGCGCAAGGATTGGAACACTCAATGATTCCCTCTGGGAGTGGGCCAGGGTGAGGGCCGCCCTGAAGTAGCGGAATTTATTCACTCGGCCATCGGAGAAACGGTTGAAAAAATCCCCCTGCCGGTCATTCCTCCAGAAACACACGGATCGATTCTTCAGTCACGGGTGTAAATATATCATCCAGATCCAGGCGGTCCGCCACTGGGGGGTACGCATCCGTTTCACGCAACGCCCGCTGCACCGACGCGCGGAGGGCTTCCGGAGTCCGCGCCCTCGCCTGCGATCCCGGAGCGAAGAAGAGAATATCCATGTCGAACCACAAATCCGACTGCACGAGGATCACCGGAACGCTCAGCGCCAAGGCCTCTAAACCCACCGTGGTTCCGCTGTAAAGCAACACGCCGGCGCGGGGCAGGAGATCCGTCACCGGTTCCCGGGTGATTTGGATATGATCCGGCAGCGCGCCGAGGCACAGCGCTTTCACCGCCGTTTCTACGCATTGTTCCGGCGATCCGCTCATGCGGGGATGGAATTTGATCCACACCCGCAGGCTGGTTTCACTCCGAAACGCCGCAATCGTCTTCAGGACGCATTCAAGGGAATCATGGAAACCGATGGAAAGCGCCAGCAAGACCGTGGCCGGCCGGGGAAGCTTTCCCTCGCGGGCCGGCTTTCCATGCAGATGCGGAAATCGAAACGCAGGGCCGGTGCGCAGGCTGCGGGCCGGCACGCCGTGTTTTTCCAGAATGGCCTTCCAAACCGGCCCGCAGGTCACAATCCGCTGCGGGATCACGCGGTTCTGAACATCGTGCCGGGATGGAAACAAGCCGTACCAGCATTCGGGAATCGTGGAATGCTGGTGGCCAATGAACTTTGTATCAGAACAATTCACATAAAAACCATACCGCAACGCCTTTTCCCAGGGCTGACATTCCATCGGATAGATCACGCGCGCCGGGCATTGATTCATCCGGCGCAAATAGCGCCCTACTGCGGTGTAAATCAGCGCACGGCATTGCCGGGTTTTCATCCGGTCGATGTGGATCTCTTCCCGGACATATTCGGTCAGGTCCACGCCCTCCAACACAAAGCGGCCCCGAAGCCGGTAACGATGAAACCAAGTACGCAGCGCGATGACCGCCGCTTCGGCCAGGCTGACACATTCTTCCGGCAGCAGCACCCAATCTTTCGCGGCCATGACGTTGCGCGCGATCCCTTCATAGGAACGCACCCAAGTCATGGGCTTGGCCAGGTAGCCCATCCGGTCTCCCCGGTTCCGGAACCGGGCGGGCAGCGGCCCGAAAAATAGATCCGTGTCCAGATGGCGGTCCGCGGGGAACGTATTCTCATCCGTCCAGAGCACGAAGAGGGTATCGAGGCGGTCTGGCCGGGCCGCCTGGGATGGTCCCGCTTCCCGCCGCAAGCGGCGGATCACACGCCGTTGGCGCGCGTGATCAAGCAGAAACCGGATCCGGCCACGCCCGCCCATGAGCCACTGATCCATCCGGTGCAGTCCTAAAGCCGCCCAACCGGGAAGCCGGTCTCGAAGCGCATGCGCGGATACATAGGTTGCGGTTCGATCCACTTGGCTTGCCCTTCGCCAAAACGAAAATCCTAGGTACCAGTCTTCCACGAAAACCAGCAGGTTATCCCGGCATTCCCGCAGAGCCGCTTCGAACACCAGACGGGCGCAAGCATGGTAGATGAAATGCGAGGTATAGGGATTGCGTTCGGCGAGATCCGTGGTAAGCCAATACGGATCGAATCCTCGCCGGTCTATGATTTCATCCACATTGATGAAGGCGTCCTCCTGCCCGCGGACCACGCGGTTCACCTGTTCGCCCGTGTTGATCCGCTCCCAATGCGCCGGCAGTTCGCGCAGCAGAGCGGCGAATCGGCAGGTATCGGTTCCCACATACATCCATGTTCCGCAAGAATCGAGAACAAGCCCCTTTCTCCAGCGGACTGGGGCAGAACCACATTGGACAATCCGGATCAAACGCGAAGGAGTGGATGTATCGAGATTGGTATTCATCAGAATGGGAGATAAGATGAAAAAAATAAACAGGCAGGTGTCAAACGCCGGCCGGTTCGATCCCATGCTTCTTGAGCCAATATTCCACCCCGGGGATCTGCCACTCGTAATCCACATCGCAACCGCCCCAGGAGTGAATGGGCGCGATCTTCTGCCCCATCCATTTTTGCGGAAGCAGCCCCTGATCCAAATGTTCGAGGCAATGGGGCCGGACCACGGAAACGCCCATATCGGCGAAATAGACATCACCTTGCGAATCGCGGTCGCAATTGAGGGTGGCGGGATCGCCGAACGTCTCGAAAGGTACGAAGGGATGCAGACAGCCGTCTTCCTTCAGCCGCCGCGCGCGCAGCGGGCTCCACATGTTATAGCGCGATACGCTGGTGGCGGAATCGAATTCCGGATGGTTCCGCAGGATCTCAATCCCCTGGTCGATCAGTTCGCCGGTCACCGTGGCCACGTTGGCGAAGAGGAGGACGATCATCTCCAGGGTGTGGCCTACTTCCGCCAGGCGGTCGCGGATCACGCGGTAACCGTGGGCGAACGCGTCTTCCCCCAGCGCGGCCGCCGTGCACAGCTCCGGTGGTCGATCGATGATTTCCGCCCCGTGTTCGCGGGCGATTTCCTTGATGCGGGGCGAATCGGTAGAAACATACACCCGGTCAACACCCTGGCTTTGTTTCGCGGCCAATAAGGGATATGCGCATAACGGCCGCCCTAAAACCGGGTAGAGATTCTTGCCGGGAAACCCTGTGCTGCCTTCGCGTCCGATCATCAAGGCCGGGATCATGAATCCGTCTCCCCCTCTTACTGGTGTTTCATCATGATGGATGGCGCCGGACAGCCGCCGGCTTCATGGGTATTTATATTCGGTCCAGGAAACAAAATCAACACGCGTTTTCCATCAAACCGGATTGCGTTTCATAGGCATGTTCCACTAACTCGACTGATCCTCGCAACAAGCCATCGAGGCACGATGGCGGCAACACGCTCACCGGCTCTTGCGCTTCGGACGGCCACGTGTACGGCATGTCGAGGCAGACGGTGGGATGGCCTCCCGGCGCCCCCGCCGGCCGCTTTTCCAGCACGAAAGCGGCAAAGCAAACACTTCGGTCCACGTGGATAACCGATTTCGCGGGCTGGCCCATATAGCCGTAGCCCAAAATCAGGCGGGGATTCAAACTGAGGATCAAATCAACGAAGCGCGCCCAATCCACCACAAGGTAAGGTGTCGTGGTCCGGCCGTCCCAGGCGCTGGAAAGTTCCATCTTCTGCTGGCCCCGGATTTCCTCGGCCAGTCCGGAAACTAAACGGATGTCAAAGAATAAGAATCGATCCGTCAATCGCCACAATTCCCGCAAGGAGGCGGCATATTCTGTATCCCAATGGAGGCAACCCAGCGCTTGCACAGTGTACGCATAGCGGGCGGACAAGGGAAGGCCTTGGCTCATGTCGCCTTGCAAAAACCGGAAGCCGTGCGGGTATCGCTGGCGGGCGTGTTCGATCAGCACCTGCGAAACATCCACACCTGTGTATTCGATCGCAGGATTGTAATGCCTCCAGATTGCGGCGAATCCTCCGGCCGCGCAGCCTACATCCAACACAGAGGCCGAGCGGATGGCCAGGGCGGGCAGAAAGCGTTTTTCCGATTCATACAAATCGTCCGGCTGGTTTCGGTTCTGGGTATAAAACGCCACCAGATCCGGATGGTTCGACCAGGTTGGAATCATAAAACAAGATTACCTTTCGGGAACTGTCGTTTCAGGCGTGACGAACGAAGAAGCGCGAAGGTAATCTTTATTGTATCGCGGTTTTTGCTTTATGAGATCTCCTGAACATTTTTTAAGAAACTATATATTCGCATGCCGCACTTTCTCTGAGCATCGTTCATGGTATGGGTTCAGAGGGAAACGCTGAACGATTCCCATTTCCTCGGGGAGAGGGTGAGGGATGCCCTGAAAAGGCGAACTGCAAATTTTCTCTACAACCGGGTAAAGAATCAATAGATGTTTTTGTTCGAATTTTTTGGGAATATTGGTTACGAATCATTATAGATGAATCGTGCTACCTCAAACCGCCGCCGTAACGGCCTCCGCCAATACCTCGGCGAAGCGGGTCATCATTTCCGGCGGCCCCAGTGTAATCCGGATACAGCCTTGCAAGCAGGGCGCGGAAAATGGTCCCTTGACCAAATAGTTACGTTGCTTCAGTTGTTCGATCAAGCGCTCGGGAGAACATCGGTTCGTGACCCGGATCAGCAGAAAATTCGCCGCGCAGGGCAGCGGCTCGAGACCCAAGACGCGAGCCTTGTCCGACAACAACTTCCCGCCCGCGCGTACCTCTTGGACATAATCCTCGATGATCTCCGGATGCTCCAGAACCAGGCACGCGCACAGGATGCCGAAACTGTTGATGTCATTGGCCGCGTGGACTTTGAATAAATTGCCGAGCACGCCAGGATGCCCCACGGCGTATCCCATCCGCAGCCCCGCCAGCCCCGCCGCTTTGGAAAACGTGCGGATCACCAGCAGATGCGGGCAGGTCTCGATCCAGGAAACGGCGGTGAAGCCCGAAAAGGGGTAATAGGCTTCATCGACCGCCACCAGCGCGCGGATTTCCCGCGCCTGCTCGAGTACCGCGCGTAGCAAGGATTCGTCCATCAAAGTCCCCACTGGTTGGTTGGGATTGGCGAGCAAAATGAGCCGCACACCTGGCTGAATGCGTTCCAGCATGGCTTCCTTGTCTAAAGTCCGGTCCGGCCGGTAGGGAATTAGCACCGCCTTGGCCTGATGCATGCAGGCGTATACCGGATACATGGCGTAGCTCGGGTCCAACATCACCACTTCGTCGAAAGGCCGCACATAGGCCTGGAATAGATATTTCAATGCTCCGTCGGATCCCGGCGTGAGCAGAAGGTTCTCTTCCGGCAGATGCAATGATTCAGCGAGACGCCGGTGGAGCCGGTCGCGCAGGGGATAACGGTTAAGTGTCTTGCTGGTCAACGCGGTCCGCAGTTTCTCCATGAACCAGCCGGGGAAGGGGCTTACCCGTTCGTTGCGGTCCAGTCCGATGAAAGGCAACGTTTCTGTGCCCGCCTCGCGAACGCGGGTCACATGGGCCAGCGCAGGGACTGGTTCGGGCAGGATCGATTCTTGGACAGTATGGATGGATTCATTTGTCATGATGACGTCCTATTGGATCCGTGGGATAACCGTGGGTTGGATTATGGTGGATCAGTACAACCAGTATTCGATTAGGACTGCCCTCTTCCTCCGCTCCCTCTCCCGTTGGAAGAAAGGCGGGGTGAGGGTACCAATGCGGGCTGCTCTGCGGTGTCCGCCCTGGCTTTTCCCCATGTCGTCGAGATTCAAACCAGCGTACAACGATTGCACGGCGACAACGTTCCACGCCGCTGGTGGTGATGCGCTTCGCGCAAGGCAGTGTATTTTTCTCCCTGCCAAAGCTCCCGCAGCGTATGATCCTTAACGTTCCCCACCGCCAAGGTCGACCGGTAATCGACATCGCAGGGATTAACTGTTCCGTCGAACCAGACGAACGTCCGCCGCCACAGGTCCGAGCAGGGCGTGGTGATGTCATGGACGGGGCGGTCATACGAGTTTTCCCACGGGTTGTAATCGACAAAAGCCACTTGGTCCACCAAACCGCCCCAGAATGCTTCCATGGCGTCCAGGTTTTGCTGATCAGTGAAACGCACGCCCGAAACCCGGGTGATGACCGGGGAATCGGGATAATGCTTCCCGCGGATTTGCTGGAAAAGCCGGATGTTATTCACCACCCGCTCCAGTTTGCCGTTGACCCGCAATTGGCTGTACAACGGTTCTTCCGCCGCATCCGCTGAGAAAACCAGGGTGTTCACGCCTGCTTGCAGAATGGCGTGCGCCTTTCGCTCATCCAGATACCAGGCGTTGGTGTTGATCTTGAGCCCGAGAAACTTGCCCCGCAGGTAATCCAGCATGGCCTCGATGTCCGGGCACAACAGCGGTTCGCCCCGCGAGGCCAGGGTCACCGCCTCGCACTGGCCTTCGAGTTCATCCACCACCCGCTTGAACAGGTCCAGGGGCATCATGCCCATGTGGCCGTTCTTGCGGGAAGTGAAGACCTTGTCGATCTGATAACAGAACACGCAACGGTAGTTGCATATCGAGGTTGGTTCGATTTGAACGCAAGGTGGATAATCATCCAGTTCCTTGAGGCCGGGGAACAGATCGTACCGGTAACGGTAGAACAAGTAGCGGGGCAAATGCTCGTCCGCGGTTCGCTGGATTTCCTCGATCACGTGCGGCCTGAGTTCAAAACAGGGAACGCTCCCAGACCGCGGCCCGTCCAGCAGATCCGCGAACGCCCGCCGCAGGATATCCGCCCGGTGCGCATCGAGAGGATTCAGATCCAAACGGTCCCGCAGCGCCCGGATCCGGCGGAGCGCGTCCTCGCGCGCCCCGCCCTTCGCGCGGATCTCGACGAAACTGTTGGCTTTGTCATACCGTCTGACAGGTTTGGGTGAGGATTCCATCGTAGTTTCCATTATTTGACGAGTATCCCGCTCCCCCTCCCCCTGGGAGAACACGTAACCACCCCTTTTCCTCTAGGGGAGCATTTCGCTCCCTCCCTCTTCCTCTGGGAGAGGGTAGAGGTGAGGGCAAGCCTGCTCCATCACCCGATACCTTCCCGGATTTCAGATCTTATTTCACAAAACCAGGGAAGTCCCTTTCAGAGGATGTCTTCAACACAGCCCGGAAATTCAACTCCAGGCGTAACGAATTCACTCGGTGTTTTTCATTTCGGAGGATTCATGATTTCCGGCGGATTTTCTTGGTGCAACTGTTCGCCCACTTCGTACACGAGATCGAGCAGCCCCATACCCAGGTCGTGGTAAGTGTCCAGTACCAATTTGAGCGCCTTTTCCGGCCGGTACGAATAGGGCGTGACGCGGTAGTGATAGATCCGTTCCGGCGGACCGAATTCGATTTCCACCTCGTTGTTGAAAATCTCGCGGATCATTATCAGCAAATCCCGCACGCGCATGGATTGCGGGCCGGTGATGATCACGAACTGGTTTTCGAATTTTGGTTCCAGAATCCGAACGCTGGCTTCGGCCGCGTCGAGCACGTGGATGTACTCCCGCAACTCCTCCCCGTTCCCGTGGCGGTAGATGCGCTTTTCCCGCATGGCCTGTTCAAGATAAATGCGGATGATGTTGTACTGGTTGGCGCGGGGGCCGTAGAGCGAGCCGAAGCGCAATACCGTAAAAGGCAGGCCGAAATCTTCCTGGTAGTTTTGGATGATCTTCTCGCAGGCCTGCTTGGACGCGCGGTAAAACGAGCCCATGTGGCTGTACACGTAAATCGAGCTAGAGAAAACGAACCGCTTCACGCCTGCCCGCCGGCAGGCTTCCAGCACGTACGTAGTGCCCAGGATGTTGTATTCGATGGTTTTCAACGGCTCCTCGGCCGCCTGCTGGATGTCCGCCACCCCGGCGAAATGATACACATAATCCGCGCCCTGGACGGCCGCGCACAGAGGTTCGAGATCCATGATATTGCCGGTCACCATCGTCTGGCCCGCGCGCAAATAAGGCGATTGGGCCAGATCGTAGATCACGACCTCGTGGCCCCGGTCTGTCAACTTGTCCGCCACGTGGCTGCCCAAAAATCCCGATCCGCCCACCACGACCGATTTCATGATTGCGTCCTCCGCGCGGGATATTCGGATTCCGGAACCAGGCTCCGCAACGGTTCATTCCGCACAAAGCGCAAGGCCTCTTCCGTGGCTTCCCGCTCCATCCGCGCCCGGCAATCCACCGAGCAGGAGCCCATATGGCAGGTGAGCAGGCAATTTTCGATGCCGGTTAATGCACCGGTGTACGGCTCTTGCTCGAACACATCGACGGCCGCCCCGCCTAATTTTCCCGTGCGCAACGCCGCGGCCAAGGCGGCTTCGTCCACAATCCCGCCCCGGGCGGTGTTGATCAACAACGCGTCCGGTTTCATCATCGCCAACTCGCGCGGTCCGATCAGCCTCCGGGTTTCCTGAGTCAGGGGAACATGGAGCGTAATGATATCGGATTCCGCGTAGATTTGTTCCTTTGCCGCCTCAATAAGGCCATGTTTCTCGATAAACTCCAAATCCGGCGCGATGTCATTGACCAGGATTTTCGAACCGAAACCGGACAGATGCCGCGCTACCCGTTTGCCGATGCGTCCCAGGCCGATGATCCCCACCACGCATTCTGCCAGCCGGCGCCCCATGAGGCGCTTCCAGATCCCCCGGCGCATGCCCCGGTCCGCCTGGGGCAGATGGCGGAGCAAATTAAGCATCTGGGCCACGGTCAGTTCGGCCACCGCCGGGGCGGGCGCGTCGGGGGTGTACGAAACCTGAATGCCCAACTCCCGCGCCGCGATGAGGTCCACGCTGTCGAGACCGATCCCCACCCGCGAAATGTGCTGCAAGTTCGGCGCGCGCTCCATGACAGCCCGGGTGATCGGTTCCGTCCCGGCGATAAGCACATGGTAGGGGCCAATCCGCTCGGCCAATTCGTTTTCTTGAAACCGCCGGCCAAAGGGATTGAGATCAAAAGCCACTCCCGCTGTTTTCAACAACTCCAGCGGCATGGGATCGGCCTCACCGAACGGCACGGTGGTCACCAGGATTTTCCAGGAATTTTGATTCATGGGTGTTTAGATGGTAAACATTTCTTCTAAAATTAATGGCGAAATGCTGACATGGTAATGATAAAAATCCTTCGGAGGGGCACATTGCCGCGTGCTCCTACGACGGTTTGAAATAGCCGTGCTTGGCTTCCCTCGCCCTGGCCTTCTCCCAAAAAGAGAGGGAATTGATTAGCTGCGATGAGGATGGATTACGCTTCGCTAACCCGTCCTAGTACTTACGTTCCTGCCAACGTTTTGCCGTTTTATCCGTGAATCCACCATGGCATCCGTGGTTCAAACCGGAGCCTGGTAGGCTGCGCTTCGCTTTGAACCCACCCTACTGATCCGCCACCTTCCTGATCCGCTCCCTCACCCTTTGGGAGAGGGCCGGGGTGAGGGATTCTATACGGCGTTGGATTACGGGGTCCCCCCGTATTTTTCTCTGCGGCGCCGTGGTTTATTCCCCATAATTCCTTACCAGCACGACCGCCCCCCGTCGATGATCAAATTCTGTCCGGTCATGTAGGACGATGCGTCGGAGAGCAGAAACACCATCGCCGCCTGGTATTCGTCCCGTTCCGCCATGCGCCCGAGGGGAATCAATGGGCGGATGCGGCTCAAGAAGACATCGTCCTGATGATTGAAGACTCCTCCGGGGGAGATGGCGTTCACCCGTACCCCCCGGTCCGCCCAATACGTGGCCAGATAACGGGTCAGGCCGATCAGCGCGGTCTTCACCACGGAATACGTCACCGGCTTGACCGGCTGTTGGTCATCGGGCAATCCCTCCTTACGGTAGAGACGCTGATCCGGCGCGAGGACCGCCAGGTCCGAAGCCACATTGACGATCACCCCCCGGCCGCGCCGCGCCATTTCCGCGCCCAATATTTGGGCACACAGGAACGCGCCGGTCAAACCCACGGCGAGATCCTGGTTCCATTGCTCCAGGGGAAAATGCTCCAGCCGCGACCAGGCTTGGCTTTTCACGTCTTCCACCTTGGGGTTGTTAGCGGCGTTGTTGACCAGCCCATCGATGCGTCCCCATCGGGCGAGAATCAAATCCCGGACGGTTTCGATATCCCCGCGTTGCGTGATGTCGCAGGCCAGTCCCGCCGCCTCGCCACCGCAACGTTGCGCGATACCCTGGGCCGCCGCTTCCGCCCGGTCTATATCGAGATCGAGCAGCACAGGAATACCGCCCATGGCGGCTACCGCCTCGCCGTGCTGCACCCCGAGCAGCCCCGCGCCGCCGGTAATGGCGATCACCCGGCCGGACAAATCGAATACGTCCCTAACCGATTTCATGATGGAATCCATAACGAGTCAGATAGTGTTTCACGAAAGCGATGTTCTTCCGTGTGGTTTGGATTTCCTCTCCCGGCGTTTCGCGCGCGCATTGCAGGGTGAACGGCCCTGAATATCCAATCTCCGCCAAGGCCGCGAAGACGGCGTCGAAATCCGCGTTGCCCGTGCCCGGGGCCACCGTCCCGCCGTCCCGGACGCGGTCCTTCACATGCACGGTATGGATCCAATCCCGCAATAAGAAAATATCTTCACGCAAGTCATGCCCCAGGCTGGCGCAATCGCCGATATCATACGTCACCCGCAGCGCGGGATGGTGGATCTCTTCCATGAATTGTTTATATCGCGATGCGTCCAGGGCGGTTTCCAACGTGACCGCCACGCCCCATTCCTCCGCGAAAGGCAACACCGCACGGAGCGCGCTCTGCGCCTGTCCGATTTCCTCCTCGTTGGCCATGGCTGCGTGATCCACGAAGGGAATCATCACGCTGGGGATCTCGAGTTCGGCGCAATAGCCGATCACGTCTTTCAAATAATCCAGCCGCGTTTCCAACTCGTTCCCCGTTACGCGGATCAAGGGTACATCCCGGAAATAATCGCCGCACACCGCCCAAATCCGTGTACCGGTTGCATCCATGACGCGCCGGATCTCCTCCCGCCCCGTCTTCGTCAGCAGAGGTGTTTCATTCAGGGTGACGGCGTCGAGCACCCATTCGATGTAATCCAATCCCAGCTCACGGGCGCGTGCGAACTCTTCCCTCCAACTCGCGGCGGGAAAGATCTGGAAATATTCGCCCACCGGCGGCGAGAGGCGTCCTTGGATGATACCGAGCCGGGGCATCATTCCGCTTGACCCTTGAACGAATAGGGCGAGGGTCCCTCGGCGCGTTTCTTCTCATCCGCCAGATTCCAATCCTTGATCTGCCGGATGATGTCCACGCCAGTGTTGTGGCTCCATTGTTCCAACAAGCGGCGGGTGACGGGGCCCACGCCGCCGTCCCCGATGGGTGCGTGATTGAGCGCGGTCACAGGCAAAATGCAGAACGGCGTGCCGGTGATGAAAGCTTCGTCCGCCATCATTACGTCGTAGACCTCCAAATTTTTCTCCACCACCGCCAGGCCCAACTGCGGCGCGAGTTCGTTCATGACATACGCCCGGCTGATCCCCCGCAGGATGTTGCGGCCCTCGGGCGAGATGATGACGTTGTTTTTTACGATGAAGAAATTATCGCCCGTCCCCTCGGTGATGAATCCGTCGGGATCGAGCAACAGCGCCCAGTTGTTATCGCCCTCGTATTGTGAAACCTCGATATTGGCCATCAAGTAATGCAGACGGCTGCGGTTTTTGATCTTGGGATCGAGCAGATACGCCGGGATGGCCCGCTGCGAAGGGATGACGCAGTTGATCCCCGTATCGAACAATTTCCCCATCCCCACGACCGTCCAGCGCAAGGGAAAATCGGCGATGATCACGTTCGGCCCCGGGCGGCCGCCCACGGTGCCCTGGTAGATCGAAAGCAGCCCGCGGGAGACGTCGATCATCACCCGGTGCTCGTCATCTGCGCCGAAGGCCGGCGCGTTGGCCTCGATGGTCTGATAGACCGCTTGCTCCATCTCGTCCATCGTCATGGCCAGGGGGATGCGCACCATCTTGATCGAGGCATAGAGCCGCTCCAGGTGCTCGCGCAACTTGAACTGCTTCTTGTTGAACGAGCGGGTCATCTCAAAGACCATGTCGCCGAACATCAAAGCCGAATCGTAGATGGAGATCCGCGCCTCGTTTTCCGGCACAAATTCTCCATTGTAATACACTACCCGTTTCGCGTCGCTCATGGAATTTCCTTCGCTGGTTGGCTTTTCTGTGTGAAGTCCGGCTGGGCCGGCAGGCGCGCGTCGAAGCCCTGCTTCACCCAGTCGGCCAGGTTGATGGCTTTGTCGTCGATATACACATGCGCGGTGGGCTTGCCCAGGTACAGCCGGTGATATTTCACGCCCCAGTCCCGCAACTGCCGCTCGGTCGTGGCCCGCCAATCGAGGTTCGTGGTCGAGCCGCGCGCGGTCAGCAGCAGAATTTCGTGCCCTTCGTCATACAGGCGGTTGACTTGTTCGATGATTTCGGGAAACGGCTCGGCTTTCTCGTACTCGCCTTCGGTATTGGTGCAGAGGGTCCCATCCACGTCGAAACAATAGATCATACCCGCGTCCCCCGGTAAACTTGATCGTACCACTGGATGACATCCGTAATGTGGAAGCGCGGATTGCGGGGATAGAGGTATTCATACAGCGCCGCCATGAATTCGTATTGCTCCTGCGTATTTACGTCGAGCACCAGGTCCGGCCGGGCGAACGCCGCGGGGCAGGGAATCGTCCCTACCGTAAAAGGCGGAACGGCCTGCTGCGTCTTGTAATTAAAGAAATTGAGATGCACATGCTCACGCTGGTCCGGATCGTGATGGTTCATCCATGCCTGTTCCAGCGCGGAGAAACAGATCATCTCCGCCCCAATGCCGTCCGGGTAATTGTTGCCGAAGACCGGCGCCAGGTTCGAAGAGAAATCACAACCGCCTTGCGCGTGATAAGCGGCGATACGATCAATCTCCTCCGGCTCGGGAACGGGATTGTCGGCCGGCAGCCTCCCCACGATTTCCGCCCCATGCCATAGTGCGGCCTGATAATACCGGTCCAGCAGATCGTTTTCGCTGCCCCGGAACACCGCCACTCCGTGCCGTTCGCCCAGGTCCGCCAGCACCGTGTCCTGGGGCGAATTGGGTATCGCCAGAACGATCGCATCCACGAACCGGCAACGCTTCACCCGTTCCAAAATCCGGCCCACCAGCGGCTCGCCCGCCAGCGGCATCATTGACTTGCCCGGCAGCCGCGTGGATCCCATCCGCGCCTGGATGATCAACACCACTCTCGGTTTGTTGTTCACGGCACTCTCCCTAAAAATGGCTCTTCCAATACCGCAATTTCTTGGCGTTGGCTTCCTCGGCGGTCGTGACCCGCTTGATGCCGTCACCCATTACCCGGGGAATCGTCCGGATGTAACTGGTCAACAGTTCCAGGCCGCGCTTCTCCAGCGAGGCCGCTTGGTCGCTGCCGTACATGGCGCGGTCCAGGGTGATGTGCCGTTCCACCGCCACCGCGCCCATCATGGCCGCCAGCACCGAGGGGATCATCGTTACCTCGTGCCCGCTGTAGCCCACCGGGCATTTGTACCGCCGCCACAGTTCCACCATGCAGCGCAGGTTGAGCTCCTGTTCGTTGGCGGGGTAATTCGACACACAATGCATCAATACGTAGGGGCACTGATGGCGTTCAAAGACCGCCACTGCTTGGTCGATTTGCTCGTACGTGCTCATGCCGGTGGAGATGAACGTCAGACGCTTCTCGCCCGCCACTTCTTCCAGCAGCTCCCGGTGAGTGATCATGGCCGATGCGATCTTGTTATACGCGAGATTGTATTGCCGCAGGAAATGCTGGCTGGGCACGTCCCAGGCCGAGGCAAACCATGCGATCCCCTTCTCCTTGCAATACCGGTCGATCTCGTCGTATTCATCCTTGCCGAATTCGAGCGCCTCTTTCTGCGCCCGCTGTGTGGATCCCCAGGGGCTTTCGCGGGGGGAATCCAGAAATTCCTTCGCATAAACGATATCGATGGTGCGTTTCTGGAATTTCACGGCATCGCAATCGGCTTTTTTCGCCATGTCAATGAGCGCCTTGGCGATCTCCAGGTCGCCGTTGTGGTTGATGCCGATTTCGGCGATCACGAAGACGTGGCGGCCGATGGGCCACGGCTCGGTCTGGATGTATTCCGGAACGAATCGGTTCGGTTCGGTCATGGTCTCTCCTTCTCGGATTCGCGCTATCTTATTCGTCACGAGGCAATCCCGGAATCCTCAGGCCGCCGGGTCCCGCCGGGGATCCAGCGCGCTGGCCGCCCAGTAGATGGGATCAGCCTTGGCGGCAATCTCGAGGATCGCGGCCGCCGCCCGGGCCGCCGATCCGCCGCCGGACTTCCCCCGGTATAACAGCGGTTCCAAGCATTCCCGGTAATCCGCGGGACGGCTGAATTTCCCCGCCTGCTCGTCCCGGCGCAGCTTGTCCGCTAACTCATCCACCCGGCAAACCGTGATCCCGTGTTTATGAAAATAATCCAACACCCCCGGTTCCCACTGATAGATGGGATGATTGGCTATGTATACATGGCCGCGGCCTAGCAAGGCTTGCACCAGCGTGGTCGAAGGCGCATCAAGCACCACCACGTCCGCCAAGTGGAGGCAGTCGATGAAACGCATCGTCCGGATCACCGTCACCCGCCGGGCTTCGGGCAAGGTTATACGCCATGCTTCCCAGATCGAATCCCCCTGGTTGGGATGCTCCTTGACCGCCACCCGCCACCCTTCCAATTCCAATAGCGCCTGGATGATCTTTTTCCCGTCCCGGAAATAATCACTGTCATTAGCCTGCCGGTCGCCCATGTAAAACTCGTTGCCGCTGAACAAGGTCGGCACGTACAGGGCGATTTGCCCGCGCCACGGCAATCCGGCCCGCCGGCGCGCCCGGGCCCGCGAGAGGGCCTGCTTCGCCCCTTCCTCGATCATCGGCGATCCCACGATCAGCGGATGAATATCCCGCCGCTTGTACCGGTACAGCCATTTCTCTTCCCACCGTCCCCAGCACAGAAACCAGTCCACGGTTTCCGGATCGCTGTTCACGAAACGGGGATAAGCCCGCATGAATTGTTCCCCATGCCGCGAGATCACCGGCGGGATACCCCGCTGGCGCGCCGCCCAGCAGATAGCCTTCTGCCGGGGAGAGTGCCCCATCGAGGTCAACACCACGTCCGGCCGCAGTTCGCGGATGATCCGCAAGGCATTCTTATAATCCAGGAGGATCCGGGGCAGGGAACGGCGGATCCATGTCCGCAGCCGGGGCTCCAGAAGAGGCCATAGGTCGATCTCTTCCACCGCTACCAGCTCGCGCGTTCTGGAATCGGATGCGATAGCCCGCAGCAGTTCCTCGGTCCGATCCTCAGGAAACTCCCCGGCCGGATCGAGGCGCATTGCGGGCACGCCGGCGCCCCGGGTGATCACTCCATCCTCCCTCCACACCCAGAAATCGCCACCCCGTTTTTCCAGTTCATCCAGGATCCATGGCAGACTGTAACCGTAATCAAGGCATAATGCCCGGCACACCACCTCGGTTGGAACCGGCCGCCGCGCCAGGCGAAGTGCCTGCTTCCACCGGTAGCGCAAGCTGTCCCGCAGCCGGGTGAAAGAGTACCGTTTTCGGGGAGGCGGGATTGGCGGTTCCGCAATGGCCTCCCGCTTTTCGGCGGCGATGGACAGAGACGGCGCGAGAACGTCCAAGACCGCCGCGAAGGCCGATTCCCGCGGGTGGAACCATTCGGTGTCTAAGCCCGGTTTTTCCCGTTCGAAATAGAGAATCCGTTCCGGTTTTTCCCGCTGCAGGAGTGACCGCAATTCCAGAGCCCGGATCGAAAACAGATCGAACATCTGCTTGATGAAAAACAAACTCCAAACTGCGGGCCGCAGCCCGCCTTCCGCGATGGCTTCTATCCGCTGTGTCAGGATCTCATCCAGGCGGGCGCAAAGCGCTTCCACCCGGGGATAATTTTCCAATCCCCACCGCTCATCGGCGAGCGGCGCGATATAATCCTCCAGGCGGGTATAAGTCTGTTTCTCCCGGTCCAACACCAGTTCCACCGCCGGGGACAACGCCACGAGACTGTATCCTTCGGGGACCTCGGCCAACTGGCCGGGAATTTCCGCAAACGCGATTCGTTTTTCCATCATCCAATTTCCCCTACCGGTTTAGCCGGGTTGACCATAGGCGGAGCAGGCGCGCGCGCATTTCCCGTTCCATTGCGGTCAGATCGTCCCATGTTAAAAACAGGAACGCGGGCCACATCCAAACCAACGCGGCACACGCCGCGGTATAAAGCACGCCGCAGGCCAAAAACGCCAGCCAGTCCACTGGGATCATCCAGTCCGTAACCGCCACACTCAATCCACCCACGCCGGCCAGGAGCAAAACCGAATAGATTTGATGCGCCAGAAACGTGCTGTACGGCAATCCCAAAAACCGGGTATTGAACCAATGTTTTAGATTCACTGCCAGAATTTGTACCAATACCATCCGCCACGCCAGGCCGGTGGAACCCCACCCCAGCCCCAGCCAGGCGGGCGGTGCCAGAAAAATCCACGTGATTGGCAATCCGGCCGCCATGATGACGATTCCCAGGACCACGTACAACCGCGTGCGCCCCGTCGCGTAATACAGCGCGTCCGTCAACTGGCCATAGGTCTGGTGCAACGGATAGAACGCCATGATGGCGATGGCCGGGCCGGCTTGTTGAAACTCCCGGCCGCCCAGGAGTGTTCCGATCTTGCCAGCCTGCAACGCCACAAACACCGCCAGATACGCGGCAACGGTGTACAACAGCGGAATATAACGCCGGAACAAATAGCGAAGCTGGGCCGGATTCCGTTCTCCATAGGCCTTCGCGAACTCCCGCGTCAGCAAGGGAGTCAACGCGCTGGTGAACATGAATACAATGACCGATATCTTATACGACAGGCCATAAAAACCTTGCTCCGCCGAACCGCCGAACCACTGCAGCAGCCAACGCTCCAGTATGGAGATGAAAGCGCCCGCGAATTCGTACACTACCAGCGGCGCGGTGTAAAGATAAAACTCGTATGTATAATTCCGGATTTCCGTCTTCGTCAATGGCTTACGCGGAAACAGGGAAAATCCGCTCCGCCGCAAAATCCGCCACCAGCCGGCGCACAAGAAAATCAAGATGGCGTAATGATAAAAAAAAACCCGGGAAGACCGAAGCCGGTTATCCAAAACATCGCCAACAACAGGCCGGTACCCAGCACGCGTTGCAGCATCCGGCACATCTCGCCCCCCACCGTCTGCCCCGTGGCATCCACGATCTTGCCGATGATCTGGTTGTACCACGTCAATAATCCCCAGCCCAATCCCAGCCAGACGTACACGGTGGGAATTTCCGGCCACAACGTGCCGTTCCACCCTCCTGCCAGCGCGGCCGCTACGAAAAGCAGGATCAACCCGCTCATCGTCCACGCGAATCCCCAATAAAAGCGCACCAGGCCCGTGTCGTGCATGCGCTGGGACAGTTTGGTGTAAAAACAAGCCGAGGTCCCCGCATCGAAGATATTGACTACTTTTTGAAAAAACGCCGTGGTCAGGTATTCGAAATTGCCATACGCGGACGCCCCCAGCGCCCGGGGCGCGATCCCCGCCGTCACCAGGGAGAGTGCCAGGTTCACCAGGTTGGTCCCCAGCTTGTACGCGTACCGTTTTTTAAGGGAATCTTCGGACTGATTGGCGTTCATGGATTCTTCAATGAGATTGCAATCGCGGAACCTGGTAACCACTACTCCACGATCGCGGGACATCCCTCACCCCAGCCACTATTCCATTGGGAGATGGAAAACATGAGGTACCCTTCCACTCCTCCGATCACCACAAACAAGTCACCACCTGGTGCTTCTCTCCGTCGAGATAGGGCTTGAGCTGCTCCCGGGTGGCGTTTTGTTCTTTCGGAGGCTTGAGGTCCAGGATCACATCGAAGGCTGTGCCGTTGGCCAGCCAGGCCGGCCCCTCGATGCGGTGTTCCACACAGAATTTTCCAATCTCGCTGGGATCGATAACCGCCACCAACTCCATTCCCAACTCCCGAACGGTCAGGTACGCCAGCTCGGCCGACTCCCCGCTGCCGAAGAAGACCACCCGCTTCCGCCCCTGCTCGGCGAAGGGCGTCAGCGCTTCCCGGGTCCGGCGGCGAATCTCGCGGATATAGACATACGAATATTGCAAAAACTCGTAGGTCAGACGGGTTTTTTCCTTGATCCCGCTGGGCGTTAGCAAATAACGCAACCGCCGCCGCTGGAGGTTCTTGGTCTTCACGTACCCCTTGTAAATCACCCGTTTGAGATACGAGTTCACCACCCCCACCGCCACGCCCAGCCGGGTGGCGAGATCTTTCTGGGTGGTGTTGGGCTTGTCCTCAATGGCCGCCAGCAGGTTCAGGATCATCTGTTCGTCATGATCCATGACGGATTCTTTGGGTTTGGAATTCATGGTTTCATTCACGATCGCGGGAAACTCTCCAGGCAGGCTTCGCCCCCGTCAGCGGTACCTCTGCCGCCGACCAGGGGGGAAGAGAGCGGATCCAGCTGGACCGGAACGATTCAGCAAAATCCATAATTCATTTTTCGAATTTTAATCCAAGGTGAGAGGGGAGTCAAGAGGGGAACTGGAAGATCATGAATTGAAAGGAAAGCCCACCATTATTTATGGCTCATCCGGTAAGCGCGTGCTGGTTTTTTTCTCCGGTTGCCGGTTTGCATCGTTTCGAAGGGATCGATGCAAACCACCCCCAACATTCCCTCTCCTATACTGAGAGAGGGCAAGGGTAAGGGAATTTTCTTTGGGGAGGGTCTTGGCGTCCGCCCTCATCTCTTGGCGGATGGAATCCATTTTTTATCTCTTCCGGCACGCACTTTCCGGATGAACCTTATTTCATACCACCTGAAACGGCGCCTTTTTTGATGTCCGGCCGGATTCGCGCCAGAATGCCTAGAGCCTCAAAATGCCTTGCGACGGCTTCGGACCAGCCCCGGTTGGCACTGGGATTGGCGGGACTGGGGTGGGGGATTCTCCCAACCGTGATGGCGTGACTGTTCAGAACAGCCCGGATTTGCCTCTCCGCGAATTCCCCCACGCCGATGACATAGTCCGGCTGGTAATAATCCAAATATCGCCGCAAGGCACGGCCGCAGATTTCTTCCAGGGGGTGGCGGTCTTTCATGGGCAGTTGATTTGGCGTGATGTTTTTTCCCGCTAAATCGAAAAGGCACAAAGGGCAGAAATTGATGACGAAGAAATACCGGAAAAAACGGTCCGGCGTCTCGAACCAATCCCGTGCCCAGCCCCAGAGGCGGGATCCGCTGACCTCCCGGCGGCGGCAGGCGAATCCCTCCACCGGCCGCTTGGGGTGGAGGCCGGGTGGTTGCTTCACCACACCCTCGAGGGCCAGCCAGTCACGCACCATGACCGGATCGCCGAAGGGAATGCCGGTTTGCGCCATCCCCCAGGGGCCCGGATTCATTCCGATCAATAGCACCGGACGGGGCCCCAAGCCGTACCGCTCCAAATAGCGGCAGTGCGGTTCCCAGGCATACTCCAGCGGATTGTAAACATGGGTGACCGGCGGCGCGAACACGAGAGGCGCTAAATCCACCGCCAACTGCCGGGTAATGCGGATCGTGTTCATAGTCTGCCTCAGCGGGACGCCCAAGTGGTTTGCTTTACGAGTTCTTCCATGCTTCCTGGGCTTGTTCGAAGAATGGTTTCTCCGCGGGATGCGTGTTGACCCAGGCCTCGAGTTCCTTTAAGGCGGTTTGGGCTTGAGACAAATGCCGGGTCTCTAAAAGAGAACGGATCAAAGCCAAATATCCTTCCCCCACCGAGTTGTAAATGATGGGATAGAAATATTCGATCGTGGATGGTTGGCACAAAGCGTCCAGGGATTCCCGGTCGAAATATAATGTTCGCAATACAATGGCATTATTCCGGTATATGGGCAGGATCTGCTCGAACAAGGGGACGAGAACTTCCACCACCCGGCGCACCCGGCGCAGTTGCAGCGGCAGGTCGCGGCGCGCGGAGTTGAGAATCTGCTTGTCTAACCGGCTTAAGGCCATCTCCACCTTGTCTTCGCCGTGATGGATCTCGTTGGCATAGACTTCGAGAATCCGGATGTTATCCCGCGCCTTGTCCAACTCATGCCACAACTCCCCCAGCACCTTGTCGAAGAGCCGTTGTTTTTTGCGGTCAATCTGATTGTCATCAGGCAGGCGGTATAACACATGGGAGAGGTCTTTCAATGCCCGCAGTTGCGTCTCCAAAAGGAGATCGATCGTCTCGTGCGCGATTTCTTCCTGCTTTTCGTACTGATCAACCAAATCACGCACAAACCCCCGGACTTTGTAGAATCCCTTGATGAAACGGATCCGCTGATAATTGCGCCAACTGACGGAGGGATCATCCTCGATCGACTTCATGGCAATTTCTCCACTTGATCTTTCACGGCGGCATAGACCCGCTCCGCGGAGAGGAGGGCCATGCAATGCGGATCCTTCGCGCACCGGGGCAGGTAACAGCCCAGGCACTCGATCTCCCCCTGCAGGATTACGCCTTGCCCGTACAACTCCAATTCGGAAGCGGAAGTCGGGCCGACCAGGCACACGACCCGCTTGCCCAGCCCCAGCGCCGCGTGCAGGGCGAACGTGTCGCCGGAGATCACTACGTCACAAACATTCAGAATGACGATGAATTCCATCATCGAAGGACGCAATTGCGCGTCGATGAACGGCACAGTCATCGCCCCCATCACTTCCTGGGCCCGTTCGAAATCGGCCGGACCGTACAGGATGATAGGCCGGACACGCAGGTCCCGGTAAATATATTCCCCCAACTGCACAAAACCTTCCACCGTCCATTTTTTATGTTGCCAGCGGTCGCCCGCTCCCACGTTGAAGCCGATCCGGGGCCGGGAACCGCGCAGGCCGTGATGATCCAGAAATTCCTCCGCCTGAGGTTGTAACTCCGGCAGCAAAGGAACCAGAATGGGATGATTCCGCTCCGGCGCGCCAAGAATCCGGCGCATGTGGGTTTGATACGTGAGGCGGTTGGCCTTTTTCAGATCGTCCCACAAACTCATCTCCAGCCAGGCCGCACCATGGGAATCGAAAGCGTGAATCGATCCATCCGGCCGGCGTCCGAATCCCTTGTAAAGATCGGCCTTGATCCGGCCGGCGAGCGAGGCGGCTTCGGGGGCCAAGTCGAAATTGACGCACAGGTCATACCGGTCCTGATCCAGAATCACCACCGATTCATCCGATAATACCAGGGGACGGTCGATCATCGGATTGTTCCGGATCAGGGCAATACTCTTGCTTCCGCACACCCAGGTGATGTGCGAACGGGGATATAAATCTTTGACCGAGGGCAACAGCGCCGTCGTCCGCAACACATCGCCGGCGGCGCCTAACTTGATGATAACGATCCGGCTGTCCACCGGATCATAATAAGGGCAGCCCTCACACAAGACCCCGTAGTCCTTATGGGGTTGACACGGCCGGTCTCCCCGGTAATGCCGGCAATCATGGTGAACGGTTCTCAGCGTTTTGAACCTCCCTTCTTCTCCTCCAAATACCGTTTGGCCTGTTCCTGGAAGGGGCCCGCCTTGCTGTTGCGGGACAATTTCTGCAGGAGGCTCTCTCCTTCCTTCCGCTGACCGCTTTCGTACAAGGCCATGCCCAGCAGGCATTGGGCCTGCGGGATGGCTTCGTTTTCGGGATTTTTCGCGATGAACCGCTGCATCTGATCAATGCACTGGTCGTAATTGCCTTCGTAAAAATCCACCGACGCGCGGAAAAAAACCAGATTGGTGTAGGCGCTTTTGGCTTCCTGGAGGGTTTTTTCGTCCAGACCAGGCCACTGGAACAAGCGTTGGAATTGCTCCTCCGACTGATCGAATTGGGCCCGGTCCCGCAATCCTTTGGCGTAACTGAGGACCAGTTGAGGATTGGTGGTGGTCTTACGGATTTGCTGTTCCACCAGCGTGAATTCATCGATCGAATTCAAAACCGATTTCATTCGCTCGGCCAATAAATACCGCTTGAGCGGCTCGTTCTCGATGCGCAAGGCCAAAATTTCACGGCCCTGGGGGTCGAAAAACAGCACCGCGGGATACGTGCTGACCTTATATTTGCTTCCCTCCTCGCTTTTCTCTTCCACATCCACTTTTACGTGAATGAAATCCGGATCATACCGGGTTACCAGCGGGCTTTCCCACACGAGAAAATCCTCCCGCTTCAGGGCGGGATTCTGATAGTAAAAGGGATGATAGAAGAATGCCACGACCGGTTTGTTTTGGGCTTGGGCTTCCTGGAGCGCTGCTCCAAGATCGGATTTCCATGTCGCGGCAGATACCTCCCCCATCCCAGGGAACCCTCCAACCAGCAAGAGAAGAATCCCGAAAAACCAGCGTTTCATCATTTCATCCACTCCCTGGTATCAATGTTGTTTTGTCTATCGGACTCTGCTTCGCGGTCCCGCTTCGGGAAAGAGAATCCGATATCTTTTTCCATCTTCCCGGCGGCAAGGGTTCCTGCCGGCAAAGCCTTTCCCCCTGACGAGGATAGGAGGAAGTATAAACGGTTCCCCCCCAAGACAGCAGTCCCCAGCGCCCGGATTACGAGGCAGGCGCCTCCGGCACGGGGATGCTCACGGGATGAAAATCCAATACCATGAGGGTCACGTCATCTTCCATCGGTTCCAGTTCCAGTGGCCGCTGGACAAAGCGTTCCAAGTCCTCCATAATTACGTCCAGCAACTCGTCCGCGGAAGCTTCCCGGTGTTTATGGATCAGGTGGTTCAGCCGTTGAAATCCATACAGTTCCTGCCGGCCATTCGCCGCTTCCACGACGCCGTCCGTGTAAAGGAATAAGCGGTCTCCGGGATGCAATACGGCGCGAAGTTCGTCATACACAAATTCGCCTTGAATCCCGAGCGGAAGGCCTTTGCCCATCGGCAGTTCTTCGAGAGTCTCTGTCTCGCGGCAGAATAACAACGGGGGAAGATGGCCGGCCGAAGCGTAACAGAATTCAAAGGTTTTCAAATCCAACCGGCCGAGAAACATGGTAACGAATTCTCCCGGCCGCAAGGTTTTCGCCAGCACCCGGCTCAGACTGGCCAACACATCGTGGGGAGTGCTGTTCCGGGTGATCAGCGTATGCGCCATCGCCCGCGTGATACCCATGATAAACGCCGCTGGAGTGCCATGGCCGGCGACATCGGCGATCAACACAAACAAGATGTCTGAATCCCGCGGGATGTAATCGTAATAATCCCCCCCCGCCCGCCCGTTCGGGAGGTAGATGGACCGGATTTTCAATCCATTCAAGTCGAACGATTTATTCGGGAGAATCTGCTTCTGCAATTCGCCGACCAGTTTGAGCTCGTCGTCGATTTGGGCGTACGCCTGGCCAAGCTCTTCCGAAATCATCCGCAGGCGCTGGTTTTTCTCCTCCAGGTCTTGCGTCCGTTCGGTTACCTTCCTTTCCAAATCCTGGTTCCACCGTTCGATTTCCTTCACGTAATTCTGGATTTCCCTCTCGCGCCGTTGGATAGTTTGGGCCATCCGGTTGATTTCCCGGCCCAGGATTTCCAGCTCGTCCCCGGTCCGTACCGTGGCATCAGCCTCAAAGTCTCCTTCCGCGATCCGCGAGATGGCTTCGGCTAGCGTGGAAACCGGCGCCGCTACCCGCCGCACCATTAGATACCCGGCCAACAAAGTGCCCGCAATGATGAACAAACCAACCAAAAATATCGATTGGTTCAGTTGGTTCAAAAAACGCATGGTTTCGTCCAGCGGGCTGAGGATGACATAAAATCCCTGGCTTTCTCCGAGTGTAGGCAGGTAGGAGGCGACTGCCAGATATTCTTCCTCGCCGATTTCGATGAGCCGGGCCCGGTCCAACAGCGACAGCCGGGCTTCCGGGGCCAAGCAGTCCCAGGCTTCCTTGAAAAGGGCCTGCCGCCGTGAGCCAAAGGTGGAAGCCGCCACCTCGTCTCCCAGGATGAATCCAATGTGAAAGGGACTGCCCCGCCTCAAGTCGTTGGCCAGGGTGGAATCCACGGGGAATCCCATCGAAACGGTCCCCAGCACCGGCATCTGTTCTCCTTCCTGATACACCGGCACCGAAACCACGGCAAACAAACCCGCCGGCGCTTGGGAGCCGACGGGAATGTAGAAGACACTGGTGAAACCCCGCAGGGCTTCCTCCAGGGCGGTCCAGGATTGCAACCAGGTTTGGATCTCTTTGGGATCTTCGATGAGTTGAGTGGTTTCTCTGTGCCGCAACCGGATAGAGCCGTCTATGACGAGGCCTTCCTGGTCGGTGACCACGATCAAATCCCGCTGCCGCGCCCCCGGAAACGATTGGACCAGAAAACTCTTGACCACCTTGCCTTCTTGGGCGAGTTGCAACGCTTGGCGCAGGTGGGCCTGGTCGGCGAGCAACCGGGTTTCGTTTTTCATGGTGTCCAGCCGGAAGCCCAACAAATTGTAAAAGATGGTTTTTAAACCTTCGAATTGCCTTTCCTTAGATTCAAGGATTCTCCCGGACACTAAGTGGTTCACACGGCTTGTGGTCAAGTTTAACAACAGGGCAAACACCAGAAAGAACAAAAGCAGAATCTTCAGTTGAAAGGGCAGTTGGATTCGTATCATTGCCGATGGGATATCATATCCGATAGGGCGCGCTGCCGGTATCCGCGTGCGACGCCAGGCCGGATATCTAGGGTATTTGATTAGAATTGCTTATGCTTGTTCATTTAGGCGGTGTATCCGGTTGACTGGAACAATGCCTATCCAGAACCGGCCGGGGCCGGGCCGCGCGCTGGATTCTTTTTAACCTGTTGAAACATATGGAAAAATTTTAAAACGAAAGAAAAAAGGTGACTGCCGGTGAATCCAGTTCGGTTGCAATGGGACCAAAACTCCAACAAAGGGCTGATTTTTCTTTTCCTGGCCGCCACGGTGGTACCCCTCTACATATACCACAATCCCGCCAATTGGAAAGCTCTTTTCTATAACTATTATGCGTTTGGCTATGCCTTGCGTCCGGCGGTCTATCGGACCCATTTTCCGGAATTCGTGTTCATTGCCTGGTTCTGGATTCTGGGGCATGGCGTAGGTAAGGTTATCATGGCCAAGGGATTACGGTACATTGGACCCCATCCGCTTCCCCTCACGGTTCCGGTAGGCTGGGGAGCGCTTTCCCTCCTGTTCTTCGCTCTGGCGCTTTTACAATTTTTTACATTTCCCGCTATTCTCACAGTTTGTGTGATTTTGACAATGGTTTTTGCTTTGCCGGTAATCCTCCCAGCGGGAAAATACTGGAAAACCCCCTCTTCCTTCCTCTCAATAAGATGGAAGGGGCCTTGGGATATGTGGGCCGCACGGGCGCTGCTGGCGGTTCCCCTGCTGTACGCCTTCTATTCCTGCTTGATGCCGCCCACCCAATCCGACGGCTTGCGGTATCACCTGGCCGTTCCGCAACTGTATTTGAAACACGGCGGATTCTATCGGATGCCCCATCTTGCGTTTTCCAACTTCCCCTTTTTGATTGAATATCTTTACGCCATCCCCCTCGCTTTCGGCTTGATCTCCGGCCCCAAGTTCATCCATGCCTCGTTTTATCTCCTTACCGTTCTTCAGGCCGGCCGGATGGGAAAAATCCTGGCCGGGCCGCGGGCGGGGATGTATTCCGCCTTGATCCTGGCTTCCATGCCCTTTGCGCCAATTTTCGCCTCCTGGTCATTCATGGAATTCGGCCTGACGATGTACACCCTCCTCGGTTTTTCGCTGGTCCTTGAGGTGGTGGAATCCCGCCGGCGGGATACGGAGCGCACGCCCTGGCCGGTCATCGCACTGTTGGGACTTGTGGGGGGCTTCCTGTTGGGTTGTAAATATACGGCGGTATCCACCGTGGCTTTTTACGTTTTGCTGATGTTGACGCCGGCCGGTGATGGGAACGCGGTTGCCCAGATGTATCGGAAAATACCCATTCGGCCGGTCCTGCTGTTTGCCGCCGTGGCCGCCTTGGTGGGGAGTCCCTGGTATATTAAAAATATCATTCTGCTGGGCAATCCCGTGTATCCCTTTGCCCGGAGCCTGTTTCCCACTCCGGATTGGACTGAATTCAACGCCCTCTTTTTCCAATATCACGCCGGGATGAAAGGTAACCTCACAGCCATCCTGCAAGCGCCGTTTCTCGATTGGGTGTATGACTTTCTCACCTTGCCGTTCCGGGTGACATTTTACCCCGGTGATATGGCTTCCCATCCGGACAACTTCGGTTCCTGGCCGATCGGGCCCCTCTGGCTGCTGCTAGGACCGTTTCTATTGATACGGAACCGATGGTTTTGGCGTCCGGCATTTCATTTGGCTTTCGCTGTCTTTCTCTACCTGATTTGGGCGTACACCTACCGCGACGCCCGGTTTTTGTTGCCCGCCCTGGCGGTGGCCGCTCCCCTGATGGGTTGGGTGGTGGAAGAACTGGCTTCCGCTTCCCGCTGGACGAAATACGGGGTATTGCTGGCCCTCGTCTACAACGTTCTCTTCACCTCCGCCAGCATTTTGCTGCCAACCAAAAACGCTCCGTGGTGGGTTATGAGCGGAGAGGTCAGCCGGGACGAGTATTTGGAAACCATATCCGATTTCACCCGCGGCCCTTGCCAGGCATTCCGTTATCTCCGGAAGCACACCTCTCCCCGCGAGAAGGTGCTGCTGCACGGCATCGAGCATCCATTCTATTGCCCGAACGATTTCATCGGGGCCGATTGGTTCAACACGGATCCCTTGATCGCCTGGTCGTGGGCGCACCCTTCCGCCGATTCGCTTCTCGCCCGGCTGCGGGAAGAAGGGATCCGGTTCATTGTCTACGATCGAGGGAAAATCAACATGCCGGGTTATTACGGATTTTACCGCCTTTTCCGGTTGCCCCTCGATAAAGGCGAGCCGTTGTTGCGTGATCTATATGTAAAAGAATACACCCGGGTCCGGTTTCCCTATGCGTATAACCAATGGCTCCAGCGCTTTACCCAACGCTTGGAGGCAGCGGAAAGGCAGTCTTCCAACGTAGCAGCCCTGGAGACCGTCCTGGACGGAGGCATTTTGGAAGAAGTGTTCCGGTACAGCGATAACACATATCAACCTCCCGAGGAAGTCCTGATCCTGAAAATACCGGATGAATGAGAGGTAACGATTGACCCGGATTCAGAACACCCGCCATGCTTCATCCGGGGTTTACGTATGGATGGGAACGCTTCTGCCTTCCCTTTAGTGCTAAATCCCAAAGAGCAAAGAATCGGGATCTGGCCGGATCTCAGGGAGCGTTCTACTCCTTTCCCTCTCTCTGGGAAAAGAGCAGGGTAAGGAGAATCCGATTAAGGTGGAATAATCCTTTTTTGGCCATCGGATAATTCGTCGCTACGTAATCAAATGTTCTTTCCCGCATGGAATAAATCATATAGGATAAATCATATACGAGAATTCAAAAGGAAAGGCAGGCCTTTTACAATCGCTGCCTGACAGGGACGACTGAGCGGGGGAAAATTCAATTGACGTCTCAGCTTGCAAGAGTTATCTTCGGTAGTAGAAGCGGGGAGATTGGATGGTATGAAATACAAAGTTCCGGTCATTATCTTGGCAGCCATTCTCTTGGTAGGCGGTACCACCGGCTACATTGTTCTGCAGATTCAGCGTCAAAACACCCTGGCCCGGGCTGAATCCCTTCTCCACCGGGGAGAATACGTGGCGGTGCTGGATCTCTTCCAAGAGAGTTTGGCCGATGGATCGCGCAGGCCATCCGAACGTCTTTTGACGGCGAAAGCCCTTTACCGGCAAGGACAATTTGACCAGGCTTTGGCAGTGTTGGAGCCGCTTTTACGCCCGCGTGATGAAGATCCCCGCGCCCTGGTGCTCGCCGGGTGGATCTGGATCCGGAAAAATTCCTACATCCAGGCACAAACTCTCTTCGATAAAGCGGCGAATACCGAACTGGCCGCCGAAGCCGAGGGCGGACAGGGGGCAGTGGCATTGTTGCGGAGTGAACGCTACCGCGGGGACGAATTGAATCAGGCGGAATTCCACCTCAATCAAGCCCTCTCTCAGGTCCCCGATAGCCCTGAGATCCACCTCGTGCTGGCCGACCTCAAGGCTCTGCAACATCAAAACGAAGAGGCCATCAACGCCGCCCGCCGGGCCGCGGAACTGGCCCCCTGCTGGTATGAACCGTACGTCATGCTGGGCCGCGTGCAACTGCAGGCCGGCCATTATGCCGAGGCGGAAAAGGCCTTCAAAGAAGGACTCAAATACGGTGCCGATGAGGAAGAGACCAATTACTACCGCGCCCGTTCGATCTATTTCCAAGGCCGGTTGAATGAGACCCTGGTTTTGCTCCTGGATCTTGTAAAAGCGAATGGCAAAAAGTCCCGGGAAGCCCTCGAGGATGCCGCGAAAATCACCCAGATCCTCCGGCCGGAGGAAGCGGTCGATTATCTTCAGCAAGCCTGGGCGCAGAAAGAAACGCTAATCACCGGTGTCCAACTCTATCAAACCCTCTCGGGATTGGGCAAAGCTGACTTGGCCGGCCGGATTCTGGATGCCCTGATGGGTAAATGGCCCTTCGTCAATATTATTCAGCTGGAGCAAGGCCACCGGCTCTTGAAAGAAGGGAAACTGGACGAGGCCTATAACGCCTACCAATCGGCGCTGCTGAACGACGCTTCCAATTTCCTGGCTTATTACAATTTGGGTTTCATCGCGCTGGTACGGGGACAATATTTCAACGCGGCCGATTTCTACAACGCCGCGATCCGGGACTATGAGGATTTTTTCCCCGCCCAAGTCAACCTGGTGCTGAGCCAACTGGCCGGCGGCCGGGAAATGGAGGCCCAATCCAACTTGGAACTCCTGCTCAAACGGTTTCCGGACAATCTCTATCTCCTGCTAGCGCGGGCCCTGGAACGTTTTTTGGCCGGGGATACCTACGCGGCTCTCGAACTGGCCGGGGTCACTCAGGAACAACACCCCCGGCAAGCAGCCCCTCACATCCTGCGCGGGGAGATTCTCCTCCGCCTCTTTCAGTTCGATGAAGCCCGCCGGAACTTTGAAGAAGCGCTGGAACGCGATCCCGGCAACATCCGGGCGCGTCTCGGTCTGGCCCACGCGCTGTACCGGCTGGGGGAAACCGAACCGGCGGCGGACTTGTATAATCAACTGGCCGAACGGGCTCAGCAATTGGCCCCCGATCTCCAGTACGAAATCCAAAACGGCCTGGCCCTGGTTCATCTGGCCCGCCAGGACCACGGCGAAGCCGTCAAAGTCTGGGAAGAAATCCAAAACAAGTCGGAATGGGCGCGCCAGGTCTGCGCCATCAACCTCAGCCTCATGGAGGAAGAGACGCCCACGGATGCCGTGGTGCAAGAACTGAAAAATTGGGCCTTGAGTTCGAATGCGCTGCCCGAGGCCGGGTACGACATGGCCTTGTTTCTCCATGCCATGAACCGGCCGCAAGAGGCGGCGGAGGCGTACGAGAATGTGCTGAAACGATTCCCGGCCTATTTGCCAGCGCTCTTCAATTTGGCCAATTTTTACGCTCAGCGAGGACGGTATTACGACGCCATCGCCCTGTTTGAACGGGCCCGCCACGCGGCCCCTGGCCAAATCTCCGTGCTAAATAACGAAGCGGCCGTTTGCGCCCAAGTGGAGGATTCCACCCGCGCGGAAACATTGATCACCGAGGCCGTCCAGCTGGATCCCCTTTTCAGCGATATCCGGTTTAACCAAATGCTGTTGACCCTCGAGCAAGGTGATGTATCGAAGACGGAAAAGGCTTTCACCGATTTTCAGAAGGATTTCCAGGCAGCCAGCCGTTCCCAGCAGGCGGCGCTGAACTTGATCGCCGGGTTGATCCTAGGACGAAAGGAAAAGTGGGGAGAGGCCGCGCCGGCGTTCGCCCGGGCGGCGGATAACGATTCCCACAATGCCTATGCCGCCTTGAATCAGGGCATTGCCTTGGCCAAATTGAAGCGCTATTCTGAAGCTGAAACTGCTCTGCGACGGGCGATTCAGCAGGATCCCGCCCTGGCGGACGCTCACCGGTCGCTGGGTCTCTTGTACTGCGAGTTGGGATTGTATGAAGATGCGGTATCCGCGCTGGAGGAAACCCTCCGCTTGGATCCCGCCCGGAAAGATGTGGAAGGGATTGTGCGTCAAATCCAGGAGTGGATGAGGGATGACCGCTTCATTCCCTGACGCTGGGGAGTGAAAATGATATAATTTAATGTGAAATGATATAATAAATATATGAACGTTGACTAAGTTCTGCTGACCTGATGGATTGGTCAAATCTCCATCCTCTCCATTATCCCGGATTTATGCGGCGAAATCAAAGCAAAAAGGTGGCAAATAACGATTATGGCGAACCCAGACGAAAAGACAGCAGTCATGAATGACGTTTCCGGACCGGACAATGGCAAGACGAGCCAATACGCGTTAGAGTCGGAAAGCGCCCAACGCCTGCAGGACGTCGATTTCGCCACCGTGGAAGTCGGACCGGAGGATATGTTGGCGGCCTTGGCCGAACAAGCCAACATGGAAATCGTCCAACTGCGGAAAAAACGCCTGTTGCCGGAAGTGGTAAGTCTCCTTCCCGAAAAAATGGCGCGCCGCAATAACGCCATTGTCATCGACCAGAATGACGGCGGACTGGTGATCGCGGTCTCCGATCCGTTCAACCTCGCCGCCCAGGATGCCGTCCGCTTCTGTTTCCAAAACAAGCATATCCAATGGGTATTGGCCCGCGAGGACGATATCCAGATGGCCATCGAACGCTATTACAAGGGCGAGCAGGCCATGGTGGAGGATATGCTCACCGAAATCAGCGAAAACCAGGAATACGGCACCGACAAGGATACCCGGACGCTGAAACAAATGCTCACGGAAGATATTTCCGTGGACGAAGAAGGGCCCATCATGCGGTTGGTGGACCTCATCTTCGAAGAAGCCGTCCGCATGCGGGCGTCCGATATCCATTTCGAACCGTTCGAAGACAAGTTCATCATCCGGTTCCGCATTGACGGGGTGCTCCACGAAATTCAATCCCCCAGCAAAAAACTGCAAGGACCGATTCTTTCCCGCCTCAAATTAATGAGCGGAATGGACCTTTCTGAAAAGCGGGTGCCTCAGGACGGACGGATCCAGAAAATCATTCTGGGCCGGCATTTCGACTTCCGTGTCTCGGCCCTGCCCGCCCTGCACGGGGAAAGCATCGTCACCCGTTTGCTGGAGCAATCCGGCGTCCTGCTGGGCCTGGAACAGATCGGTTTCTTGGAAGACAACATCGAAAAATTCAAAAAAATGATCCGCCGCCCCAACGGGATCATCCTCATGACGGGGCCCACCGGTTCGGGTAAGACGACGACCCTGTATTCGGCCCTCAACGTGATTAACACCGTGGACACCAAGATCGTCACCGTCGAGAACCCGGTCGAGTACCAGATCGAGGGGATCAACCAGGTGCAGATCAACGATGACATCGGGCTGACCTTCTCCCTGGCTCTCCGTTCCATCCTCCGCCAGGCGCCTAACGTCATCCTGGTGGGTGAAATCCGGGACCTGGAAACGGCGGAAATCGCGGTTTCCGCGGCTATGACCGGCCACTTGGTCTTCTCCACGCTGCACACCAACGACGCCCCAGGCGCCAATACCCGCCTGGTGGAAATGGGCGTCAAGCCCTTCCTCGTGGCCTCTGCCATCCAAGCGGTCATTGCCCAGCGTCTCGTCCGGACCATTTGCCCCGATTGTAAAGAACCCTACCAGGCTGATCCCCTGGTGATCAAAGACCTGGGTTTCGATCCAGAGGAGTACAAAGATCATACTTTCTACCGGGGCCGGGGGTGCGAAACCTGCAACTACACCGGTTACAAGGGGCGGACGGCGATTCACGAGGTCATGGAAAACTCGGATGAGATCCGCGATCTGGTTCTGAAAAACGCCTCGACCGACCAGATCCGCGCCATGGCCCGCAAACAAGGGATGCGGACCCTGCGTGAAGACGGATGGTTGAAGGTCTTGCGCGGGACCACCACCATGGTCGAAGTCGCGCGCATCACCGCTGGCGATGAAATCTAAAATCTCTGAAATCAAGCCCGGCGGGGCTGAACGATTGCCGCGGGCGGTTACTTTTTCCTTCGGGAATTCGAGAGAATCACTATCAACTGGAACAAGGAGTTAGGTAAGGTGGTCGAGATCCATAAAAAACGTATCCAGATGGATGACCTGCTCAAGATCGTAGTGGAGCGCGATGCCTCTGATCTTCATCTCCGCGTGGGCCGCCCCCCGGTGATTCGTATCGATGGACGGCTCGAGGATCTGGGCAATGAGCCGCTCACACCCGAGGACACCGAGTACCTCATGAACAGCATATCCCCCGATATGCACCGCGAGGCCATCGCCGAAATCGGCAGCGCCGACTACGGGTACGCTTTCCAGAATCTGGCCCGCTTCCGGGTCTCCATCTTCCGGACCATGGGGAATTACGGCATGGTCATGCGCTTGATTCCTTCCCGTATCCTCTCGTTCGAGGAATTGGGCCTCCCCTTGGAAGCCACCAAGGAACTGTTGCACCGTTCGCGGGGGCTGGTGCTGGTTGTCGGTCCCACGGGGTCGGGAAAAACCACCACGTTGGCTACCATGCTGGACTACATCAACCGCAACCGGGATACCCACATCATCACCATCGAAGACCCGATCGAGTATTATCACCCCCACCGGAAATCGATCGTCACCCACCGGGAATTGCACGTGGACGTGACGTCTTTCGCCGACGGCCTGCGGGCCGCCCTGCGTCAGGATCCCGACGTGATTCTGGTCGGCGAAATGCGCGACACGGAAACCATGCAGGCGGCCATCACCGCGGCCGAAACCGGGCACTTGGTCTTCGCCACCCTGCACACCAACAGTGCCGCCGCCACTATCAACCGGATCGTGGACGCCTTCCCGACCAACCAGCAGGAGCAGATCCGGATGCAACTCTCGGTTACCCTCATCGCCTCCATTTCGCAAGCCCTGCTGGGCCGCGCCAGCGGCAAGGGACGGGTGGCCGCCTACGAAATCATGATCATGACACCGGCTATCGCTAACCTGATCCGGGAACGCAAGACCAACCGGATCCTCTCGAACATCCAGACCGGCGGAAAACTCGGCATGATCACCATGGACCAGTTCCTTTACAATCTATACAGCCGGGGCATTATCACCCCGGAAGACTGCATTGAACGGGCCCACGAACCCGACGAAATGCGCAAGAAAATCTTGTTCTCGTAAATCTTGTTCTCCTAATCCGGTCCCGGGGCTGTCCCGGGACCGTTTCCAAAACAAAGGAAATCACCATGTTAGGATTTGGGCGAAAGAAAAAAGATTCCGAACGTCAGGCTCCGGTATCCCTAACCGCCGAAACCTCAAGGGAGACCGAAGCCGAACGCCTGGCGCGGATCCGCGCGGCAGCGGACAGCGAATCCGCCGCCATGGTCCGCGATGCCAGCCGCGGACCCAATGTCATAATCCCTGACGAGGCCGGGCAGGCGGTCCGGGACGCTGTCTTGGAACAAATCAGTGAAACCTCCCGGGAAACGCCGTACGCCACCGAGGAAGACCTCCTCGCCGTCCTGGCGGATCAGGTCGGCATGGAGATGGTGAAACTCAACGATTTTGAAATCACCGATGCCCTCATCAAACGGCTCTCGCCGGAACTGGCCCGCCAATACAAGGTGTTTCCGGTTGCCTTCGACGAAGAGACCAATACCCTCACCCTCGCCCTCTCCGATCCCCTCAACGTGCAAACTCTCGACGACCTCCGCATTTGGCTGGATCATGAAGTCAAGGGGGTTGTGGCCACTGAAGACGAAATCACCAGCGCCATCGAGGAATTCTACGGCACGGGCAGCGAATCGGTGGACGACGTCCTCCAAGAATTGGATTCCCAGGATCTCCACATTGACTTCAAGGACGAGAGCTTCGGCAACCTGGAAAAAATCGTGCACGAGGCGCCCATCATCAAACTGGTCAACCTGATCCTTCTCCAGGCCATCAAGGACCGCGCTTCCGACTTGCACGTCGAACCCTTCGAACGCAGCCTACGCATCCGCTACCGCGTGGACGGCATCCTCCACGAAACTGTCCCACCTCCCCCCCACTTGGCCAACGCCATCATTTCCCGTTTTAAGGTCATGGCCGGCCTGAACATCGCCGAACGGCGCCTCCCCCAGGACGGGCGCGTTAAACTCTCCATGGCCGACCGGAACGTGGAACTGCGTGTCTCTTCGCTTCCCACCGTCAACGGGGAAAGCGTGGTGATGCGTATCCTCGACAGCCAGATGATGGAATTGGGCCTGGAAAACATCGGGATGCTCCCCGACACCCTGGAACTCTTTGATAAGATCATCAAACGGCCTAACGGCATCATGCTGGTCACGGGACCTACCGGCTGCGGCAAAACCACCACGTTGTACGCTTCGCTGCGCCGCATCTTCAGTCCCATGCTGAAAATGATTACTACCGAGAACCCGGTCGAGTATCATATGGATGGCGTGGTGCAGGTCAACATCAACCACGCCGTAGGCTTGACCTTCGCCCGCTGCCTGCGCGCCATACTGCGACAGGACCCTGACATCATCATGGTGGGTGAAATCCGCGACCTGGAAACCGCGCAAATGGCCATCGAATCCTCCCTCACAGGGCACTTGGTGCTTTCCACGATGCACACCAACGATGCTCCCAGCACCCTTACTCGCTTGATCGACATGGATGTGGAGCCCTTCTTGATCACCTCGGCCGTGGTCGGCGTGGTTGCCCAGCGCCTCATCCGGATCATCTGCCTGGACTGCAAGGAACCCTACAAGCCTGATCCGGCCATCATCCAGGAATTAGGCTACAACCCCAAGGACGTGGAAAACATCACCTTCTTCCACGGCCGCGGCTGCTCGGAGTGCAACTACACCGGTTACCGGGGCCGGACGGGAATCTTCGAACTTCTGACTCTCTCCGAAGACATCAAAGAACTCGTTCTGCGCCGCGAGTCCAGCTCGGTCATCTTCCGCCAGGCGCGCAAGGATGGCATGCGAACGATGCGAGAAGACGGCTGGGAAAAGGTGCTGCAAGGCATCACCACCGTCGAGGAGGTATTGAGCAGCACGTCGCACTGACCAACGTTTCTTCTTCTGATTTGACAACTGGGCTGCGTTCGCGTGTGCCCGGTTTTTATTGAATCTAATAAAACTCGATAATATCGGAATGCTGCTCTGCCGCGTAGCGGAACGTGTCGCAATTGGCGGGATCTTGTGAAATGAACTGAATGCAGTCCTGCCGCAAAAACACATGAGGTTAACCTTATTCCTGGGTCTGATGGTATTTTCCGGCGGGCGGTCGAACACCTGAAATAGATTGCCTTTGTCTCCAAACACCAATTTATTATTACCAAGGTGTCCGAGCGGTACGGGAAAAACCAGCGTGCGGGACATCCTCATTCACAACAACCAACCCTCCCGGTATTCCTGCCGGATGATCTTTTGCGCCTCCTCCGTACCAGCGGACAGATTCTCCCGGTTCCAGATCAATCTCTCGCCGGTCCGCAAGGCGACATTCCCCAACAATAAGGTTTCGGTCACTTTTCCGGAGAACTCAAAATTCGCCCCCGGAACGGTTTTTCCGCCCTTACAGGCATCGAGCCATTCCCGCATATTGCCTTCCGACCGGGGAAGCGTTTTCGGCGGCTGCTGAAACGCTTTCATCTTCGCTTCAGGAATCAGTCTTGGATTACCACCGGTGAAATCGCAGAGAATCGTTCCCTCATCCCCAACGAACATCAGTCCTTCCTTGTCCAACGAACGGTCGTCTTCCAATTCCGCGGGCCGGGGCGGCTTGAGCCCCCCATCATACCAAGTCAATTTCACCGGCGGCATATTCCCCCGGGCGGGAAACTGATAATAAACAATGGAAGCCTGAGGATATGTCTCGTCATACTTTTCTGTGGAACTGGCCTCTACGCTGACCGGCGCTTCCAGTTTCAATGCGCGGAAAATTGTGTCGAAACTGTAGCAGCCCATGTCCCCCAATGCCCCGCAGCCGAAATCGTACCACCCGCGCCAGACAAACGGCAAATAAATGGAGTGGAAGGGACGTTCGGGAGCCGGACCGAGCCATAAATCCCAATCGAGCCCCTCGGGCACCGGTTGGGCTTCATTTGGACGGTCCAGTGCCTGCGGCCAGAAGGGACGGCTCGACCAGTTGATCACTTCCCGCACTGGCCCGATCGCGCCTGCCCAGATCCATTCGCACAACAACCGCGTGTCCTCGGAAGCCTGATTGCCCACCGCCACCTGGGTAGCCACCCCAGTCTCCCGAGCGATTTCTGCCATCTTTCGTGCTTCATAGACGCTATGCGTCATCGGCTTCTGGCAGAATACATGCTTTCCTTTTTTCATGGCGGCCACGGCAACCGGCGCGTGCAAGTGATCGGTCGTTCCCACCACCACCGCGTCCACGCCCTCTTCCTTTTCCAACAATTCCCGGAAATCCCGGTAGGCCGTACAGCCCTGGTAATCATTGGTTCCGCTCTGAGCGCCGTAGTAGGCGTTTACGATTCGTTGACATGGTTCGCGGCCCGCCACCCCGGCCGTGCACGTCATGGAATGGGTCAGCCGGATTTCCTGGTCCGTGCTCAACCACTCCCAGCCCGATGTAGTCTGCAACAACTCGCGTACGGAGTCCCGGAATTCGGTCTTGCCCCATTGAGGATAATCGGCACTGCTGCGGTTCGGATCGCAAACCGCCACCGCTTGGATTTCCGGCTCTTTCAGAAAATCCAGCAGAACCCGCAACCCTTGCGATCCCGTCCCGATGAAAGCGATATTGATTTTATCGTTGGGTGCGGCCACTCCTTCACTCCCCAACACCCGGCGGGGAATGATCGCAATACCGGAGAACGCCGCAGCGGAAAAGGTTCCGCCAAGAAAGCCACGCCGCGATAACGGTCGGTGGAATAGTTGATTTTTGGAAGATTGATCAGCCATCTCATTCTCCTTATGAATTCTCTCGACCTATGCCAGTCTCTTTCAAGACCGCTGGATGGCATTGCTGGGATCTAAACTTAAACCCTTTCACTTAGAGTCTTTCACTCCATTTCTCTCTCGCTCGGAGCAGGGTAAGGCCGATTCTGAAAGGGTGAATTACATCCTTTCTCTGCTATCCGGACCTACGGCGGCCATGAACACGTGTTTCCGGTCTTCACCGGACGGTTGTTCTTGTATTTTCCAGAATTTTGCCCAAGGTGTTCACGAATCCATCGATATCCCGCGGGCGCGTGGTTTCTGTGGCGCAGACCAGCAGTCCCTCACGCCCGCTGCCGTCTTCCACCCCGGCCCGGATTCCTGGCAGTAGATTCCCCGCTTGGCATTTTTCGATGACGTAATCCACCGGAACCGGCAGCTCCAGCAGAAATTCGTTGAAAAAAGGCCGCTCATACACCAGTTTCACCCCTTCCAGGGCACATACCCGTTCTTGGAGGATATGCGCGTTGCGGACGCTCCGCTCCGCCGCGCGCCGCAATCCCTGGGGCCCCAACAGAGCCAGGTAGATCGTGGCCGCCAGGGCGCACAAGGCCTGATTGGTGCAAATGTTCGACGTGGCCTTGGAGCGCCGGATATGCTGTTCCCGGGTTTGCATGGTCAACACATATCCTACGCGGCCGTCCACATCCTTCGTGCGGCCCACTAATCTTCCCGGCAATTGGCGGATGTATTGCTGCTTGCAGGCAATGAAACCCGCGTATGGACCGCCGAATTGCAAGGGAATGCCGAAGGGCTGCAGGTCGCCCGTGACCATGTCCGCCCCATAAATCCCCGGTGGCTTCAGCAGCCCCAGGGAATGGACATAAACCGAAACTCCCAGCAGGCACCCCGCTTCTGCGGTGGCCGCGCGGATGCCGTCAACCGGTTCGAGAATACCGAAATAATTCGGCTGTTGGATGAAAACCGCGGCGAAGGAATCGTCCAGTCCCGTCCGCAGGATCTCCGGATCGGTGCTTCCCCCGGCGGCCGGGATCACGTTCAAATCGATACCAGGCGCGTTCAGATACGCCGCGAGGACCTGCCGGTATCGGGGATTCACCGCTTGTGACACCGCGATTTTGTGCTTTCCCGTGATCCGGCAGGCCATTAACGCCGCCTCCGCCAAAGCCGATGCGCCGTCGTACATCGAAGCGTTGGCCGCTTCCATGCCGGTCAACCGCGCCATGTAGGTTTGAAACTCATAGATCGCCTGCAGCGTACCCTGGCTGACCTCGGCCTGGTACGGTGTGTAGGCAGTGGCGAAATCGCCCCGGGAAATCAGAGCCGGCACCGCCTGGGGTATAAAATGCCGGTAGGCTCCCCCGCCCTGGAACGATACCATCCCCGTGGCGGTATTCTCCGCCGCCGCCGCTTGCATGTGCTCAACCAATTCCATTTCGGTCAGCGGCGCGGGAAACGTAAAGGCGGGTTTTTTGAGCGAATCAGGGATACCACGAAATAATTCTTCCCCCTGCTTCAATTGAAGGGTTTCCAACATGGCCTGGAATTCATCAGGGGTATGAGGTACATAGTTCATCGATTTCTCCTGCCTAAAAACGACCCGGCCGAATCCGGTCGTCGGCTTGGATCAAAAGCCGTTATTCCCTGAAAGGCATATCCTCGGGATCAGGATCACCCCGGGACGCGGCGTAATCCTCTTACCCTTCCTGCTCGATGTGCAAACGATACTCCTCCGCGGACAACAAGCCGTCCAACTCCGAGTGATCCGACATCAGGATTTTCAGAATCCAGCCTTTCCCATAAGGATCCTGATTGATGTATTCCGGGTGGTCCTGGAGATCATCGTTAACTTCTGTCACCTCGCCTGAGACCGGGGCGTACAGATCCGCCGCGGTTTTGCACGACTCGATCACCGCGCATTCCCCTCCCTGCGTCAACTCCTTCCCCAGGTCAGGCAATTCAACGAACACGATATCCGACAACTGCTCCTGCGCGTGATGGGTGATCCCGATCACCCCCACTTTGCCTTCCACCCGAACCCATTCATGCGTTTCCGTGTACCTCAAGTCATTCGGAATCATCGAACACCCTTCTTTTCCCATAAGAAAAATTTGGAAAGAATCTCCGGATTCCGGGATTCTTTCATACGTATCACCTGGATGCGATCCTATATCAAGGCCAATGAACGGTAAGGTTTTCCTGCCTGGAATTGAATGTTTTATAATGGATTTACCCCCATGAAACAACCCATTCAACTCTTTACCCGTTTGGCAACAAACGGCGGTTGAACCACCTGGGCCGGGATTTTCTGTCCCCGGATCTCCACAGCCAGACCCTCCCCCGCCGGATGCCCCCGGC
>ERZ795046.269-NODE-269-length-66624-cov-16.040394_pt1 | contig 66624 bp, 55 predicted proteins | sample MGYA00375130_ERZ795046 | MGnify/ENA primary metagenome ERZ795046 (study PRJEB30175, sample SAMN05720202) | activated sludge metagenome | isolation source: anaerobic digester from wastewater treatment plant | place: Japan | collected 2015-05-15 ... | reverse complement strand
GAACGCCTGTCGAACCACGCACGCAACCCTATGACGCCGTACCTCCTGTAGGGCTACTGTTGCTATATTGTTGCTTGAGAAACAATTCTTTTGCATTTTCACTCCATCAAAAACTGTTGTATAATCTGCTTCTGTTGCTCCATCTTAATACCATCGCTTGATAAACCCTTTTATGTCTTATACATCTGCTCCTGCTAATACCAAATGGTCATACAGTGGTACATATACACATTCTTTTTTTGTGTGCCCATCAATAAATCTATCCAATTCAGTTTACTATTGTTTATTAAATTTCTGGATCTTTATGGAACGCTGTTTTTAATAATTTTTTCTTCTAATTTGATTTTTTTTCAATCATCGTCTATTCTATTTATATCTATTTCACTTATCCCTGTATCCTTATATTTTGTGCCAGGATATACTTCCTTAATTATCAATTTCCCTATACATGTAAAAAAACTATTTTTGTTTTCTGTGATCCCTAACTTCTTAGGTCTAATTTTTAATAAGAATTTTTGTGGTTTTATATCATCTTTCAAATTGAGTGTAAATGTAGTATTTAATATTGGTTCTTGTTCTGATATTATCCAGGGATCTATTTGTCGTATTGAAACTATCGCTTCATATACTTCTAACTCTGCTTTTTTAATTCTGTTATTCATTTCCCATATCTTCTTGTTTTTTGCCACACCATTTACTATGGTTATTTCTACTTTTACATCTTTATCTTTGAATTCATCATATGTTGGATATGGACCTCTAAATAATAAATAAAACATTATATATTCATTTATCCCATCACCATCCACACCTTCTACCCATGCGGTTTCTATTTTACCATCAAATGCTTTTTTTGCACTATAAAAATCTTTTGGCAATCCTTTCTCTTTTAGTTCTGAACTGGCAACTGGTTCCATATTTAATATGATATAATCAAATATTTGCCTTAAATTACTCCCCTGTGCGCTTACTAGTATTATTGATCCCAATAAAATTATCATGATGTTAAACGATTTTAGTAATTTCATAAATTATCATCCTACTGTTATTCATAGTATTATTTTATGTATGCAAACCATTTTTTGCCTATAGCATATTCTCCATAGTTGTAATGTACATATTGCAAATTCAGAAATGAAGTGCAACACACAATAAAAAACAAATCCTGAGCATGGGTATACTGAGCTCACAGCACAAAAGAACAGCACAAAAGAAAGCTGAAGAAAGGAGGAAAAAGGCAAAGAAGACGAAGTGTCAACAACTTGAAGCCCTACACAAAGAAATAGAAACACTTCTTAAGTAAAAAAATTCACCTGAAATCATCGCACATATTTTAAAAGAAAAGTATCCCAATACTCCGAGGATGCATATATCGCATAAGGCTATATATCAAGAAATGTATAGGAAATATCATGTGGAAGGGAGGAAAGATTTAGTAGTGGAACTGTTCTTTAAGAGGAAAAAGCGTCACAAGCTGGTAAATATAAACAGAAATAGGATAATTGACTATGGAAAGAAGAATATCCGAGAGTGTCCCGAGGCTGCCAATGCTTGGAGTGAAATAGGTCATATGGAGGGAGATTTAATAGAAAGTGCACACAAGGATTCATATTTACTGACACTGGTTGACCGATGTAGTAATTACACCATGGGTTTGTTACTTCCATCAAAGGATAAAGAAACGGTGAAACGAGGAATCAATGAAAATATCAACAGAATGTATCGATATGTTCCTCCGAAAAAAGATTTGCCAACTTGACGGATGAAAAAATAGATGCTCTACGTGAACGCATCAATAGGCGTTCATGGATGTCTAAACGTCATATAAAGTCTTTCATGAGCATCTCAGAATTTCACTTTAAATTTTAAGCTGCATAGAAAAAATTCTTTTAAAATTAAAATCACTGAAACTCGTCTAATTTTATTACCCAATTATATGCAGTTTTAATGCCCTCTTTTAAAGACTAATTTTCAACTTTTTTTTTGAATTTAATAATACCAAATGCAGATAATATTAGGCATAAACCTGCAATAAGTGTTAAATATACACCGATACTTGCTACTTCAAAAACATTAAACTCATTCATCAATAAATAAATGAGAAAAAGAAAAGGCAGAAAGCCAGTACAAATTGATATTATTTTTGTATTATAATCTTTCATCCCCAAGACAATAATAATAATACTCAATAAAGGTATTAAGTATAATAAGTATGATAAGTAAATACCTTTAAGACTTTGTTCTTCTCCTTTTGCAAAAATTTCACCTAAAGCTGATATTCCTTTTAAGGCATCAGGAACATTGTATCCTGAAATAGAAATTAATCCACCTATACTTGCCCAAGGAAGGAAAAAGCTTACAATTAATATAGCGGCAAAAAGCATTTCAGTTTTTTCAAGAAATTTATTCATGAAATTTCTCCTCCTATAAAAATTGTTTTTGCAAATCAGAGGGCATTAAAAAATGCATTATCTTTTTACCATAATGTTAATAGTATCGTAAAAAACGGTACATGTACAATTGCTAAATTAGAACATGTAACAACTCAGAAATCAAGTATTTTTTTTTTACAGTTAATGCAATTTTTAAAAAAATCTGATGAAGCACTTTGAAAATGGTATTACATCAGTCGTAGATCTTGATAGACGAAAGACAATAAACATGATTAATGAACATGATGAGAGGAAATATAATTTCAGCATCGTAAAACATTTCATCCGTTATACGTCGTGGAAGAAAGAAGATCTTTTACAGCGAAATTATTCCTATTTCAAGGGATTGCAAAGCCATCATTTGTTGGATTTCTTATATTTGATGATTCAATTTTTGAGAAGAAGGGGAATCCTAGGAAGATGGAAGGGCATGGATGCCATTATTCACATACAAAGGGAAAAGTTCTTCATGGATATTGTTTGGTAAGCAGTCACTATCGTTATGGGAATATATCATTTCCCTGTGATTGTACGATGTATTATTCCGAGAAAGAAGCAAAGAAGTTACAGAAGCCATTTCAGACAAAGATTGCAATCGTTTGCGATAGCATGAGACACTTTGAGCCCTTTGGGAATGAGAAAGTATATGTATAGGTTGATAGCTGGTACTCTTCTCAGGAAGTTATTGCGACAGCAAAGTCAAAGGGATTTGAGTTTATAGGTGGTTTGAAAAGCAACTAGGATATTGAAACAGGATATCTCAACTGCAAATATCGTCCTTGGGCAGGATACCATCAGATGAAAAACTTGAAGGCCATTACAAAGTATTGTGCATTAGTTTTAAAAGCATTTTGTTATATTGAAGCTTTGCGAATCCACAATAACAAATCAAGTATTGGACAGTAGATAAATTACATTAAGGTGCATCGCAAGATGGAGTTTGTCAATAAAATTGCTAATCTTGTAAAAAAAGGTGTATCTATGGATAAGATCTATGAAGGATTGAGAATAGTGGCATAATTTTGCCTAACTCAAGTAAGTTAATAGAACATATTGATAGTAATCTATTAAATTTTTTAATTCATACCAAAAAAGTAAAATAGAATACCCTAGTAAATTTATATTTATTACTCTCACACATTGTACTGTAAACAAAACATTTATTGAAAAAGATAATCGTATTATTTTTTTACTTCTGTCACATAAACCATGGGCAATGAAATGATACTTCCTTCGTAAAGGATCTTTTTCATACCAAGGTATTGGCCTTTAATTAAAATTGTATTGCCTTCAAATATTGTTCCCGATTCCATCGACATCTGATAAATCTCTGAGTACCAAAGATACTTATCGGTTTTCATAATTAAAACAATTGGAAAACTGACATTGATGATCTTTTGAATACAACCACGGCAGTTCACAAAACTACCTATAGTACCAATAGGGTTAGAATATATTATTGCAAAAGGACAATCTCCCTGAGATGAAAGTGTTGTTGTAATAATCATAATACATGAAAGAAATATTGCAGCAGCTATGCGCTTCATATTAAGGAAAACCTCCTAAAAAACATTTTTAAATTGAACCAATTTAAGATATATATCTTTATCAAAGTTATTGCACAAAGCAAGCACTTTGTATCTACTACACTCTTTTCATTATCTTTTTTCCCAAAAACAACTAATAATTAAAATATTATATTAAGTGTGCGTCCCAAAACCTATAAATTTCTTAAACATATACACGCACTTGCAAGCATGACGAACGCTAGATAGTTTTCTGCCTTTACTTCATACCTGATTTTAAATCATCGAAACTTATTATGCCAGGCACCAGTCCGTTCTACTACCCACCTTCGAGCTTTTCTTCTTCCACGTTGTTTGGTAATTTTGTTTTCCTTCTTTCTGTTTTTTCTTTCGGGAATATGGACAATAAAGTATTTGCCTAAGAATTCTCTCGCCTCCTTCGAATCGTATCCTTTATCAAGGCAAATATGCTGTTCAACTTCTTTATGGGATGGCCCTTTGATAATACAGGATTTAAGACATTCTTTATACATTGTTATATCATGGACATCCGCACCGCTTAAGCTTAATCCAAGCGGAATACTGTTTCCATCAACGTAAATATGGCGTTTTGTACCATTTTTAGCCCTATCAGTGGGATTTTTACCTATTTTCTCTCCTTTCACTGGTGCCGCTACAGTCTGACTGTCAATCGCTTGCCATATCCAAATTATCCCTTTTTTTCATCATATTCATGAACGATAATTTGCCAGAATTTTTGATTACACCAGCTTTTTCCCATTCTTGAAAATAGCGGTAGCACATTGAACCGCTCCCATATTCTTTTGGGACCATCTTCCACTGACAGCCTGTTCGCAACACATAGAGAATACCATTCATTATTTTCCGAAGCTCAGCTCTTGGTCTTCCTCCTTTGGGCGATTTACTATAGTGGGGCAAGAATTTTTCGATTTTCTCCCATGCAATATCAGGTAATTCCTTTAATCCAGTCTTTTTCTTTGCTATTTCGTTCCATCCCTTTACTATGGTTACATAGTAAAGATCTGCATTATGTCTCATTTCTTTAGTAGGTTTTGGGACGCACTCTAAGTCTTTATTATCTGGTAGAAGTACAATGCTTCTTTCAAGCATCTTTTGCACACTCTATGGGACATTACCTGATGAGAAATTATCATCAAGGAATCATATAAATTCTCATTTCAAAGTAACCAGATGAATAATAATTAACCATATGTGGTTCAACTTTAATAATAAGCGTATCAGAAGTAGTTAAAGATATAGAACTTGAAAAGTAATTGCCATCGACATTTACTAATTGTGATGAATTTAAATTATTTTTATATGCAGAAACAACAATATCGGCATAATTATTATTGAAATTATATTCATAATCTATCCATTCAATCCGATAATTCTTATTTTCTGTAGGGTTAAACTTAAACCATTTAATTTCATAAGAACTAATATGAAAAGTTTGATATGATAAAGTCAGCGAAGGGAGAGAATCTATAGTATAACAAGGTAAATCTATATTGTAAAGGACTGAAGATCCTATTTTTATTGTTTTTTCTATAGGTATATAATTTGGTGATTCTAAAATACAATTTAGAATGATAATATCACATTCAAAATCATCATTATCTGAAATATCAAGCCTTATCATGTAAAAACCATTTTCATCTGTATTAACTGAGGTAGAATCTATTTCATAGCCAGCTTCATTAGAAGAAGTTGCTAAAATTGTAGCACCTTGGATAGTTATTCTAGTAATAGCATCATATACGTAACCCTCAATTATTGCTTTCCCACCTTTAGAATCTAGACCTTTAGCGGGATCAAGGGGATTTGAATCAAATTCAGAATCTTCATATGAGCAAGAAATAATAAATAAAAAAATCATTATTAAAATATACATTTTTTTCATAATATGAATATTTTTCTTTTCCATATAATCAACCCAGAATATTTTATTATTGTATTTAAGTAAAACTCCTATAACATAATACACATTCACATACTATATCAAATAATTAATCACAAAAACGGTAAACAACAACTTTGTGAAGTACTTCTATACGTTACACCTAAATAGACCTGATGTCCATCCACGTTTATTTTATTTGTTCCTACAGGCGTATATCCAATATTATATTCCATAAAAAGACCAATGCTTTTAAAAAAAGCAATTTCCAAACCACAACCACCATAAACACCGCAAGAATAAAAGGTAACATTAATTTCATCATTATCAAATCGCTTATCTTTAGCGGACTCATCATATATTTGGAACCTAACACCAAATGGGAAATATATATCAAATACAGTCATCAAAAAATACATTCGATGGCGAATCCGCAAACCAATATCAAGGCCAAAAAGCAATGCAGTACTTTTATAAATTACATCATCGCCAATTTTACCAGTAGGATTTACTGAAGAATCACTCATAGTGAATTTCTTGAAAAATCCACGCAAGTATCCATCATAATAATCTTTATCACTCAGTTTCATATCCTCATCGCTAATGATCCAATCATATAAGAAAGCATGTTGCACAGTAAAATATTTATTCATTTCATCATCCATAGTGCTATGGAATAATGACCATCCTATTCTAATCCCTGAATATCTACTAGTTAATTCTTTTTTTCGCTGTTCAGCTGCTTTTTCGGTACGCAAAAGAAAATCTTCTTCAATTTTTTCATATTCTTTTTCCTTCTTTAACATTTTTTCTTGATATTTTACTTCTTCTTCTTTCTTATACACTTTATCCATAAATTCTTTGACCTGGCCATCTTTTCCAGTCAGCAAGTAATACGCAAGGGCATTTACACCTTCTTCAAAAAAATTGTCATACTGATATTTAATTGTTTTAATTTTGGTTACTTTTGGAATGCCATCAGCCCTGTCCATCAGACGCGCTGTAATATATATATATTCATTAGTTCTCCAAATACGTCCATAAATTATTATTTCGGCATTAGTTTTTTCCATAATTTTTCTTATACAAGCATCAGATGAACATTCCCCTAATGTCATTTTCAATGATTCATGATCAAGAAAAACACCAATGTCATCATCCGTTATAATTGAATAATTGGCATCTTTTTGAAATGTTTCTTCCATTATTTCTTTTATACGTTTTTGTAAATAATTGCTCTTGCTCATATTTTCTATTTCAAATTCACGAACATAAATTTTTTTCGTAGAAGTTTTTTTTGATTTTTTCCCCCACAAAAATGCATTTGCTGGATTACTAAATGAAAAGGAAAAAAATACCAGACTTATTGCTAATACAATATTTAAGCTTTGAATTTTCATCTTTCCTTTCACTCCAACCTGTAACTATAATAATTACTTAAAAGAAACCAAAAATAGAACCACTTATATGATTTGTCCGGAACATTACTCCTACAAGTAACTGTATGCCATCAATATTGACATCATTTTTACCTATCAAAGTATATCCACCCGAAATTTCACCAAAAAAACCCATATATCTGTTTAAAGTTACTTCCATCCCAACACCACAGGTATAGCCAAAAGAATTGAATAACTTACTGTATTTCTCACCGCCAGAAATGTATTTTTCTTCAACACGAACAAAACGACCTCCAAACATCGTATAAAAAGACCACGCCTCCCATAAAAAATATGTAGAACCAACAAATCGAATACCTACATCACCGCCAACATGTGTCATTGTTAAATTATCTTCTGGAACAGGTGAATATTTTCCTGCATAGTCATCATAATTACCTGGTGGAAGTAATTGCATTTCATTTTTAATTTTTGTATATGCATTTTCGTCTGCTATAAAATTTCTATAAAATAGACGAGAATATAAATCAATACCGTCACCAACCTCATCTTTATAACGATAAATGAAGATGTCAATAATGTAAGTAGTTAATTTAGTATAATATTTGTTATAGTTTTCATTTTGAAGATATGTAGTTTTATATTTGGATACGGGAAATCCACCATAACCTATTCGGAGAAAAGGAGAATGATTAAGACATGCCAATTTACTGTAGTATGCATCATTAATAGCCTGAAGTGTTCTTTCCCATTTTTTTTCAAACTTTTGCAATTCAAATTCTTTTTCTTCCATCCATTCTTCAAAATCTTTAATGTAAGATTCTTTTCTAGTAACAAGATATTTTGCAAGTGCATGTGATGCTTCTTCTACATATCGTTCCCTTGGGATTTTAAGTGTTTTTCGGATACTGCCACCATCTCTATACAATAATACTGCTTTAATTATAATTGTATCATTATATTCATTATACTTTTCCACAGTACCATAAATTATACAATCAGTATCAATTGCACGCATTAGCTCCTTTGCACATACATCTTCGTTAGAGCAATTTCCAAATAACATTTTTTTCTCAACCTCTTTTCCAAGGCTTTTAACATCATCATCTGATATTATGCTATAACCTTGAAATGTAACAATTGTTTCAGCTATATAATCTCTGATATCTTTACCTATATCATTAACACTCTCAACTATTTCTTCATTCTCTTCACTATCACTTTTACTATTATTTTTTATATTAGAATTAAAATCTTTAGTTATAGTAAATGGTTTAATAAATATACTCTTTACTTCTGAATTCGAATATACAACTGAATTTATGTTAAAAAAAAGTAACAACATAGAGAATAATAATATTATTATATTTTTATAGGACTTCATAATCATACCCATTTATCTATATTTTTTTACAATTTTTTCAATTTCATTAAAAGTACTATCATTAAAATTATCAAATATATATGAAATATTACCATTTTTATCAATTATTATTATTGTTGGATATTTTATTATTTTATATTTGTTTATTACTTCAAGATATCTATCAACCAAAGGAACGAAATCAACTCCAATTTCGTTTATAAAATCTTTTATATCAGAGACAATATTTACATCCTTTTTAAAAGAAGTTCCCACAAGATACACATCAAATACAGAATTGTATTTTGAATATAATTCATATAATTCTTTTATTTCTTTTTTACAATTTACACATTCAGTAAAGAAAAAAGATAATATTATAGGCTTTTTTATATCCTGAAATGGTTTAACAAGTTCACCATTAGTGTTCCTTAGATTAAATATAGGTGCTGCTTGTCCTTTTTTAACTTGCGAATAAGACATAGAAAATGAAAGTATAGATATTGCCACAAAAACGGAATACATGTAAATTATTCTTTTAAAAATATTAAAGTTAAACATACAATAATGTGCTCCCTATTACTTATAAAAATTACAACAGAATAACTTTTCTAAAATATTTTACAATAATGTGTATCTTAAATAGTATAATAATTATTTATTTACTTTGTCAATACTTTTTCCCTAATGTTATACAAGCAGGTTATGAATCAAATAGCCATATGAAAGAGTGTACCTTTAAGTTCTGTAAACATCTTATTACACTCTGTACAGTGGTACATTTTTATATTCTTATCCGTCCCCCACATCATACTGGGGGAATCTTGTGTTCCCTTGATCTTTCTTACCATACAAAATACACTGGGAATTCTTACAAGCTTCTATACTTATATCAATGGTAGTATTTATAGCGGTCTTACCTATACCATTTATAGTTTTCTCCAGTGGTATTATGATATCTGGAGGACATTAAATGTATATGTAAAATTAAGTTAATTTTTGATTGATAAAGGGCCCATAAAATTTCAGAAAGAGTGATAATAATTCATTGTCTATTTATTTAATACTAACTGAATACTGTGCTGTATTTGTCTTTTTATCATTAACCATTATTACTTCAGTTACCGCATTTGACTTAGTTTCAAAGTAATAGTAGTTTGGTTTTGGTTGCAATATGTTGTTTACTTTTTTATATTCACCTTCTCGTTCATCAAGCACCCACTTTTCTATAACCACAAGGTGTGTGTTTGGTGATAGCTTTGCCTCAAAATATTTTTTTTGTGATTCCAGTCCTATAGTTGTTCTTCCTGCATCTATTTTATCAATAAATACTTTGTAATAGCACCGTTTATCATCGTCAGGGTTGGCAATACTAATATCATGTGCAATAAAACGGAAATTTACATTGACTTCAACCGGAGCAATAATCGGTTCAACGGGTGATTCATATTTAGGAACTGATGTGCAGGATAGTAAACAACTTACTGCTGCCGCCAATACTACAATTACATACTGTTTAACTGTTTTCATGGTTTATCCCTGATTTCAATATGATATATACCATCATAGGTATCATTTAATGGCTTCACTATACAATATCCTTTACCATCGATTATTTCATGGAAGGTTGCTGACTTCCCTGCTTTAACTTTAACTGTCTGTAAAATGTATCCCAGTGAATCGGTAACCGAAAATGAAACAGGTATTTTTTCAGGTGCAGTAACAACAAAATACTTTTTTTGTCTTCCTTTATACTGCAATATAAAATAATCGGCATCTGCCTTCTTTGATACATACCCGGTTATTGAATTACCCTGTACTGTATTAGCCTGTTCTTTTGTATCATTGGGTTCAATATCAATCATATCAGATATATTAACAGGAACTATCGCTACTGTATAATAATTATCAAGATCAAGCTGGCCACGTTTTGCCCAAACCTTTACATAAAATGGTGTACCAATAAAAAGATTGGGGTGCAATTCTTTCTGTCCAGTGCTTTCATTATTCACTGAGTACAGTTCTTCACCTTTTGTGTTGTAAATTGCAAACAGTATATCCAGAGTCATAGGTGGTGTTACTTCAACACGATACCATTTATTTTCGGAACTATCGCCACTATAGCTATAGAAATCCACATCACTATCTGGATATATTCTACCCATTATGGTATCAGTCACAATTGGTGTTGCTGACTGCAGTATATTATTTGGTTCAATCTCGGTTGTATTATCGTAGCCACGTATGGTTACCGTAACGCTATAGGGTGTTTCATTGTTTGCTGAATAATTTCTTGCAGCAACCATAATATAATAGTTTCCCGCAACTGATAAGCCAATTCCTTTTGCTATCTGACTTACTCCCTGCCCCTGTGGATTTGAAGAAAACAACACTGTACCCTGTGCATCAACAATATCAAGCTGTGATTCAATGCCAGGAACACCAGTTACCTCAACATCGCATACTACCGGAACCTCTTCCACATAAAACATAAACCAATCCTCTTCACGATTGGGATTTACCGCATTGGTATTTGCTTTGTTAAATGCAGGCGAGTAGTATCCGCGCACTGGAACACCTACTGGTATTGGGTTTGCTGATAATATAGTATCATTGGGCTCAGACTCAAAGCCCTCTGCATCTTCCTGATTGATTAACAGTGTATATGCATTTTCAGTATTTTTAATTCGCTGATCTTTATCACCATGTGAAACGGAAACATAGTATCTCCCCGGCTCAACCTTAAATCCCCGTAATCGTTCGGGTGCTGATTTACGCATATCATCAACATACTTCAATGGCACAATACCATCATCACCAGCTTTCCACACAGTAAATGAAATATTCACACCCTTGATGGCAGAAACGCTTATGTCAAAAAGTACCGGCTCATTAACATCTACCATATAAAAATCAAAATCACTTTCAGTATTAATAAAACCATTAACCGGCTTGCCAACACTTATAAGGTTTGCTTGCGTATAAGTATCATTGGGTTCAATTTCAAGGAGTGTTTCTTTTTTGCACGAACTTAACAGCATAATGCAACAAAGCACCATGCTTAACGATAATTGTATTTTTGCCATACACATTCCAATCCAATCCATGATTTTTATATATAATATAGTAAACAGTCCAGCTGAATTGTTACTATCTGTGCAATTAAAGTCAAGTATCATTTTTGGTTGACAGTAAATTTGTCTTGAGATTTGATTTTTGAAAATTAGCACGTTACTTACATCACTTCAGCGATTCTATACATTCATAGGAGATATGTCATGACCACCAAATCAAAACTGTATGTTGCAGGGATTGTATTAGCAATTCTTTTGCTTTCTGGTGTATATCTGTACTTTAAGTACTTTTTCACGTATGAACAGAAGAATATTGTGCAGCGGAAAATTGAAACAATAACCGGACAAAATCTTACCATTACCGTATTTGGGTATGATGGCAGGATAATTAAGCGCTGGTACGGCGTTCAAAAGATCACCACACCTAAAGATGGCCGTAACTATTCTTATTTCTATACCCGTGAAGGGGAATATGTACAGATACCTGCCAGTGTGTGGTACATTGCCGAAGAGGAGTAATTGTGCTTGACCAGAGCATTCAATACATTAAAGGGATTGGCCCCAAACGTGCAGAGCTTTTAAAACAGGAACTGGGCATTGAGACCGTTGAGGACCTGCTTTACTTTTTACCAAGGAAATATATTGACCGTTCCAACACTAAATTAATCAAAGACTGTTTTGTTAATGACATTGTGACAGTTACCGGAATTGTTAAGCAGGTAAAAATTTCAGGCCACAGGCGTAAATTTCTTGAAGTTGTTATAGACGATGGCAGTGATACGTTATCAGGTGTTTTTTTTGGCGGTATTCAGTATTTTCTTAAACTTTTTGAAGTGGGCGACACGGTACTCTTTTCAGGCAAAGTGGATTATTACACTACTAAGCAGATAGTTCATCCGGAGTATGATTTTATAGGCGATAGTTCCGATGTATTACACACAGGCAGGATAGTACCAATATACCCCTCAACAGAAACACTCAAATCGCATGGATTTAATTCACGGGTTTTTAGAAAGATTATTTACAACGCACTTGAATTAGCAAAGCAGCATATCCAGGAACCTTTTGACAGTGAGATGGTTGAAAGGCTTAACCTTATGCCACTGTCACAGGCTATTCAGCACATTCACTTCCCTGCCACAATGGATGAAGCACATCATGCACGTGTGCGATTGGCCTTCAATGAACTTTTTTTCCTACAATATTATTTACATCTTTCACGGCACTATATCAGAGAAACACATAAACATGCAAAACCTCCTATAAACGATTCTCTGTATAGCGATTTTATCCAAACCCTGCCATTCAAACTTACTGATGACCAGATAAAGGCTGTGCAGGAAATTATTAATGATTTACAAGCAGATTTTCCCATGAACCGTTTGTTGCAGGGCGATGTTGGTTCTGGCAAAACGATAGTGTCTATGATTGCAAGCCTTGCTGTTATAAGCCGTGGACAGCAGGTTGCCTTCATGGCACCAACGGAAATACTGGCACAACAGCATTATGCTACATTCAAAAAGTTTTTACCAGATTCTGTAACTGTACAGCTTCTTACTGGTTCAACACCTGCTGCCGTACGCAAAGAAATTCTTGCAGGCTTAAACAATGGATCTATCAATATCATCATTGGCACCCATGCCCTGATTCAGGAACACGTGCAATTTGCAAACCTGGGATTTATTATTATTGATGAACAACATCGCTTTGGTGTTAATCAGCGCGCAAGTCTCAGAACCAAAGGCTATATGCCAGATCTGTTAGTCATGACTGCAACGCCCATTCCACGGTCACTATCGCTAACATTGTATGGTGATCTAGACATTTCAATAATAAAACAAAAGCCTGCAAACAGAATTCCTGTTACAACACTTGCCTTTCCATCATCAAAACTTGAAGCTGTGTATCGCTCACTGGAAAAATATATGAATGAAGGCAGACAGATATATTACGTACTGCCACTAATTGAAGATTCAGAAAAACTGGATTTAAAATCCGCAACAGCAACCTATACACAGCTTGTGAAGCGATTCCCAACAAAAACGATTGCCCTGTTACATGGGAAGCTTCCCAATGAAGAAAAAGAAAAAATTATGCAGCAATTTAATAATCACACCATTGACCTTCTGGTCAGCACAACTGTTATTGAGGTTGGAATTGATGTTGCCAATGCATCAATTATTGTTATAGAACATGCTGAACGGTTTGGGCTTTCACAGCTTCATCAGTTACGTGGTCGTGTTGGGCGTGGTGAATACAAATCGTTTTGCGTTTTAATTTATCCTGATGATATACCTCAGGAAAGTATGCAACGCATACATATTTTAACAACAACCGATGATGGCTTTGTTATAGCAGAAGAAGATTTGAAAATGCGTGGAGCAGGTGAATTCATTGGCACCCGTCAGCACGGACAGGGTATAGCGTTTGAATTTGCAGATCCCGTTAACGATTTTGAACTTATCAGTATAGCCCGGGAAGAAGCACAAAAGCAGGTAGAAAGATTAAAAGATATTCCTGCGCTTTTTGAAAATATTAAACGAACACAGGCAATGAATATACTGGAAGGATTAAGAAAAAAACATATACTGGCACTGCTATCGTAATCAGCTTATCTACCGCAACAGTTTTTATATTTCTTGCCACTGCCACATGGGCAAGGATCATTACGACCAATTTCAGTTCCGGTTTGTTGCTGAATTGCTTCAATGATATTCTTATTATTCATTTTCTGTAAATTAAAGATTTTAGCGTGTTCCTTTAATGCAATTTGAGTATCCCACATTACCCGTACAAAGCCTGTTAATTTTTTCAGGAAAGTAGTATCACTGGCAAAATCCTCCTGTGACCACTTTTCTTCCATGCTAATAATTAAAGCTTTCAGGAGATTAACATTGCCAATAAATATTGAATATATTTTATTCACTTTTTCGTTTTTCAGCATTTCATCTAATTGGCCTGTGGATAAATATTTTAAAAACGTTTCAGCACGCATGATGGAAGCATTCACATACGCTGTATATGCTTCGCGGGTTTTCATGTCAAAATCCGGCTGCTCAAGTTCACTGTCATCAAATCGTTGCAATCGTAACAGGTAAAACCACAATGACTCAATCTGATCTGCCACATCTTTATTTTCCAGCACTTCTTCACTAAAAAAATCTTTTATAAGTGACCGCAACGTAAAACTGCCTGCTGAAGCCTGTACTCCTAAAATAGCAGCTTTAAGATTATATATGTCTAGAGGTATATTATTCTTATCCAGAATCTTTTTAAGATTTTCATCACCTTTATATTGTTTAACTGTGAACATAGTAATCCTTCACCCTACTTGAATATTGTTCTATCAACAAAGCGGTTAAAAATTAATATTTGTTTCTGATTATAAACCTGTAAGGCCTTTTGTTTTATAAACGATTTGCGGTCCAGCTTTTTTAATGTTTCGGGGTTCAATGTTCCAAGATATGCATCAATTTTTGCAACAAACTCGTCTATCTCAGAAAAATATTTTTTTGAAACCTGCCTGCGAATAAGATCAAGAGCATTAACACTGTCAAATGGCAAATCTCTGTTATTGACGTTATTATCACACCATTCTAAAACAATTGTCTTTAAAAATTCATATGGAATCAACTTCTTGATTTTCTTGCCATCCCTTGAACTGAAACAGTACCCTTCACCTGATATCTGGATATCAGCTAAAAGCAAACGAAATATGGTATGTGGCCCTAAATGATAATAAAACAACCATTGATCATTTTCAGGAATATCAAAATATTCAACACTTTCATGCAAGATAGATAAATTTTTTTTACTGATAAACTCAATAAAATCTTCAACAATATCATACTTTTCTTTATCGATAGATAGTTTTAATAAAGCCCTCCGTAATTCTGATTTCATCTGGTCATCAGTCAATTGTGTTTTGGTATAATAGACCATATACTCAAGATCTTCCTGTTCTATCTTCAATACGTTTTCATCAACCGATAGAATATATGGTTCACGAGTATTCCATGGCTTTGTGCCTTTAACTGTAAATGGAACTGTACTTTGCTGGGTACTGTATTCAGATTGAGTTTTACTTTTGCTTATTTCATATTGTTTTTGTTTATTATATTCATTGGAATCGGAAGCTTCTTCCATACCATCAGGAGAAGTTAACGTTGATGTTTTGTGGATATTATGCTTTAAAGCTTCTGATTGATCTTGTACGAATTCAGAGGTGTCCAGTTCATTTAACAAACTTTGCACTGTATATGATTTAAATTCATTAAATTGCAATTTGGAACGTATATCAGCATCAGACAGATTATAATGATGAGAAAGTAACCCTAAATGATTAGCAATTAATTCCAGTAACACATCTGTAGCTTTACACAGGCTGTTTCCTTCAACAATAATATCATTAAGTACTGATGAAAGCTGTTTGCCGCCCTCAGCAAAGTTAAACACTGCAGATTGCTTTTCAAGCTCTGTCCAATCTTTTTTAACAATACTATTAAATGAACGCAATAACAAATATATTTCTTTAAGAACTATAAAGTCAAGCCGGTTGTCGTCAGGATAATCATCGGGGAAATAAAGGGGAAAATCTTTGGTTGCTTTTCGTCTTAAATTTGCTTCGTTTATTTCACCAATAAATTTATCCGTAAGAATTTCAATATCTTCAATAGTTTTAAAAATGGAGTAAGACGATTTCTTTATTACCGGAACAATCTGTTCAGGAACCTCCGTTATATCCAAACGTGACCGTAAAAGCTTTGCCAATTCAATATGCCTGTGTATCCCACTGGACAGCCCGCGCTTAAAAAATTTTACCACTTCTGATATATTTTTTTTCTCAGGTAATGGTATATCATGTATTGTTTCATCTAGTTCACTATCAAGGACATGTTCTTTAAAATGCTTTGCATGTGCTTTCTGAGCTGTATAATCCTTATCACTATCAATATCCTGCAATAACCTGTCCAGTTCATCATCTATCATACAAACCCCAAACACTTTATGTTGGAATCACTTCTTTATCATCCAGCAAAGGTTTTTGCGATGCTTTCTTTTTTATTTTTTCTATTTTAGGCTCTTCGTCAGGCTGTTGTGGATTTTCGCCATTATGAATAGGCGGTAATGGTTCACCTTTCATTAATAGTTCAATTTCCTGAGCATTCAGAGTTTCACGTTCTATAAGATTTGTTGCAAGCAATTCAAATTTATCACTGTTTTCTTCTATCAGTTTTATAGCCCTGTCCCTGCAACTGGTGACGATATCATGAACTTCTTTATCAATAAGCTGTGCTGTTTCTTCGCTGTAATCTCTGTGCTGAGCTATCTCACGAGCCAGAAAAATCTGTTCTGTTTTTTTGCCAAATGCTAACGGGCCCAGTGTTTCACTCATACCCCATTCACACACCATGCGGCGGGCAATATCAGTAGCACGTTCAATATCATTGCTTGAACCTGTTGTAACCTGCCCAAATTTTATCTTTTCAGCAACGTGGCCACCAAATAAAATGGTGATCTGATTGAGCCAGTATTCTCTATTATGCAAGTGGCGTTCTTCTTTGGGCAAATGCATGGTTAAGCCTAACGCCCTTCCACGAGGAATAACAGTCACTTTGTGCACAGGGTCGGCTCCGGTAAGTATACCCAGCAATGCATGCCCAGCTTCATGATAGGCAATGACCTTTTTTTCTTCGGCAGAAATGAGGACTGACTTTCTTTCAGGACCCATCAATACTTTGTCCTTGGCATCCTCCATCTCGAGCATGCTCACGCGCTTTTTATTGCGCCGTGCAGCAAGCAGTGCAGCCTCATTAACAAGATTTGCCAGATCTGCACCAGTAAATCCAGGTGTACCACGGGCAATAACTTTTAAGTCTACATCCTTTGCCAAAGGGATTTTGCGGGTATGAACAGCTAATATCTTTTCCCTTCCCTTGATATCAGGTATGTCAACGACAACCTGACGGTCAAAACGGCCGGGCCTGAGCAACGCAGGGTCAAGTACATCAGGCCTGTTGGTAGCAGCAACAATAATAACACCTTCGTTAGTTTCAAATCCATCCATCTCAACAAGAAGCTGATTCAACGTCTGTTCACGTTCGTCATGGCCACCACCCAGTCCAGCACCACGAAGCCTTCCCACAGCATCTATCTCATCAATAAATATGATGCAGGGAGCATTACGCTTTCCCTGATCAAACAGGTCACGTACCCGCGATGCACCAACCCCAACAAACATTTCCACAAAATCAGAACCACTGATGGAAAAAAATGGCACACCAGCCTCACCGGCAACAGCCCGTGCAAGTAAGGTTTTGCCTGTACCAGGAGGCCCTACCAGAAGAACCCCTTTAGGTATCTTTGCACCTATGGTAATAAATTTCTTGGGGTCTTTTAAAAATTCAATGATTTCCTGAAGTTCAACTTTAGCTTCATCAACACCTGCTACATCGGCAAACGTTACTTTATTTTTAGTTTCAGGCTGTAATTTAGCCCGTACTTTGCCAAAACTCATTGCCTTGTTTCCGGTAGACTGTATCTGGCGTATCATAAAAAACCAGATAAACCCAAAGAAAAGAAGCCACGGCAGAAAATTGAGTACACCTTTCCAGAAAAGATTATCATCAACCTCTTCGCCTTTAATTTCAACCCGATTATTAATAAGTGTTTTTATTAAATCAGGATCCTGATATGGAATAACCGTCTCAAAAAGATAGACTTTGTCGCCTTTGGTAAAGGTTCCTTCAATTTTTTTGCCATTAACTATCGTAACTGATTTAACTTTATTTTCATATACTTTCTTTATGAAATCACTATATTGAAGCTGCTCAACTTTCTGAGTATTCATATCATTCATTCTGAATATGGCGATAGCAAGTAGCGCTATAAGCAAAAGCAGAGCAACCTGTTTAGCAGCTTTATTCATAGAATCACCCGTGATTATCTGTTTTGATCAAGAAGTTATACATATATTTTACTGTAGTCTTTACTTACAAGATACTACAAATACAGAAATACTCAAATAAATTTATTGTACCAAATCCAACTTTTATCAATTAGCCGGATAACAGACATTTCAGTTTAATCAAGAGGCATTTCATACATTATTGCTATGCCAGTAACGAATAACAAGCATTTTTTGACCATTTTCCGGCAAAAAAGAAGGTGAAACTTCAGCTTTTATGGCACCTGTAACATCAAATAATACAGCAGCTATCTGATTATCGATTACAATCAGTGGCACCAGATTTTTTTGTTCCGGAGTAAGCCGGTAATCAATATATAAGCGTTTCAGTGTCCGTTTACCCGTTTTACGGACAATTGCATCGCCAGTCCGCTTATTCCTGATAACAATATGGTCACATCCGGTATAGCGAAGTATTAGAGTACCGCTTTCAGATGATTGCACATCAATTGATTCAGCAACAGCGCATTGAACGGTAATACCGGCCTGTGTAACAGTTACAGTTTTCCCCACCGGAAGATTATATTCATAGTTACTATCGCCCATACATAAAGGCTGTGAAGAAAAAATTAAAAACGATGTGGTAGTGCGATAGCGCCTGTATATGTAGATTCCTTTTCCTTCAAAAAGGGTGATATTCTTTTTCTTTGAAAAATGCGCACGATACAGTGCATCCAGAATATCAGAATCAACATATTTTTTGAGATAGTTACTGATAATATATGCACAATAAAATTTAAATATATATTCACTGTGTGCAATGGCATTTTCCTGCACCTGTATTAATCCAGGTTGCTCTTGAATAAATCCTGGATACAGCGTATGCATCAGGTCATTGATGCTCCGGGTTGCATCATGTGCCTGTTTCTGAAGATTAAGCAGTGCTTCATCAAAGTGTGGGAACCGCTTTTGAATGACCGGCAGTACACTGTGGCGTATATAGTTTCTAAGATATGTAGTATCATCATTGGTACAGTCATGCCGGTAAGATAAGTCATTATGTTTTAGATATGCATACACCTCATCCTGTGACAGCACCAGCAAAGGACGTATGATGATTCCCTGTGCCAGTGCTATTGCTTCTAAACCCTGCAATCCTGTTCCCTGAAACATACGCATAAGCAGTGTTTCAATCTGATCATTTTTTGTGTGCGCAGTTGCAATTTTACTATAGCCATAGTGTTGGGCTATCATGTGTAATCGTGTATAGCGGTATTCTCGTGCCTGCTGTTCAAAACTTTTCCCGGGTTCTTGATGTTTTGCAAAATCAAATCGTTCAATAAAAGCCGGGATCCCATACCGTGAAGCCTGATTCATGACAAATAAAAGATCGCCAAACGATTCCTCACCTCGCACTTTATGATCAAGATGATACATTGCAATGGTGCATCCAAGGTGCTCACGTAGCATATACAGTACATGTAATAGTGCCATTGAATCCTTGCCAGCAGACACTGATACCAGTACTCTATCGCCAGGCACAATAAGGTTATTATCCTGTATAAATGTATACACTTTTTGTACAAGGTTATTCATATAACGGGAGTTATAATAATCATTTCATACATATCAATAATATATCCGTTATAAGCACTGTGGGGATTCTTGCAATATATTTTTATGTCAGGCACTCAGTGCTTTTTGCACTATCGTGGGGTGTGGTCCCCAATAAAATTTACAAAAAAATATGTTTTCTTCATCCCCAATTTCAAAAGTATAACCACTATAGCGATAGTTATCGGTATAGTAATCTTCATCTTCTTCAGCTTTTGCTAAAAATTCCAAAAATTCATACAATACATTATCCAGACAATATGCAATAACCTTTGCCAATGACATCTTCCATAGCTTCTTCACATCAAGAAAAAACTCATACTCATCATTATATAATACCAGATGCAATCTCTTCCACTCCCCTTCGTTACGTGTTCTGTATTGTATTTGTTTAAAGTACTGTATATCACCTTTTTCACACAAAGCAGCAAAACTTATTATTGAGGATACAAATGTCCTAAGCGACATGTTTTTCTTTTCTGCATAAAATTTCAATATTTCAAGATGTTTGTATGAAATGCACGTGGTGGTTTCAATATACATATGCTTTCCCTTCCAAAGTAGTTTTTATTTTTTATATTTGATTTTATCGTAATAATTTATAATAATTTTTCAAGCATAAAATAATATTTTGAAAAATCAAATATAAACTAACATTAGGTGTCAACTGAAATCTATATTAATTTTTTACTAAAACATTTAGAATTTTTTTATTGCCACAGTGATAATAACAAATAATTTTTGTACATCCTTTACATCCATAATTATGCTATTGACCTTGCAGGTATTATAGTTTAAAATAGCTCAAAGATAATCCGTTTTATAAGGAGATAGTTACCATGGACATCACCATTCAAAAACGAATAGAACAATGGCAAAATCCACCATTTGATACCAGCACTATACAGGAGATAAAACAACTTGTTGCACAAAATAATGAAAAAGAACTGTACGAACGCTTTTATACCACACTTGAGTTTGGCACAGGCGGACTTCGTGGAATCATTGGTGCTGGCACCAACCGAATGAACATTTACACCGTTGGCATGGCAACACAGGGCCTGGCAAACTACATTGTACACCAGGGAAATGCTGCAAAAGGTGTAGTTATAGCATATGATTCACGCAGGATGTCAGATGTATTCTCAAAAGAAGCAGCCTCTATATTAGCGGGCAATGGGATTAAGGTATATCTTTTCAAGGATATCATGCCCACACCAATCTGCTCATTTGCAATACGCCATTACAATGCCACAGCAGGTATTGTTATCACAGCCAGTCATAACCCACCAGAATATAACGGATATAAGGTATACTGGGAAGATGGCGGTCAGGTTGTCCCGCCCCAGGATAAAGAAATAATACGTGAAGTTTCAAAAATACAGGACATCACACAAATTAAGAAGATGAATTTTGATGAAGCGATAGCTCATGGCATTATATTGTTAGTTGGCGATGAAATCATTGAAAGCTATGCCCAGAAACTTTCACAGGTACGATTCAAATCCGATGAACTATCGCCAATACACATTGTATACACACCATTACATGGTACTGGTTACCGTATTGTTCCTCAAATACTCAAAACATCTGGGTTCCCCAATGTTCATATAGTTGAACAACAGGCAATCCCTGATGGCAACTTCCCCACTGTCAAATCACCCAATCCTGAAGAACCTGAAGCGCTTACACAGGCCATTGAACTTGCACAACAAATCAATGCCGATATAGTGTTAGCAACTGATCCCGATGCTGACCGCATGGGCGTAGCATTTAAAGATGACAATGGACAATATATGCTTATTAATGGAAATCAGATAGGCAGCATGCTTTTGTATTATATACTGTTACGATTGCAGCAACTAAACAAGCTACCTAAAAATGGATTTGTTGTAAAAACAATAGTTACCACTGACCTGCAGCAGGAGATAGCTCGTCATTTCAATGTTACTATTGAAAATGTCCTCACAGGATTTAAATGGATTGCAAAAAAGATGAAAGATTATGAAAAGTCACATGTATTTATTTTTGGTGGTGAAGAAAGTTATGGATATTTGCCTCTTGATTTTGTGCGTGACAAGGATGCAGTAAGCTCCTGCTATTTCTTTGCCGAAATGGCACACTGGCTCCATTCACACAATAAAACACTGAAAGACTTTTTATATGAAATATACACTCAGTTTGGCTATTACAACGAAAAGCTTGTTTCGCTTACACTGAAGGGTGTGGAAGGCATTCAAAAGATAGAATCCATCATGAAGCACTTTAGAAGTAATCCACCCAAACAACTGGCCGGAACTACTGTTACTGCAATTCTTGACGTCAAACAGGGAACGCTTACTGATGTAATGAGTGGTACCACAAAAGCTGTGGATTTGCCTGCATCGGACGTGTTGCAGTTTACGTTAGAAAATGGCTCAAAGGTAACCATGCGTCCTTCGGGAACTGAACCCAAAATCAAGTTTTATTTCAGCTCACGTAAAAAGGGAACAGACATCAAACAACTTGAAGAAGAAGTATCACGGTATAATGAAACGTTAGCAAAAGAATTATTGAGTACAATTGAATCGGTTATTACATAACTACAAAGCATTTATACTATGCTTTAATCTACAAATTTTTGTTGCCATATCCACAACCACAAGATCTATGAATTTACGGTTTAGTGGCACTGAACATCTTGTATGGGCAAAGCCACTGCACTTTATTAAAGTGTAGCAATCTCATCCTCACAAAAGAGATTGCCTGACTTTGCTTGCAATGATTATGGTGAGTTAGGCAGGAGTGCTCATCAAATCTTTTGCATAATCTCTTCTTCTTTTTTCTGCATTTTTCTTTTTTTGTATAACGATTGTTCATGGTCATATCCCAACAGGTGCAGCACTCCATGTACCAGTAATCTCTTTAATTCTTCTTTCAGGGTCACTCCATATTCTATAGCCTGCCTTTGGGCAGTCTCCAGTGAAATGAAAATATCGCCTAAATGTTCCTTTGTGGTAACATGTGGCATGGGTGCTTCACGGTAGGCAAAAGATATGACATCGGTTGGACCTTTTTTTTTGCGATAGGTTTTATTAATATGAGCTATCGCCTCATCATTAGTTAAAATGAGTGTAACAACTACATTATCAACTTCCTGACCCTGTAAAACAGCAGCTATAATTTTTTTGCAAAACGCGGCTAACTCTTTAGGCATCGTGATGTGCTCACGTTCAACATTAACCTTGATTGCCATTAGATGATTTTTTCTCCAATCGGTTTATTGCTTCCTTTGTGGGGTATTCAATACGTGAATGGAATATGCCCTGTAACACCTGCACAAACGCATTCTGAATTTTGTTTAATTCATTCAGCGTAATATCGGCCCTTTCCAGGTCACCTTCATTCAGCCTATTATAGATTATTCGTTTTACCAGTGTTTCCAATTTTTCCAGTGTTGGCTCCTGTATTGAACGCGATGCAGCTTCAATTGCATCCGCCAGCATGACAATTGCGGTTTCACGTGTATGTGGTTTTGGGCCAGGATACTGAAAATCACTTTTCTGTATGCTATTCCCGTTAGTGGTGCCTTCTTCAAGTGCCTGATGGTAAAAATATGTCATCACTGTTTGTCCGTGATGCTCACGGATAAAATCAATGACCATTTCAGGAAGATTATTTTTTCGTGCCAGTTCAACGCCCTTTTCAACATGTGAGATAATTAATCTACAATATTCAAGGGCTGACATATCCTTAGCACGTGGGTCGGTAACCTTATTCTCAATATAAAAATTTGCGTCCTGAATTTTTCCTATATCATGGTAGTACCCGCCAACACGTGCCAGCAATGCATTAGCACCAACCTCCTTGCATGCAGATTCTGCAAGTGTTGCCACCATCAGTGAATGATTATAGGTTCCGGGTGCCTTGATAAGCATCTCTTTAAATATTGGCGCATTGAGGTCCGATAGTTCCAGCAACTTAAACTTTGTTGTAACACCAAAGAGGTTTTCATATACCGGGAACACACCAAAGACAATTATTGCATTAATGATACCTGATATAAAAGCCAATCCAACGTTATTTGCGATGATGCCAAATTGCATTTCCTGCATCAATCCAACAGCAATTACTATTACCGAATTAATAAGCCCTAAGGTAACACCACCACGTAAAAAATCAGAACGACGTTCAACATCACCAACAACGAATACACCTGATAATGCGGAACTGAATGCCAATAGTAATGTGGTAAAGTCGCCTTTCATGCTTACCGTTACAAAGAACACAATATACACACCAATCAACATGGCAATGTGCATATTGTACATGATTGCAAGTACCATCGTGACCAGGGGAATAGGTAAAAGAAGTGGGAAGAACAAACCCTCAAAAGCCCTTCCCTGCCACCTGGCTATAAAAAAGGCAATAACAATAAAAGCCAGAACAAGGGTAAACACTATCAGAGGCATCTTATTATCAACAACCAGGTTGCTATAATAGGTTATGAGAAAATAGCCAAAGATGACTAAAAATCCCAACTGAATAAGAAGCAGCCCTATAATAAAACTTGATCCAGAGAAGTGCGCATTCTTATTAATAATATTAATTTTTTGCAACATATCCTCTGTTATGGTATCACCTTCACGGGCTATTGACTGGCCTTTCTTTATCACCCGGGTAACTGGTTTTACCGACTGGACAGCTTCAGCTATTCTTCTTTTTGTTTCTTCCTCATTATAAAAAAGATTTGGCTGCAACAGACTGATAATAACAGAATTTACTGCATATAACGCATCACTGGAAGGTTTGTTAAGAATATCTTTGCTTATGACTGGCACCAGCGATTGTATTTTTTTCATATCTACTAATGCATCAACATTCAACTGTTTTTCTTTTAGTTCTGAAGCACTTCCCACTACTCTCACAATGACATGATTTGACTGTAACCGTAATGGATTGGTATATGGCTTTTCCAGAATACCATTATTATATATTTGTAATAAAATTTTATTCAGGTCCCGGTGAAGAAGCTGTTCATCATATTGCAACAATCCCATTAATACCCTATCCGAATACTGCAGATAATCAGGCAACATTGTCCTCAGCAACAACACCTGCTTTGAAGGGCTACTATCGGGCATTTGTTCTTTAACTTTAATTACTGCCTCACACAGCATGTTGCTTATTTTAAGCTTATCCTCTACAATGGATTCATTGAGGTCAAAGATTGCAGGCATTGCTTCGGCAATTCTATTCTTTTCTTTTTCAGTTTCTATAGCTACGGGATATTCAATGTTCATGGGTGCTCTAATATCCTCACGGGCTATATCCCCAGCCTGATAACTGTATGTAGCACCTATCCTGTTTAATGTAAGAAGGGCAGTAGCGGTAATAATAACTATCAATGTATAAATAAAAGAAGCTTTCAGGCTTTTCTTCTTGAAAGCAAACTGTATGCCCCTTTTAAAAACCATAAATGAATTTAACATATCAGTAACCGGATTGTATTATTCAGCATGTTTTTCATACGCTGCAATAATTTTTTCAACTATTGGATGCCGGCAGATGTCCTCTTTTGAGAATTCAATGAAGGTAATCTCTTCAATGCCATGAAGAATCTTTTGTGCAGCAAGTAAACCAGATTGACGTGGCTTTTCCAGATCTATCTGAGTAATATCACCAGATATAACCATTTTTGAACTGTTACCCAGACGTGTTAAAAACATCTTCATCTGTGATGAAGTGGTATTCTGTGCTTCATCAAGTATAATGAATGCCTTATTGAGTGTACGTCCGCGCATATAGGCTAGCGGTGCAATCTCTATAATCCCTTTTTCCATATACTTGGAAATTCTTTCATAGGGAAGAATATCAAACAGGGCATCATACAGCGGCCTTAGGTATGGATTGATCTTCTGAATAAAATCACCGGGTAAGTACCCTAAACTTTCACCTGCTTCAACAGCAGGCCGTGTTAAAATAATGCGCTCCACCCTGCCCGTTAACAGGAACTTTACACCTACAGCTACTGCCAGATATGTTTTTCCTGTCCCGGCCGGCCCAATGGAGATAGTGATGGGGCTTTTATGGATTGCCGACATGTAATTTGCCTGATTGATTGTCTTGGGTACAATGGTTTTCCCCGTTTCAGGGATAACTATCTTTAGTTTGTTGATTTCATCAGCATCTACTTTAATCCCCTGATTAATAGAAAGTGCCAGGTAGCGTATATCAAAATCATCAAACTCATAGAGGGAATCACGCATATATAAATAATCACCCATCAGGTGCAAAAGCTGTAAAGCTTTAGCGGCATTATCACCGGAAGCTTCAACTATCAGGGTATTGCCACGGGGGATTATCTTGACATCAAGAAGCTTTTCAATTGCTTTGATATTCTTATCTTTATACCCACATATGCGTTTGTAAATAGATATATCATCAATTTCAAATTTTGTATCTACCATTATAATTCAACCACCTTGATAGATAGCTCTTTTAACTGCTGTGCACTCACAGGCGAAGGCGCTTCACTCATGAGGCACTGTCCTTTTTGCGTTTTGGGGAATGCAATCACATCACGTATTGAATTGCGTTTGAGTAACAGCATCAGGATCCTGTCCAACCCCAGTGCTATTCCACCATGAGGCGGTGCACCATATTTTAATGCATCCAGCAAAAATGAAAACTTTATTTTTGCCTCTTCCTCGGAAATACCAAGGATGCCAAACATCTTTTTCTGTAATGGCATGCGGTTAATTCGGATAGAACCACCGCCAATTTCAACACCATTCAGTACAACATCATATGCCTGCGCCTTGATGTCTTGAGTTGTTTGCGGAGTAACAGTATCAAGCATTGGCTCGCATTCAGGTTTTGGCGCTGTAAACGGATGATGCATTGCATAGTAGCGGCCTTCCTCAGCATCATATTCCAGAAGAGGAAAATCAACCACCCACAGGAAGTTGAGTTTATTTTCGTCAATTAAATTAAGCTGCTGTGCAATCTTGATACGAAGATTGCCCAGTGCATCATTGACAATCTTTGGCTTATCACAGGAAAAAATAATGAGTGCATTGGAATTGAGTTTTAACCTGTCAACAAGCTTTTGCTTTTCACTATCGCTTAAAAATTTTGCTATCCCTGTTTCAAAAGCACTCCCCGTATAACGCACACTTGGCAGCCCCATTGCTTTAAACGTGCGCACATAATTAATGTATTCATCAATCATTGCCCGTGAAATTTTGCCTTCATCGTTAATAACTATCGCCTTAATTATGCCACCATTTTCCAGTGCTGCCTTAAAAACATTAAACGTTGAATTGGTAAAGATATCACTTACATCATTCAGCTCAAGTCCAAAACGTGTGTCAGGGGCATCTTTGCCATAGCGCTGCATAACTTCATCATACGTGAATACAGGGAACGGCGTTTCAATTTCTTTATCCAGAACCTCTCTAACTATCTCTTTCAAAAGCCCTTCAATAATTTTCATAACCATTTGAGGATTGATAAAAGACATTTCTAAGTCCACCTGGGTAAATTCAGGCTGGCGGTCATTGCGCAGGTCTTCATCACGGAAGCATTTGGCAATCTGAAAGTAGCGGTCAAAACCGGAAATCATCAAAATTTGTTTGAAAAGCTGTGGCGATTGCGGCAGTGCATAAAACATACCACGGTTAATACGGCTTGGAACAAGAAAATCACGCGCACCTTCAGGAGTGGACTTATTCAGTATAGGCGTTTCAACTTCAATAAACCGGTTATCAGTAAGATATCGCCGTATTGTCTGCATAACCTTATGACGTACTATAATAGCTTCCTGCATATCAGCCCTGCGAAGATCTAAATACCGGTACTTCAACCGCACCTCTTCGTTCAGGTTAGTATAGGTATCAATGGGAAATGGTGTCACCTCAGACTCTGATAAAATGGAAATATCCTGCCCAATAACCTCTATCATGCCTGTTTTCAAATTGGGATTGACTGTTTCATCAGAACGCTTTGCAACCTGGCCGGTTACAAAAATACAGTATTCATTTTTCACTTTATCAGCATTTTCATACGCGGTACTATTCCTGGAGGCATCAAACACAACCTGTACAATTCCAGTCACGTCCCTCATTTCAATAAATATTATGCCACCTAAATCTCGCTTGGTATCAACCCAGCCAGCCAAACGCACCATTGTACCAACATCATTAACTGTTAACTCACCACAGTAGTTTCTTTGTTCAAACATTCCCCTAACCCAATAGAAAATAATATAGCAACATACCAGAATCAATTAAAAATTCAAAAAAATATGGGAATTTTGCTCCCCGCCTGAAGCAGTTTCCCGCCAACAGGACACAGTAGCAAATAATTTGATTTCGATAGTATTACGGAGGCAGGCTGATTTTTGTCAAGTAATTATATGCACATCCATTATTTCATTGTTTTGAACGTGTTTACAATGGCTTCACACTGTTTTTTTGACTTCCCTTCAGCAATGATTCTGAATATTGGCTCAGTATTTGAAGGACGTAAATGCACCCAGCCACCCTGAAACGCTTCATGCTGCACAAAATCTATGCGTATACCATCAAGGATATTAATAACTTCATCAGTATACTGTTCTTTAATTTTTTGGGCGATAGTTCCGGTATCAAATTCACCGCTTATATTCATGACATCCTTGTGCATATAATACGCAGGCAGTGATGCAACAATCTGTGAAATTGGTTCTTTTCTGTGTGCCATTAGCTCCAGACAATACCCGATACCCACCAGGCTATCCCTACCGTAATGGACCTCAGGCGAAATAACACCGCCGTTACCTTCACCGCCAATCACTGCCCTGTATTGTTTCATTGCTTCAACCACATGTATCTCACCAACCTTTGAGCGATACACTGGTGCACCAAACTGCAACGCAACATCCTCAATTGCTTTCGTTGTGGACATATTCACCACAACAGGCCCTTTCTTCATTGCAAGACACCGCAAAGCAGCCAGCGTCACGGTAAGCTCCTCGCCAATGGGATTTCCTTTTTCATTAACTATCGCCAACCTGTCTGCATCCGGATCCTGTGCAAAGCCAATATCGGCCTTATGTTCTTTCACAGCCTTTGATAATGCTTTTAGATTTTGTGCAACAGGTTCTGCTCCCCGGGGAAATGTACCGGTAGTCATATCGCAATGAATGGGTATTACCCTGCATCCTAATTTCTTCAACAGTTCTTGAGTAATGAGTGAACCAGCACCATTAACCGAATCCAGTACCACCGTGAATTTTCTTTTTTTGATAGCGGCAACGTCTATTGCAGCAAGTACTTTTTCAATATGGACGTTTGCCGCAGAACTATCGCACATAACAGGCTTTATGGCATTCCACTTTGCACCAAATGGCGTAATGGTATCAACAAGTGATAAAAACGTATTCATCTCGTCAGGACCAAAGAAGCTACCAGTTGCATTGATAAGCTTGAAAGCATTCCACTGTATGGGATTATGTGATGCAGAAATAACCACACCACCTTTGGCCTTAGTGTGCTCCACCATAATCTGTACAGTAGGCGTTGGGACCACACCAATATCAATGACCTGGCATCCACATAGTGACAGCACACTTTCAAAACATTGTGCAATCTGCTGCCCGGTAATCCTGGAGTCACGACCAACTATAACGTTGCCGCCATGAATATGCCTGGCAAATGCCATTGCAACCCTGGTAATCAAATCAGGTGTAAAAGATTCCCCAACCACACCCCGAATGCCTGAAATGCTTTTCATTAAACTCATAGAAACCTCTTTATACACTACATAGCAAAATCGTTATCTAACACGTATTGACGCCTGTATAGTTAACCCCGTCTGCTTCTTCTTGTTTTTTTGCGCTTCACACCGCCTGTTATTTCTCTGGTTTTATCTTCCTGGCTGCGTATTGATGGCCGTGGTATAGCAGCAACAGGAATTCCACCAGCACCAAATTGTTCAACCTCCGGTTTTATTTCCTGCCCAAACGGTACTGGAAGCTCTTCAGGTTTAATTTCTATTTCCTCAACCTTCTGTAAGCGCACTTTCAGAAGCATCTCAATGATATCTACTTTTAGATTATCAAGCATCTCGTTGAAAAGCTCAAAACCCCTTAGCTTATACTCAACCAGCGGGTTACGCTCACTGTAGCCTGCTGTCCATATACCATCACGCAGGTCATCCATGACCAGCAGATGATCACGCCACTTGGTATCAATCACCTGAAGCGATACCAGCCGTTCAAGCGTACGCATATGGTCGGTTCCAACTTCTTCTTCCTTTGCTTTATATAGTTTCAGCAATTCTTCTTTTACACAATCAATAAGTTCATCATGCGATAAACCCTCAATATCTACCCCTAACGATCCAATATCAAATCCAAACTTTGATCTAAGAAAACCATTCAATCCTTCAATATCCCAGTCTTCCGAATGACGTTTGCCTTCTGTAAAATAAGGAATCCAGCTTTCCACCACATCATCAATATACTCACGAATTTTGGGCGAAACATCTTCACCATCAAGGATTGCATTGCGTTCCTTATATATATATTCACGCTGGCTGTTCATGACATCATCATATTCCAGCAGGTGCTTGCGTATTTCAAAGTTTCTTGCTTCTACTCTTTTCTGTGCATTTTCAATGGCACGCGACACCATCCGGCTTTCAATTTCCTGTCCTTCCTCCATACCCAAACGCTGCATAACACCGGAAATCCTGTCCGAGCCAAAAATACGCATCAGGTCATCTTCAAGTGAAAGATAAAACCGTGATGACCCTGGATCGCCCTGCCTTCCTGAACGCCCACGTAACTGATTATCAATTCGTCGTGCCTCATGACGTTCAGTACCCAGAATGTGCAATCCACCTGCCTCTACCACTTTATTGTGATTATCAAACCATTCCTTACCTTTACGTACAATATCCAGAGCTTTGTGCTGATCCTGTCCTACCATGGTATTGGCAAGGCTTGCTGCCTCTTCAAAGTTACTTTTTAAAATTGCTTCCCTGAAGCGTTCCCATAGTGTTGCATCATGAATGGGCTTCCAGTTCTCCAGTTCATCAATATACGTCTTTCTGCCACCAAGCACAATGTCCGTACCACGACCTGCCATATTTGTGGCGATAGTTACTGTACCAGGGCGTCCTGCTTCAGCAATAATCTGGGCTTCCTTTTCATGATACTTCGCGTTTAACACATTGTGCGGAATGCCCACTCTTTTCAGCATGTCCGATAATTTTTCAGATTTTTCAATAGAGATTGTACCTACCAGTACTGGCCTGCCCTCTTCCCGCAATTGCTGAATTTCCTGTACTATAGCATTAAACTTTTCTTTTTCGGTACGATAGATCCTGTCAGGATAATCGGTTCTTCGTACTGGTTCATTTGTGGGAATGACAACAACATCTAAGTTATATATCTTTTTAAATTCGATAGCTTCTGTATCAGCTGTACCGGTCATACCAGCTAACTTCTTATACATCCTGAAATAATTCTGGAACGTAATCTGTGCAAATGTCTGGCTTTCACGCGCTATTGGCACATTTTCCTTTGCTTCCAGTGCCTGATGCAATCCATCAGAATAGCGCCTGCCGGGCATAAGCCTTCCAGTAAATTCATCCACAATAATGACCTGCCCGTCTTTCACAATGTAATCAATGTCACGTTTGAATAAAGTATGAGCTTTTAATGCCTGATTAACATGATGCACCAGTTCTATATTGCGACTATCGTACAGATTATCTATCTTTAAAAGTTTTTCAACATGTTTCACACCTTCTTCGGTCAAAAGGGCATTGCGGTCTTTTTCGTTTACTTCATAATCAACGCCCTCTTTAAGGCTTGGAATAATTTTATTTATCAGGTAGTATTTCTTGGTGGATTCATCAGTGGAACCCGAGATGATAAGCGGTGTACGCGCTTCATCAATGAGTATTGAATCAACCTCGTCCACAATTGCATAGTAAAGATCACGCTGCACTCTGAGGGATTTATGTTCTACCATATTATCCCTGAGGTAATCAAAACCAAATTCATTGTTGGTTCCATAGGTCACATCACAGCGGTAAGCTTTCTGGCGTGCGTAATAATCCATATTGTGCTGAATAACACCAACCGTAAGTCCTAAATATTTATAAATTGGACCCATCCACTCAGAGTCACGGCGAGCTAAATAATCGTTAACAGTAACAACATGAACCCCTTTACCCGCAAGTGCATTGAGATATACCGGCATTGTTGCAACCAGCGTTTTACCTTCACCTGTCTTCATTTCGGCAATCTTTCCCTGATGTAAAACAATGGCACCCATAAGCTGGACGTCAAAATGACGCATGCCGATGGTGCGCCATGCAGCCTCTCTTACCATGGCAAACGCATACGGTAACAGTTCATCCATTGGCTGACCCTGCTCTATGCGCCCTCTGAACTCAGCAGTTTTTGCCAGCATCTGGTCCTGAGTTAATTTTTTAACCTCATCTTCTAGTGCATTTATTTGAGCTACAATGGGCTGTAGCTTTTTAATATCACGTTCGTGCTTTGTACCAAAAAACAAACTTAAAATTTTATCTATCATATCATTTACCTGTTTATAAAATTATGATTTACTATCTGTTACATAACTGTTAATACAAGTATTTTTTCATGAGTTACATGTATTGTATCTAACGTTTTTATTGTAGAAACAACTATATATCTGTTGTTACATAAAAGCATGTAATATACTTCTTCCTCAACCATTAAAAAACAATCAAATCATCCCTGTTAATAACCTCTTCATAGTATTTTGAACCAAATATTTTTTTTATCTCCTGAGTGTTTTTGCCTTTTATTTTTTCAAGCTCTCCGCTGGTATAATTAACAATACCTTTTGCAATCAGTGTTCCTCTTTTATCAGTAATTTCTACTGCATCACCCAGATCAAAATTCCCCTCTATTTGTGTTATGCCTATTGCCAGCAAGGATTTTTTATTTTCCTTAAGTGCCTTAACAGCACCATCATCAATAATAAGCTTTCCTTTTGGCTTTACATTGAATGCTATCCAGCGCTTTTTGCTTTTCAATTGCGTTTTACCTAAAAACAGCGTACCTATCTTTTCACCCTGCATAATTCGCTGTAAGATATGTTCTGTCCTGCCATTCGCAATAATCATCATCTCACCGGATTGTATGACCATTTCTCCGGCTTTTATTTTTGTATACATACCGCCAGTGCCGTACTCACTGCCAGCACCTCTGCAGCGCTTTCGCACTTCATCATTAATTTCATGAATTTCTGATATCGGTTCAGTGTCACCTTCATCCCAGTAAAAACCATCAACATCTGACAGCAGCACCAAAAGATTTGCCTGCACAATATTGGCAACATGGGCAGACAGTGTATCATTATCGCCAAATTTAATTTCTTTAATTACAACTGAATCATTCTCATTAACTATCGGTACAACACCCATTTCCAAAAGGGCGTTTAAGGTATGGCGGGCATTTAAAAACCTGCGCCGATGTTTTACATCATCTTCGGTCAGTAGTATCTGGCCAACTTCATAACCATATTTGTTGAAGCATTCACGGTACACATCCATAAGTATGGATTGGCCTATAGCCGCCAGAGCTTGCTTTTCAGGTATGGTGCACAAATTACGTTTTTTCTTCATAACCGCTGAACCGGCACTGATAGCGCCGGAACTTACAATAACAATCCGATATTTTTTCTTTAATAAAAATACAACATCATCAACCAGACGGGTCACCTGCTTTTTTGATATACCTGATTCATCAGTAATTAGCGATGACCCAACTTTAACCACAATTGTTTTTACATGTTTTAAATACGCAGAACGTGGCATGTAACTATTCCATTAACAAAAAAAGTTTTTCTATTAATATATCCATATTGTATCCTGTCAATGATGATATGGGAAGCACTGTATATTTTTCTTTTTCAAGCAGTGCAACACGCTTCAGTATTACTGATTCATTCACACTATCGCTTTTTGTTAACAGGATCATGGATGTTCTTTGTGGCAAATCCTTATTATACGTGGACAGTTCAGCCTTTAACAGTGAAAGTGTGTACAGTGGGTCAGCATCAATTGCTTCAATACAGAACAGGATGATCCGTACACGCTCAATATGCTGTAAAAACGAAAGCCCCAGACCAAGTCCTTTATGTGCTCCCTCAATGATTCCTGGTATGTCTGCTATTTTAATTACAGTTTCACCCCGCTCAATAACCCCTAAATTTGGGATAAGTGTAGTAAACGGATAGTCAGCAATCTTTGGCTGAGCATTGGTGATAGCTTTCAGCAATGTTGATTTACCTACATTGGGAAGCCCTACCAATCCTACATCAGCAATTAATTTAAGGTTTAGTAAAATTGAACGTTCTTCACCGGGCATACCAGGCTGTGCAAACCGTGGTGCTTGATGTGTTGCTGTTTTAAAAAACGCATTGCCTTTTCCTCCCATACCACCTCTGGCAACACACACTGTATTACCTTCACGAACAAGATCAGCTAAAAGTTCTCCGGATTCTGCATCCAGTACCTGTGTACCTGCTGGCACGTTTATAATCAAATCCTGCCCATCCTTGCCATGACGGTTCTGGCCCATACCAAAACCACCATTCTGGGCTTTATATATCCTATCCTTAAAAAGATGCCCCAGGTTATAATATCCCTGCGTGGCCTGTATTATGACATCACCACCTTTACCACCATCACCACCATCAGGACCACCCTTGGGGATATACTTTTCCCTTCTGAACGAAACAGCACCGGCACCACCTTTGCCAGCACGCACTTTAATGACTATGTTATCTTTAAATTTTGCCACGTTTTTGCCTGCATCACTTACAATAATAGAATATAGGATAGCTCATTATATTTGTCGTACATGAAAATAGAGTATATTCACACTTCTCATGCTGATTTTATCAGAAACGAGAAAGCTTCTCCAGTGAATCAACATGATTTTTCCTTACTTCATTCCTCAAATGACATTTCTTGTTTCATCATTTCAAACCATAATCTTCTACCTGTCATTTCGAAGCCCGATTGCATCGGGATGGGAAATCTTTTTACTAAAATAAACAAGATTTCTCGCCATTTCATATGTGGAATCCCACCCCTTTCGCTTTACGAAGGAGAGAGGCCGGGCATGATGTGAACATAACTCTCAAAATAAAAAAAGCTTATATTGTTACAATAACAATACAAGCTTTAATTATTAGTATAGCTATAACTATAATAATATACTGTACCTTATGCCTGAACAGGATACACCGATACCTTTTTTCTTTCCTTATCAAGGCGTTCAAATTTTACTATCCCGTCAGTAACAGCAAATAGAGTATCATCGCTGCCACGTTTTACATTAGTGCCAGGATGCAGTTTTGTTCCTCTCTGGCGTACTATAATTGAGCCACTTTTCACAAACTGCCCACCAAAAACCTTGACTCCCAAGCGTTGGGACCGGGAATCCCGTCCGTTTCGCGATGAACCGCCACCTTTTTTATGTGCCATATATTCACCTCATTATTTCAGTTATTGTCGTAATATATTATAGTTACTCTTTTATGCTTACACGTACAAATTCAGGATATTGTTTCCTTATCTCATTTATTCCAAGGATAAAAACGCTAACTAAACTTTCACAAAGAATCTTCTTATCATCAAGAAGGCTATCGAGATTGACAGAAAATTCCAGTAATCCCTCCTGCTGACTGATACTATGAGCTATCTCATAATATTCTAAAGCTAAAGCAACTGATTGCGATAATGCCGAAACACCAGCACACACTATATCATTGCCTTTTGATGCCTGACCTGCATGCCCTGTTATCCTGACAGCAAAAACAGAACCTGACAGGCTAAAGTGGTTGTTTGTAACGTCTATCCCCTGTACTATGATAGTGATCACTATTTAACTGACATATCAACAATAGTAATACTGGTATACGGCTGCTTGTGACCTAATGTCCTGGTGTAATTTTTACGCTTCTTAAATTTTATACCACGAACTTTCTTTCCACGAACCACACCACCAACTTTAGCTTTAACCTCTACATTTGATAAATACGGCTGACCAACTAAAACTCTATCGCCATCAACAAGCATCATTACTTTATCGATAGCTATTGTTTCTTCATCCTTTGCTTCAAGCAGGTCAACAGCTATAGTTTTATCCTTTTCCACTTTATATTGCTTTCCAGCTATTTCAACTATTGCGTACATATACTTCTCCCGGATTTTTGAAATTGCATTACATAATAACAATGGGAGGACATCCTCCCTGTATTGGGCCCACAGGGATTCGAACCCCGGACCTACTGATTATGAGTCAGCCGCTCTAACCTGCTGAGCTATGGGCCCCTGTGAAATGACAAAATAATAATACTAGCATTATTATGTCAATAAATTTAAACAGTATAATACTATATTTTTATAATATTATTCACAATCTATCGTTTAATACAATATAATATAACCAATCAATTTTTTCTAAAATTTTGTTGTATAGAGCTTTGAAGCCTACCAAAAATATGGTGGTTGTAAAGAATGATACCCTTTTTTAATTCCTGGCAACATAGGGACTTGATGATTTTTCGGTTCCAAAGTAAAACTGTTTTTCATTAATTTCAATTGCGTCATTATATGCCTCAACAATACCAACTACATGAATGAGCGCTCCAACAACAAATAACAATCCCGATAGTATAAGCCGGGATTTTTTTTCGGTTGATGAATCTGTTTTAATCAGTGCTACATAGAGGTAATATGCCGAAACAGAATATGCAGTAGCTGTTAACAGACAAAAACCCGCTGCTTTGAGGTCATTGCGCAGATAAACATGCCCTCCTCCAGGAACTATTAATGACAACAGACATGCCAGCCGTGGATCCCGTTGCATGGTGGGTGATTCTTCACGGCGCTCCTGTGCTTTTTTAGAAAATTCATCCTGATAGGGTACATCTTTATATTTTTTACCTGCGTCGGATTCTATTGTTTGTGCCATCAGAGGGTAACCAATAAAATTTACAGAAAGTGTAATAACTAATAGTGCTGCAATGTACTTAAAACAATGTATAATTCCCTTGCCCTTCTTATATACCATAAATAATATCCCTTTTTTAATATTATACAATTACATATGTTGAGATAGTCCCGAAAGATGCTTTATTATATTTGCATATAATAAAAAAGTCAACTATTATTCTTGTTATTAAGACTCCTCTGAAAAAATGCAAGCAAAAATATTATAAAATAATTAGTTTGTGACAAACAATAAAAAATTAATTTACAACCCATAACAGGGAAATCATAGTATCAGAACTATCTATAATTCTATTAAATAATTTTACATCCATTATTCTGCCATAAAAATTGTCATACTATATTAAAAAGCTAAATTAATTATATGTATAATCGTTACATAATTACAAAAAAACATAAGGTATAAATAATGATTAAGGAGATAATAAACAAGAGTAAGTCCGAGCTAATTGAATTACTCTGGCAGATAAACCCGGAAATTTATGATTTATTAAAAAATTCACGTAATCTGGATGAAGCACGTGAATTTATAATGGATTATTTTGACGTGCTTGATAGGGAGTTTTTTAATATAAAAAGCAAAAGTGATTATCATAAAATGCATATTATAATTAAAAATCAGGCCAAAGAATGTATTAGAATTGCAAAAAATATTATGCGCACTGAAAATGAAAAAATATGCAATTTTTCTGCTCTTGAAGTCCTTTTTAAGATTGCTAAAGGGGATACAAGTGAACTTGAAAAGATAAGTGGAGGATTTATTGTTGAACTTATATATCTATTTAAAGGGATAAGGGGTCAGAGCGATGTAATACATGATAATGAAGTAATCCCTTCCGATGACCATGAATTTTCAAAAACAAGATCCGAACGACTCGATTACTATGCTGAAAATATGTATAAAAGGCTTTCACAATATAAAACAGGCTTTGATGATGAAATAATTGAACAACGAAAAAAAATGAAACAAAAAATATTAAAATACTTTGGCAGCGATGAACAGGACTGGAAAAATTATAAATGGCATTTAAAAAATATAATCAGAAGCAAAAATATACTTAAAGATATTATCAAACTTGAAGAGGATGAAATTGAAGGACTTGATTATGCCGAAAAATATAATATACCTTTTGAAATAACACCTTATTATCTTTCATTATTCAATGAAAATGGAAGGAGCAGATTTGATAGAGCAATAAGGGCCCAGGTTTTACCTTCAAAGACCTATTGTGAAAATGTTTACAATAATAAAAAAAATAACATTGATATGGACTTTATGGGTGAAAAATCGACTTCACCTATTGAAGGTATAACACGAAGATATCCTTTTATTGTAATATTAAAACCTGTAAACTTTTGTCCTCAAATTTGCGTTTATTGTCAGCGCAATTGGGAAATAGAGCCAAGTACAAATCTGCATATTAATAAAACAACCCTTGAAAATGCCATAAACTGGATTACAAACAATAAAAATATTATAGAGGTTCTTGTAACAGGTGGAGATCCTTTAATAATGACTGACAAATATATTGAAAATATTTTATTGGAGCTATCTCAAATAAAACATGTAGAAAGAATCAGAATTGGAACAAGAACTCCGGTAACGCTTCCTTTTAGAATTAAAGATGACTTTGTGAAAATGATTAAAAAATATCATAAACCCGGTTATAGAGAAATTTGCATAATGACACATTTTGAACATGTAGCAGAAATCACTCCTGAGGTTATTGAAGCAGTGCAACTCATACGTGAAGCAGGTATTAGCGTTTATAATCAACAGGTTTTTACTTATTATAATAGCTTTAAATATGAAACATCAGCATTGCGAAGAATGTTAAAGTTAATTGGTATTGACCCGTACTACACATTTAACACAAAGGGGAAAAAGGAGACCATTGACTACAGGGCCCCAATTGCCAGGATTGAGCAGGAACGAAAAGAAGAAGCAAGATTTTTACCAGGCGTTATCAGAACAGATGAGCCTGTTTTCAATGTACCAAAACTTGGCAAGTCAAATTTAAGGGCATGGCAGGATCATGATGTTTTGATGATAAAATCAAGAGGCGAAAGGGTTTACCGCTTTTTGCCATGGGAATCAAATGTTAGCCTTGTTGATGATTATATTTACACTGATATTCCAATTTATAATTATTTAAAACGTCTTCACAATGATGGTGAAAACGTTGAAGAATATGAAACCATTTTTTATTATTATTAAATATATATAGTAAAAATTTATAAATTTTCCTTAACGCGTTCCCATACTTCCTTTACATCCATAGGCTCAAACTTGCTCTGATTAAACCTTTCCTGGCATAGATTATATATTGTTCCATTGTAAGGTGCTTTAATACCATTTTGTTTTGCCAGTTTTACAATATATCCTGTTAGCGAATCAAGTTCAGACATATGCATTCCTCTTTGAATTATATCCTGTGACATTGAGGACTTAACCATTTTTTTTACATTCTTCAAAAACAGTGGGCGCGTAATTAATCGAGGAAGCTTTGCAGATAATTTAATTAAAATCCATGGCGGCATTCCACCCAATTTACATTCATTGTACCCGGCTTTCTTTACAATTTTTACTCCTTCATAAAGTGTATTTGATAACAATCGTTGAAAAGTATCAATATCCGATATCTCCCTATAACCATGGCCTATTAATGTTGTTAACGCATTTGTTAAATTAATAACGATTTTAGAATGAACTGCATCCTGTAAATGTTTTGTAACTATGGTTTCAACACCATTGCTAAAATAATCAGCTATTACCTGCATTTCATCCATCAATGAATTATCAGGTGTACCTAAAATGAAAGGCCCCTTTTTTTGATAACCTGCAACACCAGGTGTATCAATCCATGCATTATAGCTTATTACCCCATAAATTATTTTATCAAAATATTTTGGCAGTATATATTGATTATCTATACCGTTTGCCATTGAAATTATAGTGGCTGAATTTTTCAAAACATCCTTTACTGCTTTGGCACACCCTTCAAGGCTATAATTTTTTACACAAAAAATTATTATATCAGCGTCAGATATCTCCTCAATTTTGTGCATTGTTTTAATTTTATAATTTTCCCTTTTATCAGGGCTATCAATATGATAAACAGTAATCCCATTTATATCTATTACATCAGTTATTTCCTTTTTATCAAAGCAATATAGATTATCATGAAAAGGATATAACCATGCAGCAAGTGTTGCTCCAATTGCACCTGTTCCAAAAATTACAATTTTTTTATCCTTTAAATTTAATTCATTCATTGTTTTCCTCCTTAATTAATCATTAAGTTTTTTTAACCATGATGGTGGGTTTTCATCAGGCAAATCAAAGCAACTATTCATATGCTCTGCATATCTGAACTGGAATGGATGAGGTTCAATATCAAGATAATTCAAATATTCAGCCTCTTTTGAATTCCCTATTTCAATAAAATTCCCTTCAACATCTTTTTTAAAAAGATGTGAAAAATATGTATTCACATTGAATGTAGCTTTAAAACATGTTTTACTCCTGATGATTTTCCCATTATGTCTGCTATATAAATAGCCAGTTTCATCAAATTCCTGCTTTTTACCCTTTTTAGGAACCTTTACAGTCAAATATTCTTTACCATCGCTATCTTTTGCAATTGTTGTGCACATTTCATCAGTATGTATCATTTCAATTTCATGCGTAACCTTTGGCAGTGACCATATTTTATGCCCTCTAAGGGTATTTTCATATGATGTTACAGGCATACCTGCAATAAAATAACCAAAATGCTTAAATGTTTTCAAAACCATTGGTAAAACAGGAACCTTTATTTTTTGATTAACAAGTATTGGGATAGCAATAGCAATTTCATTATATGGATTAATATTCATAACATTTTTATATTCATAGCATGAAAAAGCAACTATAGCTCTGCCTTTTAACATACTAACCGGATAAACCTTTTTCCCCAATGTTTCCTGTACAATATCCTTTGCCCTATTATATGAACAAAAACATATTGCCATGGCACATGTAACATCTCCATAGAATGTAGGAAATTTATAATTTTTTTGTATTTTATCAGTTAGCTTTATTGGCCAATCAGCATGCCTCAATGTAAAACGTTTAAAAAAAGGGTCTTTAAACTTATCTTCATTATTCAGCATTGTTTGTGGGATATCAAAGGATGGCTTCATAATAAAACTCCAATTATAAAATTTTATTAGTAGATATATACCATTATATGACCGCTGGTCATTTTAATCAAGCTAAATTTAAAATTTTTTTTAATTTATCTTACTTATTATATTTATTTCATTCAGAGCGAGGTATTAAAATATCCTGTTTGCAATCAAAAAATCTTTTAAGTAAGTCTTTTAGCATATTTGTTGCTTCATCTTTTGATTTTATTTGTTTTTCAATTGAATATTTATGGACTAACTCAAGAATTGAAAAAAAGATAATTTTTGCATATTCATCATATTGAGTGATTCTATAATCATATTTTTTATTTATATACTTAATAATGAAATTGCTAAAAAACATTATAGTGTTTTCGGTGTATTTTAATTTTTTATTCGATACCATATTAATTCGTAATTCCGATAAAAATAATTTATTTTTATCAAAAAAATCAATAATTGACTCAGTAAAATAATTAATTTCCGCCCTGTATTGAATTTTACTTATAACATTGTTTATAAATTCATTAAGATATTCTTCAAATATTGAATTTATCAAATCATCCTTGCTTTGAAAATAATTATAAAATGTTCCTTTAGCAATATTACATTCCTTAACTATATCATTTACCGAAGTTTTTAATGTGCCATATTTTTGGAATAGTTTAATTGCTTTTTCTTGTATATCAGTTCGGCTAGTTATGCTTCGTTTTTTTGGAAATTTGCTCATAATTTTATATTTTCATACAGGAAGAACAAAATGTTAAGGACACAAACCACATACTCAGAGAGTATTGCAAGCACAAATTTTTACTCAATGGATTTGAAAAATAGTAAAGATATATGAAGATCAACTAAATGCAATGGCTTATCGAGTATTAGTAGCATATAGTGATGGAGCATCAGGAGAGTTTATTGGAGGCAAGGTAACAACACATGTTCTTTGAGCAAGCGATGATCCATTCATCAAGAAATATTGTAATAGATATATTAAACGTTACACAGCAGGTATACTGTTATTAACCGATATTCACATAATTCGTAACAGAGCATATAGTTTTTAAGCCTGAGATACTGAAATATATACGAGAGTAGATAAGCAAGATAGCAGTTTGGTATGTTTAGTATCTATCAATGGACTATCAACACGGAAGACAAGTGCTGTTTAGAGCAAGCACATAACCGGGAGTATTAAAAGGCACCGTAAGTTGAGCAGTACGGCAATTGATGCAAGAGAACATAAAATAAATAGGCCAATCACCTTGAAATTTATATACATTCAGGTAGATACTGTACTTTATTACTCCTTTTTTTAGTAAAAAACTCTGTTTATGTAATGGAATAACTTGTTATTTATCAGAAAGCAGAACTGTTGTCCTGTTTCGACCCTGCTGCTTGGAAACATATAATGCTTTATCAGCTCGATCAATAATATTCTTTGTTGATATATCGATAGCAGGATTGAATTGTGTTATACCCAGTGAAACAGTCACTCCTAACTTTTTTCTTTTAAAAAGAACATATGACTTTTGAACTGATATACGAACACGCTCAGCTACCTTAAACGCTTCATTAATATCAGTATGAGGAAGTATAACAGAAAATTCTTCACCACCATAGCGTGCAGCAATATCACTTTGCCTTACGGAACTGGAAATAACAGAAGCAACATTTTTCAAAACCATATCACCACAGCTATGACCATATGTATCATTGAAATTTTTAAAATGGTCAATATCCATCATTATGAGTGACAGAGGCAAACTGCTTTTTAACGATTTTTCACGTTCTTCTATTAATGCTGTCTGAAAATAATGGTGAATTTTGAGCTTTGTCATCATATCGGTTGTTGCCAGCTCATACAGATAAGCATTTTGAATGGCAATTCCTGCAAGGGAAGCTATGTTTAACATATACTCCTTATCAGATTCGCTGAAGCCTTTCTGGTTTATCCGGTCAGCAAGAACAATTATTCCATTGAGAGTACCCTTGCCCTTTAACGGGACTATCAATGATGGGTCCAATCGTATGAGATTTTCCAGTGAAGGCTCATCAGGCAGAAGCTCTTTTAATTCATTTAATGTATAACAACGGAAATTGGCATCAAGAAACTGGATGAGTTTGGAATTAGTAGGAATTAAGTATTCATTTTTATGGTCTATTTCAAAGCCTTTGTAATTCCTGTGTAATACAAATTCTTGCCGGTCAATACTTCTGTGTGTAAATATACCAGCCTTTAGAAGTTGCATCTGACCCATACAGGTTAAGAGAATTGAATCAATAAGAACATTATAATCTAACGTTGAATTTAATCCCTTGCTTATTTCAATCAACTGCTTTAAATCATAGATTTTCCGCTCATACTGCTCTATTTCAATGGGGAATTTTATATCTTCATCATATAATGACATGTCATCGTTCATGTGTTTCACCATTTAGTCACACAATGTAATAGCATTGCGTAAATCTATCCTCCCATCATATATGGCCTTACCAACAATACAACCTTTTAATCCATGATTTTCATATTTTTTTAACTTTTCCAAATCTTCAATAGCTGAAATACCACCAGAAGCAATAAGAGCTATGCCAGGAATTTCAGATAAAATTTTTTCTATGGACGTATAATTTGGCCCCTGCAGCATCCCATCAGTTGCTATATCTGTATAAATGATCTCAGAGATGCCAATACTTTGAAGCTCCTTTATACATTTGATTGCATCCATGTCAATAATTTTTTTCCAGCCATGAGTAGCTATTTTCAAATCTTTGGCATCAACACCAGCAATAATATATTCCTTAAATCGCTCCGCTATCTCCCTGAAGGTATCCTCCATTAACACCGTTCCCATAATAATCCTTTCAATTCCTTCATCCAGATACATCTTTATTGCAGTTTCAGTCCTGATACCACCTCCTATTTCAATGGGGATTGATACTGCTTTTGCTATTCTTTTTACTATATGCATATTGACAGGCTGCCCTTCAAAAGCCCCATCAAGATCAACTACATGAATTAATTTTGCTCCTGCTTCTTCAAACTGCTTTGCAATACTTTCGGGATCATATGAATACACTGTTTCCTGTAAAGGGTCCCCCTGCACCAGTCGAACACATCGACCTTCTTTTAAATCAATAGCTGGTATTACGAGCATGCCAACCTCACAAAATTTTCTATCATGCGCAGTCCATATTTATGGCTCTTTTCAGGATGAAATTGTGTTGCTATGCAATTACCTTTCCCAACAATACTGGCAAATTCCACTGAATACTGTGTCTGGCCTATTATCCATGAGCTATCAAGCACTACAGGATAATATGTGTGAATAAAATAAAAGTAGCTATATTGCGGAATACCGTCAACAACCGGGTGATGCTGTTTGAAAACAACCTGATTCCATCCCATATGCGGTACTTTTAAATCATTAGTAAATCGTACCACATTACCAGGTATTATGTCAAGTCCCTTATGGTGGCCAAATTCTTCACTGGTACTGAATAAAAGCTGATACCCCAGGCATATTCCAAAAAAATATCCTCCACCCCGTATGAAATCAACAAGCGGCTCAACCCACCCTAGCGTAGTTAAATTTTCCATTGCATGCCCAAATGCACCATCACCAGGCATTATCAGTGCTTTGGAAGTAGCTATACTGCCAGGGTCAGAGCTTATTTGGACATCGCTGGTATATTTTTCCACTGCCTTAACAACTGAGCGCAGGTTTCCCATACCATAATCAATAACGGTAATCATATGACTCCTTTTGTGGAAGGAATGCCAGTGCTATCGCTTATTGTATAGGCCCGGTACAGTGCTATGCCTGCAGCTTTGAATATTGACTCGTGAATATGGTGCCTGTTATCGCCATATAATTGTTGAATATGCATGGTAATTTGTGCATTGTGTGCAAATGCTTTGAAAAACTCCAGTGTCAACTCCTCGCTATATGTTTGTATCAAACCAGTTAACTTGTCACCCCGGTATACAAAATATCCTCGCCCCGATATGTCGACAATTACACTGCTGCATGCTTCATCCATAGGTACTATCGCCTGGCCAAACCGTACAATGCCCTGTTTATCCCCAAGGGCTTTCTGGAATGCCTTCCCAAGGCAAATTCCTGTATCTTCAATTGTATGATGAGCATCAACATCTAAATCACCTTTTGCATTCAACTGAATACTCATTCTTCCGTGAGCTGCAAAAAGTGTCAGCATATGGTTAAAAAAACCAATGCCGGTTTGTATGGTGCCTGGCTCTATGCTATCAAGTAAAAGTTTTACGGTTATATCGGTTTCTTTGGTTTTACGCTCAATATGTGCAGACCGTTCCATTGATATATTCTCCTGTATTTAAAACTCATATCCTAAACTGAAAACAATTTCTTTATGTCCAAACCCTGAATAATAATATGGCCAGGCATAGTCAAGCTTTAAAATAACTATGGGATATAGCGTAAGCCTAAATCCAAAACCCATATCCATTTTAAAATCCTGAAATTCCCCCGTATCTTTATTCATAAATGTATACGTATTATCCCACGCCGAACCAGCATCAACAAATAAAACGCCACCAATATTACCAATTTTTAAAAACAATGGCCAACCCATTCGTATTGATTCAATGAACGTAAACCTGAATTCAGCGTTGAACAGGAAAACATTGGTACCACCATATTCTATAAACGGATGACCACGCAGCGTATTAAATCCACCAATATAGTACTTGAAATATTCTTTCTTTTCACCCATTATTTTCCCGCCAATTCCTCTGAATGCAAGTACATACTGTTTGTCCAAAAACAAATAGTGGCGCACATCAATATCAATACTGCTGAAAGAATAATCCTGGCCTGTCAGATTTACAACCTGGGTAAACATTATCTGGCCACGTGTACCCCGTAAGGGAGCCAGAAAACCCCATAATACATTATCGTAGTTATACGACACCGAAACTGAATTTAAATTGGCAAAAACATCGGGGCGCTGATCTAAGTAGCTGTAATCGCGTTCATAGCGGCTTGACGAAACACGCGTGCTGAACCGGGAAAACTTGGTAAATGGGTAGCTTGCAATGGCATATACACCATAATGATCCATTGACAGAGTGGACCAGTAGGCATTGTGAATCAGGTCATTTATACTTGCCAGAGTAAATATGCCAAAAGGATTTTTTTGCCTGAAAAAACCTAACGAATAATCCCATCGATAGCGCAGATAAAGGTACTGCACATCCCAGTTTAAATAATTAGCACTGCTGCCATAGCGAAGATAATCCGTGGTTACCACTATGCGGTTGTCGCCTAAATAATCGCTGAAACTCATTTGAGCAAAACCAGCAAAACCATATCCTACAGTGCCACCAAGCCCAAAAAACACCCAGTCAGGTGAAACGGTCGTTGTGTAATTGTCCCATATAGCCTGTGATAATGGGAAATAGCTTTGTGGCAACATGACTGGTATATGCTCAGTATTAAAAGGGGGGGCGATAGTTACTGGTTTAATGTCTTCTTTTATGAAAATATCATACCCGCCATTCTGATAGGATACAAATGCAATTTTGTTTGCATCAGGAAATATGCGCGGATAAAATATACCGGTTGATGCATTGGTTATCTTTGTTTCGCTATATTTGGATATATCATACTGATAAACATTGTAAATACCTTCCCTGTTTGAAATATATACAATACTATTTCCATCCTTTGCAATATCAACCTGTAAATTTTTTGATTGTGGTTGTACAATAACTTCTCGGGCATTTGTTGATAGTGTATGTTTAATGATGGCGTATTGCTGGCTGGTATAATCCCCTGCCGGGTAATTTGATGAATAAAAGATGACAGTATTATTGGCAGCTAATTTTGGATACCGCTCACTGTATACATCTTGCGTGACCTGTTTTAACGATTTATCGTGTAATGAATAGATATACACATCACTCTGTATATTTGTTTGCCCAATGAAACATATAAACTTTCCATCAGGTGATAACGCAGGGTCCTTTATTGATCTGAATGGCAATACAATTTCATTCAAAATTTTTCCATTACTGGCATCAATAATAAATATAACATCCCTGTTTTTTGACTGAGATACAAACACAATACCTTTACCATCAGGCGTCCATGACAGATAGTTATCAAGCAAATGCATCCCTTCAAATTCAGATGTTTCATTGCCCTTCAGTATGACACGCGCTTTTTCTTCAGCTTCCTTTTCACCAATAGTTATTATGGAAATGGAGGAATAGATATCCCTGTTATCAATATAGGCAATTTTTTTTCCATCGGGTGAGATAGCTGGACAGGTATTAAATATTGAACGCGTTTTCTGGTGGTTGGTTATTCGCTGGCCTTCTTCCTCATCAAAATTTCTTCCTGCTATTACGGGATAGAAGCGCTTTTTATAAAAATGTTTAAATTCAGTATCAATTTCTTCAAGGTTTTTCTTTGTGTGCACTTTCAATGCTTCTTCAAAGTTATCCAGATCCCGTATATCTCGTAAAAATTCACCAATTTTACCTTTTCCATATACTTGCTCAAAGTAATAAAAAAAAGCCTGTCCAACCTTATAGTAATAGTACATATTGCCAGTTCGATACGTTGTGAAATCCATTAAACTAATGTACTGATCATTTAAAAAGAAATCACGCATGGTCATGTCTGCAGTTTCATCAAAGCCAATTGATAAATACTCTGACATGCCTTCAGTAAACCATAGCGGTACAGAACCCATGCTCATCATTGATTGCATTTTACCGGAACTATCGCGCATAAGAATGTTAAACTGAAATGCATGGACCAGTTCATGAACAAGGACATGCTGAAATTCATCATACGAACCGTTGAAAGGCACAACAACTCTATTTTTAAAAGCTTCAGTAAATCCTCCTGTACCTTCACCAATGATTTGAAGAAGAATATTATTTTCCTGAAAATCAATATGTGAGGGAAAAACAATGATTGGCACCGGATCATTGAGTTCATGTTGCAATGCATCAGCTATGTGGACATAAGCCTTTTCAGCTATAACAGCGGTCTTTGTAGCAAGCTGCTCCATCCCATAGGGATAATACACATTACAATGGATTGTTTTTAATATATGCCATTTAAACGTTTCAATGGTAACCTTGTTTTTCCCAAAAGGATAAATAAGTAATGGGGCGGCTACACATACCAGAATAGTGACAATTATATGTATACTTTTTTTGCTCATGAGAATAAGATAAAAATCTCCACTAAAAAATAGAATGTAATAGATAATACATATACATTAGCAAGTAAAATTTTTGTTGCCAACATATATTCTTTGTGTATATTAGATTATAAGCCTGCGGTGTTCGTGTATGGTATGTCATATTGTAGTTCCAACACTACTGAGCATGGAATCTCTAATCTGCAGGTTGATATCATGCTTCTTTACGAAGTAGATAGATACCTGTATGCGGGAATCCACCTTTACCAAGGGAGCTCAAATATTCATACCACTACGGCACACGCGGGTTACTATAAAACATAGGCAAAAATATGGAAATAATTACAGTATTTGGAGTTCGCTGGCGTGTTGCTCCTTTATGGGAAGTTGGCTTAACGGTATTGGTAATCCTTTTAGTAATAGCTTTCTTTGCATTGCTAAAATATAATCAATATCTCAAACTTAAAAAATCCAGCTTAGAGCAAATTTTTATCTATAAAGCAAGGCAGCGTGGGCTTACCGGTTACCAGGTTCGCATACTTCAGCATATTGTTGCACTATCCAAACTGAGCTCGCCTGAAATTATATTTATCAATAAAGCTTTATTTGAAACCGGTTTAGTTAAGTTTCTGCAATATATGGCCAAACTAAAAGAACCTCCAGACGATTTAAAAGATATCTTCAAGGATATTGTTATTACGTATGAACGAATTTATAACCCTGTAGAATATCAGCAACCACTTGATTCAATTGAGGATATATCTGCAGATACACTGGTTTGTGGATACAGCCAGACTGGTAGAGCATTTATAGCAAAAATCATGCTAATTGCAGAAGATACAATCCATTGCAGGTATTTCAGAAAGCCAGGGCAACTTCCCGATGAAATAATAACTGAACCTGTATCAATATTCTTTTTTAGAAATGGTGATGCTGAATATTCCTTTGAATCTGAGATTACAGCAATTCAAGAAAACACAATACTATTAAAAAAACCTGATGCAATAAAACGGGGAAAAGAGGTTCACCACCCATATATACAGACACTTATTCCATGCACTATTCAAAAGAAAAAAAAAGTAGATAAAGAAGAGGAAGAAGCAATCATACAACATGATGACAATGAGCCAGTGAATGGCACTATTGAACGGCTTAATGAATTTGAAGCAGTTGTGCGAGTAGAAAAAACATTACAGTACCAAAATGAATATACCCTGTTTTTTACTCTGGAAAATTTTAAAATTGAGATAGTCAGCAAAATTTTAGCTTCTCGCACTATAACAAAAGAAAAGATTATCTATTATACATTTAAACTTATTGAGATGTCTGAAGCTGCACAAAATGTTATATCAAAATATGTAAAAGAGCGGCTGTAACAAACCGCTCTTTTATTATTTATGTATAAAACTCACGGTCTGAATCAACAGTTTCACCTTCAATACGGGCAAACTCCTTTAATAGCTCCTTCTGGCGCGGACTGAGTTTCTTTGGTACTTTAATGTTAATCTTTACCAGCTGATCTCCTTTGCCATACGATCCTAAATACGGCATGCCATTACCCTTAAGTCTGAAAATCTGGCCATTCTCAGTGCCTGCAGGTATTTTCATCTTGGCTTTTTTTCCATAGATTGTTGGCACTTCTATCTCACCACCCAAACAGGCAACAGCAAAAGAAACATCCACAATGCTTATCAGGTCATTACCATGACGTTCAAACATTGGATGTTTTTGAATATGAACCACAACATACAGATCTCCAGCAGGCCCTCCGCCTGGTCCCTGCTCACCTTCACCTGCAATCTTGAGGCGGGAACCTGATTCAACGCCAGCCGGTATTTTTACTGTAATCTTGCGATGTTTTTCCTCAAGACCTGTTCCTTTGCATACCCTGCATGGCGAAGTTATAATCTTGCCTTCACCCCTGCATTTATAACAGGTCTGAGTAATTGAGAAAAACCCCTGTGTCTGGCGTATCTGTCCTGTACCATTACATACGGGACATACTGTTGGTTTTGTTCCCGACGCTGAACCTGTTCCACCACATGCACTGCAAACTTCATGACGCGGAATTTCTATCTGAACTTCTTTACCTAACGCTGCATCTTCAAGCGTAATTGAAAGGTCATATTGAATATCCCTACCACGTCTGACACGTGTTGAACGGGTCCTGGTACCAAAACCAGCACCAAAAAAACTTTCAAATATATCCCCTAAATCAAAATCACCAAAGATATCCGAAAAATCTGTATATGCCCCTCTGCCAAAACCTTCAAATCCAGCAACACCTTCATGGCCAAATTTATCATACTGCGCACGCCTTTTGGGGTCACGCAATACTTCATATGCCTCAGTGGCTTCTTTGAATTTTTCTTCTGCTTCTTTGCTTCCTTTATTGCGATCAGGGTGATATTTTAAAGCAAGCTTTCGGTAAGCTTGCTTTATTTCATCTTCAGATGCATTCCGAGGAACACCCAACACTTCATAATAATCTCTCTTTGTCGTAGCCAAGGTCATCACCCCTTATTTAAAAAGATTACAAAAATTATACGACAATGGCAAGCATTGTCGTATAATTGTTTATAATTTATTATTTTTTCTTATCATCATCCACTACTTCATAATCTGCATCATATACTTTTTCGCCACTCTGTGCGCTCTCCTGCTCACCTGTTTCAGGCTGTTGTGATTTAGCATACTGCTCAGCACCCTGCTTGTATAATCGTTCTGCAAAGGAATGCGATGCACGTTCCAATTTTGCTTTTGCATCACGGATGACATTGATATCCGTTGATTCCATTGCTTTCCGCAGATTTTCAATTTCTGCCTCAATGGATGCTTTTTCACTGGCTTCTATCTTGCCTTCATTTTCACGAATAAGTTTTTCAAGTGAATAGATGAGCGCATCGGCTTCATTGCGCGCTTCAACAAGCTGTCGTGCCTTACGGTCCTCTTCTGCATGCAGTTCTGCATCCTTCACCATCTTCTTGATTTCTTCTTCGCTCAGACCACTGGAAGCTTCTATCCGGATCTTCTGTTCTTTGCCAGTACCTAAATCCTTTGCAGATACGTGCAATATACCATTAGCATCAATATCAAACGTTACTTCAATCTGCGGCACACCCCTGGGTGCAGGCGGTATACCTATCAAATCAAACCTGCCAATGGTTCTGTTTTGTGATGCCAGTTCACGTTCACCCTGCAACACATGTATTGACACTGCTGTCTGGTTATCAGCAGCAGTAGAGAATATCTGGCTTTTCCGTGTTGGTATGGTTGTGTTGCGTTCAATAAGCTTTGTCATCACTCCACCTAATGTTTCAATACCCAGTGACAACGGTATAACATCAAGCAGCAACACATCATGAACTTCACCAGCCAACACACCTCCCTGAATAGCGGCACCAACTGCAACCACTTCGTCAGGATTTACACCTTTATGAGGCTCCTTGCCAAATACCCTGCGTACAAGTTCCTGAACAGCAGGGATTCGTGTTGAACCACCAACTAAAATAACTTCATCAATATCACCAGGTGTAAGTCCTGCATCTTCCAGAGCTTTAATACATGGTTCTTTGGTTGATTCAATCAGGTCTTCTACCAACCCTTCAAATTTTGACCGGGTTAATGTCATGATCAGGTGTTTGGGGCCACTCTGGTCTGCAGTAATAAATGGTATATTGATCTCTGTCTGCAATTTATTGGAAAGCTCAATCTTTGCCTTTTCAGCCGCTTCTTTTAACCGCTGTAAGGCCATCTTATCAGTACTTAAATCAATTCCTGTTTGCTTTTTGAACTCTGCAATCAGCCATTCCATAATGCGCTGATCAAAGTCATCACCACCTAAATGGGTATTACCATTGGTTGATTTTACTTCAAACACTCCATCACCCAATTCCAGTATGGAAATGTCAAACGTACCACCACCTAAATCGTATACAGCTATCTTGTGATTACGCTCCTTCTTATCAAGGCCATATGCCAGTGCCGCTGCAGTTGGTTCATTTATAATTCGCTCAACTGTCAATCCTGCAATACGGCCAGCATCCTTTGTTGCCTGCCTTTGTGCATCATTAAAGTATGCTGGTACCGTAATAACAGCGCGTGTAACCTTTTCGCCCAGGTAATCTTCAGCACTCTGTTTCATCTTCTGTAAAATTCGTGCCGATATCTCCTGAGGAGTAAAATCCCCGGCAATAGTTTTAACTTTAACGCCATTTTTTCCATCATCCATAACAGTATATGGGACCATTTTTATTTCACTTGAAACCTCGCTGTACGAACGTCCCATAAACCGCTTGATTGACCGGATGGTGTTCTCAGGGTTGGTTATCATCTGGTTTTTGGCAACCTGACCAACCAAACGCTCACCTTTATCGGTAAATGCAACAACCGATGGTGTTGTCCGTTGCCCTTCGGAATTAGGTATAACCACTGGTTCACCACCAACCATAACTGCAACACATGAGTTTGTGGTTCCAAGGTCAATTCCTATTATCTTACTCATAGTCATTCTCCTTTTTTATGAATATATTCTAATGATAGTTTGTATCATTGTATCATGCACATTAATGCGGTGACGCTGTCGTATTTTCCTCAGTTTGTTCACTGGTAGTATCAGGCTTTTTTGCCGGGCGCGTCACCTTAACCCGTGCAGCCCTGATCACATATTTATCTAACTTAAAGCCTTTTTGATATACTTTTGTAATAGTATCCTTTTCAACATCAGGACTTTCATCAATTTCAATAGCTTCATTATACTCTGGATCAAACGGCTGGTTATAGCTTTCAATCTCTTCAACACCATAGCGTTTCAGCATATCCTCTATCTGCCGTGATATAATCTTTACACCCTCAACAAACGATGTATGGGCCTCAGCTAAATTTTCAACATTCTGGACATTACTGGCAGCTTCAATTGCTCTGATTAAATCATCGTTGATGGTAATAACATCAAGTGCCATATCCTTTATGGCTAACTTCCTGTCATCCTCCTGCATACGGATGACACGTTTTTTATAATTTTCAAAATCAGCCTGCCTGCGCATCAGCAAATCTTTCAGTGCAGTCAATTCTTCATTCTTCTTATTCAATTCTTCCTGTAACTTCTGCAATGCATCCTCCTTCTGTTGCAATTGATCCTGTGCGGCTTGTGGCTCTTCTTTACCAGATGGCTGATTCGTTGAGCTATCGCCCACAGGCTCCTGTGCATTCATGTGTTCATGTAATTCTTTATTATGGTCATGTATTTCTTTGCTCATTGCATTATGCTGTTGCTCATTATTGTGATGCTTTTTATCCTTACCGCTCATACATCCCCCTGCATTCAATGGTAATCAAACACTGTGTTTTGAATTATTTGGTCATCTGTGTTAAAAAGTTTGAAACCACTTTGCCCGTATAATCCACAAGCGGGACAACCTTTTCATAATCCATTCGTGTTGGACCAATAATGCCAACAACCCCAACAGGGCTATTGCCAATTTTATATGATGAAGCAATAATGCTGCAACATGGGATAGCTATTTCCTTTATTTCTTCACCTATTAATGTAAATACGCCTTCTTTCTGGCGCAACTCTTCCATAATCTTACGCAGAGTATCCTTCTGCTCAATGAACCGCAACACCTCTCGCAATGTTTCGGTTTCAACCATATCAGGTATGTGTAAAAGATTTTCAATACCATCAATATAGATTTCCGGCTCCTGCTCATCTTTCAGTGCCAGTTCAGTTATATCCAGCGCTATATCACGCACCTGTGGTTCAATACCGGTCACAGTGCGCAATTGATTAATGAGACTTTGCTTAATTTCAACCAACGAATAACCTGAAAGCTCCGCAGTAAGGAAGCGGGAGTATTTATACAGATCATCCTGATTGACTGGCGATGAAAGCCGTACCTTTTTATGGATAACAATGCCTGTCCTGGTTACGATAATAAACAACACCTCATTGGCTGTAAGCGATATAATTTCAATATGCTTGACAACAGTAAAATCGGGCTTTGGCATAAGCGCAATGCCCGTATATTTTGATATGAGCGATAGCATCCTGACAATAGACATGAATATCTTGTCCAGTTCAATCTCACGGGTCAACAGTTCCTCTCTTACTTCCACGCCGTTTTTTGCCACTGTTTCATAGGTATCCAGAAGTGAATCGACATAAAACCGGTAGCCCTTATCGGTAGGTATACGCCCTGCCGATGTATGTGGCTGCGATAGGTACCCCATCTGCTCCAGATCAAACATGATGTTACGCATGGTTGCCGGTGAAAGTGAAAACGAATACTTCTGCACAAATGACCTCGAACCTACCGGTTTACCCGTAGATATATACTCATATACGATTGCTTTTAAAACCTGTGCTTCTCGTTCATTTAATTGCTTCAGCATCATTGCACCACCTTCATCTGCAATTATTAGCACTCTATCTATATGAGTGCTAATAATGTACTAAAAAAATTAGCACTCGTCAAGTCATTTTGCTTAAAAATGTTTAAATATCTGGATTTTTTAGTATTTTTGGTTTACTTTTTCTTTTTTTTCTCTTCTTCCTCTTTTTCATCAGCTTCAAGCCGCAACCGGAGCGCCTCAATGGTATTTTTAAGCTTTTCAGCTTCTTCTGATTCGCCAAACAGTATGTTAATCCTGCGCAAAGCTGTTAAAAGCTCAATAGATCGCAGAATATCCTCTGAGGATTTTGTTGATATTTCGTATTTGTTACGGTACTGCTTTGCTGCCTCAGACAGGCTCTGTTTACAAAGCTTCAACATCTCCTGGCGATCATAGTAAAATTCTTTACGGGGATCCCGGTATTTCTGCAAATCACTGAAATTGATGAGATTTTTGGTAATGACAGCTACCCTGCCCTGTAATTCAACAAAGGACCATTTCCATTTAGAGCTTTCGCCTAAAGCTTCCATAATCTTTTGCAGTAAGGTATGTAGTTCTTTAATCAAATTAAGAATCTGTGAAGGATTTAATTTTTCTATCGTCAGTAAATATTCTTCATTTTCTTTTAACGGGCGGTCAATGTCCTTGCCAACTATCTCTTCAAATAATTGCAACACTCTGTAAAACTCTTTACGTGCATCGTTTAAAAAACGTTCGTTTTTAATCTTCAGCATATCCAGCGATGCTTTGTTCATATTGAGTAATGTATATATGTATTTTGTATACAGTAAAATAAGCTCAATATTAACATAACCCTTAATATTGGGCATTTTTTTCTTTTTCTGCTCAGTTTCCTTTATCTGTTTGGTCAATTCATCTAATTTTGATTTATACCCTTTAATAAAGTCATTGTACGCTGCTTTCTCGGCTTTTGTGATTGGCATTGATTTTTCCCTCTATGCATAAGTGTCGATAGTTGATTCTTTTGCCTTCTCAGGTTCTTTTTTAACTTCAGTCTGTGCTTTTGGCTCTTCCTGTTGCTGATTATTCACCGAAAACCCCGCAGGAATAACATCTGCACCTGAAATTCGCATTATTTCCATAGTATCCCTCCTCCATTAAGGATGTCATGGGTCTGTCCCAAAAGAGGTCGTTGAGTAAATTTTGCCACAAAATCTGGCAAAATTAATCAATGAGCGTTGGAAAATTTGTATTGAAACGACTTTTGGGACACACCCATCTTGCTTTTAATACTCTATAATCTTTAATATAGCCACAGTTTTAGATATCCACATGATTCGTCAATAGATAGCTATAAAGCCTCTTTAACTCATTTACTCTGCGTTCCCTGCGTGCAACACCTCTTGTATACTCTGTCACTAATAATGCTTTGATAAATATCTACATTATACTTATATAAAATATCAAGCAAAAAATAAAGTTGCAATAAATCTAATGTTAATTGACACTATCAATCCATATCTCACAAATATGCAAAAATCATTGGAGGAATCCCTTGCCAAAACGAAGTGATATTAAAAAAGTTATGATAATAGGTTCAGGCCCAATAATTATTGGTCAAGCATGTGAATTTGATTATTCAGGAACGCAGGCATGTAAGGCATTAAAAAAATTAGGTTATGAGATAGTTCTGGTAAATTCAAATCCTGCCACAATAATGACCGACCCTGGAATGGCAGATGTCACCTATATTGAACCTTTAACCGTTGAATCCCTTGCAAAAATTATTGAAAAAGAAAAACCTGACGCATTGCTTCCTAACTTAGGTGGTCAAACAGGGCTTAACCTTTCGGCTGAACTGTCCCGACAGGGGATATTGCAAAAATACGGTGTTACCATAATAGGCGTTGAAGTTGATGCTATAGAGCGTGGAGAAGACCGTATTGCATTTAAAAATACCATGAATGCACTGGGCATACCCATGCCTCAAAGTGAACCAGCCTATAGTATTGACGAAGCAAAAAGAATTGCTGACAAATTGGGCTTTCCTCTGGTTATTCGCCCAGCCTATACGCTGGGAGGTACCGGTGGTGGTCATGTATATAACATGGAAGAGCTTGAAACCATTGTGTCGCGAGGACTATCGGCCAGTTTGATTGGCCAGGTTCTTGTTGAAGAATCAGTCATTGGCTGGGAAGAACTGGAACTTGAAGTAGTGCGTGATGCAAAGAATCAGATGATTACTGTATGCTTTATTGAAAATGTTGACGCAATGGGCATCCATACGGGTGATTCCTTCTGTACTGCACCAATGCTAACCATAAGCCAGGAAACACAGAAGAAGCTTCAGGAATATTCATACAAAATTGTTGAAGCAATAAAAGTTATAGGCGGCACCAACATCCAGTTTGCTCACGATCCAAAAACCGGAAGGATTGTGGTCATTGAGATTAATCCTCGCACGTCACGTTCTTCAGCACTGGCCTCAAAGGCAACAGGATTCCCTATAGCATTTGTATCATCACTTCTTGCAGCAGGTTTAACCCTTGATGAAATACCCTACTGGCGTGATGGCACTCTTGATAAATATACGCCTTCAGGAGATTATGTGGTAGTCAAATTTGCACGATGGGGTTTTGAAAAATTCAAGGGAGTAGAGGATAAGCTTGGCACACAGATGCGTTCTGTAGGCGAAGTTATGAGTATAGGGAAAAACTACAAGGAAGCATTGCAAAAAGCTATCAGGTCCCTTGAAATTGGCCGATACGGACTTGGTTTTGCCAAAAATTACAACAATCTTGACCTTGATGAACTGATCCGTCTTGTCAGCACACCAACCAGCGAACGCCAGTTTATAATGTACGAAGCCCTGAGAAAAGGGGCGGATGTAGATATACTGCATGAACGCACCCACATAAAAAAATATTTCATAGAGCAGATGAAAGAACTGGTTGAACTGGAAAACCAGATGCTTGCATATAAAGGAAAATCACTGCCTGATACATTGCTCACGACAGCCAAACAGTGGGGATTTGCCGACAGGTATCTTTCAAAAATACTGGACATACCTGAAGATTCAATCCGAAGGCAGAGGGTTAAATTGGGTGTAGTAGAACGCTGGGAACCAGTACCCGTAAGTGGAGTGGAAAATGCTGCATATTACTATTCAACATACAATGCACCGGATAAGGTTGCAGTCTCTAACCGTAAAAAAATTATGGTGTTAGGCGGTGGCCCCAACAGAATTGGCCAGGGTATTGAATTTGATTACTGCTGTGTCCATGCAGCATTTGCTATCAAAGAAGCTGGTTATGAAGCTATTATTGTAAACTGTAATCCGGAAACAGTTTCTACTGATTATGACACTGCTGACAAACTATACTTTGAACCTCTAACAGTAGAAGATGTGCTGAGTATCTATGAAAAAGAAAAACCGGAAGGGGTCATTGTTCAATTTGGTGGTCAAACTCCATTGAATATAGCCGGTGAGCTGGTTAAAGCTGGTGTAAAAATTCTTGGAACATCCGTTGACTCCATTGACCTTGCGGAAGACCGTGACCGTTTCCGCAAAGTGATTAAAACATTAGGCATACCTCAGCCAGAATCAGGTATGGCTTCATCGCTTGAAGAAGCTATTGCTATCGCGCAATCAATTGGATATCCTCTTATGGTGCGCCCCTCCTACGTGCTGGGCGGAAGAGCAATGGAGATAGTATATGATGAACATATGCTGAAACAGTATGTTAAGGCTGCAGTTGAAGTAACTCCTGAAAGGCCAATCCTTATAGACAGATTTCTTGATAATGCAATTGAATGTGAAGCTGATGCAATTTCTGATGGCAAAGATGCTTTTGTTCCGGCTGTTATGGAACATATAGAGCTTGCCGGTGTCCATTCAGGTGATTCAGCATGCGCTATTCCTCCATTCAATATCAGCAAAAAAAACCTTGCAACAATAGAGGAATATACCAAAAAAATTGCCCTTGAACTCAATGTTGTTGGCCTTTTGAACATACAGTATGCTATTGCCAATGATACAGTGTATATTCTGGAAGCAAATCCCAGAGCTTCCCGTACTGTACCACTTGTTTCAAAAGTGTGTGGCATCCCAATGGCTAAAATTGCAACAAAGATTATGCTGGGCGAAAAACTCAAAACATTTAATCTTAAGAAAATTTCTATCAAGCATTTTGGTGTAAAAGAAGCAGTATTTCCATTTAACATGTTCCCTGAAGTTGACCCGGTACTGGGCCCTGAAATGCGTTCTACCGGTGAGGTGCTGGGTATTGCCAATAACTTTGGCGTTGCCTATTTTAAAGCACAGGATGCGGCTGGTCAACGATTGCCACTGGAAGGAAATGTTCTGATTACGGTTAACCGCAAAGACCGCGAAGGAGCACTTGAAGTTGCAAAAAATTTCTACAAGTTAGGCTTTTCAATTTTTGCAACAGAAGGTACATCGCAGTACCTCAATGAACATGGTATCCCATCCACAATGGTGTTAAAACTTCAGGAAGGAAGACCCAACATCATTGATAAAATTAAAAATAAGGAAATTAATTTAATTATCAATACCCCGTATGGACCATCAAGCAAATGGGATGATTCGTACATTCGTAAGGCTGCTATCAGGTACAAGATACCCTATATAACAACTATCGCAGCAGCTAAAGCAGCGGTAAACGGAATTGAAATGCGTAAAAAATATGGGGATGAAATCCCAAAATCATTACAGGAGTACCATGCTGAAATGAAGCTGACATAATTATTATTTAAATTTTTCTATTGACTTTTTTTATTGTATCTATCTAATGACAAAAAAAGATAACCAACCAACTGGGATTATTGTAAAGGCGGTTTCAATAATCAATTGCATTTTTTTTCATAATCTTCTTGACTATTATATTTAGAGAATCTCATTGTAAGAAAAAATTAATAGATTGTTGCTATAAATATGGAATGGCATTAAAAACCTATTAATTTTTCAGATAAATCTTTTAAATGATAAGAGAGGCGTACCTTGACACTAAAAAATACTGAAATTCAAAAAGCCGAAGGCAAATTAGGGGTGCTTATCCCCGGGCTTGGTGCTGTTAGCACCACTTTTATTGCAGGTGTAATGCTTATTCGTAAAGGATTAAAGCTTCCCAAAGGCTCTGTAGCAATGATGGGAAAGCTCAGAATAGGTAAAGGTGATGATGCACAGTATGTGCCAATCAAAGATTTTGTTCCACTGGCTGATTTAAAAGATATGGAATTTGGCGGATGGGACATTTTTGAAGATAATGCATATGAAGCAGCAGTTAAAGCAGGCGTATTACAGAAACCGGACCTTGAGCCAATAAAGGAAGAATTATCTTCAGTTAAACCATGGAAAGCAGTTTTTTTTAATAATTATGTGAAGAAGCTTCATGGAACATGGGTAAAAAAAGCTCCCAGCTACTGGGACTTAGCCCAGATGGTTAAAGAAGATATTCTCAATTTTAAGAAAGAGAAAAATATTTCCCGCATGGTAATGGTGTGGTGTGCCAGCACCGAGATATACCAGGAAATGAAGCCAGGAGTGCATGACACAATTGAAAATTTTGAGAAAGCTCTTAAAGAAAGCAACAAATACATTGCTCCCAGCATGATATATGCGTATGCAGCACTTGATTTAGGAATACCATTTGCCAATGGTGCTCCAAACCTGTGTAATGAAATACCTGCATTGCGTCAGTTAGCTGAAAAGAACAAAGTGCCAATGGGCGGCAGGGATTTCAAGACAGGCCAGACATTGATGAAAACTATTATTGCCCCTGGACTTAAAGCCAGAATGATTGGTGTTGATGGCTGGTATTCAACTAACATTTTAGGTAACCGTGATGGCGAAGTTCTTGATGACCCTGAATCATTCAAAACTAAAGAAGTAAGTAAACTTTCAGTTCTGGATAATATTTTCCAGCCTGATGAATACCCTGCACTGTATGACGGCTATCACCATGTTGTCAGAATTAACTACTACCCACCTCGTGGCGACAACAAGGAAAGCTGGGACAACATTGACATACGCGGCTGGTTAGATTATCCAATGCAGATTAAGGTCAATTTCCTGTGCCGCGACTCAATATTAGCTGCTCCTGTTGTTCTTGATCTTGTACTCTTCTTTGATCTGGCTCAGCGTGCATCAATGTATGGTATTCAGGAATGGCTCTCTTTCTACTGGAAGAGCCCAATGTTTGAACCCGGCGAAGAGCCAATCCATGACCTTTTTGTCCAGCTCATGAAATTGAAAAATACATTGCGATGGCTGATGGATGTTCCTCCAGTAACCTACTTAGGAAATGAAACATATGACTGATAATAATAATAAAAAGAGGGCTTGCTAAAAGCCCTCTTTTAGTATATACTTCAATATATGGAACCAACTGTACTGTTACTGGGTATTAACGCTAAATTCATCCACTCCACTCTATCTCTTTACTATTTAAAACAAATTATTGCATCATACGATTATCATGGTACTATCCTTGAAACTACCATTAATAATCCGGTGCAGGAAACCCTTACCAGTATACACGCCATACAACCTGGTGTATGCTGCATAGCTGTATATATATGGAATGCACAGTATATTAAAAGGCTTTTACCTTTGTTACATGTTACACTTCCACAATGTAAAATCATATTAGGTGGTCCTGAGGTAAGCTACACCAGTAATGACTGGCTAAAGCAGTTCCCGTTTGTTGACTGTATCATACAGGGACCCGGTGAAAAATCCTTTGAATATTTAGCTAACCACCAATTTAACATATGTGAAAAAATTCTGCATTGCCCAAATTATCATTTTAATGATATCCCTTTTCCGTATACCTCTGAAGATTTGAAACATTTAGCCAATCATTATATTTACTATGAATCCAGCCGCGGATGTCCTTATTCATGCAGTTACTGTATATCATCACGTGAAGACCAGAAATTGCAGTTTAAGGATATCCATAAAGTATATGATGAACTTGATGTTCTTTTGCATCATAACGTGCGTATGGTAAAATTTGTTGATAGAACCTTTAACTGTAATCCCACACATTCACGTGCGCTGTTTACATATTTACTTGATCATAATAATGACCATACTCAATTTCATTTTGAAATTCATCCTAACCTTTTATATGAGGAAGATTTTGAAATATTAAAATGGGTGCCACCTCAGTATTTCCAGTTTGAAATTGGAATTCAATCCATACATGAAAATACATTGCATGCCATTCAGCGAAAGATGAACTGGGAAAAAGCAAGGGAAAATATTCGCAAACTTGTAGAATTACAAAATATCCACATCCATCTTGATATGATATGCGGGCTTCCCTACGAAGACATGGAAGGGATTAAGGAAAGTTTTAATGCAATAGTAAGCTTAAAGCCTCATTACTTCCAGATGGGATTTTTGAAGATACTGCCTGGAACAAATATTGATACAAAAAAATATGAGTACGGCATTGAACATGAAGACAATCCACCTTACATGCTGAAAAAAAATAAATGGCTTTCACACGAGGAGATGCAACTTCTTCACCACATTGAACGCGTTGTTGATAGTTTATATAATCATCATTTTAACACAACATCGCTAATGCTTGCTGACTTCATTGCACAAGATAATCTGTTTGATTTATATCATGAAATTGCTAACTTTTTTCAGGAACATAACTTTTCATTGTATGCAAAAAGCTGGGAATCAATTGCTGCAATACTGCTTGAATTTATTAAACACAGCTACCCTGAATATACTAAGCTTGCCACTGATTGCCTGCGGTGGGATTGGTTTGTTAAATCAAATAATAAATGGGTGCCACCTTTTATACGAAGTAGTAGCAACCCGAATACTATAAAAGAAATGATTATTCAGCAAAACAGAATATCTAAGCAGGAACTATCGCTTAATAAAACTATAGTTTCTATTAATGACATACAACGTTCACAGATCTTTATAGCCGAAAGTGATCACTTTATGCAGTGGCGTATGAACAACCACCACTATGCGGTAAAAATTAATGGTACGATACTCCTGATAGATTGATCACACTATTGAAGCACCACCATCAATTAAGAGTGTTTGCCCGGTAATATATCGCGCTCCATCTGATGCCAGGAAAAGAACAGGATGCACAACTTCGTCAATTTCGGCAATTCTTCCTATAGGTATATTTTTTACTATCATTTCATGAATGGCGTCATTTGACCAGAATGGCTTGCTGAAATCAGTTCGCACCATTCCGGGTGCAACCGCATTTACCTGTACATTATATGGTGCAAGCTCCAGCGCCAGATTTTTTGTCATCATCTCAATGCCGGCTTTTGCAATGCCGTACACATTCATACCTGGTGAAGCTAACCTTCCTGCAATTGATGATATGCTGACAATTTTTCCGCTCTTCTGCTGGCGCATGATTGCACCAACCTTCTTTGACACAAGAAATGTGCCGGTAAGGTTTGAATCAATAATCTTTTGCCATGCCGATAGTTCAACATCAACAAGGCTCCCCGTTGGCAGGTTCATGCCAACATTATTAATTAATATATCAATTTTTGAAAAAGCTTTTACTGTTGTGTCCACCAGGCTATTCACATCCTCTTCTTTAGCAATATGAGCAACACAGGTTACAAGGTTATCGCCACCCTTAAGGATTTCTTTTGCCTTATCCAGCCCCTCCTGCTTGCGTGCACAAATCACTACTTTTGCATTCTGGCGTAACAGCTCCTGGGCAATAGCAAGCCCAATACCACGAGTGCCACCGGTTACAATCGCAACCTTGCCATCTAAATTATAAGAAAGCGAACCCATACAAAGCCTCCTTTTTGAAAGTTATATGAACTCAACAAAAGCTCCATTATCCATATAATATACAGCAGTTTTACTAATAGCTGCCACTGCTAGTGGATTGTTTACCTCACACCAGTCAGCAATGAGATTATCAGGCCGTATTGAACCTTCACCCACCGGGATGAGCAGTTCAACACTGTCATCATGTATCTGAAACTCTACAACAACATCATCAAAAGCTAAATTCTTCAATCCTTTTTTTGTCTTCTTAACTATATCTGTTTTGTTCTTTAATTTGGTGGCAAACATATCACGCAGCCTGCCATCAAGAAAGGTTATACTATAGCGGGAATATGCAATGGATTGCAGGGGAAGTGTTGTGTCGGTGTGATGATAGGCTGATATAATTTCAAACCCGTCAGGAAATAATGTTCCAAAATTACGTACTACTGTATCACTGCATTGCTGAAAGAGTTCAACATCAACAAACTCACACTGGCTTTCATAGCCCAGCGGCAATGCAGGCCCGGTAACCAGACGTTCATGTTTATTATATCCCTGCGTATAGGCAACTGGAACCTGGGCCATACGCAGTGCTCGCTTGAAAATTTCCATGCAATCTATGTGCCCTAAAAATTGTGCTTTCCCCTTTTTAGCATACTTCACACGCAGGGTTGCGACGGCTTTATACCGTTTTTCAAATGACCGGGCAGCTTCTTTAAATGCATCTTTATTAAGCTTTACTTTTTTAAAACCAGCAGGAAATGTTTTGCCATCCCAGCTTGAATGCATCTTTTTGTGTATAAGGGAATCGTAGCGTGTTTTAATAACATGCCAGGGCGATAGTTCCTGTGATGGCCTTTTTTCTAAATAACGGCGCCAGTTACCAGCAGTCTTTTGCAATGCATTGTCCCATATAGTAAAATCAAAATGCTCACCCCATAAATCCAGTCGAGCTCCATTGTGGTATGCTCCAACAAGGGCATTTGAAAGTAAACTATCGCCACGTGCAAACACGCCTTCAATTAAAGAAGCATAGACATCATGATTTTTTATTGTTACCGATTTTGGTACACTGCGTTTAATTGTGCGTATGACCTCAAGGCAATAGGTTTCATCATACTGCTTTTCATACTGGAATGGCGTATGCGGTTTTGGTACAAACGGCGAGATAGTAACATTGTACTGTATTTTTTTATTGATTGAACATGCCTGCCTCATGAATGCAACAATATCGGCTGCTTCATCTACCTGCTCACAACCAGGCAGGCCAATCATAAAGTATAGCTTTATGCGCTGCCACCCACGCTGGGACAACACAGTGATAATATTCATGATTTCTTCAACGGTAAGACGCTTGTACGCCTTATAACGCAGCATATCCGAAGCTGACTCAATAGCAAAAGTCAGCGATGTTTTTTTCAAATCAGATATTGATTCAATAATATCAAGCGTTTGTAAATCCACCCTCAGCGAAGGAAGCGATATACTAATACCCTGCTCTACCAGTGGCGGAACAATATAATTCAAAAGCTCCACTATATCAGAATAATCTCCCACACTCAGTGAGTGCAGCGATACATCGCTAAACCCAGTATGCTGCACGGTATCAAGTATTGTGTCAGCTATTGATTTAGCAGGTACCTTTCGGTAGGGAAGCTCCCAGTAGCCTGCATGGCAAAACTTGCACAGGTTCTTGCAGCCTCTGTCTAACTGAATGGAAACCCTGTCCTGCACACTGCGTATGGATGGCACCACTGGTCGTGTAGCTTCATATCCATGAAAATTGTGTGCAACTCTTTTATACACGTCTGGTGCTTTAATTGCTTTTAATGTATGACCTTCATAGGTGAACTCAACATCGCGGCTGCATAACACCCCTTCGATATTTGCCAACTTTGCAAGCACCTCATCTTTTGATAAACCTTTTGTCTTTTTTTCAATAAGAAGGTTTACAATTTCCACTATGGCCTCTTCACCATCACCGGCAAAGACTGCATCAGCAAATGGCAATAGTGGTGCTGGATTGCTTACTGCTTCCCCGCCAATGACTATTAACGGATAACTATCGCCCCTGTCCTTTGCAAAAAATGGGATGTTGCCCAGTTCCAGCACCTGAAGTATATTGGTGTACAGTAATTCACATGCTGCATTGAAGCCTACCATGTCAAGCTCATGCAGAGGTGTAAATGTTTCAAGAGTGTACAGTGGTGTCCCCGATTCTTTCAAAACTTTTTCAAAATCACGCTCCACAGCAAACACACGTTCACATGCTGCACCTTTCAGTGCATTGACTGCACTGTACAAAATCTGAATACCGTTATTGGACATGCCAACCTCATACAGGTCGGGGAAACATAGCCCAACCCTGACTGTTGCATCAGGCTTTACAACGGCATTCCATTCACCACCTACATACCGTGCAGGTTTTGAAACATGCGCCACAAGGTTAAATATCTTTTCTTTATCAATTGCCATGCTGCTACCTTTTATCATGGTGTGCACAGTACTGTGCCAGTGCAATAAAATCCTGTAATGAAAGCTCTTCACCACGTACTTTAGGATCAAAGCCCAATGCGTCAAACGCACTTTCAATAAATGATTCATCATACGTACCATACGGTGAGCGTTTCAACGCTGTTTTTAACATCTTGCGGCGTGCCCAGAAAGCTGTTGCAACAAGTTGTTCGAATATTTCTTTTTCATTATCCTGCAAGGGGATATCTTTTTTTCGTATCAACTTTACAAACGTTGAATGCACCTTTGGCGCAGGATAAAATGCATGTGGCGGTATATCAAAAAGCTTATGCA
>ERZ795046.260-NODE-260-length-67576-cov-408.914782_pt1 | contig 67576 bp, 51 predicted proteins | sample MGYA00375130_ERZ795046 | MGnify/ENA primary metagenome ERZ795046 (study PRJEB30175, sample SAMN05720202) | activated sludge metagenome | isolation source: anaerobic digester from wastewater treatment plant | place: Japan | collected 2015-05-15 ... | reverse complement strand
AACCATATATTTCTTTAACTTTCACTCGTACAGGTGCAAGAAAATTTGCTAATTGTACTGGAGATAATATAGGTAAAAGACTGGCAATTGTACTGGATAACACTGTCTATTCTGCTCCGGTGATACAGGACCGTATTCCAGATGGTAAGGCTATGATAACGGGACAATTTACTGAGCAGGAAGCCAAATCTCTTGCCATCCTTTTGAATAATGAAAGCTTATCTGCTCCCATAGAACCCAAATATAGCACTCAAGTTTCTGCCACTCTGGGTGAAGATAGCATAAAAAGTGGATTTAGAGCCGGATTAATTGGCATTTTGGCAGTAATCATTTTTATGGCTCTGTATTATAAAGGAGCTGGATTAATAGCCGATTTTGTACTCATCTTCAATGTGGGATTTATTCTTGCTGCAATGACCATTTTTGGCGGCACCTTAACTATGCCTGGTATTGCTGGTATAATTTTAACCATTGGTATGGCAGTAGATGCGAATGTTTTAATATTTGAGCGAATAAGAGAAGAACTGGATGCCGGAAGATCGCCAAGATCAGCTTTAGATGCAGGCTTTAAAAGAGCAACTATCACCATATTGGACTCCAATATAACCACTCTTATTGCTGCTCTCGTACTGTATCAATTTGGAACAGGACCAGTTAGGGGTTTTGCGGTTACCCTATCTATTGGTATTGTAGGTTCAATGTTCTGTGCCATCGTTTTTGCTCGTTATATTATGGAAAAAACAATGATTAAACCTGGCAAAAATACGATGAGTATCTGAGGAGTGAAAAAATGAGACTATTTCAAAATGCTAATTATCCCTTCGTTGAAAAGCGTTATATATTCTTCGTAATTTCTGCAGTGCTGGTGGTAGCCTCAATTATAGGCATAATCGTCATGGGCATAAACTGGAGTACGGATTTTACTGGTGGAGTCTCACTCATTATCAATATGCAACCTAAAGACCCTAATGTTCAACCTTTGAGTATTGATAATTTACGCAAAGTCATTAATGAAGCAGGGTTCAGGGAGGCAGAAATTCAATTTATAGGAGACCCTTCCAATGCTACTTTCCAAATTAAAGTAGGTGGTGAGGATGTAAATAAGATTAAAGACCAGATTACGGAAGTTTTGGCTACTAAACTACCTCAATATGTTCAAGGCAGGGACCTGCAAACTGATGTAATTCGTCAGATAGATGTGGTCGGTGCAAAAGCTGGAATGGAAATGCGAAATAATGCTATAATGGCTGTTTTAATTGCTATGTTGTTTATGATTATCTACATCTGGATTCGTTATGAGTTTACCTTTGGTCTTATGGGTATCCTTGCTATATTTCATGATGTTATAATTTTGGTAGGGGTGTTTGCCTTCACTCAAAAAGAATTTACGATGACCATTCTGGCTGCGTTATTGACTCTGGTAGGATATTCTATTAACGATACTATTGTTATCTATGACCGAATTCGGGAAGACTTGAAAATTTATCGTAAAGATCCAGTTCCTTTGATATTTAATAGAGCAATGAACAAAACTTTAAGTAGAACGGTTATTACTTCTGGAACTACTTTGCTAACATCACTTGCACTTTATTTCTTTGGTGGACCTGTGATACACGATTTTGCCTTGGCTATGAGTCTGGGTGTTATTATCGGAACCTATTCTTCTATCTTTATAGCCAGTAACCTTGTTTTAGAGACTTTGGTTCACACTCACACAGAGAAAAAGGCTTTAAAACAGCTTACCAAAAAGAAATAAATAATTACTTTTAAACCCATAAAAAAGCCGCTGTTATTAGGCGGCTTTTTTATAAGGTATCTATAATATTAGCAAGAGAACTTTTGCATTGACATTAATAGCTAATCTCTGAAATAAGTTTCTTACAAAAAATATGGTTAAAGGGTTATGAGAAAAAAGATATTATGCTTTCTTAGCCTGTTCCTTATATTTTCTCTTTTGATAGGAGATGAAATAAGCGATACTCAAAAAAGACTGGAAAAGATTCAAAAAGACCTGCAGGAAATGGAGAAGAAAGCAGCTCAAACTTCACAAAAGAAAAAAACTACTGATGTCCAGCTGCAAACTACCTTAAAAGAAAAGCAAAAGGTAGAGCTGGAGAAAAAGAAAACGGAAGAAGTAGTTAAACAAAAACAACAGGTACTGACCAAAGTTAGCACCGAATTAAAAACTGTAGAAGAGCAAGTGCGTGAACTCAAAACTCTACAAAACAATCAGCTAAATTCACTTTTACGAATCCGGATTAATAGTTCCACTACTAAGGTTAAACCCAAAGAGGAACGCTATTTAACTGTTATGACTGCTCAGACCAGACAGAAACTGAATCAATTGGGCGATGTTCAGGTGGTCTTAGCTGTGGAAAAACAGGAAGTAGGAAAAGAAGTTAAATTAGCTGAGAGTGATTTATATGCAAAAGCCAATCTAAGTAAGAAACTTAATACTACAGTCAAGACTCTGGAAACCCAGAAGAAGCAATTAACTAAAGAGGAGCAGAAGTTACAGAATCAAATTGCGCAGTTGAGGAAAGATGCTGCCCAATTAGAATCATTGATTGCTTCCTTAACTGCTAAATCTAAAGCTTCTGGAGAAATCTCTGAAGCCTATAAAACAAGCTTTAAATCAATTGCCTGGCCTCTTAGAGGAAAAATTATCCGTAATTATGGTGAAGAAACCAGAGCTTATGGAACTTCGGTTATTAGTAATGGTATAGATATCGCTGTCCCTGAATGGACCACAGTGGTAGCAGCAGATGATGGAGAAGTGGTGTTTTCAGGTCCTTATGGAGGACAGGGAAAACTTATAATTATTGACCATAAAAATGGATTCTTTACAGTTTATTCCTATAATAATGAACTTCTGGTCTCCAGAGGAGCACAGGTTAAAAAAGGTCAACCTATAGCTAAATCAGGTATGACTGGTTCTGCAAGTGAGCCATGTTTACATTTTGAAGTTCGTAAAGACGGCAAGGCAGTAAATCCTTTAGCTTATCTGGAATAAATGCAAGGTACGAAGTTTGGTTATTTTAATTAGACCATCCCTCCGTAAGCTGGAAAAACTTGCTTCTACAGGTGCTTTTGATAACAAAACCATTCTTCATTATACTGGAGATATGTTTGGCATTGGGTGTAAAGTCTCTTCTTATGAAGCTATTGAAAGAATCCAGAAACTAAAAGGAAGATCAAATAAACATAGCTTTATCCTATTAGTTTCCTCGCTTCAATGGTTTGAAAAAGAAGGAATCTATATTCCTGATAGGCTTATTTCGCTTTTAGAACAATATTGGCCCGGAAATTTAACGGTAATTTTTAAATGTGAGGATAAAAGATTTGCTCATATTGCTGTAGATGGTAAAGTAGCCTTTAGGGTGCCTGATGATGAATTACTCAGAGTCTTTATAGATATATTGGAAGAACCTATCATAAGCACCAGTGTAAACATTTCTTCTCTACCACCAGAATCTGACTTAAAACGCTTAACTACTTTCTATGCTGATTGGTTTGATTATGCTATTCTACCTGGAAATAAAAACTATCCATATAATTCTCAACCTTCAACCATAGTAGAATATATCAGCAGTCGGGAAGAAAATAATCAGTCCGGATTTGATGAATTAAAATGCATTAGAGAAGGTTCTTTCCCTTTCTATGCGGTAAAGAAATCCTTTGAGAAACCCACTATTCTTTTTGTTTGTACTGCTAATATCTGTCGTAGTCCAATAGCAGAGAAACTATTTAATCATTATGCTTCCAGGATTAATTTACCTTATTCGGCTGATTCAGCGGGTATTCTTCCAGGAGGACAATCTATCTCTACAGCTTCTATGCAATTACTTCTGCAAAGAGGCATTCTTGAAGCCCGAGACCATATATCTAAACAGATTACTCCTGAAATGATACAGGGAAGTTATCTGGTGCTAACTATGGAAGAACGGCAAAGAGATTTTCTTAGAATGCAAGAACCAAAACAGGTTCATAAAATATTTACTTTGAATGAATATGTAGGGGAAACAGGAGATATAGCTGACCCTTTTGGTGCAGACCTGGACACCTATCGTGAAACCTTTAATATTATTGATGACCGTATTCAACGGCTAATTGAAAAGCTAAAAGACACTAATTTTATAGAAAAGGATGAAAGTTAAATTATGGAACCTCCTATTACCAGAGAATTGATTGCATCTCATGGCATTCTGGAAACTGAATATCAATATATACTTGAAATATTAAAGAGAAATCCCACTTATCTGGAATTAGGAATCTTTAGTGTGATGTGGAGTGAGCATGCCAGTTATAAAAATTCTATAAACTTGATTAAAACTTTGCCCAGAGAAGGAAAATATTTACTTGCTAAAGCGGGAGAAGAAAATGCCGGAGTAGTAGACATTGGCGATGGCTTAGCTATATGTTTTAAGATTGAAAGTCATAACCATCCTTCTGCTTTGGAACCCTATCATGGTGCTGCTACTGGAGTGGGAGGGATTCTTAGAGATATATTTACTATGGGAGCAAGACCAGTGGCTGTTCTGGATTCATTAAGATTCGGTGACCTGGAAAATCCTCGGGTTATGCATCTCTTAAAAGAAGTGGTGCATGGTATCTCTGATTATGGAAATTGTTTTGGAGTGCCTACTGTAGGTGGAGAAGTGTTCTTTGATGAAGCTTATGAAGGTAATCCTCTGGTAAATGTTATGGCAGTTGGAGTGGCAAAACACGAACATCTTGCCAAATCATCTGCAAAAGGAATCGGGAATCTGGTTTTGTATGTGGGTGCTAAAACTGGGAGAGATGGCATACATGGAGCAACTTTTGCCTCTGTTGAATTGAGTGACCAATCTGCATCTCAAAGAACTGCTGTGCAGGTGGGAGACCCTTTTTATGAAAAACTGCTTCTGGAAGCAACCCTGGAAGTTATTCAAGCGGGTTTAGTGGTCGCTATTCAGGATATGGGCGCTGCTGGCTTAACCTGTTCCAGTTCAGAAATGGCAGGAAAGGGTGGAGTGGGAATAGAATTGGAATTGGAAAAGGTGCCTGTCCGAGAAAAAGGGATGACTCCTTATGAGATTATGCTTTCTGAGTCACAAGAACGGATGCTGATGATTGTAGAACCAGAGAATCTGGAAGAGGTGCAAAAGGTCTTTCAAAAATGGGACCTTGATGCGGTGGTTATTGGAAAGGTTACAGATGATAAAATGCTCAGAGTAAAGCTTAATGAACAAGTCCTTGCAGAAATTCCGGCTGAATATCTGGTTCTGGGAGGAAAAGCACCAGTTTACACTCGTGAAGCTAAAAAGCCTTCCTACATTGATGAAAAGAAAAGTATGGATATAAGTTCATTACCCGAGCCAGAAAACTATACTTCTGCTTTATATCGTCTTATAAGTGAACCAAGTATAGCTTCTAAAAAATCTATTTTTTCTCAATATGATTATATGGTGCAGATAGCTACGAAGATTGAACCTGGAAGTGATGCAGCTGTAATGGTGATCAAAGGAACGGATAAAGCCATAGCATTAAGTACGGATTGTAATGCCCGCTTTTGTTTTTTAGACCCCTATGAAGGAGCTAAAGCTGCAGTTGCTGAAGCAGCTCTAAATGTTGCCTGCAGTGGAGGAAGACCTATTGCCATTACCAATTGTCTAAATTTTGGAAATCCTTATAAACCCGAGGTCTTCTGGACTTTTTCTGAAGCTATACGAGGTATGAAAGATGCCTGTATAACCTTAGAAACTCCAGTCACAGGTGGAAATGTTTCTTTCTATAATGAAAATCCAGAGGGCGCAATTTATCCAACTCCCGTAATTGGTATGCTGGGATTACTGGAAAATTATAAAAAAGCTACAACCCAGTGGTTTAAGCATTCTGGAGATATCATTGCTTTTCTGGGAAGAACCAGTAGTGAATTGGGAGCTTCTCAATATCTTAAAACTATCTTTGGAACTGTTGCCGGAAAAATACCTTCCCTTGACCTAAAATTTATTAAAAGGCTTATAGAAGTGTTATTGAATTTGATTGAGGAAGATATAATATCTTCTGCGCATAATGTTTCGGAAGGAGGTCTGTTGGTCGCTTTAGCTGAATGCTGTTTCCAACCAGAAAATTTAACCGGAGCAGAACTAAATTTTCCTTTGACATTTTCCAAGAGTGTAGAATATTTCAATGAATCCATTGAAAGAGTGGTGATTAGCTTTAATGCTGAAAACTTGACTAAAGTACAAACTGTATGTGACAAATATGATATACCTCTCAAATTGCTGGGAACAGTTTCTGATAAGCCAATGTTTAAGGTTAATCAAGATATATATGTGTCTACTGAAGCTTTATATAAAGCCTATCAATCAGGAATAAAAATTAATTAGGGAGAAGGAGATGAAGATGAATATCCTTTTTGGACATTTGTTCTGGGGAATTTTGATAATATTAATTGGTGTCTCTTTAATACTCAAGGGTTTTAATATTAGTTTCCCCATATTCAAGATTTTTATAGCTATAATAATTATCCTTCTGGGCGTCAAATTGCTTATAGGTGGCTGGGGAAATACGAAGCACAAAGAAACCCCAACCAAATTGTATAACGCCACAGAACGCGAATATAATGCCATATTCGCAGCTCAGAAATTAGATTTAACGAATATAGAACCAGATGCATCTCCCTTAGAAATCAATGCAGTTTTCGGCTCTTTTGTGGTAGAACTACCAGATGATATTAATTTTGATTTTTCTACCACAGCCTTTTGTGGTTCTATAGACATTCCTAAAAAGACAGCTATGGATGAGGCAAAAACTCGTGGTACAGTTAAAATTGATGCTAATGCCGTCTTTGGTAAAATAACTTTTATTATAAGCACCCATCACAGTTCTTAGGAATAAGGAAAATATCATTTTGAAATTATAATGTCCAATAACAAGTTCTACTTAATCATACTTATTTTGCTTTTAAGTTTCTCTTTCAAACCAACTGAAGCAAAAAGTCTCGGTTATGCTTTTAGTGGTGGTGGTGCAAGAGGTTATGCTCATATCGGGATGCTCAAAGTGCTCGCGGAAGAAGGTATTTATCCCGAATATATCGCAGGCACAAGTTTTGGAGCTTTAGTGGGAAGTCTATATTCTATGGGATATAATCCAACAGAAATAGAATCGTTAACAACAAGATGGGATGTTCTGGATTTATTTGATGAACATTATAGACGCAAGGACCTTTATATCGGACAAAAACGTTGGCCCAGTTATGGCAATTTTCAGCTTAGAATAAAGGAAAATGGTCAACCGTCTTATCCTACAGGATTAATTAATGGAGTAAAACTGGAACAGGCACTGGCACAGGTTTATATGCCTGCTTCCAGCTATCGTGATTTCTCTAAATTACCAGTAAGTTTTGCTGGACTTTACTTAGACCTTGATACAGGTGAATTAATTGTTTCTACCAGTGGTTCTCTGATGCAAACTATCAGAGCAGCAATTTCTATACCCAGTTTATTTACACCTTTTGAACTGGATGGACATCGTTATATAGATGCAGGAATACTACAAAATATACCAGTTCCGCAAGTGCGTGAGATAGGAGCTGATAAGGTTATAACTTTTAAAGTTAATGCTGACCTTACTGAAAAAAATCCCGATAATTTAATTTATATTCTAAATCAAACCATTGAAATTGCAATGTATCAGAGCTATGAGAGTTCTCTGGCTTTAAGTGATTTAGTCTTAGAACCGGACTTAAGTGAATTTTCTAATATGTCCTATGATAAGGCTAAAGAGATAATTGATGCGGGAGAGCGTTATGCCCGAAGCCATATTGAGGAGATAAGAGCATTTCGTGATTCTCTTTTAGCAGAAGGCTATGTATTTAAAGAACCCCAAAAAATACCTATTCCTCAAAAATATCGCATCTTAGCTCAAGATTGCCGAGGCAATGTGTATGTTAGTAAAGCTAAAATTAAGGAATATTCCAGGCTGGAAATAGGAAATGAATATACCGCTGAAGAGATTGTTACCGCAGCTAAAAAAATATGGAACTCTCAATTCTTTAAAACGGTATATCCTGTTCTGGAACCTTATAAAAATGGATATAAACTTATTTTTTATGTGCAGGAATATGACCGACGCAGTATAATCTTCAATATGAGTTATACCACCGAAGAAGAACTGAATATTAGTGGAGCTATGGAATTAAATAATTTGGTGCTAAAGAATTCTAAGTTACTTACAGGTTTCACGCTTGGTGGAAGGTCAGAGTTGAGTTTGGATTATGTTAAAAACTTCGGCGAATTTTGGGGCTCTTATTTTCGCATTTTTCCGTATATCAGTGAAAAAAGATTGTATCTCTATGATGAAGATTTTTACAAAATCTCAAGTGTTAAATCACTGGAGTATGGAATAACTCCAGGGGTGGGATTCTTTGCCAATAATCTTGCTATAGCTGAAGGTTTTTTCTACAGTTATAAAACGCGACTCTATCGTGATGTTTCAGCTGTTGCACCAGTAGATTCTCTTTATTTAATCTCTGGTTTAGGCGTAAAGGTATATCATGAAAGTCTGAATGATGACCTTTTCCCATTATCAGGGTTACGTGTTTTTTCCAAACTTAATTTTGCTCCCTGGGAACAGATTAGCGATAGATTGTATAACAAAGCCGTGGTGAATGTTGATCTCTATGCACCAGTTTCCAGAACAATATCCTTACGAGCAGGTTATAATTTCGGAACCTATTTTGGTGCTCGTGAAGAAAGCTCACTTGATCCATTCTACTTTACAGGCTCTCAAGGATATAGAGCTTATCCAAGATATGCCATAAGTTCACCACAATATTGCTATTACACAATTGCATCGGTCCTGAATCCAAGAAAGAATGTGTTTCTGGAAACAGGAGTTCAAGGCCTAAACTATGCTAATGAAGAATTCTGGGATTTAAATCAGAAACTTGAATGGAGCTTTTATGCTGATATTGGATATAGAGCTTATTTAGGACCTATCCATTTTAGCGCTGCTTTCAGTAGAGAACATTCCCCCTGCTTTTATCTAAATGTTGGATACAATAATGATTTATTCTGGTTCTCCAGAAAATAAGAATCTTATAATATAGCCTTTATTTCCAGTTTAAAATACAAATAGTCTCATATACAGGATTTTTATTACTTTTATCCATCTACTTTATTACATTTCTTGCCCTTTATTGGGTCTTCCTTAGCTCTTTCCCGTTAATCTCTTGCCTAAAGCGCTAAGAAATAGGCAAGTAAGAGATAGGAGTAAAACAAGTTGAAATAATTTAATATATTATATTAAAGTTATAAACAAATTAGCTGGAAATTAAGGTTAAATGATGTATAACCAGTTGGCAATAAAGGCAATAATGAAGAAAAATAGAATCCAATGTTTTTCTTTGACCTTGGCTTTTAGGGATATTTTAATCTTAAATAAAGTTGTGCAAATCAATTGTATTATGAGGAAGATAGTCAAAAATAACATTAAAGGATTGTAGGATATAGCAGTAATAATGTGACCCTGTAGGAGTGCAGTAAAAGCTCTATATAAGCCACAGGTAGGACAATTTATATGGGTTAAAGATTTAAACCAGCATAAGGGAATCTTATAAGGGACAAAAAGATAAAAGATAAAATAGATTGCCAGCAGAAAGAAAAATAGTAATAAAGGGATTTTTCCGTAAGGAAAACGAGTATCAAGTTTTTCAATACGCAAGCGCATTAGTAAAAAAAGGAATAGGTTTCAGGTGCTAAAAGTGGAAAACTCCATTAGAAAGAGAAGCTGCAACTCCCATAACGAAAAAGAAATATGCCAGAATAATAACTAATCCCAGAACTGTAATAGATACAGAGATAATTCCCAGAATTCTTCCTGCATTGGTGAGATCTCTACCTGAAGGGTCCATAATACCTTGTTCCATTTTTTTCAAGTCTTCATTTCCAAAAATCCAAGCAAGAAGACCAAAAATAGCACAGGTAAATAATCCTAATAATCCAAAGATAAATATTAAAACTCCTCTATGTGGTTGCATAGGAGGATATTGCCAATACTGGAATTGTTGTCCAGAGGGTGTCTGATGTGAATCACGATAATCCATATTTTTATCCCATACTTAATCTGGACAGGGAAATTTATTCCCTGTCCAGACTTGGCAAAATAGTTGTTCTATCAAAGGGGTAACATTGCGCTGATAAGGAAACAGGCAGCGAATGAAATGATAGCGTAAAGTTCTGGATACACAGCCAAGATTAAGGTGTTAGAGAAAACATTATGTCCATTACCGATGCTTTCAATACCAGTTGAAACCACTCTCGCTTGAAAATAAGCAGAGATCAGGTTTACTAATCCGGAGATGAGTCCTGCTCCAAAAATAGCGGCTGCGGTTATCATATTTACATCTGCCGTCGCAAATCCTTTTAAAATGAAGAAAGCACCAAAGCCATATAAACCTTGTGTGCCAGGTAGGGCAGATAAAATCATACAATTAGCAAAAACATCCTCTCTTTTTTTCATAGCTGCAATGGTAGCACTTCCGCCAATAACTGTTCCCATGGCAGAGCCAATTCCAGAAAGAGCAACCATTAAAAAGAGACCTAACCAAGCTAAAATATAGGCAGTAGAATGACCAGAAATTGGTAAAGCATTAGCTGCTGCGGTTCCTGCTTGTAAAAGAATGTAAGGCATTTGACCTCCAGTTTATATTTTAATCATTTTTTTGTGTCCAAAGGGCTGATAGGGAATACCAGGTCCCTGGAAATTTGCATTTTTATAAAATTCTACAAAAGTGAGACGAAGAGGGTGTACAAAACCACTTAAGGCACCCAGAGCGATATTCAAAGTATGACCTGCCGCCATAAAGATAAAGAAAATAATGGGACCAAGTATTTTTATATTCAAAAATTGCATACCTATGGAATTAATCACCATTCCCAGAATTGAAGATGAAACACCCAGAGCAAAAAGTCGTATATAGGATAGAATATCACCAAAGAAACCCGTTACCACATTGTAAAGTAACCATAAACCACTTAATATATTGATTAAAGGATTTTTTGCAGGATTGTTAAATAACATCATTAAAGCTAATCCTATCCATAAAGGATATTTTGTATAAGGAATTAACGCACTGTTATCCACTCCCAGAAGTCCAGCACCTAAAATAGTTAAAGATAGTAGAAATAAAAAGGTACCGAATGGTGCAAGAAAGTACTTCACTCCATATTGTAAGGCTTTTTTAACTCCATTTATTATCGTTCCAAAAAGAATTTGTATAGCTCCTAAAAGAAGAGAAAAATTAAATACTTGGTTATTGTCTCGGATTAGAACATAAGGATTTAATGCGGTGCCCTTTAAATCAAATCCAAGTGCAGATCCCATTAATAATCCAAATATGAGGGAAGAAGTGCCAAACAATACGGCAAGCCCACTTATACTTTTTATGAATGGATTCTTCATTTTTTTGTTTAAGATTAAACCTATTAAAATAAAGAGAACACCATAAACCATATCTGCATTACAAAAACCGAAGAAAAGCATAAAGAAAGGTGCAAAAAATGGAGTAAGGTCAAACTCATTATAATAAGGAAGCATATACATTTTACTGATAGGTTCAAATAAACGGGCAAACCAATTATTACGTAAAAGAACAGGTGGATTATCTTCAATAGTGGCATCATTAGCAAAATATATCACATTTTCGCTTTCCAGGAATTTGACCAGTTCCGGTTCCAATCTTTGAGGAATAAAGCCCTGCAGGATTTTAACTTTCCCCTCGGCTTCATCAATTCCCTGTAATACAGCTTCTTCAAATTCGCAGGTCTTACTGAGATTTGCTATTTCATTACTAAATAGTTCTATGGCAGCAGGAGCAATATTATAGATGTATTCATCTATATCTTTAATCCTGTGTTCAGTTTCTTTAAGTTGTGATTCCAGTTCCTGTAAAGTATGTTGATGGAAGCTAAAGGGATCTGCTTCAATTTCTGCTTTTTCGTCAGTATATAAGACCACGAAATAGAGTATTCCATTAACTTCATTTATAATCTTTACGGCATATTCTTCTTGCCATTGAGGTTTGAAATGGTTCTTCAGACAGGTATAAAATTCAACTTTAACGCCAGCTTGTTGTAAACTCTTAACCAGATTATAATCAAAATGTCCCCAAGGCTCTAATTCACGTACCTGTTTTCGTAAAGTTTCAGCCAGCCTTTCCAGTTTTTCTTTTTCCTCTCTTGCCTGCTGGATTTTCTGTAGTAAAACTTGTGCAGGATAAGGAACTGCTGTTTTTTCCGCGGTAGATTTTAATTTCTTTAAAAATCTTACCTGCTCCGCATATTCTTCCAGCTGTTCCATATTTTTAATTAGTGTCTCAGTCTTTTCTTCTGTATTCTGAACCAGATGAACCACACCGAGTTTTTGTAAATCAGCCAGGAATTTAGGATAATCCTGATGATAGAGCACGAAGGTATATTTTCGCATTTTTTCTATCATACAGCAGCCTCCCGGCTAATTCTGTTTTTAAGTATCTTTTGCGAAGCCTTGGAAAGGTTTTCTTCATCCTCCAGAAAACGCTTTATCTTTCTGATAGCATCTTCATAAAGAGGAATCTGAACTTTTTCATAGAGATTAACTTTTTGTGTGGTCTTTTTTCGCACCTGTTCTAAGATAAGCATTTTTCTCCAGAAGAACTCTCGTTCAATACTCAGAGTAGCTATGTCTTTTAGCATTTCAATACCATCCAGATACCAGGAAGGTGTACTGAAAAGGTCATATTCACTAATCTCAAACTGTATATTTCCCAGGATAGGAACTGGCACTCCAGCAATTTTACGTGCAAGGAACTCTACATTTTCAATTTTTATAAGATCAGGATTAAATTCAGCCCACAATCTCATAATCGGTTCCAGGTTATTTATACTGGAACGGATTTTCCCATCCAAATCCAAAGCAGTATCCCTGGCACGCTTCACTTCCATACGCAGAGCCGATTCCTTATTCTTTAGAGTAGGAAGTGCATTCTGTCTGATTTTAAGCTGCTTCTCCAGCTGAAGTTGAGCAATCTTATTGTATTGAAACTTGAGGTTCATTCCTTATTCCAGTAAAGCTTCATAAATTCGTCTTTAATACCTACTTCTTCCGGAGTGAAATACTTACGGAAAAGTGCCCAGGTTTTATCCAGCATTTCTTCCGTATCAATATTGACATCAATAGCCAGAATTTGCTCAGCATAATCCCGGGCAAATTGCAATGCTCTCTGATCGTAATCCGTCAAGTCAAAACCATTCTCCAGCTTTGTTTTGGCATTCATAGCATCAGCATTTAAACGAACGGAAGCACTCATCACTTGAGGATGGTCTGCTCTGGTGCGTTTTCCGATAACTTTGTTTCTCAAACGAGAAAGAGATCTTGCTGGATCTATGATAACCTTACCTATATCCGTATCTCTTCTCAGATAAAGCTGTCCCTCAGTTATATATCCTGTATTGTCAGGAATAGCATGAGTGATATCACCACCAGAAATAGTTGTCACAGCAATGATAGTTATAGAACCGCCAGTAGGAAATTGTACCGCTTTTTCATAAATCTTGGCTAAATCAGAATAAAGAGAACCAGGCATAGAATCCTTGGACGGAATCTGGTCCATACGATTACTCACAATGGAAAGAGCATCACAATAAAGAGTCATATCTGTCAAAAGGACCAGCACGGCTTCATTTTTCTGGATAGCAAAATATTCTGCAGCAGTCAAAGCCATATCCGGAATCAGTAATCTTTCCACGGGTGGATCATCAGTTGTATTGATGAAGGCAATAATCTTATCAATCACTCCTGCGTTTTCAAAGGAATTCTTATAATACAGATAATCATCATTAGATAATCCCATTCCCCCCAGAATAATTTTATCTGCTTTGGTTCTTAAAGCCACCGTTGCCATCACCTGATTATAAGGTTGATCAGGGTCTGCAAAGAAAGGTATCTTCTGTCCTGTGACCAATGTATTATTTAAGTCAATTCCAGCAATACCAGTGGCAATTAGTTCAGAAGGGTCCTTACGTCGTACTGGATTAACGGAAGGTCCACCAATTTCTACTTCATCACCTTCAATTGCAGGTCCACCATCTATAGGTTCTCCATAAGCATTGAAGAATCTACCGGCTAATTGGTCACTAACTTTTATAGTTGGTGGTTTTCCGAAAAATATGACTTCAGCATCAGTACCGATACCTTCAGTTCCTTCAAAAATCTGCAAGGTAACCTGATTATCTATAATTTTAACTACTTGAGCTAACCTTCCACCTACGGTTGCCAACTCTTCATTTCCTACGCCTGTAGCTTGAACCGTGCAAGTAGCTTTAGTAATCTGAGTTAGTTTAGTGTATATTTTTTGAAATGCAGTTCCCGCCATTATTTCACTCTCCTTTCTGCCAGGATAGATTCCAGTTGAGCTTCATATTCTTTGAATTTATCACCTTCAAAGGGTTGATAGTTCATCTGTAGAAGTACATTTATTACCCGAGAATAGAAAGGTTGTAATTCCTCATAGCTTTCAAAATCAAAGTTAGTATCACATATATTGAGTAAAAGATTCAGCATATAGGCTTGACGTTTCATTGGAGTAGATTTATCAATAGGGTCAAAGCTATCCTGCACCAGGATAATTCTATCTATCAATTCACTTTTCCAGAAACGAGAATGATAATCCAGAGGAACCCCATCGTCACCCAGAATATTGATCTGGTCTTTAGCTTCCTTACCTCTAAGGAGAATATCTTTTGCTTTATATACCTTATCCACCCAGCCAGGTGAAATATTCTGGTTCAAGAATTCCTGAATTTCATCATATTCAAGATATTTGGAATAAGAATCAATAGGGTCAACTGCGGGATACCGTTTGCTATCTGCTCTATCTTGAGAGAGTGAATAAAAACAACGAGCAGCTTTCTTAGTTGATTCTGTGACCGGTTCTTTTAAATTACCGCCAGCAGGAGAAACAGCTCCAATAAAAGTGATAGAACCTGTTTGACCATTATTCAAATAGACATAGCCTGCTCGGGCATAAAAGTTTGAAATGATAGCGGGTAAATCCATAGGATAAGCATCTGGACCGGGCAGTTCTTCCATACGATTACTCATTTCTCTCAAAGCTTGAGCCCAACGAGAAGTGGAATCTGCCAGAAGCAAAACTTTTAATCCCATAGAACGATAGTATTCACAAATAGACATCGCAGTATAGACAGATGCTTCCCTTGCTGCCACTGGCATATTGGAAGTGTTACATATAATAATGGTGCGCTCAATTAATTTTCTTCCTGTACGAGGGTCATCCAATTCAGGAAATTCCGTGAAAAGTTCAACCACTTCATTAGCTCTTTCTCCACAGGCAGCTACAACAATCAAATCTGCTTCTGCATTTTGCGAGATACTATGTTGTAATACAGTTTTTCCAGTTCCGAAAGGACCAGGTGTAAAACCAGTTCCACCTTCAGCTATGGGATTAAGAGTATCAATGGTACGAATGCCTGTTTCCAGTGTTCTGAAAGGACGGGGTTTAGATTGATATGCCCTGATAGGAAGCTTTACAGGCCAATACTGTATCATGGTTAAAGGATATTCTTTTCCTTCTTCATCAACTACCACAGCAATGGTATCTGTTATCTTGTAATCTCCTTCTGGAACAATGGATTTCACCTGATATTTTCCCTCCATTAAAAAGGGAACCATTATCTTGTGGTCCAACCAGTTTTCCGGAACTGAACCAAGCCAATCACCTGCCAATACTGTGTCACCAACTTTGGCTATAGGAGTAAAATGCCAGATTCTCTCTTCATCTAAGGGGTCGGTATGTTCTCCACGTTTTAGAAATAAACCTTCCATCTTATTAAGATCATCCTGTAGACCATCATAATTTTTAGATAACATACCAGGACCGAGTTTTACCTGTAGCATCTTATCCGTAAATTCAACCAAGTCTCCAGGTTTTAACCCGCGGGTACTTTCAAAAACCTGCGCATAGGCAATGTTGCCTGCCACCTTAATTACTTCAGCCATTAGTTTAACTCCCTGGAAGTCAATGTAACAAATCTCATTTTGAGAGACAGGACCATCCACTTCCACATAAACTAAGTTGCTGATAATTCCTTTAACGGTGCCTTTGGTCATAAACTTAACCTTCTATTTTTTGCTTATTGATTTAACTTTAAATTGTTCGGGAAATGAGAAACTCTTGGTTAGCGTATCAAGAGTGCTTTCAAATATTTCTTTTCCTTTTACAGGATCAAGCTTTAGCCAGCGATTCAACATACGCAATTGTGCATCAAAGCCCAGGATACGTTCTATATTAAAGTAGTTGAAGAAATTAAAATCATCAATCCACTTCCAGCGAAGTATATCGTAATGTTTTTCCCGATAGAGAATATTATTCTGTTCCCAGATGCGTGAGATACTTTCAAAAAGTTCGTTATCCTTTCCTAAACCAAAATCCATGGTGTGAACCTTAGCCAGTTTTTCCACCAGTTCTCCTTCTCCAATGAGATAAGGAACATAATCAATATTGTGAGCTCTACCATTAATAGCGATAATGATGTTTTGCATATCACGATTGAAATTGAACCACTGTTTCAAAAAATCGTCCGAAGATTTACTGCAAAATTCATAAGTGGCTTCCAACAATTTATGCCTTACTTTTTGATAAGGTGGTAATTCCTCTTCCATATAAAGCTCAGTAATAATTTTATGGAGAAAGTCAGGAAAGATTTTAAACTCTTTTCTCACAGGTATGGTAGGTTCACTTGCCCTTTCTTTCATATGGTCTATATACTCTTTATAGAATATTAGACTTTCTTCATCAATGGGATGGAGCTTATCCTCTTTGTTGTAGATAACATTTACTAATTCTATAACTTTTTCCGGCAAACGCAACCATCTTAAGAGCTTAAAATCAGAGGCAGTAATATGCTCCTGTGCATCAAGCAAAAATTCATCTGGAGTAAAGGGAAGCTTACTATCGTCAATGGTTATAACCGGTAAACCGGTTACAAAATAGTAATATTGAGTGTGCATCAATAACCTATGATTTAAAAAGTATCTTATTGCTACGTGGTCTTAGATAGGATTTAAATAGGTTGGCAAAATCCTCGTCAGTGAAACTTAATTTGTAGCTTCCATCACTTGGAGTGAGTGCGAAGCCACTTTTCATTTGAGGTGAAAATTCTACTTTCAATCCTTTAGATGCTTTTTCAGAAAGGGATTGTAAAAAGAATTTATCCAGTTTATCTTCCATATTTTGACTTATAATAATGGTTCCCCCAGATTCTTTCCAAGCTGCTACTGTTTCCAGAATCAGTTTTTGCAAGAATTGAGGGTCAGAAAAACTTTCCTGGAGCTTGGTATTGAAAGCCTCATCCAGAAAGATGTCAGTAAGCTTTTGTTTTACAGCATTAAGAGTATTCTGAGCTGCCATTTGAAGGTCAGATTCAGTGTTCCTCTTAAGGTCTTCTGCTTGTTTTCTGGCTTCAGAAATTATTCTATCAGCTTCTGCTTGGGCTTTCTGGACAATTTCAGCTGCTTCAGATTTCGCCTTCTCTAAAATCTGGTCAGCTTCTGCTTTGGCTTTATTAACGCCTTCTTCATATACACGCTGGAGCAATTCCTGTAACTGGTCGCTCATCATTTCTCCATTATAAAATTATTCTTTATTCAATTATTTTAGATAGTTTTATTTTGTCAATGAAAAAGTATCTTCATTTATAGGTTTTAATCAGCTATTAGGATAAGATATGTGATTAAATAGATTAATCCATAACTTTCCTTTTAATGTATTCTGCAAATGGCTATCTGTATCGGTTATATAATCTTAAATCCTATTTCAGCAGTAGCATCTTTTTAATTTGATTGATACCATTTACTTCCAGCTTATACAGATACAAGCCTGAACTAACAGATTTACCCTTATCATCTTTCCCATCCCAATCTATACTATAATTACCACTGCAAATATTATCATTTAATAAAGTGCGAATAAGCTCTCCTCTGGAATTGTATACAGAAAGTTTAGCATATCCACTTTTGGCTACGGAGAAAGAAATGGTAGTTCTTGGATTAAATGGATTAGGATAATTTTGAGCCAGTTGAAAAGGAATCTGTAAAGCATCATTATTTCCCGTATAGGGGTCAGGAGGAATGGTGGTAAATTTAATGGCTAACCCAGGTTGTAAAGTATGAGCTGTAGGAGGATAAGTATTAGCATGAGTATAGGTTAATCCAACCGTCTGAAGATGATTTTCTATTCCCACTGTGCAATAATTTGTTGTAACACCTGGATTATCAACAGTATGATATTGAATGACAATATCTCCATCACGAGCTGGTTGAGGATAAAGAATAATCTGGAATTTTTCCAGAGAAGCATTTTCCATTAGGTCTATATTGTATTGATTATAGGCATCATTCCATTGGATAATAAATCTATTGTTGGCAGTATCATACCACCAGGAAAGACGCATATTATTAAAAATACCATTACCTTGTTCATCAATCCCAATTTTCATTCCTTTCAGGTCATCCCAGTAGCCAGCAACCATAGTGTAAGGTCCAAGGGCAGCAGGAATATAACAGTTATAAAAATCATGCATTTGAGTAGGTATAAAAGAAATCCAGCCATTGGAGCACATTGTTAACTGATTGTAGTCTCTGCCATAAAAGCGGAAAGTGAAAGGCAAATCTATTGTATGTGAACCATCATCCCTAACTTCCCAGATGGTTCCTTGACCTCCAAGTAGTGGGTCTGTTTCTATCCAGTTGTAGGTGGGAGCTTCATCAAATCCGATATCAAAATTGTCATATGCAAAATAACCATATTCATCTGGGCCGGTGGGAGAATTAGGTTCTGGAGTTCCCACGGTAACTGCATAATAGACTGTGGTGCTATAACCATTATCAGTTAAGACCATCTTCAGAGGAATATTTCTTCCATTCCAGGTTTCAGCACCTGTCTGGATAGTGGTATTGATGATAATAGGTTCATTCACAGCTATGTTTCCAATATGCTGAATTGGATTGGGGAAATCTGCTGCGTCAGTTAAAGAAATAATTTCTATGCTGGCATCTGTCATAGGAGCAGTGCCAATATTTTGAATCTGAAAACTAACTGGACTGATATTACCGATTGCTATAAAGCCACTACTATTCAGAACGGTAAATTCTGCTCCACCTCCCAGTATTTGAAATTGGTGAAGTATATTATGTTCTGGTAGGCTAAGGCTAAAAGTAATAGGTTTACGAGGACGGATTGAAGGATTACCAATAATGTTAAAGCTTATATTATGAGTTTCATTAGGATTTAAGGTAAAAGGTTGGATGTTATAATCTACGGTAGCATCGTCTGTGGAGGTAATAGATAAAGAATTAACTGTATAAACGGAATCAGAATAGTTTTTCAAAGTGATTTGAGCAGTGATTTCAGTGTTAGGATTGAGGATGGAACCTTCCACACTGTTATCTTCAATTCCAATTTGAGCAGGTTCAGAGCAAGTTAAGGTGCGAATTAATGGAACATAATTTTCTTTAGTAATAGTGATAGTTAAATTGCCAGTTGCTTCAGGGTCTATGGGTAAGATGGCAAATCCATCTATTACCTGGCTATATGTGAAATCAGTTCCATTTTTAGTTCCTGTGACCATAGCACCATTAAGATGAGGAGCATTGATTCGGATATGAGAATCACTTTGAGCAAAGGTTAATCCACCTTCAATAACGCTTTCAGATATAGTATCAGGAACCAGAACCCACATCTTTAAACTGGGATCAGCCTGAATATTATAAACATGGAAGTAGAAAGCTACATATTGATTATCTCCTATATCATTAGGGAAATTCTTATATAGTTCTATTTTTCCCATAAGGACACTGGTGGCAAAACAACGGACACCATAATCAAAGATACTACGAAAAGCACCACTGGCTATGGAATTATTAAGTCTGGTCTTGGTATGTAAATCTGAAGGACCAACAAATGCCACGCATCCATTAGGCTGAGCTACACTTCCCATGCGCATCCATTTTTCACCAAAACTGGGATTAACTGGATTGGCAAAGTCACCTGTATTACAAACTATGGAAAAGACCACAGGCATACGAGGACCATTTTGAGTGGTGGCAAGGTCTGGTATATGAAAAGCTGGATAATGCCACCCATTAGCATCACCCCAACCTCTATAACTCACAAATTGCACTCCCTGATTGATGGCAGTTATAATATTTGAGGTGCCGGGATAGGTTGGAGGATAGAAAACCGTATCTACAGCTGTATAACCAAAATTTAACATCTTATCTCTTAGCCAACGAGACATTTCTACGGGAGTGCTTGGACGGAGGCCACCTTCCGCATAGTTTCCTGCCACAGCCAACCCTCTTTTCATCCAGTTGGTATTGGACATATAGGGAGTTTTTTCATAGATAACAGATTTATTGGACATTGCCATAAATTCTGCTATATCATTAAAAGAAAGACGACCCACTAACATTTCGGGAAAATAATCATTTCCTTCAATAAAGGTGTATTGATTGTCATCCGCATCATTTTCTTGATATTCAGGAGATGGGTAAAAAGCTGTAGGAATGCTATAAGCTCCTTGATTGGTAACATCACCCAAAAGCAGCAAAAAGTCACAATGGTATTGATAATAATGATTCTGGATGAATTGTTTGAAATCATTAACAGTGTTACCTATATCGGATTTATATGCAACATAGACCTCAAAACCCTGTGATTTCTTCCATTTGATAAATTCAGTCTGGTAATTTGCCAGGTTAGTATGACTGATAATAAGCATTTTGGGTCTTGAAAGAGGTAAATTACGAAGGTAGGAAGTCTGAAAATTGTCCGCTAAAGCTTTATATGCATCAATAAAAGCTGGAGAGATATTTTCTGGTATTTCTATAGGTTCAGAACCGGTAAGAGAAAAATCTGCCGAAGCAAGGGTACGAATGGTTTCACCTTCATTAATCTGAGTTTCAATCAGGATAGTATAGCCTCTCATTTCCCGGAAAGTAAAACTATTTCCAATTCTTAAAATACCGGGTTCAATTGCTTGTTCTTGATAGAGAAAATTACCTGAACTATCAAAAACATTCCATTGAAGATTTTGCACCTGCAAATCTATAGAATTATAAGGCAGGGCAAAGGTTTTAGAAATGAGAGTCGTCTCAGGAAATTCCTCAGGTTCTTCAGGTTGTTGTAGAACTGGAGCTACACGAACATTTTCCAGATGAGCAAGCAGTCCTGTAGTCGTTGTTATATAATTTTCATTCATAGCTGCGGCTAAACAGCATACTGCAAGCATAATAGCTATCCATAAATAACGTTTCATTTAAATATCCTCCAGAAGTGATACTTTATTATATGCAAAAAACATTCCGTAAAATAGTAAGATACCTATAAAAATAATCCTTTACAATTTGGCAAGCTTTATGCTTAATATTATTATTTCTTAAAAGACCTAAAATTAAGGATAGAAAATGAGGTATATTAAAAAATTAACCCTATTATTAATGTTAACGATATTCCTATTGTTCAGTTGTGGAACTAATCATAAACTGACTCCTCCGGAAAATGTGAATATACTTGAATTTGGTACTGAATCTACTCTGGAAGTGGTCACTTGGAATCTTAAAACCTTTCCTTTAAATAATAATACAGTTCAGACCATATCTCAGATAATACCACAATTTAAAGTTGATATTATTGCCTGTCAGGAGGTAATGGACCAAAATGCTTTTTATCAACTGGCAAGTGCTATTCCGCAGTATGAAGCTTTAGTATCTAATGCCACCAGTAGCTATAGACTTGCCTATTTATATAATAAAGAAACGGTTCAGGTTAATGAGGTCTATCCCATATTTATAGGGGAGAGTAACCCATTTCCCAGACCACCTTATGTCCTTGATTTTAATTATAAAGGCTTAAATTTTATATGTATCAACAATCATCTTAAAGCTCTGGGAGATGATTATATAGATGAAAGTGATGCCTGGGACGAAGAAGTGCGAAGAAGACTTGCCTGTCAAAAACTTGACCAGTATATAACGGAACATTTTCCCGATAGGAGAGTTATAGTGGTTGGAGATATGAATGACCAGATTGCCGAACCTCCTTCCACTAATGTCTTTCAGGTTTTTCTGGATAAACCAGATGAATATTACTTTACCGATTATCCTATAGCTTTAAATCCTACCTATGATAATGTTTCCTATCCTCATTATAATCCACCATCACATTTAGACCATATTTTAATCACTAATGAACTGTTTGATGCTTTTGCTCAAGCAGATAGTGTGTGTCGCGTAATCAAAGTGGAAGATTATATGGGCTCTTGGAGCACTTATTCCTCTATAATTTCGGACCATAGACCCTTGGGAGTGAGACTTTATTTTTCCAGATAAGCATAGTTTCAAGAATTAGCTTGCTTTTCCAGTTCTGCAATGGTATCTCTTAATTCTGCTGCTCTTTCAAAATCCAGTTTTGCTGCGGCTTGTTTCATTTCCTTTTTTAGAATCTGGAGCAATTTTTCTTTATTATCCAGTTCCAGATAATCATAGAAATCCTCTTTTCGGAAATGGTTTGCTTTGGCTTTCTTTTCCATAGCATCATAGCCTTCAGCAATCGCAGTAGATTCCATAATCTGTTGAAGCGTTTTGCTGATACTCTGAGGAGTTATACCGTGTTCTTGATTATATGCCAGTTGTTTAGCTCTACGACGATTGGTTTCTTCCAAAGTCTTTTTTATGGCATCGGTGATTTCATCTGCATATAAAACCACTTTACCATCCACATTTCTGGCTGCTCTTCCAGATATTTGAATCAAGGAACGAGCGGAACGAAGAAATCCAGTTTTATCAGCATCCAGAATAGCAACCAGGGAAACTTCAGGTAAATCCAGACCTTCACGCAATAAGTTAACACCAACTATCACATCAAATTCACCTAATCTGAGGCTTCTGATAATCTGAGCTCGTTCAATGGAATCAATCTCGCTATGCAGATATTTACTTTTTATTCCCGCTTTTTGCAGATATTGACTCAGGTCTTCACTCATTCTTTTGGTTAGGGTCATCACCAGAACTTTCTGATTTTTTGCCACTCTTTCCCTTATTTGATTGATGAGGTCATCTACCTGATTCTTGATAGGTTTAATTTCAATTTCCGGATCCAGCAAACCTGTTGGTCTAATAACCTGTTCAACCACTTCTCCATTGGTTAGACTAAGTTCATAATCAGCAGGTGTGGCAGAGACAAAGATGACATTATGCATATATTTCTGAAATTCATCAAAACGCAACGGTCTATTATCAAAAGCAGAAGGTAGACGGAATCCATATTCTACCAGATTTTTCTTCCGAGTATAATCTCCTGCATACATACCTTGGATTTGGGGAATAGTCACATGGGATTCATCTATAACCATAATGAAATCGTCTGGAAAGTAGTCCAGAAGGCATTTAGGAGGTTCTCCAGGTTTTGCTCCAGTCAGATGACGAGAATAATTTTCTATACCAGAACAATAGCCTAATTCTGCCAGCATTTCCAGGTCAAATTTAGTGCGGGTTTGTAATCTTTCCGCTTCCAAATATTTCTGCTGGGAAAGAAAATAGGCTACTCTTTCATCTAATTCCGATTCTATGGAGGCAATAGCTCTTTTTAGACGGTCTGGATTGGTTAAGAAATGGATTGCTGGATAAACTGAATATTCTGGCACTTCTTCCAGACTTTGATAGGTGATAGGGTGGAACTTTTCAATTCTAACAATCTCATCTCCAAAGAATTCAACTCGTATAAAATGTTCTTGATATGCCGGGAAAATATCTACAATATCGCCTCTAACTCGGAAAGTTCCTCTCTCAAAGGCAATGTCATTACGACTGTAATGTGCACTAATGAGCTTTTCTAAAAGTTCATCTCGTTCCATTTGCATTCCTGTTTTGAGGTGTATTAAAGCTTCTCTATAATCTTCTGGAACTCCTAAACCGTATATACAGGAAACAGAGGCTACGATGATTACATCTCTTCTTTCCATTAAACTCATTGTTGCCCTAAGTCTCAATTTATCTATCTGTTCATTAATATCTGCATCTTTTTCAATGTAGATATCCTTGCCCGGAATATAGGCTTCAGGTTGATAATAGTCGTAATAACTGATAAAATATTCCACGGCATTTTCAGGGAATAGTTGTTTAAATTCTCCATAAAGTTGTGCTGCCAGAGTCTTATTATGAGATAGAACCAGTACTGGTCTATCAAATTGAGCAATCACATTGGCTATAGTAAAAGTTTTCCCACTTCCGGTAACCCCAAGAAGAACTTGATAGCGTTTATTTTGACGCAGACCTTCAGTTAAAGCAGCGATTGCTTCAGGTTGGTCACCGCGGGGAAGGTAATCACTATGTAATTTGAAGATACCCATATTTTGTTTTACATCTCCTTCATTTTTGCTGGATAAATAACCAGCTCCTCCATCTTATTCTCCTTAGTATATAACACAAGAGGCAGAAAGTTTCATTTTAGTTTTTGCTTGACTTTTACCATTTCTGTCAAATTATGGATACATAATTGCAGAGTTCCTGCTTTTTGTCGAGAAATTTATAGGGAGTTAGAAAATGCCAAATATGGAAGATTTTCAAGTTAATTATGATAATTTACTGAAGCTTGGTTATGCTGTCATTGATGTGCGTTACAAAGAATATGATGTCTGTAATGATAGCTTTAAACTGGTTATCGGAAGAGTGGATTCTGATAGAGATGGCTTCTACACGGAAATGGTTAAAATGTATACCGCTATAGATTTCAAGCCCAATGAAATTTATGAAATCTGGACTGAAATTCTAATACATAAAATTAAAATGAGTCAGGTTCTAAACCGTGATATTGCTATAAAAGTTGCTGCTCTGGATTATATAGAAACTGTCTATAAAGCCAGATGATTGAGCAAAGCCTGCTAATTATTAAACCTAATGCAGTGGTCCATCATCATATAGGGCATATCATTACAATGGTTGAGCAGGCTGGTTTTAATCTCAAATACCTTCAAACTTTCCAATTTACTCCTGAATTAGCCAGTGTGTTTTATGAGATGCATAAAGGGAAGAATTTTTATGACCGCCTGGTTAATTTTATGTGTTCTGCACCCTGTGTGGGAATAATCGTGGAAAAGGAAAATGCCATTGAAGATTTGAGAGATTTAATAGGTGATGTTAATCCAGAAAAAAGGAAAGTAGGCACTATCCGGGATTTTTTTGCAGAAGGAATAACGGAAAATGCAGTTCATGCCTCAGATAGCAAAGAAAGTGCAGAACGAGAAATCAACATCATTTTCCCTCAATTTGGCACTTAATTTATTTTACTTTAATCCTAACTATATATAAACAGTATCCACATAAATTTTATTAACTAAGTATTTTCAATAAGTTCTTTCTTGCCTCTATCCTGTGTCCCTCTTAGCTTTTTCTTGATTCCATAGGTAAGCAAGAGCCAAGAGAGAGCTAAGGGAGAGTTAATAATATTGATATATAAAAATAATTGAGCAAATAATATAAGTATCGCAAAAAGAAATAACTCTACTAAAATTTCAGTCCTTCACAACTTTTAATCAATTCCTTAATTTGTTCCGCACTTACAGCGTGATTAATAGCCTGTCTTAATTCTGCTCCACCGATAATACCTTTAGTGTAAAAACAGAGCTGAGATCTTAACTCTTTAACTGCCACAGATTCAGGTTTAAAATGAGTTGCCAGGTCAATATGACGCAGCATAGTTTCAAGGATTAATTGACGACTTGCAGGAGTGTAATCATTGTTTTTTTCCAGCTGATGTATTTGATGAAAAATCCAGGGTTTACCCAAAGCACCTCTACCAATCATAACAGAATCACATCTTGTCTCTTCATACATTCGCAGTGCATCTTCTGGAGTTTGAATATCTCCATTGCCTATTAGTGGGATAGAAAGTTGGTTTTTCAGTTCAGCAATATGTGTCCAATTAGCAGTTCCAGAAAACATTTGGGATTGAGTTCTGGGATGTAAACACAAGAAATCGGCTCCAGCATCTTGTAACCTCAAGCCGAAATCCAGATAATTTATAGATTTAAGGTCCCAGCCACTACGGAATTTAGCACTTAAAAAACATCCTTTATCAAGAACTGCTTTCACTTCACGCACTATTTCTGCAGCCAGCACAGGATTTTTCATTAACGCTGCTCCTGCACCTTTACGAACCACTTTCTTGGCTGGACAGCCCATATTCAAATCAATAAAATCTGGATTCCAGGCTAAGCATAGTTCTGCTGCTTTAGCCATAATATATGGTTCTGAACCAAAGATTTGGATACCGAAAGGGCGTTCCAAGCCATCAAATAAGATATAGGGAAGGGTCTTTTTTGTGTTTCGGATAAGTCCATCAGCACTAACCATTTCACTAACCATAACATCTGCACCGTATTCTTTACAAAGATGACGGAAAGCTCTATCAGTGTATCCAGCCATTGGAGCTAACCAAAGTTTATGATTTGTTAGTATTACAAGTTGTCGCATAATAATAAGCAACTATACTAAGAGTTAGTAAAAAATAGCTTAATCATGATTAATATACTAAGTTGCATTTTAATTAAATTTAGTGAATGATAATAAGTATAAATTACATTTCTTTTTTTTTAATAAAATTATTTTCTATATTTATTCTATTATAAATATGCTGTATTTGAATCATATTGTTGTGTATTAAAGAAAGTTATGCGTCAACTGCACATAAAAATTGGATTAAATCCCCTAAATAATAAGATTTTTCCTTTCCAGGAGGTAAGAATTTATCATTAAATTTATCGTTATAATTTGTTAAAAGATAATTAACAATTTCAAATAGTTCTGATTCTTGGCATTCAGATTTTATCAAAATATCATATTTCTTTCTTAAATCATTACTCCTGTCCAATAAATCAATAAAAATTTTTGTATAATTCATATTATATTTTAAAAGTATTGTTCTTTCATCTATTGATATAAGTTGTGAAAGCCAAATATCATCGTATTTTAATAAAAGCAAATCAGACACTGGGAACTTTTGCCTAAAGAGTTTTAAAGTTATATCATCACCATATAAAGCTCCAATTTTTATTTTTAATTTAGAATAACTCAAACCAAGTTCCATAAAGAGGTTATCTAAATCTTCATTAATAATATAAATAGATGAATTCTGGCTTATTTTATTTTTAAGATATTCAAAACCTTGTTTACTGGAAGAATAGAACCCTTTTATTCTATCACTTTCTATAGTTGCTGTGCTATCGTTTGTATCAAATAATATTCCAATATATATTTCTAAATTATTAATTCCAAAACTTTCAAGTAACTCTGATAGTGAATATTTATTTAAATTTTTTTGAAATATTTTTTCATTATTTATAAGATAATCGAAGTATAAACCAAATTTTTCAGATGTCCATATTTCTCTTCTAGCCGCTGTTCCACCACTATCCACTCTATTTTTTATTTCAACCAGGACAATAGTATTTTCTTCAGATATAATACTTCCCACATCTGTATTTACATCTCTATCACCCAACCACTCCCATTCAATTGTTCTTAACTTCTCTTTTTCTTCTCTAGACAATGCTCTTTGAGTAAATAAACCCTGTTTTTTATGTAGTGAAGGGTAAGTAAGCCAATAAGGAATTTTACTTAAGCTAATGTCTAGTGTACAGGTTTCAAAAGATGAAGCAATTTTCTTTTCAATGTATTTTCCTCTACCACCTTGGCTATGTTGGTAATAAGAACTTACACCTAATAATGCCTCATAATATTCTCTAGTTTCATTAGGAACACTTAATAAACCATCATACACTTTTGCTACAGGATCAAAACTTTTTTCTTTAATATCTATACATAATTTTTTAAAGTTTTCCAGTATATTTTTATAAGGTTCGTAAAGTAATAAATGGCCAAGTTCTAACTTTTCTTTATTTTTAACACAGATAAGATTTCTTTTTGTAATCATAATTATTCCTTAATACAAATTATTACGCTCTCACCTCTTATGGCTCTATTACGAGCTCCTAATAAGGGATTAAATATAAGTTTTTCAAATTTAAAACCTATTTCTTCACAAAACTTTTTAGTAATCATGGTAGTTGGGATTTTTTTCCCATTTACAGTACTATCACCTATTATAATTGCTAAGCGACCTCCCAATTTTAACATCCAATATATATTTTCAATAGAAGTTTTTAAATCCTCATAATATTTTGCAACCCTAATAGGAAATCCACTATAAATGCTCTTAGAATTGCCATTACTTTTCATTCCTAAATATTTTGATTCAACCTTTTTCATATCTACATCAAGATAATCATAAGCTATTTTGTCTTTACCTACGTAATCGATAGAAAAATAATAAGGAGGACTAGTAATACAGGCATCAAATTTCCCTTCTAGATCATACATATTCTTTAGTTCGAGAATATCACCATCAATTATCTGAGCACGTTCGAATATTAAATTATATTCATTTTTTATATCTCTTATTTTAGTATGGCATTCTTTTATATAATTATATTTTTCTATAAATAAGCCTATTTGTCCTTTTCTATTATATCTGGAAGTTCTTTTAAATGCATCAATAGTATCAAAATATACTATCAACATTAGTTTATATATGAGAGGATCATTGTGTTGCCATTTTTTATTTTTAATAACTTCAAGAATTTCTTGTAGTTCCTTTACAGAAAAATTGAGTTTATTTTCATCAGTAAAAAGTAGATCATTTTTTAATTGTGATAATACTATTCCAATTGGGGTTACATCAATTCCCATGCTTTTAATTCCCATAAGAGATGATTCATGGGTTGTAGTTCCCGAACCATTAAAAGGGTCGACTAATAAAGAATTTTCATTTAAATTAAAAGTATTGATTAATGTCCTTACTATTCTCGGATAAAATTTACCCTTATATGGGTAAAGATTGTGAAAAGCATAGGCATTAGTATCTCCAAATTTGTCAACAAAATCTGTATACAAAGTAGGTTTGTTTTTTACTTTTTCTAAATGTGCAATTCTTAATCTAATAAATTCTTCATCTCCACTAAATTTTACTTTTCTATTTATGGGATCAATTGTATAATCTTCAGTCAACCCTTGCAATTCTAAATCAAGGAATTCTAAATCAGCTAAGGTTTGCATCCAGAAACCAAATATGGTGTCTCCTTTAGGGAGAACATAATTTTCGAATTCCTTTGAATATTCCTCTAATATTTCTTCATAAGAAGGATAGGAATAATTATCAAAAATAGAGAGTTGTTGTAATTCAATATTCTTATTCATTTAAGTTAATACCTTTATACTTTATTAATAAAAAAAGCTATTTGATTTCATAGCTTCTATTTAGTTATCTTGTAGTCAATAAAATTTTTATACAATAAATCATAATTAATTATATCCGTTTAAACAGCATATAATTTGGACTGATGCCCTTATGGGTTTGTTTTGCTTCATACCAACTGGGAATATGGTCTTCCAGACTGGGGATTTTTTGGATAATTTCATCCTGCACAGAGATAAAATATGGATTTTTGAGAAATTCCTCGGCAATCCAATTAGCATAATCCAGGTCATCCGTAGAAATATGCACTTCTGCATCTGGAACCATAATTGTAGCAAGAGCGTTCAGAAAATCTTGTTGAATTAAACGACGTTTATGATGTCTTTTTTTAGGCCAAGGATCAGGATATTGAATGAAAACTCCCTGAACAGATTCTGGAGGTAAAAGAGAAGCGATGTTAGAATTGACCAGCATTCTTACCAATCTAACATTTGGATGTGTGGAAGGAGAGAGTTTTTTTAAGATATTACGAATCCTTTTTTCTCGTGCTTCAAAACCCAGGAAATTCCATTCTGGATGTAAAAGAGCATATTGAGAAATGAACTCTCCCTTACCTGAGCCAATCTCTATATAAAGTTGTTTATCGTTCCCAAACAATGCAGGAACCTCAATTCTGTCCTGCACATTGTCCAGAACGAAGAAATCTCGGTCTTCAATCATCTTGATTTTTGCTCTCCTCAGTTTCTTTTTGTTCTGCTTTTATCCATCTGGTTTGATAACGCACAATAAACATATCAGCCAGTGAAATTCCAAAAAGGACAAAAACAAATAAGATGATACTCGTCCAGAAAAATGATAAACCATCTGATTTAGTAAATGGGGTAGAGGTCAATAGATAAAGAGAATAAAGATAGCTGGTTATAATACCTGCACCAAGTAATGTACAAAGTATCAAGCGAAAATGCAATACCTTTTTATTAAAGAAAAGGAATTTAATCATTAAAGCTATTAAAACAGATAGAGCTAAAGTGGGAAGATAAAATAGAGTTAGTAGCATTCCTGTTCGTTGCTGATAGAGAATACAAAAAATTAAGGGTAACAAAACAATAGCAATCCAGGCAATAGATGAAGATAAATAATGATAAACCAATGCTACAATTCCACACAGTATAGCCAGATAAAAGGTAAGCTCTATTAAAGTTAACTCTTTATTCAGAGGTTCAGCCACAGGATAAGGACCTTTCACCATTACCGGTTCCTCAGTAGTTGAACTAACTACCTGTGAAGGATTATTCTGCGTTGAAGTAGTTAAAAGATAACCTAAAAAGGCACCTAATAAGGGAAATAAGATAACCAGCAAAAGAACAGGCTTAAACTTCCCTTTAACCATATATTCCTCAGTTAATTTTTATTGACTTAATAGTATTATTACAATTTATGGAAAGCAGGATGGATGTCAATCAGAAACTGAAACTGACTGTAGATAAACCCTTTCCCTGCACTTATTCCTTTATTAAATCAGGGGAAAATTAGATATAACAATTGGAGAAACTTAATGAGCCTAATTAATAATTTGAAGAAGAAACTGGCAGGAACAAAGAGTAGTTTTTTAGGGAAAATTGCTGAAGCAGTAAAACTTAGAGGCAAAGTTGATGAAGAATTGATGGAACAGATTGAAGAGATACTTTTAAGATGTGATACAGGCGTTGAAATGACCGACTTGATAATGGAAACTTTGCGTGAGAAGATAAGAATGAATAAGATTACTGATCCAGAAGAAGTGCAAAGAGTTTTACAGGCAATTATGGAAGAGATTCTATTAAAAGATTATGATGAAGCAATAAATCCTTTTGAGAATATTGATACTAAACCCTATATTATTGTCTTTGTTGGTGTTAATGGAGTTGGTAAAACTACCAGTATAGGAAAATTAGCTCATAAATTTATTCAGCAGGGTAAAAAAGTTATGATAATAGCAGCAGATACTTTTCGTGCTGCGGCTATTGAACAATTAGCTATCTGGTCAGAACGAGCAGGTGCAACACTTATTAAATCACAACCTAATGCAGATCCTGCAGCAGTAGTTTATGATGGTATAGCTTCGGCTCTGGCTAAAGATTATGATGTAGTTCTAATAGATACAGCAGGACGACAACATACTCGTGAAAATCTGATGAAAGAACTCAGTAAAATTGACCGAACCATAAAAAAACTTATTCCTGAAGCTCCTCATCAGGTTCTTTTAGTAGTAGATGCAACAACTGGTCAAAATGCCATTTCTCAAGCAACAAACTTCAGTAAAGCTATTCCTTTAACTGGTATAGTCCTGGCAAAATATGATGGTACTGCTAAAGGAGGAATTATTTTCAATTTAAAGCATAATCTTAATCTTCCAGTGCTATTTCTTGGAGTAGGAGAAACTCTTGAAGACTTGGAACCCTTTGATATCAGAACTTTTATAGAGGCATTTTTTACTACCACGGAAGAGAATGAACAATCCGCTTAACTCATTGTTACTTGCCGATTAAAGAGTTATGTCAGTAATAGAGCAAGATTTTATCCTTCAAGTTTATACTCGTTTACGAGATATTATATTCAGTAGCGAAAACCTAAAGAATAAGTTTCTGCTCTTACGCCAGCTTCTGGAATCAGTGTATAAGAAACTCAGTGAAGATAGTAATATGAGTTTTAGCGGTTTATTTGCTCGTATGAAATATATTCAGGAGCAACTGGAAATCCCATCAGAGATAGATTATCAGCTCAATCAACTCAGAATTTTATCCAATAAAGCTGCACATGAAGATGATTATCAACCTACTTCTAAAGAATGGCTAAGCTCAGTTTATGCAATAAATAAGTTTCTCCGATGGTTGAATCCAGAAATAGAAGATTCCGATATAGAAGACTATCTTAGCAAACATCAAGCTCAAGCTTTTCCTCCGCTTTCACCTCAAAAGAGAAAAGATTTACTCTGTATAGTGAAAAGTTGGGAAGTCCTGAAGAATAACAATCAAGATGCAGGTTTGAAGATAGTTGGAACACTGGAAGAGGGTATAGAATGCACAATTTATTTGAATGATATGGAGGATGCAGGTAAAAAATGGAGCACCCTGGCAAAAGTACTCTGGCAATATTGCACTCTTAAATGTTTTCGTTTAACCCCCATTCAAGGAAGAGCACAAAATTATCAAAGTAATCCGACCACTCTTATTGTTTTAGAACCAGATTTTTTAATTGATACCAGTTATTTAGCAGAGTGTTTTACTAACAATGAGATGCATCCAGAGGACTATATCCTCAATCGGATGATTAGTGAACCTTCTTCAGAAAAACAGATTCAAGGAATCATCGTTAATAACATTCTGGATGAATTGATAAGAACACCCGATATGCCTTTTAAAGAATTATTCAAAAAAAGCCTGATTAAACAACCTATCTCTTTAGTCGCTTTAGGTAATAATACCGTTCTTAACATTTATCAAAACATACTTAGAATACACTTTCCTGCTTTAAAAGAATTTGCTGCATCCCTGAGAAATGTTCCTGTTCAACTGGAACTAAGCTTTTTCAATCCAGATTATGGTTTACAGGGTCGGGTAGATATTCTTTATGAAAAAGATGGAAAAAGGCATATTGTGGAATTGAAAAGCGGTAGAGCTCATATATTTGATGTCTGGAAGAATAACAAGATGCAGGTTATAGCCTATAATATGATGCTAAAGAAAAGTGGCAGAAATCCTCTTGGTTATGCAAGTATTTTCTATTCTGCAGCTGGAGAAAATGCTCTTCGTCATATAAGTAGCGATATGGCTTTGGAACAAGAATTGATAATGTGTAGGAATCGTATTGTAGGTTTGATACATAATCTGGCAATAGACCCTATTCCTTTCTTTAATTGGTTAAAAGAGCAAAAAGTATCATCTGATATTAATTTTAGAGAAGCCAAACTGAGCAAGATTATAGAAACTCTTCAAAACCTGGAAGATTATGAATATGAATGGTTTCTGGAGCAGGTTCGTTTACTCTGTAGAGAAATATGGTTTGAAAAAACCGGGGGTTTAAATCAGAATAGCATTTTTGGTTATAATGCACTTTGGCAGGAAAGTGTTAATGCAAAGAAGCAACACTATCGGATACTAACATCATTAAAACTGGAGAAAATTCAATTTAATGAACTCTGGTTTTCTATTCCAGATGAGGATATAATAACTGATTTCAGAATTGGTGATTTAGTTGTGCTATATCGTGAAAAAATGCGGGTTGAACAACAGGAAATTATCCGTGGAAAGATAAAATATATTGATAGAGAAAGGGTGAAAGTGCAATTAAATGGTGGCTGTAGAGAAATTGAAGACTCTAAATCCGATCTTTGGGCTATGGAACATGATATTATAGAAAGTGCTCTCTATGCACCCTTAAGTTCCATTTTTGACTTTTTGCAGGATAAAAGCGGAAAACGATCTCTCTTTCTGGGTATTCGTGAACCTAATGCAGGAATCTTTAATTCTTCTAAGCAAAAGAGCATAGATGATGTTGTGGATAGAATGTTTGCGGCAAAGGACTATTTTGTCGTTCAAGGACCTCCTGGAACTGGGAAAACTTCGGGATTACTCACTCAATATATTGAAAAAGTCTTTAGGGATACAGAACATCATATTCTTATTCTAAGTTTCACAAATAGAGCAGTAGATGAGATTTGTTTAAACTTAAAGAAACATTCTATTCCTTTTATTCGCACGGGACAGTCGGAAACCATTAAGCAAGAATTATTAGAGCATTTGATAGCAGAGCAAGATTTTGACGAAATAGAAAAGATTATCAAAAGCAATCGCATCTGGGTTGCCACAGTTCAAAGTTGCAATGCCTGGTTGAATGATATGTTAAATATAGTTAAGATTGATGAATTGGTAATTGATGAGGCTTCTCAAATAATAGAAAATAATATCCTTGGGATAATAACGAAAGTGGGTAAGACCATCCTGATAGGAGATCAGAATCAACTTCCACCCATTACTCTTCAGACTAAAGAAACTTTTAAATTTCAGAATCAGCAGCTAAAAAGCTTGTGCTATGATTACTATAATAAATCTATGATGGAGCGCTTATTTCAAGTTTGCGAAACCAGGGGCTGGAATCATTCTATTACAATGCTTAATGAGCACTATAGAATGCATAATCAGATTGCCAGTTTAGTGCAGGAATATTACGCTGATGCTCTTATCCCAAAATTACCGCTACAACTGCAAGATCTCGTTCCTCAAGGAAACATTCTGGTAGATTCTCGTTTAGTCTGGATAGAATTTCCAGTTTCAGAACATCTCTATTACGATTCTCTGCAAGTGCAGTATATTATCCAGATTTTAAAGGTATTCAAACAATATGGCATTGTCCAGAATTATGATAAAGATGTGGGTATTGTAACTCCCTTCAGAGCAATGATACAGGCTATTTATAAAGAACTACCAACTGATTTGAAAGCTATTACAATAGATACCGTGGAACGCTTTCAGGGTTCGGAAAGAAAGAATATTATTATCAGCTTACCTTTGCATCATGCTAACGATTTAAGTCTTACAGAAGCTCTTTCCAGTGATGGAAAAGTAGACCGAAAACTTAATGTAGCTATAACCCGTGCTCAGGAACGTTTAATTATCCTGGGCTGTTCAAAATTGTGTCAAAAATCAAGACATTATAATAATCTCTTGCATAAAATCCAGTCTTCTGGAACAATGCTTAACTATCAAGAGCTATTTAAATTATAAGGAGAAAAAAAATGAATAAACCTCAACCACCTAATCAGATTAACATTAAAATTGATGAAAATGTTGGTGAAGGAACTTATGCCAATTTCTTTGTAATAACCAATTCTGCATCAGAATTTATTATGGACTTTGGTCGTATACTTCCTGGACTACCAGATGCTCGTATTTATAGTAGAGTAATATGCACTCCTCAACATGCAAAACAATTCCTGAATCTTCTGCAAAAGAATATTGAAAGCTTTGAAAGTCAATATGGAGAAATCAAAGTTCAGGGTGTTCCTGAAAACAAACCAATAGGATTTAAGGCATAAGTTAGAAAACTGAATTTATCCTTAAATTGCAATCAAAATTTATTCTTAGAATAGCTGGTTAAAATAGCAGTATATTTTTCTGTAAGATAAGGAGTAGATAAAAAAAATAGAAGGTTAATAAATTTAACCTTCTACTTTTTAATAGTACTGAGTTAATAACTCTTATCTTTCAAGCTACTGCTATAACTTCAGCAACTTCCGGGATTTCTTCTTTAATTATGCGTTCAATGCCTGCTTTTAAAGTCAATGTAGCCATAGGACATCCATTGCAAGCACCTTTAAGACGCAATTCAATGACATTATCTTCACGGATATTGACCAATTCCACATCACCACCATCAGCTTGAATTGATGGTCTGACACGATTTAGTATCTCTTCAATTTTTTCTTTTTCTATCATTGTATATTCCTTTTGTAGGTATTTACTAACATTTTAATGCTAACCAGGTAAAAGCCAAATTAACTTTTAGCTTCTCATTTACTCCTAAAACTTGTAAGAAATGCCAAATGTTGCATTGGAAGTAGGACATCCTCCAATCTCCAAATGAATTCCTAAATTGTTGTTAAAATAATAACGACCCCCAATTTGACCAGTTAAAATAAGCATTGACTTATGATCATCTTCATGTCCTTCATGACCAAGCCAAGCGTCTAAGCACAGACTAAGTCCAGCATAGAGGTCAGTATTATGTGGCATAGAAAGCAGATTAACAAAATGGTAATTCCAGTTTCCATAGACATCAAACTTGTTACCGTGATCATAGAATGCTGTGGATAAGCCTCCACCAACGGTGGAATTTTCATTCAACCCATAGTCCAATCCTACATAAATGGGAAAATGAGTATTGAAGAGACCTGCACCCATATTTAACTGTTTTTGATGAGTTGCTACTGGAACTGCCAGGATTAAAGATGTGAGCATTAAGAGAGTCATAAGTAGAAAAGTTTTTTTCATAAGAGTCTCCTTTATCTGGAAGTTTATTATTTGAAATAAATTTATTGATATTGAATAATTGTCAAGGAAAAGCACTCAGGAAGCTGAAAATAATATAACTCTCAGCTTCCTGAGTAGATTTATTTTATTGATTTTCTATTTGTGGAACCTGATTCTTTTCCCCATTTTTTCTATTGTTTTCTTTCTGAATAACCAGATAATAAAAAGCAGGGATAATCACCAATGTCATAAAGGTTGCTACTAAAAGTCCACCAATGGTGACAGTACCCATAGGTTTCCTAAGTTCTCTTCCTGCAGCTCCGATACCAATAGCCATAGGTAACATTCCGATAACGATAGATAATGTGCTCATAATGATAGGTTTAAGTTTGGCTTCACCTGCTTCCATTAAAGCATCATGAGGTGCAGCACCCTGTTTTCTACGCATATTAGCATAATCTAAAAGCAGGATTGCATTATTAACTACCACTCCAACCAGCATAACCACACTCATCATAGAGACTATATTGAAGGTTTGATGTGTTATCAGGAGGGAAAGAATAACACCAATTAGAGCCAATGGAACAGTTCCCAGAATAAATAGTGGTTGTAAGAAGCTTTCCAGAATAGCAGCAAGCATCATATAAGTTAGCAAAACAGCCAGGAGAAAAGCCTGCAGCATAGCGACCACAGTTTCATTCAGCATCTTTGCTCCACCACCCCAGACAATTTTATATCCAGAGGGGAAATTAAAGCCCTGAAGTTTTTCCTGAACTGCATTCATCACATCACCCATTGTAGCATCTTCTGCTATTTCTCCTGTGAAAACTATAGTTTTTGCTCGGTCCCGATGAATGATATTACTGGCACCTGGTTTAACTTCAATATCAGCCAACTGAGAAAGAAGAAAGGGCTGTCCATTAATGAGTATCGTGAGATTCCTTATCTTATCCGGAGTATCCACTGCATCATCTGCAAGAGATATCTTAATATCATACTGATTATCTCCTTCATGATATTCTGTGGAGACCATACCTTCAACTGCGGCACGAAGAGATATGGCAAGGTCATAGACAGTGGCATTAACTGCAGACATCTGGTCTCGTTTAGGAATGATAGTTAATTCAGGTCTACCACCTCTACTACTGGTATCTAAATTCATTAGTCCAGGAGTATCTTTTATGAGCTCAGTTATCTGATTCTTCATTTGTTCCAAACGAGCATTATCTTGACCTTGCAGATAAAATTCCATACCCATACCCTGGCCCATAGCAGAACTTCCAGCGCTCACTATAATTTTTGCATTTGGTATATCTGCAAGTTCTTTACTAAATATTTCTGCCAGTTGCTTAGCACTTTTCTTACGATCAGCTCTATCAACCAGTTTTATTCTTGCAGAAGCCAGGTTTGTTCCTGTATTAACGAATCCAGAAGAGCCCAGGTTAGTGATTATATGTTCTATTTCTTTATGATTAGCTAAACGTTGATGTACTATTTCTAATACATCTGCAGTCTGATCAAGATTGTATCCCTCAGGTAATTCAACCGTTATAGACATTTCACCCTGGTCGATTTCTGGAATAAATTCCAGTCCAATCACAGGCATTAAGGCTAAACTTCCTACAACTAAAATTACGGATATGATGATGATATTCCGACTGTGTTTTTTGGAGCTTAGCACCGTACCCAGAAACTTCTTATATGAAGCTTCAAATTTGTCAAAGAGGTTATCAAACGCTATACCGAATTTATTCTTTTTCTCTTTACCAGTTAAAATACGAGATGCCAGCATTGGAGTAACCGTGAAGGAAGTTACCAATGAAAATATAGTAGCAATGGTAACCGTGTAGGCAAATTCACGGAAGAACTGACCTACCAGACTTCCCATAGTTGCTACAGGCAAGAAGACTACGACATTGGTTAAGGTACTGGCTAAGACGGCAATGGCAATTTCAGCAGTTCCTCGTTTAGCAGCATCCCGAACAGGCATACCCTCATCTCTATGTCTAAAAATGTTTTCTATAACTACCACTGAGTTTGAAACCAGAATACCCACTGAAGTGGAGATACCGATTAGAGTCATCATATTGAAGCTGAAACCAGCAATCTGCATAAATACAAAGGTAGATATGATGGATATAGGCATAGAGAGTGCCACAATTAGGGTGGAACGTAAGTCATGCAGGAAAATTAAAAGTATCAGACCAGTGAAAAGAATTCCCAACCAGATATTGGTAAAGGTATCGCTAACGGTAGATTTAATAAAATCGGAGGTATCTCTAACAATATTGAGGCTAACACCAGCTGGAAGGTCTTCTTCTATTTCAGGGAGATTTTTTCTTACTTCATCTGATATAGTTACCACATTAGCATCAGAAGCATTGGTCAAAGAAATATGCACGATATTTTGGTCTAAAACCTTTTTAGGAACATCAAAATAGATTGCTCTGGTGCGAACATCTTCTGCGCCATCTATAACATTAGCCAGGTCGCGAAGTTTTTTTATTCCCGTAGGAGTAGGGATATTGGCATTAGCAATTTCATCCAGACTTTCAAATTTACCCTTTAAACGAACGGAGTATTCTTGAGTGCCTCTTTGAAAGTTTCCTGCTGGCATATCCATATTTTGAGCAGCCAGAATTTGCATCAGTTGTGCCAGGGAGATTTTATTCTGAAATACTGCTTGGTCATTTAACTGAACCTGTATCTGACGTTTATTTCCACCACTGATGTCAACCTGAGCAATACCTTCTATCTGTCCAAAACGGTCTTTTAGCTTAGTATCTGCCAGTTCATATAAAGCTTTTCCATCAAGATTCCCAGATAGAATAATATCCATAAAGGGGATAGCATTTATGTCCATTTTCTGGACAATAGGTTTCTGCAAGTCCGAAGGAAGGTTCCGAATTATAGCATCAATTTTTTCCCTTATCTCTTGACTGGCAATATCCACATTTTTTTGCATTTTAAATGCAACCATCACAATGCTAACATTTTCCAGCGAATAAGATTGGATATAATCTATTAGACTAACAGTAGCTATAGCATCCTCAATCTTTTTAGTTACCTGTGTTTCAACTTCACTTGGTCCAGCACCAGGATAAACTGATTGGACGACTACATAGGGTATTTTTACATCTGGCATTAGATTCAAAGGCATAGAGAAATAGGCTAACACTCCAAATACAATGAATACAAATAATGCCATAGAGACCAGGACTGGTCTATCAACAGAAAGGTCGGATAGGAACATCTATCCCTCCTTACTCAATTACGCGAATCAACGCGTTTTCAGTTAACAGGTTAAGACCTTCAGTAATTAATTGCTCACCGGGTTCTAAACCAGAAACGACTTCAAATTGAAGTTGATTATCCAAGCCTGTAGTTATCTCACGTTTAATAGCATGATTATTCTGATTAATCCAGACAAATTGCTTATCATTTTCGTTAACAACATACTCACGATTAACAACGATGCAATTAGGTTTTGTGAGAATTTGCAATTTTATCTGGGCAGTAGAACCGAAGCTTATGCGTTGTCCATTGATGGGGAAAGTAACTTCTACGGGGATGGCTTTTTGATAAGGGTCTAAAGCAAGAGAGATTTTACTGACCTTTCCGTTTAGCGTAATGTTTTCCCAGGTGGCAGTGGCGGGAGTGCCAATTTTCACTTTCATCGCATCTCTATCTGCAACCATCAATTTCGCTTTATATCCATTAGTTGATGAAACAGTGAAAAGATTTTGACCAGGATAACTTCGTTCACCTGGACTAACTGCAATATTGGTGATAATACCACTAATAGGAGCACGAACATTAATCATTTTATCACTGGCATCTAAATTGGCTTGAGCAACTTTATATTGGGTTTCAACATTATCCAGTTCCTGACGAGATATTGCACCATTAGCATACAGATTGCGCATTCTTTCATATGCTGTTTTTGCAGCATTATAAGCAGTCAAAGCCTGTTCATATTGAGCAGTAGGTGTATTCCTGGGGAAAGTTACTATAATTTGTCCAGCAGAAACACGGTCACCAATCTTAGCATTAACAGAGCTAACTACTTCTGAGACTAAAGATTGCCCGTTTGATTCTTCTTTTCCACCGAGTGATGCATTATAACTCAATTCTTGAACGAAGGTTTCCAATTCCACAGTTTTCACTCTAACAGGAATACCTTGTTCTTTCTGAATCTGTTGTAAGGTCTTAAATTGTGATTGCTTTCTTCCACAACCGGTCAATAAAAGAGCAATACTTAGTATTATGATTAAGAAATACTGTTTCTTCATTTTGTTTTACTCCATTTTAAAAATTCATACCTAAAGATTTTTGAAGCTCTCTGGTAGCAGAGATGACTTCATATATTGATTGAAAATATTGTAATTGTATAGCAGAGAGAGTAGTCTGAGCATCAAAAACTTCCAGTTGGATACCAACCTGATTTTCATAACGCAATTGCGCAAGCTGCAAACTACGTTCTGCCATTTTCATATTTTCTTCTTGGACAAGATAGTTTTTTTCCGCATGTCTTAATTTCTGATAATTTTGGGTGATTTCCAAACGGATTAAATCTTCATATTTCTGTTCTTGATATTGAGATTGCCGATAGCTGGACTTGGCAGAATTAACTTTTGCTTTAGTGGCAAAACCGTTAAAGAGAGGGAAAGATATGCCTAAACCTATGCTATAATTGGTTCCAAAATCATCACCTTCTATAGCATATTCATCAGCTTTAGTATAAAGAGCAGCGCTTGCCTGAAGAGCAAGATTGGGAAAATATCCAGCTTTTTCAGTCTTCAATTGTAAATCTGCAACTTCGGTTCCCTTTTTTGCCATAGTCAGTTCAATCCTATTTTCCAAACCCTGAGTTAATGCCTCATCAAGAGTAATATCCAGTTTTGGTGGAAGAACAAGATTCCCTTCTGGAACAATGGTGGGGTCATTAACACCAATCTGAGTACGGAAAGCGGACAAGGCAAGATCTCGGGAATTCTGTGCTTGCATCAGTTGTGGCTCAAGTTTAGCAACTTCCAGACGAGCTCGCATAACATCAAAATCGGAGACCAGACCTTCATTAGCAAAAGCTTCTACGCGAGCCAGATGATGTCTTGCTGTTTCCAGAGCTGCTTCCTGTACATTAACTAATTTATCAGCTAAAAGGCAGGAATAAAACATTTGAGTGGTCTTAAGTATTATATCCTGTTCTTTCAATTGATAATTTAGTTGCTGAATGTTACGATAAATATCAGCGGTCTTGATACCATAGTTTAATTTCCCACCCGTAAAAAGTACCTGTTGCATCTGTAATGAGAGAGCCATTGAACCCTCTTCCATTGGAGAGGAGGGAACTAAGGAATTTAGAGCACCAGACATTACATTGGCTAAATAATAATCATTAGAGCTGGCAGTGTCAGGGTCCAGTCCTAAGCTTAAATCTATGGGTGGAACAATGGCAGAATCGGGAAGATAGGTCTTATTTAAACTATAAGCACCTACAACATTGAGTTGAGGATAGATATTGGCACGCACTTGATAGTAAGTCTGTTCAGCTTTTTGTAAATCTTCTTTGGAAGACAATAAATCTTTATTATTTTGTTTTGCCAGAGAAATGCTTTCATCCAGACTTATTGACCAAAACATTGAGACTATCAAGCAAAATGCTATAATAATACTAATGCGTTTCATTGGATTTTCCTTTTATTCACTTTTTTTCTTGTCCTTGGTTTTGCTGTATCCCGTTTAAGAATGCCATATAAAAGTAATTGAACCATTAAAACATGGTCTCTTTCCAAACGCTTCAAGATTCTGTTTTTATTATCTCCTTCATTCCAGTAATCTCCCATAATAAACCAGTCATTAATCATCTCGCTAAAATGTTCAGAATTGATTTTTTCATTTATTATACCTTGTTTTTTCCCATAATTCATAATTTCAGCCAGAAGATTATTCATTCTTTGACGATATTCATTTCTTTTTATTAATAGACTTGTAAAATAATCCGGGGGAATTTGTTGCATAGCATTTGCCAGAAGAGGCATATTCTGAAAGATGCAGGTTATTGGTAGGCTGAGAAAACAGGAGAGTTTATCTTCAAACTTTTCTGCTGCTTCTATAGCAGTGGTTAATTTATTAAAAAACTCTTCTGCTTTTTCTTCAATAGCTGCAATAAAAAGATTTTCTTTACTCGGGAAATAATAATAAATAGTAGATTTTGCTATATGTGCAGCCCGAGCAATTTCATCCACTGAGGTCTTAGCATAGCCCCAACGATTAAATAATTCAATAGCTGAATCCAGTATTAGCTCTTTTTTATCTGATCCTGTATTCATTATACATACCTAATCCCTTTATTATTAATCAAATATGACATAGATGCTGAATCTAAATTTGAATTTCTGACCAAATCAGTTAGAATGGTCGAAAAGTCAAGAAATTTCTATTAGTTTTTTCACCATTGTTATGCTCTAAAGCCTTTTATTATCAAGGTGGAAGGATAATTTCAATCTATCCAGAATACAATTTTCTTCATAAAAAGCTCTAAGACTTATAAATTAAGATGAAAAATAAATAAGCAAAAATTGATTGTTAACTCAGAGTGAAATAAAATATTACAAAATATTTATCCCCTGTCTCCTCCTTGCCTTTCCCTTGGCTGTTTAGGTAAGAAAGTAACAGGAGAGAGCCAAGGGAGACTTAGTAAGGAGCTAAAATCTCAAGAATTACTTAGTAACTCCCTCTTTCCCGCAGATAATACATTTGCGGGGTTACATTATTTATCCTTGAAATAAAATGTGTAGCTTAATAGCTTTGGTTACCCATTTCTTCTTGAATAGAACGATAGATATCTTCGGGTGTGTAAAGAAGGGTATCTTTCAGAGAATCAAACAGTGCATTAATCTGAGACATTTGTTTATATTGATAACCATAAGCCAGTGCAATGGCACCTAACTCTGGTTCATCAGGATGTCTTGCCATAATTTTTGCTAAGTATCTTGGAACGAGGTCCTGTCTATTTTCCATCACATATCTAAGCACATAAGCGCGGTAAATGCTAATTTCATCTCTATCTCCCCAGATATTATTTTTAATAAAAGCGTCCAGCTTATCCAGTTCCCCTTTCTCAATGTAATAAGTCACATAGAATTCAGTTAAGCGAATGTCACTATCAATAAAGGCACGAGCCTTTTTTGCGTACTCTTCTGCCTTCTCAAATTGATGATTTTTAGCAAAATAAACGGCGGCACGAGAAAAACCAGAGCCATAATTCATCACTAACCGTTTCATATTATCGTCTTTATACACCTTTGGATCAAAGATGGAGTCATATTTATATACCTTATCAATATTGGTGAGAAGACGATCAATATCTATCTGTTCATTAACTGGGTCATAAGTAGCAACGACACGAGAAACCATACCTTCATTACGCAGATAGTCATCAAATCCCACTCTTGACTCACAGGTAACAGCAAAGTAGATAGGTCTTTTACCAAAGTTATCCTTTATAATTTGTATAACTGCAAAATCTGAACCTCTACGAGGATAAAACTCACCGGTAGTTTCACTTTTTTCAAAGTTTTCCCGATAATTAATGGTAAACTTCATTTTCCCTTCAGGGTCACCAGCATCAAAGGTAACCGAATCCTTCCACAATAATTTTTGAAAGCTGCCATAACGGTCATCCAGAGAATTAATCTCGTCTTCGCTCCAATTGATAATAACTCCTTCCAGGTCTCTTAATTGACGGATATACCAAGAAGTATTTAGTAAAGAAAGATTCGCTACAGTAACATCTTTACGGATACCTTTACATTGCTGATTCTTATATTCCATAGCTCTTTTGATAGCTTCTTGAGATTCATCGGTGGGATAAACCTCGCGAGCTTGATGTACATAAGGTTCAGCATAAGGGTCTTTAACTGCTTGTGCATACCATAGCGGATAGGTATCATTATCTCCATTAGTGAAAATGATGGCATTCTCTTCCACAGAATTGAGGAAATTTACACCATAATACAGAGCTATTAACTCACGGGAACGATCATGTTCATAATATTGTGCTGCCATATTAAAGATTGGTAAAAATAGCATTATCGCAGCCATTACCACTCTTAAAACTTTATCTTTATCATTGTTGAATAATGAGACCAAACCCATAGCACCAATTCCCAGCCATATTGCCCACATATTATAAGCTGCGACAAAGAAATAATCCCGATCTCGCACTTCAGCACTGGAAAGATTCATCACAAAAACCATCAGCAATGAGGTGCAGAAAAAGATAGCCAGGAAATAGAAGAAACTGTGTTTATTCTTTTTACAGTGGAACACAGCTCCAAATAACCCCAGAAAGGCAACAAATAAACCTCCGAAAACATTTACTACTTGTGCTGGAATACCTGTTACTCGGTTAACAGAATCGGATTTGAACCATTGCCAGCCAAAATATCTGAGAAAATGATAACCTAATTGATGCTCAAAGAAATTTCCTCTTCGGGCAAACATAGATGTTACCTGTTCTGGTTTATACTGTCTTCTCTGAATATAATCATCAAATCTTTTAGGAGTGCTTGGATCCGCTAAATTAATAAAAGGACGATCTGCTGCTCTAATAGGAAGGTAGATATAAGAAGAAACTCCCAGAATAATAAGAGCAATAGCAAGCAGCCAAATCTTTTTGTCCAGCACCTTATGTAAATCTATATACATCAGGACAATAATGCATAGAGCAAAACCCAGCTGGTCAAAAGAATCAATATTAAAAGCCTTTCCTATTTCTCCAAAAATCAGATAAGTGATAATCAAAGCTGCACCATAGCCAAAGAACTTATACCAAAAGGTTTTTTTAGTTGTAGCTTGTAAAAATATAGGATAGGTTACAATGAAAAGAATGGCAGGTGCAATCTGCAAAGCTGTTTGATGCACACAAAAACCAAGGAAGAATAAATATACAATCAAAAGGAGGTAGTTCTGTTTATTGAAATCTCGTGAATTTTGCACCCATTTCAAGGTTAGCCAGATTATGAGATTAATAAAGAAGACCAGACCAGCATAAACCTCAGCTTCTACTGCATTCATCCAGAAAGTATAGGAAAAAGCAGTATATAAAGCTGCAATCACACCAGCAAACATAGATTGCCAGGGTTTTATCTTAAACATACTGGTCAGTTGAACTGTGACCAGATAAGTGAACATTACCGCAAAAGCAGAAGCAAGACCAGAAATAAAAGCGGCTATTACAGCATGAGGGAGAATATTACCAAAGAGCGAAACTAACGCTCTTCCAAAAAGGATATAAAAAGGATTTCCAGGTGGATGTGGAACACCCAGAATACTGATACAGGTGGCATATTCTCCGGAATCCCAAAAGGATAAAGACCTTGCCTGAGTTAACATATAGATAATTAAAGCAAAAGCAAAGACAATCCAGGCAACAATGGTATTAGTTTTAGAAGGCACTAAAGCTTGAGGTCTGAGCAAAGTTTCATCAAAAGCGGGTGGTTTCTCTGGAACTTTATATTCTTTAACTGGCTTTTTCGCTGCAGTTGCAGAACTTTGTCTAAGCCGTTCTTTTATATCCTTTACATCAGATTTACTTTTAGCCATTTATCTATCTCCCTTTTAATCTTTTAAGCCAGCTTTGGCATAACTGGCAATGATTTGTTTTTGAGCGAAGAAGAAAATAATTAAGATAGGAAGTATACTAAAGGTAGAAGCAGCCATCAAAAGTGTTGTTTGAGTGGATGCTTCCTGACTGAAATAACTTAACCCCACCTGCAGAACTCGCAATTCGGGTCTATCTGTCATAACCAGGGGCCACATAAAACTATTCCAGCTACCGATTAAAGAAAAAACTGAAGCGGTGGCTATAACAGATTTAGAGAGAGGAAGCACAATTCTCCAGAGCATTCCAAAAATGCTACAACCATCAATTGCGGCAGCATCAAACAGTTCTTGCGGCAAGGATTTGAAATGTTGACGGAAAAGGAAAATGGTAAAAATATTAACGCACCAGGGAACTATCAGAGCTTGATAAGTATCCAACCAGTTAAATTTATCCAGCAACATATAAGAGGAAATAATATATATAGGTTCGGGCACCATCATCATACTTAAGAAGAGATAGAAGATAATATCTCTACCTTTAAATTCCATTCGGGCAAAAGCATAAGCAGCTAAAAAAGAGGTTATTAACACGCCTATCAGAGTTAAGAATGAGACAAATATGGTATTAGCAAAATAACGAGCAAAAGGCACTTTATTGAAAGCAGTAATATAATTATCCCAATGAAAACTGGGAACCTTCTTGATTAATCTAACCTGAGAAGAGGGCACACTCATATATTCAGGGTAATCTTTAGATATCTGAAGGTTCTCATCTAAGACATGAATAATACTGTTTTCTTCTTTTTGTTGGACCAGGATGATACGATGTTCTTTTCCATTTTCATCCCAGACATAATACTCTTCCTTAGGAATAAATATAGATTCATTTTTATTAAATTCTGCTTGCGACATTAAAGAGGTTGAAATCATCCAGATGAAGGGTAGAATCATAATAATTCCAAAGAATATCAGGAAAAGATAGACAATTGAATTACTGAAGATTTTTTTCATCTTGCACCTCTAATAATTGACCTTACTTTCCAGACGTCTTTGCATTAAAGTTAAACCAAGTATGACCACAAACAAAATTAGTGCTGCAGCACTTGCATAACCCATCTGAAGGTCATCAAATCCCTTCTCATAGATATAATAGACTATTAACTTAGTAGTTCCTAAGGGTCCACCCTTATCTGTCATCATATAGACTTGAGCAAAAGTCTGAAAACTCGTAATAGTCGTCATCAAAAGAACATAGAAAGTGGTAGGTGAAATTAGTGGGACGGTTATTTTAAAGAATTGTTTCCATTTATTAGCACCATCAATTTCCGCTGCTTCATAATAGACCTTAGAGATGTTTTGCAATCCAGAAAGATAGATGATGGTATTATATCCCAGACTTTTCCATACGGTCATAATGATAATGGAAAAAAGAGCCAGCGAAGGACCTCCTAACCAGGAAGGAATAGAGACTCCCATAGAATTGAATAATAAGGTGAAAATTCCTTTTGGTTCGGCTAACCATTTAAGAGGTTGAAAACCTAACCATTGAAGAAAGGCATTGGCTAAACCTCCTTCTTCTGCATAAATAATCTTCCAGACAATGGAAACAGCTACCAGAGAGGTCACATAAGGCATAAAATAGATGGTACGAAAGAAACCCTTTAGCCATTTTATCTGATTTAAGAGGACAGCAAAAATTAAAGGTATGATAATACTTAAGGGTACGGCAATAATTACAAGCCATACCGTATTCATCATAGATTGCCAGAATTCAGGGTCAACAAAGAGTTTATTGTAATTCTGGAATCCAATAAAATTGCCAATACTGGTAATTCCAAAATCAAAGAAACTGATGACAAAGGACAATAAGATAGGAATGAAACGAAATAGAAGAAGTAATACTAAAGCTGGAAGGATATATAAATAAGGCTCATACTTATACTTAGTCTTCATCAGCTCATCCTCAAATATTTAGCTAACCTTTTATTTTATTATAAGCTTCAATTCCTTCAGTGAGAATATGCATAGCCTTGCTCAAATCTTCCTGATTAAGAACATAGGCAAGGCGCATTTCATTTAATCCCAAACCCGGAGTGGCATAAAAACCATCACCTGGAGCTCCCATCATAGTTGCTCCATCAATGCTAAATTCATCCAGCATCCAGGTTACAAATTCTTCCACATTGTCCACGGGTAAAGTAGCTAAGATATAGAAAGCTCCCTGTGGCTTTACACAAACTATATCAGGAATTTGCAAGAGTGCATTATAGGCTAAATCTCGTCTTGCTTCATATTCAGAAATCAAAGGATGAAAGTATTCATCCCCTAAATCTATACAAGCAAGCGCTGCAAGTTGGTCTACCGTTGGAGGACACAATCTGGCTTGAGCAAATTTTAAGAGAGCACTCATTACTTCTTTATTCTTTGAGGCAATACATCCAATTCTGGCACCACAGGCACTATAACGCTTGGAGACACTATCAACTAAGATGGCATTTGCTTCCAGGTCAGGAACATTCATAATACTGGTATGCTTTAAACCTTCATAAATAAATTCCCTATAAACTTCATCTGATATTACGAATAGGTTATACTTTCTGGCAATTTCACCAATCATCATAACATCTTCTTCTGGGTAAACTGTTCCAGTTGGATTTCCAGGATTACAAATTAAAATGGCTTTAGTCTTTTTGGTGATGAATGATTCTATCACTTCTGCAGGAGGAAGTTGATAACCATTTTCTCCAACTGTTGTGATAGGTTTTAGATGGATTCCTGCCATTGTGGCAAAACCGTTATAATTAGTATAAAAAGGTTCAGGAACAAGGATTTCTTCACCAACTTCTGCTACTACCATCATAGCAAAAGTTATAGCTTCTGAACCGGCAGTAGTGACGATAATTTCATCCTCATTAAGGTCAATTCCATAGCGAGAATAGTATCTAACCAGTCCCTGTCGGTAAATATCTAAGCCTTGAGAGGGACCATAAGCCAGGACTTTATCAGAAAAGCTGTGATAGGCATCAATCATAACCTGCGGAGTAGGAATATCTGGTTGTCCAATGTTTAAATGATAAACTTTCAAACCACGCTTCTTAGCTGCATCAGCATGAGGCATCAATTTACGGATAGGAGATGCTTGAATCTCCATAGCTCGTTGAGATAGCTTCATTTATTCACCTCATTAATGTTTTTTTCAAGTTTTATGCTATTGCAGGATTTGACAAGGAAAATTTTGCTTTCTATCATTTCTCTGAATCTTTAGGATGGAAATAGGAATATATATTTTCTGCTGTTTTAGGACCAATTCCTTTTATAGAATTCAGTTTTTCTGGGCTGGCATTTTTTATTGCATCAACAGAACCAAGCTCCTTTAAAAGCAAAAATTTAGTCTGTTCACCAATTCCTGGTATCTCTTCCAACTCACTGATTAAAGTTCTACGAGACCTGCGTGAACGATGAAAGGTGATGGCAAAACGATGAGCTTCATCTCGGATGGCAATTAATAATCTCAAAGCCGAAGCAGACCTGGGCAAAATTATTGATTGTGAATTAGCTGGTGTAAAGACTTCCTCTATCCTTTTAGCCAGAGAGATTATAGGTATATCTGGATATTTAGAATTCTTTAAAACCTCCAGGCAGGCATTAAGTTGTCCTTTTCCTCCATCTATGATGAACAAATCAGGTAGCATTTCAGGATTTTCATCACATTCTTTTAAATAACGGGTTAGAGTTTCCTGGAGAGCTGCATAATCATTCTGTGTGTCCAAACTTTTGATTATGAAATGACGATAAAACTTCTTTTTGGGTTTCCCATTTTCAAAGAAGACAGCTGAAGCAACTGTATCAGTTCCCTGAATAGTAGAAATATCCAGGCAGACCATCTTTCTGGGTAATTTAGGCAGGTTAAGTTTTTCTTTCAATTCTTGGATAGGATAAATGGTTCTATTAGCTTTTCGCAGATGTGCTAATTTGCGTTCCTCCACCAGATGAAAAGCATTATTTTTTGCCATAGTTATCAGTTGACTCTTTTCACCACGTTTAGGGATTGAAATAATTCCGTGTAACCATTCATTCAGTTCTTCCAGTTCAGAAGGTTCAAAAGGTAAAAGAATCTCATCAGGCAATTCATCTCGGTTACTATAATATAATTTCAGGAAAGCAGCTAAAATTTCTTCAGGAGTGTTTTCTTCCACATTAGCCAGAGGATAGTCTTCTTTATTAATAATCATCCCATTAACAATCCTTAGAACTACGCAGATGGCAATATTTTCTTCCTGATAAAAGCCTATAACATCGGTATTACGAGAATCTGGAGAATAAACCACCTGTCTTTTCTGGATATGTTCTATAGCCTGAATGCGGTCTCTTAATTTTGCCGCTTCTTCAAATTTTAGCTCTTCGGAAAGATTGTTCATCTCTGTTTTGAATTCCTCTAAAATCTCATCATGATGACCTTCTAAAAATCGCATCTGTCTCTTGACAATCTGCATATATTCTTCCTGAGAAATAGCACCAATGCAAGGAGCAGGACATTTCCCTAACTGATAATTGATACAGGCTTTTTGATATTTAATTCTATCTGCAGGAATTTGACGAGAACAGGTTCTTACTGGAAAAATCCATTCCAGGTTTCTTAAGGTCATACGTAAGGATTTAGTATCGGTGAAAGGACCAAAATAGCGTGAACCATCTCTAACATAATCACGAGTGACAATAATTCTGGGGAAAGGTTCATTTAAAGTTATCTTTACAAAGGGATAACGTTTATCATCCTTAAGTAATACATTATATTTTGGTTTATAACGCTTTATTAAATTAGCTTCTAAGATAAAGGCATCCTGTTCCGTAGGTACAAGAATATAATCCAGATCAGCGATATATTTCAATAAATGTTCAGTCTTGATATCTTTATTAGTAGAACTAAAATAGGAAGTTACCCGATTCTTTAAAGATTTAGCTTTCCCAATATAGATTATTTCACCCTCGGCATTTTTCCAGAGATAAATTCCAGGATGGTCTGGTAATAAAGTAAGTTTTTCCGCTATTTTTTCTGGAATTTTTTCCATAAATTAGTTCCTGCTTCCTTTAGGTAATCCAGTTTAAATAATAGTCCAAGGACATAGAATAATCCGATACTTGAAACAGAGAGAATGATGACTTTAATTATCAGCTTCCATAGTCCAGTAGCAACATAAAAGTGGTCAGTAATAATGAGGAAGACGAGCATAATTACACTAATTACAATTGTTTTTAGAACATTAGGGAAAATGCCGTGGAAATCAATATGAGGCATCTCTTTATGTATCAGTCTTAGTAAAATAACGAAATTAACCATTGCCGTTATAGAAGTAGCCAAAGCAAGTCCTCTATGCTGGAGAAATTGCATCAATATGAAGTTGAGCACTATATTTAGACAGACCATTCTAATAGCGATACGAACAGGAGTGCGAGTATCTTTATGTGCATAGAATAAAGGGGTTAAAGTCTGATTAAAGCTGAAAAAGATAAGACCTAAACTATAACAGATCAGAGCTTGAGTTGTCCAGAGAGTTGCTTTAGCATCAAAAGCACCACGCTGAAAAAGGATTTGCACCACATCTTTACCCAGTCCCATTAAAAGAACAGTAATTGGTAGCATCAGATAGGTGAGATTGAGCATTGCTATACGTAAGTTTTTTGAAAGTTCTGGATAATTATCGTAAGTAACCAATCTGGAATAAGTAGGTAATAAAACAGTTCCAGTGGAAATAGCAAACATTCCCAGTGGGAATTGAAACAATCTATAACCATATTCCAGAGCAGAAATACTTCCTACAGCAAGAAAAGAAGCCATTAAAGAATCAGCCACAAGATTGAGTTCACGAACTCCAACTCCAACTAATGAGGGTAGAAACCTTTTCCATAAAGTATTTAGAGCTTCACCTCCAAATTTAACCATTATTTTGAAGGGATAACCTAATTGTTTTAAATAAGGAAAGTTTATGATAGTCTGTAAAAATCCTCCTCCGAAAACACCAACAGCAGCCCAACGAACAAGGTCTTCGCCTTCTATATGAAAGACAAATCTCGGGATTACCATACTTAATATCATACCTAAATTCAGCAACGCAGAGGATAATCCAGTCATAAAGAATTTATCGTGAGAATTTAGTATGGCAATCATTGTGGAAGAAAGTCCAATCCAGAGAAGATAAGGGAACATTATTCTGGTCAGGATAACAGCTAATTTATAAGTTTTAGGAAGCAGACCAGGATAAAGTACTTTTACAATAGCAGGGGCAAAAATGATACCAATAATGGTTAGAATCAAGAGGAAAAATGTTAGTATGGAAAGCACTTGCAACGCGAAATTAATCTGTTTTCTTTTCCCTTCTTTGATTCCAATTTCATTGTATAAAGGGACAAATGCAGCGGAAAGAGCACCTTCACCAAACATACTACGCAACAGATTCGGAATGCGATAACCAACTACAAAAGCGTCATTTAGATAGGTAGTCCCAAAACAGAAAGCCATAACCTGATCACGGACTAATCCCATAATCCTGCTAATCAGTATAGCAAAGGACATTACACTGATATTTTTGATTAATTTATTCTCCGCCATAGCTTCAGGGACGGAAAAGTTTATTTAATTGGAAATAGAGATTTTGTTGTATGAGCTGAAGATTAACATTGCCACGGATTTTACGGATATAATCCTGCATCAGCAATACAAAATCCAGCACTTTATCAGTTAATTCTGCACTATTCTGGATGGGAATTTTTGCTCTTGCCTCAATAAGAAAATCCTTCTTATCAATATTTACTACCTGTTCTTCAGCAGATTCTATCAAATCCAGGTCTCCAACAAACATACAAAGATAGCGGATAATCTCAATAAGATTTTCTGCATTATATTTTTGTAAATTAGCCTGTAAAGAACGATAGTAAGCTAAATCATTACCTTCAAGAGCCATTTGCATAATTTCAAAAGCTCTTTCACGAAGTTTTGATGATTCTCCTTGAACCAAATGTATGGCATATTTAACGCTTCCATCTGCTATTTGGGAGACTATTCTTGCTGTCCTGGGAGAAGTGTTAAAATCATCTATCAATATCTGAGCAATTACATTGGGGTCCACAGGTTGAAAATGTATAGGTTGACAGCGTGAAACTATTGTAGGTAGTAACTGCGAAGGATTATTAGTAGTTAAAATTATAACAGTTGATTCGGGAGGTTCTTCCAGAGTTTTAAGAAAAGCATTTGCCGTTTCTATATTCATTAAATCTGCATCTTCAATAATACAAATCCGGTATTTGGCTTCATAACTGCTGATATTTAAGCGTTTAATCAGCCAGGAAATACTTTCCTTACGAATCATAATATTAGAGCTGAACCGATAGTCTTCCCAGGGTGTTTCTATTTTATTACGGATGTAACCTTCATATTCCTTACGATATTCATCATTTTTTATCTCACCCTCTGGAGTTAATTGAAGATTGGGAGTAGGGAAAAGATAGAGTAAATCAGGATGTTCAAAATTAAGAAATTTATGACAGGAACTACAAACTCCACAGGGACGGAATTCTTTGTTAGCCAGACAATTTAGAGCCATACCAAAGTATAATGCGGTAGTGAATTTTCCCACTCCTTCTATTCCATGAAAAAGATAGGCTTGGGCTATGTGTTCATTTTCTATAGCTTGAAAAAGAATTTTTAAAGCTCTGCTTTGACCTCTTATTTTTTGGAATAAACTCTGTTCTTGCATATTAACAAAGCTGGAAAAACCTTAAATCCAGGAAATCTTTTTTGCTTCAGTATCCTCATTAGAACTGCGTTCAAAAAGTTTATTAACATAGGGACTTTCAAATTCTTCTGCTAAAATATCATAGATTAAAACATCGTGATATTTACCTGCCATAAAAAGATAATTACGACGACGTCCAGCTAACTTAAAACCAACTTTTTCATAACAACGAATGGCTCTTTTGTTGAACGCATAAACTTCCAGACTTATATTATTTAAATTTAGAACATTAAAACCATAATCTAATATAAGCCTGGTTGCTTCTGTACCTATGCCTTGACTCCAGTATGACTTGTCTCCTATAAAAATACCAAATTGACCGTGACGATGTACTTCACTTGTTCCAAAAAGACTGCAATTACCAATTGCCTTATTCGTGTTCTTCTCTACAATTGCAAAACTTATGCTTTCTGCCATTAACTTTTTTAAAGCTTCTTTTTCTTTTTCTATATCATAAATAGTAGTGGAAAACAAGACAAACTGACCTATCTCCATATCATTGACCCATTGTGTATAAAGCTCTACATCATCTAAAGAAATGGGGGAAAGGTAACATTTTTCTCCGCTCATTTTTCTAAAATACTTCATTTTGTTCTCCTTTATTATTTTAATGGTTAGGATTGCTTATTCTTCAAATGATTTAAACTACTTAATAAGCACTATCTGTCAAGATAAATCCGTAACTTATTTAGTAAAATAAAGATGAGGATTTGAAATGACTGTTCCAGGAAAGTTCAGTGGTAAAATATTAAACCAGAAAAAAGTTAGACATTGAAAGCTGAAACTTTGATCCAGATTGGAGACCTAAAGAAAATGTAAAACCTATATCTAACTGATGTCCACTTTCGGACATAAGCTGGACATGAGTTGGACATAAGCTGGACATAAGTTAGTCATAAGCTGGATATAAGATAGTCATAAGTTGCATATAGGTTAATCATTATATACCAAGAAGTTAGAAGTATGAGTGCTATTTTTAGCTAATTAATGTTTGAAAGTGAGACAAAGAATGGATTTTTAAAATTAATAAGGATTATTTATTACAAATTCAATAATAAGCCTATTATATTTCAAGTAAAATGTAATAAGATTAATGATAAATATTTAATAGTCAGTATATTATATTAATATAAACTTGCCTGAGAAAGAGTCAAATGATTTTATTTGACAAATCAAAGCCTAAGAAAATTGCTGAAAGATAGCAAGGAGTAATTTTGAAGAGCAAAATAATTATAAAAGGTGCCAGCGAGCACAATTTAAAAAATATAAATTTAGAAATTCCGAGAGATAAACTTGTTGTATTTACAGGTATCTCAGGTTCAGGAAAGTCATCTTTGGCTTTTGATACCCTTTACGCTGAAGGACAACGCAGATATGTGGAATCTTTATCTGCTTATGCCCGACAGTTTTTGGGTCAAATGGAGAAGCCTAAAGTTGATTACATTGAAGGTTTATCACCAGCTATTGCCATTCAGCAAAAAACAGCCAGCAAGAATCCTCGTTCCACTGTGGGAACCGTTACCGAGATATATGATTATCTAAGGGTTTTATATGCCCGGGTAGGTAAACAATATTGTCATATTTGTGGTAATCCTGTTGGAGCTCAAACTATTGATCAGATGACAGCTCATTTAATGCAGAATCCAGAGAAAACTAAAATACAGATACTTGCCCCCTTAGTGCAATCCCGTAAAGGAGAACATAAAGAGATATTAGATGATTTAAGACAACAGGGATTCGTTCGTGTTTTAATCAATGGTCAATTGCGTAACCTGGAAGAAAATATCGTTTTGGATAAAAAAAGTAAACATAATATAGATGTAGTTATAGATAGAATAGTGATAAAACCCGGTATTGAATCAAGATTACGAGATTCTCTGGAACTTGCTTTAAAATTAACTGAAGGTGTGGTTAAAGTTGATTTTCCTGATGAAGGTGAAACTCTCATAATGTCTGCTACCAATTCCTGTCCGCATTGTAATATTGGATTTGAAGAATTAACACCGCAACATTTTTCCTTCAATAGTCCGATTGGTGCTTGTCCTGAATGTAATGGACTGGGTTATAAACTTGAATTTGACCCTGATTTAGTAGTTCCTTATCCGGATAGGAGTATTCGTGAAGGTGCTGTTGCTCCTTGGGGAAGTCTGGAAAATAAAATAGATACCTGGACGGGAAGAACTATACAGAATCTGGCTAATTATTATAATTTTTCTCTGGATACACCATGGTATCAGCTTCCGGAATGGGTGAAATCTCTTATTCTCTATGGTTCAAAGGGTAAAAGATTCAGGATGGAATGGCAAAACAAAAATGGACATGGTGTCTATAATATGCGATTTGAAGGAGTTATTAATACCCTGGATAGAAGAATGAGAGAGACCACATCTGAAGATGCCAGAAGATATTATTTGCAATTTATAAGCGATAAACCCTGTCCAGAATGCGGTGGTAAAAAGCTGAAAGCAAGTTCTTTAGCTGTAAAAGTAGGTGATAAAAATATTGCGGAAATCACAGCTATGAGTGTTCATGAAGCTTTTAATTTTTTCAATAATCTAAAATTAAAGGGTAATGAACAAATCATAGCTTCAGAAATCCTAAAAGAGTTGCGAAATCGTCTCGGATTCTTACAAAGTGTAGGTTTGCATTATCTCACCTTGGATAGAAGGTCTCCAACCCTTTCTGGAGGTGAAAGTCAACGCATTAAACTTGCCAGTCAAATAGGCAATCAGCTTGTAGGTGTGATGTATATTCTGGATGAGCCAAGTATAGGTCTCCATCAAAGAGATAATTCTATGCTTTTGCAGATGCTCTGTCAATTGCGTGATCTGGGTAACACCGTCATCGTAGTAGAACATGATGAAGAAACCATTCGCACGGCTGATATGATTGTTGATTTTGGTCCTAAAGCTGGTATTTATGGTGGAGAAATTGTAGCCACGGGAACGGTTAAAGATATCATAAATAGTAATTGTTCCTTAACTGGAGATTATCTGGCAGGAAGAAAGAGCATTCCCATTCCCAAAGTAAGAATTCCTGCTGAACAGGGATACCTTTCTATTAAAGGTGCAAAACATAACAACCTTAAAGATATAGATGTGGATATTCCTCTTGGATTATTTGTTTGCGTAACGGGTGTTTCTGGAAGCGGGAAAAGTTCATTAATCAATCAAACTCTTTATCCTTATTTGCATAACTACTTTTACCACACCAGTCATAAAGTTGGAAAGGTAGATACTATTGAAGGAATAGAAAATATAGATAAGATTATCAGTATTGACCAGCAACCTATAGGAAGAACTCCTCGTTCCAATCCGAGCACCTATGTTAAGGTATTTGATCCTATTCGGATGCTATTTAGTCAGTTACCAGCATCTAAAATGCGAGGTTACAGTGCAGGACGCTTTTCTTTTAATGTTAAAGGTGGAAGATGTGAAGCTTGTGAAGGTGCAGGTGTTAAACAGATAGAAATGCATTTTATGCCCGACATCTATGTGACTTGTGAAGCCTGTAAAGGTAAAAGGTATAATCAAGAAACTCTATCTATTCGCTATAAAGGGAAGAATATCGCTGAAGTTCTGGATATGGATGTTCAGGAAGCTTATGAATTTTTCCAGAATATTCCAGCTATTCGGAATAAGCTTCAAACTTTGATGGAAGTAGGTCTGGATTATATTAAATTAGGACAACCTTCAACCACCCTTTCTGGAGGAGAAGCTCAAAGAATAAAGCTTTCCCGTGAATTGAGTAAAGTGAGCACTGGGAAAACTTTGTATTTACTGGATGAACCTACGACAGGTCTTCATTTTGATGATATAAACCGTCTTCTGCAAGTATTAAAAAAACTGGTTAAAATGGGAAATACGGTAATAGTTATTGAACATAATATGGATGTGATAAAAAGTGCTGATTGGGTGATTGATTTAGGTCCAGAAGGAGGAGATGAAGGTGGTTATCTTGTAGCTGAAGGTACTCCAGAACAGATAATGAAGAATAAGAATTCATATACCGGGCAATTTTTAAAACAGCATTACGGAAGAGCAAAAGTTGAAAAACCAGATATAAGCCGAAAACCGGCAAAAAAGATAGTAAAGAAGGCAATTTAATCATTTTATGGCAGAAATTCAATTTCGGTATCAGCCACCAACTTCAGGAAAACATTTAGTAGGTTTAGCAGGAGATTTTACCGGATGGGAAATCCTGGATATGAATGAAGTAGGTGGAGTCTATTTCTTAAATTTACATATTGATGAGGGAAGATATTGCTATAAATTTATAGTTGATGGAAACTGGATTCCCGATCCAGATAATCCTTTAACTGAACCAGACCCCTTTGGTGGCTTCAATTCCGTCCTCATTGTTCAAGAGACCATTCCTTCTCGTTTCAGCTGGGAAGAGATAATACAAGATTTAAGCTTGCTGGATGAGCGAAAGGGATATTATGTTGACCTTAATCGCATATCAGATGAGCAATATGAATTACGATTTAACTGGTTTCCCTCTTTACCTGCTGATTTGATTGCTCTCATAGATGGGGTAACTTTTCCCTTGTACAGGTTAGGAATCACAGGAAATCAAGAGGTTTTCCATTGTCTTTTCACCTGTCCACGAACCTTCTGTAATATAAAAATAAAGATACAGGGAGCAGATAATATTCTTTTCTGGGGTGCTGAAGGATTTTCTTTTCAGGAAGATGGAGTTACTCCTTATTTATTAGAGCTCTCAAATTATCCTATCTTTTCTGTGCCAGAATGGGTATCACATAGCGTTATCTATCAAATTTTCCCAGACCGTTTCTGCAATGGAGACCCCTCCAATGATCCAGATTTTAGTGAGGATTATTATAAAGATTGTAGAACACCTCCTCCTCCAGGGGAATATTTACCAGCTCATGCGGAATATTTTCACCTGGTGGAGGATTGGTATGATATTAGCTATTTAAAACAGAGTCCCTGGCTACCTGAAGGGAAACCTGATTGGTGGTGTTTTTATGGAGGAGATATTGAAGGAGTTCGTCAAAAATTGCCTTATCTAAAAGACCTGGGGGTTAATCTGCTTTATTTTAATCCGCTGTGGCAAGCCAAATCCAATCATAAATATGATGCGGCAGATTTCAAGAAAGTTGATCCCCATTTTGCTACGGAAGATGAAATGAAAGCTTTCGTTAAGGAAGCCCATCAGAATGGTATGAAAATCATCTTAGATGTAGCTTTTAATCATACAGGAGAAGCTTTCTGGGCTTTTCGTGATGTGGTAGAAAAGGGTCCAAATTCTCCTTACTGGCTCTGGTATGACTGGTATAAATGGCCTCTTCCTAATCCGCTTCCTCCGGATTTTAATCCTCGGGAATATTATCAATGCTGGTGGGGAATAAAAGATATGCCCGACTTAAATTATGACCTCAGTCGTCCTCATCCTGCGGAAAACTATGTGCGTGATATCAATAAAGCCGTTCCCAATCGTTCTTTGGTAAATCATATTCTGGAATGTGTCCAGTGGTGGCTGATGAATATTGATATAGATGGTTTTAGACTGGATATTCCTAATGAAGTCCCTTACTGGTTCTGGGAACTTTTTAGACAGGAAGTAAGAGCAATGAAACCTGATGCCTGGCTCGTTGGAGAAATCTGGCATAGCGGTAAAGGATGGGTAAATCATCATTACTTTGATTCTGTGATGAACTATGCCTATTTCAAAGATCCTGTGCTGGAATTCTTTATTCTTGGAATCTGCGATAAAAAGAATTTCTGCGCAAGAATTGAAAATGGCTTGGCACAATATCCTATTCAAGGAATAAAAGCAATGATGAATCTACTGGGAAGTCATGATACTATCAGAATTCTGGAACTGGCAAAAGGCGATGTCTCCAAAGTTAAATTAGCATTACTTTTCCAGATGACCTTTATTGGAGCACCACATATCTATTATGGTGATGAAATTGCTATGCTTGGTGGAAAAGACCCAGATAATCGTCGTCCTTTCAACTGGAAATGGGAAGAAGATTCTGTAGCTGTTGACCTGAGAAACTATTATAAAAATCTTATTCAACTTAGATTATCCCATCCTCTTTTAATGGATGGAGAATTTAGCTTTCTTCCTGCTCCAGAAGGATTGCTTGCCTGGAGAAGATATGATGAAAACCATAAAATTGATATAGTATTAAATTATGGAAAGGAAAATAACTCTTTGGAATCTTTATCAGTTTCAAAAATTATTTTCACTGAAGGGGAAGTGGATCATAACGATAATTCTTTAATGCTTTATCCTAATTCTGCTATAGTATATATATCATAAGAAAATCAATATCTAAAATGATATTTTATGAAGGAAACTGTATAATAGTTTGTAAAACAATTAAATAATGAGATTTGATTTGACATTAAAGTTCAAGGAAAGATAAAGGATAGATAGGTGAATAAATGGAAGGAAAAATTCTACTGTGTGTGACTGGTGGAATAGCAGCTTATAAAGCTATTGACCTGGCAAGTCAATTGACAAAATCAGGATTTGAAGTTAAAACTGCAATGACTAAAAATGCTCTGAAATTTGTGTCTGCTTTAAACTTTTCTGCCATAACCAATCAAAGTGTTCATACTGACTTGTTTGAAGATTCTGACCCCATTCCTCATATACATCTGGCTGATTGGGCAGATTTAACTGTGGTAGCACCAGCCACAGCTAATATTATTGCTAAAGCTGCTCAAGGTATAGGGGATGATTTAGTTTCTACCATACTATTATCTCAACCAAAACCTGTCCTTTATGTTCCTGCTATGAATGTCCATATCTATGAACATCCTGCTACACAAAATAATCTTAAAATACTTAAGGATAGAGGCAATTATATATTAGAACCTGAAACTGGTTTACTTGCTTGTGGCTATGAAGGTAAGGGTAAATATCCCCCTAATGAGGAAGTTATTTATGCTATTCGTTGCTATTTAAAATATCCTACCGATTTAACTGGAAAAAAAGTCTTAGTTACTGCAGGAGCAACAGCTGAACCAATAGACCCTATGCGAATGATTACGAATAAATCCAGCGGAAAAATGGGACTTTCTATAGCTCGTGCTTTTGCACTTAGAGGGGCAGAAGTTACTTTGATATATGGTATTATGTCCGAATCTATTCCTTACTATATTAAGAAAAGTATCTTTGCTCCAACGGCAAAATTAATGTATGATGCGGTGATGGAACATTCTAAAGACTATGATATCATCGTTCAATGTGCAGCAGTTTCAGATTATAAACCAGTTAAACCCTCCACTCAGAAGCTTAAGAAAAGTGGTAACTTCAATCTGGAATTGGTTGCTACTCCAGATATTCTGGAACATCTGGGGAAAATTAAGCCTAAAAAACAGAAGTTAGTTGGTTTTGCCGCAGAATCGGAGCACATTCTGGAAAATGCACGAGAAAAGCTTGAGAAAAAGAATCTTGACCTCATCTGTGCTAATAATCTGGAAACTGCTGGGAAAGATGAAACCACCCTTAACTTAATTCGTGCTGGTACAACAAAAACTACTAAATCTGTACAACTGACAGGGAATAAGTTTGATGTTGCACTACAGTTAGTAGAATATATCGTAAGCTTATGAAAAATAAATTAACTATACTAACAGGAGCTAACGGACAAGTAGGAAGTTTTATTGCGCATCAATTAGCCGAAAAGAATGCACCTTTATTATTACTTTATCATAAGAATTTCAATCGGATAGAGGATTTAGCTGATAAAGAAAAAGTGATGCTTATATCCTGCAATCTGGAAAAGTTAGAGGATGTTAACCCTGCTATTCATTATGCCGCAGAAAACTTAGCTGCGGTACCTGCTTTTCTCATTCATACGGCAGCAATTCGTAGTTATGATGCTTTGCCTCTGGCTCAAACTAATCCGGAAATATTTAAAGAGGTGCTCAGTTCCAACTTAGAAATGGCATATAATGTGCTCAGGACCTGTCTTCCTTTTATGTTACAAGAGAGATTTGGCAGAATTGTAATGTTTGGTTCTAATGTAGTTCAGACAGGACTTTATCGTGGTTCTGCTTATGCTGCTGCCAAGGCTGGTATAGTCAATTTAGTGAAATCTATTGCTCTGGAAACGGCATCTTCTAATGTTCTTATCAATGCAATATCACCTGCACCGGTTCAAACGGTTTTAGAAGAGGAATATACAGGGGATTATCTTGCTTTCCGTAAGCGCTATTTTGAAGAGTTTCGTCAGATGAGTCCGACGGGAAAACTGGTCTCAAAAGAAGAAATATGGCTATTCTGCAACTTATTATTAAGTGAGAAACTGGAGAATTTTACAGGCAAAGATATTATCATAGACGGCGGTTTTTCAGCTATTCAGCAAATAAAGGGGAGTGAAATTCAGTGAAAGTCAAACTTCGCATTTATCTACTGCTTATAATATGCCTCTTTTCCACATCCTTGTTTGCTTTACCTTTTCAGGATGGTGAAAAGCTTACTTTCAGCGTTAAATATGGAATAATTAAAGCTGGAACAGCTACTTTTGAAGCTAAATCTTCAACATACCAAAATAGACCTGTCTGGCATTTATGTATTACTGCTCAAACTTATCCTTTTTTTGATGTAGTTTACAAAATCCGAGACAAAATTGAATCTTGGTGGGATAAAGAAACTTTATTGCCCCATAAATCATCCAAGCAATTACATGAAGGGAAGTACCAGCAATACCGAATACATTACTTTGACCAGGTAAATAAAAAAACCACATATATGAAATGGAGTTACAAAGAAGAAAAATGGAAAACTGAAGAGAAAAATCTTCCATTTGAAACTCAGGATATAGTAAGTTCTTTTTATGAATTGAGGAATCGCTCATTGAAGCCAGGGGATAAACCAAAACTCTATGTTACAACTGATGGAAAGTCTGTAGTTACAACCGTGAAAGTTTTGAGAAGAGAAAAAGTTTCTTCTATATTTGGTGATGTAAATTGTTTGGTTTTAGAACCAGATATGAAATCAGAAGGTATCTTTAAGGGTTCAAGTAAGCTTTTAATCTGGGTAACTGATGATGCTTATAAGATTCCCGTTAAGGTTGAAAGTTCAGTCTCTATTGGCACTTTCGTAGTTCAGTTAGAAGATGCTCAGAATGTCCCTTATAAAATAAAGAAATCCAATTGATGGTTGACCTTTTAGATTTAAATAGTTATGATTATTATTTACCCCAGGAATTGATAGCTCAATATCCTTTAAAAGACCGTAGTTCCTCAAGATTGATGCATATTGATAGGAAGACAGGCACAATCTCTCATCTTTATTTCCGGGATTTAGTGGATTTATTAGCTCCAGGTGAAGTGTTAGTTATAAATAATAGCAAAGTTATTCCTGCTCGTTTATATGGTTATAAAGATAATGGTACAAAGATTGAGATTTTGCTTTTGAATCATCTGGAAGGTTCAAAATGGAAATGTATGGTTCATCCAGGTAAACGATTGAAAAGAGAACAAGTATTAAGGTTTTCTCCTCAGCTGGAAGGATGGGTTTCACTTCCTGATGAAGATGGTTTACGAGTGATTGAATTCAATAATCCGGATACTTACTGGAATGAGATTGAGCGTATCGGACATATACCTTTACCTCCATACATTAAAAGAGAAGATAAGGCAGAAGACCGCCAAACTTATCAGACTGTGTATGCGGAAGAAGCAGGTTCAGTTGCAGCACCTACTGCTGGTTTCCATTTTACAGAAGAGATGCTTTCTCAATTGAAAGAAAAAGGCATTAAGATAGTTAATATCATCTTGCATATAGGAATGGGCACTTTTGTTCCTATTAAAACTCAAAGAATTGACCAGCATAAGATGCATAGTGAATTTTGTACCATTCCAGAAGAAACTGCTAATGTTATTAATAAAGCAAAATTAGAAGGACGAAGAGTTATTGCCGTGGGCAGTACATCTATTCGGACTCTGGAAAGTTTCTGGAATAATGGCACTTTGATGAGCGGTTCTAAATGGACAGATATATTTATTTATCCAGGTAAGAACATCCAAGTAGCAGATGCTTTAATAACCAATTTTCACCTACCTAAATCAACCTTATTGATGATGGTCTCTGCTTTTGCTGGTTATGAATTGACCCGTAAAGCTTATGAGATTGCTGTTCAGGAACATTATCGTTTCTTCAGCTATGGGGATGCGATGTATATATCATGAAAACTAAACTGTTATATACGCTACTGGATAGCACTATGAACGAATACCAGAGACTAACTCAATTCTGTACAGGGACTCATCAATGGATTATTCGTGCCAGGGAACAAAAAGAGGGAAGAGGAAGAGAAGATAGATTCTGGTATTCGCCTGAAGGTGGACTATGGATGACTTTTGATATTTATTATGATGATTTTATTCCTACTTTTCCTCTTTTCATTGCCTATTGTCTTCATTCACTTTTATTAGAGCTTTTCCCCTTAGAAAGCTTATCTATCAAATGGCCTAACGATATTATGTGGAAGGATAAAAAATTGGGAGGGATTCTCTGTGAGCATAATGAGTCAGAAAAGAAATATATAATAGGTTTGGGATTGAATACTAATGTCAGTCAAGACGCTTTTGATGAAAAACTTGATATAGCAACACTATCCTCGTTAATAGGTTTTCCCGTCTCTAATGAATACCTATCAGATTTGATAATTGCTAATATTTATAAAAAGAAAGACTTACTTAAGAATCCTAAATTTTATCTTAATTATATTAATTTATGGCTATATGGCTTGAATCAACTTGCTCAAGTTCAACTTGATAATAAAATCGTAACGGGTATAAATATTGGAGTAGCTGAGGATGGGACTTTGTTATTAAAAGATAGAGAAGGTTATATCCATGAAATCAATTATGGCAGTTTAAACTATATACCCGATTTATGATAGCACTTTTACTTGACATTTATACCTTTATCAAATCAAAGGAATGAAAAGGATAATTTTCCAGGAGGAATGATGAAAAAGTGGATGATAATAGTCCTTGCGGTTTCGCTGGTTCTTATATCCTGTGCCAGCAATAAGAAAGAAGTTCAACCAGAACAGGTCCAGAAAGCAGAAATAACAACCAAGGTTGCTATCTTGCCCTTGAAAGCTCTGGATAGTTCAAGTCGTTACATTACTAAAATTTTGACCGTTCGTGACCTTGAACTGACCTTTAACAAGTATCCTAATTACACTCTATTAGATATGAATGAGACGGCAGCGGTATATAACGAGTCCGGCAACTTAGATGTGGAAGATATAGAAAAAGAGGAACTTGATAATCTGGCAAAACAATTAGGCGCAGATGTGATAATTATCGCTACTGTTAGTGAAACCAGAACTGATATATTCAATATTTCCATGCGAATGTATAGCACTGTATCCACTGACCTTAAACAGATAAGTTTTAATGTAGGTAAGGAAAAGACTGCCCGTTGGAAAGCGCTGGAAGAGTATATGATGAAGGAACTGGATGATTTTGTTTCCAACGAAATTGATAAGCTGTTCAATATCGCTGCTAATCACTTTAATAATGGCAATTATACTACTGCAGAACAAATTTTAAAACAGGTTATAGCTTTAAAACCTGAAAAAGTTGATGCTTACTATTTTCTCGGTAATACCTATATCAAATTAGAGAAAATTGAATTAGCTGAACAAAACTTCCAGAAAGCTTTAGAGATAGATCCACAACATCAAGCCAGCCTTATAGCTCTAATTGATCTCTATGATAAAACCAATCAACCTATGAAAAGGATTCCATTAATGGAAAGGATTGCGGAAGAAACTCGGGATGCTGAAACCTGGTTTGCTGTAGGAAATCTCTACAATCAAATTGGCAACAAAGAAAAAGCTAAAGAATCATACCGTAAAGCTCTGGCTATTGATCCTGAGTTCACTGGAGCTATTGTAAATTTATCTATTATTCTTTTTGATGAAGGAAGTTATAATGAGGCTATACCTTACCTGGAAAAAGCATTTGAAAAAGCTCCAGACAATACTTTTATAGCTGCGCGTTTAGCTACTGCTTATCAGAGAAGTGGAAGAACTCAGGAAGCCATTGATAAATATGAGAATGTGTTAGCTAAGGATCCCAATAATATTCAAGCTTATCTCAATCTGATTAGTATATATAGAAGTAACGGTAACAACACCAAGGCAATTGAAAAGATAAATGCTTTGAAGAAAGTTGCTCCAGATAATCCTTATTCCTATCTTAATCTTGCTGCCATTTATCTGGAACAGGGTAAACTAAATGATGCAGAAACAAATGCCAATATTACTATTAGTAAAGACCCTACCCTTTACCAACCTTACATAATTCTTTCTTCTGTCTATCAGAGTAGAGGTGCAGAGTCTTACAATAAATACATTGATTTAGACCGTCAGGCTTCAAGAGCGGTTGGAAAGAAAGCTTTAGACCTTAAAAAGCAAAGGGACACTGCCAAGACTACGGCAATAAATCATTATAATAAGGCATTAAACTATCTGCAGACTGCTCGTAATTACACTGATGACCCTGAAGTTTTAAGTGATATCAATAGTCGTATCGCATATATTAATCAGCTACTTGCACAATTCTAAGAACATTCTGATTATATAGCATAAAATAATAAGCGCCTGATAAGAATCAGGCGCTTATTTCTTTTATGGAGTTTTTCTTATGAATTTCTTTACTTAAAAGCTTCCATACCAGAAAAGTCTCTTTCTGGATTAAAACTTTGAAGAATATGTAAATCACTTTCCGTTAGTTCATCAAGACAGATACGTGTAATCAATTCTCCCAAACCAGGTCCCAGCATAAAACCCTGTCCACACATTCCTATAGCATTGATAAGATTATCACCTGATTTTCCAACTATAGGAAAGCCATCGGGAGTCATAGGATATTGACCTCTCCAAGTTCTACGAACTCTTAAACTATGTAATCTTGGATATACTTCCAGCATTCGTTTGGTACACATAGGTAAAAAGACAGAAGTACTTCTATTATCAATTCCTGTTATCGGTGGTTTAGGTGTGATACAAAAAACTATCTGTCCTTCATTATTTTGATAGAAATAAAAGTTTTCAGAACCAGGACGAATTCGCATATCAACTACCATAGGACCCATAAATCTGGCTACGGGTTCTGTTATTCCTGCTTCATGATTTTCAGGTTGAACCGGAAGATTAAGTCCTGCCATAGCAGCGATTTCTTTTCCATAATTTCCTGCTGCATTAATTACCATTCCTGTAGAATAAGTCCCTTTATCTGTTATAACTTTTTCTATTTTGCTCTGACTCATATCAAAACCTATAACCTTTTCCCTGAACCGATATTGAACTTTAGCTTCCAGAGAATGAAAATAATAAGCCGAACCTAAAAGTAGGGGAGAGCAACTACCATCTTCAGGAGAATAAGTGGAACCTCTCAACCCTTCTTTATTTATTCCAGGGACAAGTTCATTATATTCTTCAGGACTAACCCAAGTGATATTTAAGCCATAGCTATGTTGCACCTTCATCAAGTCCTTTAAAGTCTTTTCATCTTCTTCAGTATAAGCGGGATAACTATAACCATTGCTCATCCAGCCAATATCATCACCCCAGGTTTCTTTCCAGGTCTTCATTATTTCAATGGATCGCTTGCAAACATTGATTTTTCCATAATCACTATGAGTAGCACGAACTCCACCTATAGCCTTTTTATTATTTTGCTGACCTGGTGCACTTTCTCCATCTATAACCAACACTTTTTGTTTTTGTAAAGCCAGATTTAAAGCTGTGGGAACCCCTATAGAGCCTGCTCCAATTATTATTACATCATATATATTATCCATTTTCAGTC
>ERZ795046.249-NODE-249-length-70165-cov-16.050906_pt1 | contig 70165 bp, 64 predicted proteins | sample MGYA00375130_ERZ795046 | MGnify/ENA primary metagenome ERZ795046 (study PRJEB30175, sample SAMN05720202) | activated sludge metagenome | isolation source: anaerobic digester from wastewater treatment plant | place: Japan | collected 2015-05-15 ... | reverse complement strand
ACTTTCGGTTTGACAACAAATTGGCAGTAGGGCTGGTTAGGATTTTTTTCAAAATATCTTTGATGATATTCTTCGGCTGAATAAAAATTTTTGAATGGCTCTATTTGTGTAACTATTTTATTGTTAAATATTCTGCGATAGTTCAAATCTTTGATAAATTGTTCAATTACCTGTTTTTGCTTATCGTTGTTATATATGATTATGGAACGATACTGCGGTCCTACATCATTGCCCTGCCTATTTAGAGTTGTTGGGTCGTGAATTGTAAAAAATAATTCTAATATTTTGCCCAAAGGTATAACTTTATAATCGTAAGTAATTTTTACTACTTCCGCATGGCCCGTTGTACCAGTACATACTTGTTCGTAGGTAGGATTTTCAACAAAACCGGCACTGTAACCAGAAATTACATCAATAACACCTGGTATTTCTCTAAAGGCTGCTTCGATACACCAAAAGCATCCACCACCCAATATTATACTATCTTTTGGATTTTGTGTTTCGGGAATGAACTCTATCGAAAGAGAATTTACGCAATATCTCTGGCCTGTTTCTGTTGGTCCATCATCAAATACATGGCCTAAATGTCCACCACAATTTGCACATAAAATTTCGGTTCTTATCATTCCATGTGAGTAATCTTTTTGATATGAAATTTTTCCTTTAGCTATTTCTCTATCAAAACTTGGCCACCCACAGTGTGAAAAGAATTTTGAATCTGCTTTAAAAAGCTCATTTCCACATGCAGCACAAATATAAACACCATCTTCATTACTATATAAATATTTACCAGTAAAAGGATACTCAGTTCCTTTTTCTCTTAAAATTCTGTATTGTTCTGGTGATAATTTCTGTTTCCATTTATCTTCATTATTTGCAAACATATATTTAATTCCTATAAAAAAAACTGTAATAACAAGTGTTGTTAAAACTAAGAAGTTCAATTTAACTTTCATATAAAAAAAACAATGAACATTAAAAAAAAGTTCTAAATAATTTTTGTAATTATTTTAATTTTTAGGGATGCGAAAATAATATAAATATTTATTATTTGCAAGAGATATATATTTTTTCTTTACTATTATTTTTTTTAGTATAAATAGCAGAAATTATTAAAATTATGAAAAACAACAATACAAATACTTCATTTTACATTTTTATTTATTTAACACTCTGTTTTGGCTGCTGGGTATAGAACATTTCTTATTTTATTTGCACATCCTTTTTAAACTTAATAAAATAATAAAATAATACAATAATAATAAATTTGCGGGAGATTTATGGAAAAGATGGTTATAACTTGTGCCATAACCGGCGCAGAAACCACAAGAGAACAACAACCTAATCTTCCAGTTACTCCGGAAGAAATTGCAGATGCAACATATGAAGCTTATTTAGCAGGAGCAGCCATTGTTCATGTTCACGCAAGAAATAACGATGGCACACCTACACAAGATCCACAGGTGTTTAAAAGAATAATCGAACTTATACGAGCAAAATGCGATATTGTTATCGAGTTAACAACTGGCGGCGCTGTTGGAATGACCGCTGAAGAAAGAGTGAAAGTTGTTGCCTTAGAACCAGATATGGCTTCATTAGATTGCGGCACAGTAAATTTTGGTAATGATTATATTGTAAATACACTTCCCGATATGAGACATTTTGCTACTGAAATGGAAAAATACAAGGTGCATCCAACTCTTGAGTGTTTCGATCTTTCTCATATCTATGCATCACACATTTTAATCAAAGAAGGGCTTATTAAACCACCATATCATTATGGATTCGTATTAAATGTTCCTGGTGGTGTAAAATATGAACCTGATGTAGTTACTTTCTTTCTCAGTAAATTGCCAAAAGAAAGTTATTGCACTCTTATGGGAATTGGAAGATCTTGCCTACCAATGCATTATGGTGCAATTGCAAACAATTGTTTTATTAGAGTTGGTTTTGAAGATAACATTTTTATGTCAAAAGGTGTTCTTGCTAAATCTAATGCTGAACTTGTTGAAAGAGCTGTAAAAATATCAAGAGATGCAGGACTGGAAATAGCTAAACCTGCTGATGTAAGAAAATTATTCAATTTAAGAAATATTTAATCACAATTTATAAATGGGGAGATAATTTTATGGCAAAACCAGGAAATCCATTCGGTGCTCACAGAGTAATTGAACCTAAAGGCGTATTACCACAACCAGCTATCAAAGTTGATAATGATATGTCTGAAATTTATGATAACGAAATTTTAGTAGATGTTGATATTTTAAATATCGATTCTGCTAGTTTTACTCAGATAAAACAACAAGCTAATGGCGATGTAGAAGAAATAAAAAAAATTATGTTAGATATTGTTGCAAGATTCGGAAAACACAAAAATCCTGTTACTGGATCTGGTGGAATGTTTATCGGAAGAGTTGCTAAAATTGGCGAAAAATTAGCTCACAGAGATTTAAAAGTTGGCGACAAAATTGCATCTTTGGTTTCTCTTTCACTTACTCCACTTAGAATAGATGAAATTATCGAAGTTAAAAAAGATATAGATCAAGTTAGAATAAAAGGCCAAGCAATATTATTTGAATCTGGCATCTACGCTAAATTACCTACTGATATACCCGAAGAATTATCACTTGCTGTTTTAGATGTTGCTGGAGCCCCTGCTCAAACAGCTAGATTAGTTAAACCTGGCGATACAGTTGTAATTATTGGCGCAACAGGAAAATCTGGAGTATTGTGTGCATATGAAGCCAAAAAACGTGCTGGTATAACTGGTAAAGTTATCGGTATTGGTACAAATCCTAAAAAAATTGAAGATTTAAAATCCCTTAATTTATGTGATGAAATTCTTAAATTAGATTGTACTGATGCTTTATCCTGCTATGATGCAATATTAAAATCTACAAATGGAAAACTTGCAGATCTTGTTATTAATTGTGTTAATATCGAAAATACCGAAATGGCATCTATTTTAATGTGTAGAGATGGTGGAACTGTTTATTTCTTCTCTATGGCAACATCTTTCACAAAAGCCGCTTTAGGTGCAGAAGGCGTTGGCAAAGATGTTACAATGTTAATCGGTAACGGATATGCTAAAGATCACGCTGAAATTACTATTAATTTACTTAGAGAATCGCCAGAATTAAGAAAATTCTACGAAACAAAATATGTAAATAAATAAAATTTTTAAGGAGCTGCAAAAAACTTTTTACAAATTTTAAGTAAAATACTTTTACAGCTCTAACTTTTTACAAAACTTTGATTTTTACTAAATTTTTTATAATTTGATATTCAAAATCAATAAATTGGAAAGGGAATTTAAAAATGAAAAAGGATTTTAAATCCGTCCCATATAACGATATACCATTATTTAAAGATGTAACACCTGAACAATGGAATGACTGGAAGTGGCAGCTTAGAAATTCTATTCGTGATATTCCTACACTTGAAAAAGTTATGGAATTAACACCTGAAGAAAAAGATGCTTTAAGTAAAGTTCTTGGCAGATTCAAAATGGCAATTACACCATACTACGCAGCCTTGATGGATAAAAAAGACCCCAAATGCCCGGTAAGAATGCTTGCTGTCCCTACATTTAGTGAGTTAAATGATGACGAATCCGATCTCGACGATCCACTTCACGAAGATGTTGATTCCCCTGCTCCAGGGCTCACACACAGGTATCCTGATAGAGTTCTTTTTCTTGTTACAAATGTTTGTTCTATGTATTGCCGTCATTGCACCAGAAGAAGAGTTGTCGGGCACGAAGATGCTGATTTTTCTCAAAGAAATATCGATTTATGTCTTGAGTATATTAAAAAACACGAAGAAGTAAGAGATGTACTAATCTCTGGAGGTGATCCACTCGTATTAACTGATAATAAATTAGAATATGTTATATCCAAACTACGAGAAATTGACCACGTCGAAATTATCCGCATTGGAACTCGTATGCCTGTGGTTTTACCACAAAGAATTACTGATGATTTGTGTAATATGCTAAAAAAATATCACCCAATTTATGTTAATACACATTTTAATCATCCTAAAGAAATTACCTTAGAAGCAAAAGAAGCTTGCGAAAAACTTGCCAATGCTGGAATAAGTTTAGGGAATCAAACAGTTCTACTTAGAGGTTTAAATGATTGTCCTAATTTAATGAAAAGACTCGTTCACGAATTACTTATGATACGTGTTAAACCTTATTATATCTACCAATGCGATTTATCTAAAGGAATTTCTCACTTTAGAACATCAATTTCTAAAGGGATAGAAATTATAGAGAATTTAAGAGGTCATACTACTGGCTTTGCTGTTCCTACTTTTGTTGTTGATGCTCCTGGCGGCGGTGGTAAAATTCCTGTTATGCCTAACTATCTTATTAGTCAAAGTGATACACGTGCAATTCTTCGTAATTATGAAGGAGTTATCACAACTTATACTTATCCAGCAACTGACCATAATGAAAAATGTCACTGTGAATATTGCAATGATGAACATTTGAAACCTATGGATGGTATTGCTAAACTTCTTAATGGCGAAAAACTTTATCTTCAACCTGAAAACTTAGTTAGAAGAAGAAGATCTCACAATGGTAACCATTGAGGAAATAAAAAAAAAATTAATTTGTAGCACAACATTTATCATTGGAAATGAGAAAAATGCAGGTAAAACTACACTCTTAAATCTTTTACTTAATCATACAAGAGAAGTAGTTGCGCCTGCTTATTTATCAATCGGCATCGATGGTGAAAAAACTGATGCTGTTTATGGTAACTTAAAACCAAGAATTGAAGCAAAAGTAAATGATTTTGTTATCACAACAGATTCTCAAATTACACCAGCAAATTTTGAAATAATTCATATCTTTCCATTTAATAATGTTTTTGGTAAAATAGTTCTTGCAAAAAATAAACGCAATTGTTTTGTAGAATTAATAGGTCCAGAAAGTAATTCACAATTGAAACATATTCTTGAAACACTAAAAAATCAATTTAATATCAATACAATCTTTATTGATGGGGCGGTAAATAGATTGACACAGCTTAATGCGTTGGAAGGCTCTCAGTTTATTGCAGTTTTTAATCTTACACCTAAGAATTATCTTACTTCAATTGACAAGATAAAATTACTATGCTGGGCAAGTGCTTTAAATAAATGGGATATAAAACAATCAACAGATAAAACTTTTTTTGTTGATGGAGCACTTACAACAAGTAAAATTTCTCAAATTTCTCCTGATACAGAAACAATTGTATTAGAAGATATAACAAAACTTTTTCTTTCTTACAGTGATATTTCTAAAATAAAAAATAAATTTAATTTTTTCTTAAAGCATAAACATAATTTACTTGGCTTTACACTCAACATTAAGGATATAAATATCCAAAAATTACAACAGGATATTGCAGCTTTAGAAAATAATTTTAATTTTATAATAAATCCTTTTATGATGTTAAATTAAGGTGGATTAGTGGATATTTTTCAATTTGCAGAAATAGATAAGTTTTTAATTTACTTTAAACCTTTATCTCAATATGGAAAAACAAATTTCAATAAAAGAAAACTTTATTTTGATTTAAATAAACTAAATGATATTTATAATTTAATTGATATTCTGAAAGATTTCTGCTCTTCCAACCCACAATTAGTTACCCATATTGAGAACTATTTAAAGAAAATTCAGATAATTGACATTGGCAATGAATATAATTTTTCTGATATCTTTCTTATAAAAAAATTATTGATAAATTATACAAAAATTCTGGATAAACTTCCAGATGATATTAAAGATATTTTCCAACTAAAATTTAATAGTCACGAATTATTAGATTTATTACTAAAAGATAACTCGCAAAACGAAACATTTTATATATCCGTAGCTTTTTCGGATGAGCTTGCTAATATAAGAAATCAAATTGCAGAAATTGATATACAGATTGCACAACATAAGAATAAAGTAATTGAGGATATTAATCAAAATTACAATTTGAATTTTATATATCAAGATTTTGTTGTAATTCCTACCAGCAAAGTTAAAGATTTAACAACTACACAGTTCCATTTTGAACCATATGATAATGAACATCTTATAGCAAAAATTAATTATCCAAAAGAATTTTTTGATTTACTCCAGACACGCGAAAACTTAACAGAGAAAGAGCAAAACATTGTCAACCAGATAATTAGAGAAATATCAGATAAAATTAAATCTGAAAACGATAATCTAATTCATTACATCAAAGCAATTACAAATTTTGATATTCTTTTGGCAAAAGCTAAATTAGCACTCGAATTTAATTTAATTCGACCAACACTACTTAAAAATAATTCAAAAATTAGTATCAAGAACGGTTATTTTATACCATTAAAAGAAAGATGCAAAAAAAATAATACTGTATACACACATTTAACCGTAGAGTTTAACCATAAGGTTAATATTATAAACGGCTCGAACATGGGCGGGAAAACAATACTTCTTAAAACTATTCTATTCCTGCAAATTCTTGCCCAGTTGGGATTTTTCGTCCCCTGTGATATTTTCGAAACAGTTTTATTTGAACATTTAGGCTACATTGGAGAAACGGAAAACCGAAATTACGAAGGCTTAAGCAGTTTTGGTATAGAAATTACATCTTTTAATGAAAATGAAAAACACTTCAACAAAATCAATTTACTTATTATTGATGAATTTGCCAGAACGACCAACTCTATTGAAGCTAAAGCTATCTTGAATTCAATTATTGAATATATTACCAATAACCCAAATTGCTATGCTTTTATATCAACTCATTTTATGGATCTTCATCGGTTTGAAAATGTTGGATATTACAGAATGAAAGGACTTAATTACGAAGAATATCAAAAAAGTTATATATCGGAAAATCTTACTTTAAACGAAAGAATTAAACTTTTAAATGCATTTATGCAATATGAAGTATTGAAAAATGATGATCAAAAGCCCATTTTAGATGCATTAAAAATTTCATCAATATTAGGTATCAATAAAAAAATATTAGAATTAACAAATAAATATATAGAGAGGGGAGATGAATAAACTTAATCTATCAAAAGAAAAAATTGATTATGCACGTCAATTGGCAAAAAAAATTGTCGATCCTGTGCAAAATTACATCTTAAATCACACAACCGTTACCGTTGAACGAGCTACTTTAAGACTGCTAGGAGCGGATGATGTCAATGTTGATGGCGTACCTGTTCCAAATATCATTGTTGACCAAATTGGGAAAAATCTTCCCTATGGCGCCGCAAAATTTTATATCAATGCGATACTAAAAACTGGTAAAACTCCAGAAGAATTAAACAAAGATATTGCTAACGGATTGGATATCAAAAAATTAGATTTAGTTGATTTTGATCTTATCAAACAAAAAGGTAATGAATTATTAACAAAAATCGGACAAAAAATTAAATCAAATGTTGAATATCGAAATCAAAAATTGGAACAGTACAAAGGAAAAAATAATTCTCCATTAATTTATGTCATAGTTGCAACCGGAAATATTTACGAAGATGTCAAACAAGCACAAGCAGCAGCACAACAAGGAGCAGATGTTATTGCAGTAATAAGAACTACAGCACAAAGTCTGCTTGATTATGTACCCTATGGCGCCACAACAGAAGGTTTCGGAGGAACTTATGCTACTCAGGAAAATTTCAAAATTATGCGTGCTGCATTGGATGAAGTTGGCGAAAAAATAGGCAAATATGTAAGATTAACAAATTATTCATCTGGTCTTTGCATGCCAGAAATTGCAGCTATGGGAGCTATTGAAAGACTCGATATGATGTTAAACGACAGTATGTATGGAATTCTTTTCCGCGATATTAATATGTATAGAACTTTTGTTGATCAATTTTTCTCTCGTATGATACTTACTTATGCAGATATTATAATTAATACAGGTGAGGATAATTATCTTACAACATCAGATGCTTACGAAAAAGCTTATACGGTGTTGGCATCTCAACTAATTAACGAAAACTTTGCTTTAAGAGCAAAAATGCCAACAAGACTTATGGGATTGGGACACGCTTTCGAAATGAATCCAAAAATTAAAAATGGTTTCCTATATGAATTAGCACAAGCTCAAATGGCAAGAGAAATTTTCCAGGATGCACCACTAAAATATATGCCACCAACTAAACATATGACTGGCAATATTTTTATGGGATATGCAATGAATACTTTATTTAATTTCATCGCAAGAGCTGCTGACCAGGGAATTATTTTATTAGGTATGCTTACAGAAGCAATTCATACTCCATTTTTACAGGATAGATATTTAGCCATTGATAATGCAAAATATGTCCTTAACAACATTTATGATTTTGGCAATGATATCGAATTTAAACCAGATGGTATTATGGTAACTCGTGCAAAACAAGTGTTAGATCAAACAATTGAATTTTTAGAAAATGTTGAAAAAATTGGATTATTCGATGCGATTGAACAAAAAATGTTCGCAGAAATTGCAAGACCTAAAAACGGCGGCAAAGGATTAGAAGGAGTTTTTGAAAAAGATAAAGATTATTATAATCCAACAATGGAATTTTTCTATAGAGAATTAAATATTGATTTATAATCTGTAATCTATTAGGGGAGATGAAAAATGATTATTAAACCATATGGTGATACATCTAACGATGGTGCTGTGCAATTATCTTTTACACTGCCAGTACCAGATTGTGCTAAATCTACAGAAGCAGCATTTCAGTTTGTCAAAAAACTTGGTTTTGAAGAAGCACAAATTGTTTATAGTGCACCACTTTCAGAAAACTTTACTTTTTATGTAGCTTATGGACGCACACAAGTTGGCATAGATTACGATAACATTGAAGTTGAAGAAGTTGAACCATCTATGGATTATTATGAAATTAACGATTATATCGAAAAAAATATTGGAAGAAAAATTATTGTAGTTGGAGCTTGCACCGGCACAGATGCACATACTGTTGGAATTGATGCTATTATGAATATGAAAGGTTATGATGGTCACTACGGTCTTGAAAGGTATAAATATTTCGAAGCTTATAATCTAGGTGCCCAAATACCTAATGAAAAACTTATAGAATTTGCTAAAGAAAAAAATGCTGATGCTATTATCATTTCTCAAGTTGTAACTCAAAAAGATGTACATATTCATAATTTAACAAATTTTATCGAACTAATTGAAGCCGAAAACTTAAGAGATAGATTTATCCTGGTAGTTGGAGGGCCACGAATTTCCAATAAATTAGCTCTCGAATTAGGTTTTGATGCCGGTTTTGGACGTGGCACATATGCAGAAAATGTTGGCGAATTTATTGCCAAAAAATTATACGAAAAAATACAAAAACAATCTCTAATCAAATAATGAGGCTTAAAATGAAAGAAGTTTATATTGTTGATGGTATAAGAACTGCCATCGGCTCTTTTAATGGTACTTTAGCAAGTAAAAGTGCTGTTGATCTTGGCGAAGTTGTAACAAAATCACTTTTACAAAGAAATAATTTAGCAACAGATGCTATAGACGAAGTTGTTTTTGGCTGTGTTTTACAAGCTGGAATTGGACAAAATGTTGCAAGACAAATCGCTGTAAAAAGTGGTATACCAGTTGAAAAAACAGCCATGACAGTTAATATGGTTTGCGGCTCTGGAATTAGATCTATTGTTACCGCTACACAAATTATCAAATCAAATGATGCGAATTTAATTATTGCAGGCGGAACGGAAAGTATGTCAAATGCTCCCTACTACTTAAAATCTCTGCGTTGGGGCGCCAAGATGGGAAATCAAGAAGTTGTTGACGGTATGGTTTTCGATGGGCTTACAGATATTTTCAATAATTATCACATGGGAATAACAGCTGAAAATTTAGTTGATAAATATCAATTATCAAGAGAAGAATTAGACGAATTCTCAGCTAAATCTCAACAAAAAGCTGAAGCTGCTATCAAATCTGGTAAATTTATAGATGAAATTGTACCTGTTGAAATTCCACAAAAGAAAAAAGATCCAATTATCTTTGCACAAGATGAATATCCACGCTTTGGAACAACAGTTGAAACATTATCCAAATTACCACCAGCTTTCAAAAAGGATGGAAAAGTTACCGCTGGTAATTCATCCGGTATAAATGATGGTGCTGCTGCTGTTGTTATTGCAGATGAAGAAGCTATTAAAAAATATTCACTTACTCCTAAATTTAGAATTGTTTCCTATGGATATCACGGAACAGATCCTTCTATTATGGGAATTGGTCCTGTTGAAGCAGTTAGATTAGCCCTAAGAAAAGCAAACTGGAAATTAGAAGATGTTGAACTTATTGAAGCTAACGAAGCATTCGCTGCACAATCACTTGCTGTTATAAAAGAACTTGGATTAAATCAAGAAATTACAAATGTAAACGGGGGCGCTATTGCACTTGGACATCCCATCGGGGCAAGCGGAACAAGAATTCTTGTTACTTTAATGTATGAAATGCAAAAAAGAAATGTTAAAAAAGGTCTTGCTACGCTTTGTATTGGTGGCGGAATGGGAATTGCAATTTGTATTGAAAAACTATAATATAATAAAAGCTGCCTAACGGCAGCTTTTATTATATCCTATTTTAACAACATCATCTTCTTTGTTGCCTTGAAATTATCAGCTGAAAGTTCATAAAAATATATTCCTGTCGGCATATCGGATGCATCAAAATATATTGAATATTTACCTTCGTTAAAATAGCCATTAACAATTTCTTTAACTTTTCTTCCTAAAACATCATATATATTAATTACAACATGTGACTTCCTTGCGATATCAAATTTAATATTTGTACCTGGATTAAAAGGATTTGGGAAATTTTGATATAGTGCAAAATTCTTTATAATTTGTTTTTCATTCCCTAATGGCTGCTTATTGAACTTAAAAATTAAAGGTATTACTTTAAGCTTATTATTATCATCATTTGATTGAATTATAACATCAGCAATATAACGGCCATAATCTAATGTGGTATCATCAATTTCAACATAATAGTAAACAGAATTACCGTTGTATAAAATCGCAGAAAGTGTATCAGCCTTATACCAAACAGGAATTTTTCTTATTACTACCGCCAAACTATCTTTTAAATAAGGTGCATTATATACAATTTGTAAACCATCTGTTCCATCAAAATTTTCAATTCCAATAGTACAGTCATTACTTACTCCATCAATTTTCTTATAATATAAATTGATTGTGTTATCTTTATTTAATACAACCTGAAATGTATAAGTACCTTTATTTGTAATTGAATATCTATTCCAATTTTCAAATTGAATAATGCATTTATCGTTCTCAACTTTATAATATACAGCTCCAGAATCTTTACCATCTAATTCATCCCATAATGGAGCTATTATTCCGTTAGGTAAAGTTTTATTTGGGATTGTTAAATTTTTTCCATAACCTTCATCGAAAGGAGAAAAAGCAATTATTCCATTAGTACTAACATAAATTTGATTTCTCAAACTATTATAAAAATTAAAATTAAAACCTAAATCAATAGGTCCATAAAAACCTTCATTTTGATTACCTAAAACATTACTATAACCATCCCAAAAATCTATTTTGTCACCATCATTCTTGATATCATTCCATACAAATTTTACATTTTTAGAAAAATCATTATCAATCCAGATGTAGCCATATTTATCTGACCCACCGGCACCATAAATTGCACTACCTCTTTCAAGAACTGATTGATTTGGTACCAATTTAGCCATAATATTATCATATTCAACTGATTTATTCTTAATATTTATTTTGAATTCTAATGTTGATTTTGTTGTTTGATTATTTTTTATTAACAACGAATCTTTTATCTTTTCAAAATTCCCTGCTGCACTCAAATACATAGTATCTTTATCTATATACAATATTGGTTTATCCAAAGTAGTAAACATCAAATTATCAGAAATTTTTGAATAATTTTTTACGTTATCCATTGCTTTAATAGCAACATAATACTTTGTTTTAGACATTAAGTTTTTTATTGTCAAAGTATTTAATTTTACTGTATCAGGTTCGCCTATATACTGAATTTTTTGAGCCAAATGGAAATTTAATGTATCGATAGGATTTTCTGAAATTCTAATATCGAAATTTGTTACTCCTTTATTATCTTTTGGAGTTTTCCATTGTATTTTAGCACCATTTGAAAAAGTATCTACAACACTTAGTATAGTAACCTTCTCGGGCGGGATTTTGTCATTATATTGCTCAAGATAGTTATAAGCTGCTTCAATATCAATCAATCCTTTACCATAGTCATTATCTTCACCAACTTGCCCTAAATCAATTGCAGTGTGATATAAAGCTTCTTTAATGATATAACCTGGCAAATCTGGATAGGCTTCTTTTAACAACGCAACTGCTCCTGCAACATGTGGAGAAGCCATAGAGGTTCCATTCCAATTTGTTTGAGCATATCCACCACCTGGTACAGTAGATTTTATATTAACTCCGGGAGCAGCTACCTCTGGTTTTATCAACAATGAACCAGTGCCCCCACATTTAGAAGGACCTCTACTAGAAAAACTTACTATTGGATTATTATTACCTTGTATGTAATATGTATGATTTATAGCACCAACACAAAATGAATTAACAACTGTTTTATTTATATTTTTAGGTTTAGTTATTGTTGAAGCATAAGGCCCAGAATTTCCTGCTGAAAACACAACAGCAATTCCAACAGTTTCTAACGCAGTTAATGTTTGCACATAAACTCCGTTACATTCATCACTAACATCCGGGTCATACCAGCTGCAATTTATAGCATCGGGCATATCACTTGTAGTATTTGGATTATTATCAGGATCCATAGCCCATTGAAAAGCTGAGAGAATTGTGCTAGTAATTATTCCGTCATTACACGTTACTTTTGCAGCTATCCACTCAGCATCTATAGCAACACCAACTGTATCTCCTGTCATTTTTCCTAAGCCTACCATTGTCCCCATAGTATGAGTTCCATGTTCTTCACAATCAGATGGAAAATTTGAATTATTTGGATCAAACCACGCCTGATTTAAAGGTACTGTTTTACCTCTCCATTTGTAATTTAATGCAGGATGATTTCCATCTACACCGCTATCTAGCCCTAATACTAATCTACCTTTGCCTGTTATTCCTTTTTGCCATAGTTTATGTGCTTTGACAACTTTCAAATTATCTATTGCTACAGATATCGAATAACCTTCAGCTACTTTACTACCAACATCTGGATCATCCCTAAATATTGGTGCATCTAAATCTATATATGCTATTTCATTAAAATTAAGTAATTTTTCAATATTTTTCTTTTTTGTTTCAATTTGATATCCATTAAATATCCAGAATTTTTGAATATTAAAATACTCGCTATTCTCTATCACTATTTGTTTTATAAATGCCTCTTCAAAATAATTATATTGTTTTGATTTTTCCTGTAATTTAGTTATTGTTAGATACGCTCTTTGTGCTGCATTAACATTATTTTGTTTGAAAAATTCTTCAAGTTCATCTAAATCAACCTGGTCGTGAAAATATACAATTGTGGAAATTATTTCATCTGAATTATATCTATCCAGATAATATTTAAGCCTTTGACTTATAAAAGGTTTAGCAAAACTAATAGATGCTATCAACATTAATAGTAAGATATTTTTCAATTGTAACCTCGGATAAAACAACAATAAAATAATTCTAAATTATAACATCATATTTAAATCTCATAACATATTTTTCTACAAAAAATAGATGTAGTTAAAACCTAATAAAATACAATCACTAAAATATTATAAATAATTGAATTTTCAAATTACTTTTAATTACATTCACGAAATATAATTAATCCGCAAAATTAAAGTTGAAAAAAAAAGCGGGCTATCTTTCGATAACCCGCTTTTCTGTAATTTAACATTATTTTAGTATCCCATATCCATGCCACCCATACCGCCTGGCATAGCTGGTGCTTTTTCTTCTTTCTCTTTTTTCTCAAATACAACTGCTTCTGTAGTAATTAACATACTAGCAACTGATGCAGCATTTTCAATAGCTACACGAGTAACTTTTGTAGGATCAATAATTCCAGCTTTGTACATTGGTTCATATACTTCTGTTGCAGCATTGAAACCAAAATCATCTTTTCCTTCTTTAACTTTATTTACTACTACAGCACCATCTAAACCTGCGTTAACTGCAATTTGTTTTAATGGAGCTTCTAAAGCTTTATAAACAATTTTTATACCTGTATTTTGATCAGGATTTTCACCTTTTAAGTCTTCTAAAGCTGCTTGAGCTCTTAATAATGCAACACCACCACCAGGAACAATACCTTCTTCAACTGCAGCTCTTGTTGCATGTAATGCATCTTCTACTCTAGCTTTCTTTTCTTTTAATTCTACTTCTGTAGAAGCACCAACTTTAATAACTGCAACACCACCACTTAATTTAGCTAATCTTTCTTGTAATTTTTCTCTATCATAATCAGATGTTGTTTTTTCAATTTGAGCTTTTATTTCATTAATTCTCTTCTTGATATCTTCTTGAGAACCTGCACCTTCTACTATAGTAGTATTATCTTTATCTACTCTAATAGTTTTAGCTTTACCTAAATAAGATATTGTAGCATTTTCTAATTTATAACCTTGTTCTTCAGAAATTACTGTACCGCCTGTTAAAATTGCAATATCTTCTAACATTGCTTTTCTTCTATCACCAAATCCTGGAGCTTTTACAGCACAAACTTTCAAAACTCCTCTTAATTTATTAACAACTAAAGTAGCAAGTGCTTCACCTTCAACATCTTCAGCAATGATAAGTAAAGGTCTATTTTGTTGAGCAACTTTTTCAAGAACTGGTAATAAATCTTTCATTGCTGAGATTTTCTTATCATGGATTAAGATGTAAGCATCTTCTAGTACAGCTTCCATGCTTTCAGCTTCAGTAACAAAATATGGAGAGATATAACCTCTATCAAATTGCATACCTTCAACAACATCTAAAACTGTATCAGCTGTTTTGCTATCTTCAATTGTAATAACGCCATCTTTACCAACTTTATCCATTGCTTGAGCTAATAATTCACCGATAAATTTATCATTATTAGCAGAAATAGTACCAACTTTCGCAATATCACTAGTGCCATCAATTTCTTTGCTCATTTTTTTCAATTCAGCAACAACTGTTTGAACTGCTAAATCAATACCTCTTTTTAAATCCATTGGATTAGCACCAGCTGTAACATTTTTTAACCCTTCAGAATAAATTGCTTGAGCCAAAACTGTAGCAGTTGTTGTACCGTCACCAGCAATATCAGATGTTTTAGACGCAACTTCTTTAACCATTTGGGCGCCCATGTTTTCAACTGGATCTTCTAATTCAATTTCTTTAGCAACGGATACACCATCCTTTGTAACAGTTGGGGCACCAAATTTCTTTTCTAATATAACATTTCTACCTTTAGGACCTAATGTAACTTTAACAGCATTTGCTAATTTATCTACACCTCTTTTTAATGCAGCTCTTGCTTCTGCATCATATACTATTAGTTTGCTAGCCATTTTTATATCTCCTATATTTGTTTACCATTAATTATAAAATTGCATAGATATCTGATTCTCTCATAATCAAATATTCTTTGCCATCAATTTTAATTTCGTTACCAGCGTATTTACCATAAAGTACTCTATCACCAACTTTTACTTCTAATGGTATTAATTCGCCTTTATCATTTCTTTTTCCTTGTGATACAGCTACTACTGTTCCTTCAACAGGTTTTTCTTTTGCAGTATCAGGAAGAATGATACCAGAAGCTGTTTTTTCTTCTGCTTCTTTTGGTTCTACAATAACACGATCACCGAGGGGTCTGATTTTTAATTCAGCCATTGTTAACCTCCATATATTTTGTTTGTTAATAAACTTTGTGTTTTTTATTAGCACTCTTAATTTGCGAGTGCTAAAATAATAATAAAAACTCAATAAGTCAAGATTTTACCTAATTTTAATATTAATTTAACTTACAGATTTAATAACTTGCGAAATATCGCTATACTTATACTCATAGTTAATTTCGGTAAGACATTTTGGATATACTCTCTGTCCTTTTGTCAGAATCATTGCACCATCTCCCAAAAGGAGCTTTAATGCAAATTCCGGCATTCTTATAAAGGATGGCCTATTTAGTACTTTTGAAACTATACTTGTAAACTCATTATTCTGAACTGGATTTGGAGAAACTAAATTTACAACACTATTTAATTTGCCTGTATCAATGATTAAATCAAAAATATTTAATAAATCATCTATATGTATCCATGAAAGCCATTGTTTACCTGTAGCTATTTCGCCTCCCATAAATAATTTGAAAGGTAGTAACATTTTTTGTAAAGCACTACCTTTTTTTGCAAAAACTACTCCAAATCTGGTAATAACGAATTTATTTGTAATTTCTTTTGCCATATTTGCATAGTTTTCCCACTCTATACAAACTTTTGCAAGGAAATCATCACCTGGCATACTATTTTCATCATAAATTTTATCGGATAAACTTGACCCATAATATCCAACTGCAGACGTGTTTATAAAAAATTCAAATTTCTTACCACTATTAAGCATATTTTCTACAAGGTATTTTGTTGTTTCTGCTCTGCTTTCAAGAATTACTTTTTTATAATGTTTTGTCCACCTTTTTCCAATATTTGCACCTGCCAAATTAATAATTCCATCAGCAAATGCTAAACTACTAGTAAATGTCGGACATAAACTTTTATAATCCCAATGAATTACTGATATCGATTCCCCAAATATTTCTTTTGCCTTGTTAGTATCTCTTGTAACTACAAATATTTGATGCTTTTCTTTTAAATTTTCAACTAAATGTCGTCCGATTAGCCCGGTAGCACCAATAATAAAAATTCTCATTATCACACCTTAAGAAATATAAAATTTAAATATATGAATATTTATATAAAATTCACAATTAAATTTTATATAAAAAACATCGTTTTTTTATAAAGTTAATTAATTATTCTCATAGATAAAAAAAACGATCGTCTGGAAATTTTAACTATTTTTCCATTTAGACGATCGTTTTTTAATATTTTATTATTCAAATTTTTATCATTTTTTATAACAAATGATTATATCAATTACCGCAACCACAACTACCACCGCTACAACAACTACCGCTATCACAACTATAAGAACTATCTACATACTCTTTTGCATAAACACCTACACCAGAAACTTTAGAGTTAACTTTTGATAATAATTTTGATACCTCTTCAGAATTGCAATTTGGGCAGATAGGCTTTACTTCTTCATTTATAGATTTTAAAAATATTTCAAATTTTGTATTACATTTACTACATCTATATTCATATATAGGCATAAGTACCTCCAATTTATTTAAACAACAATCTCCGGTTTTAAAGATACTTTTGTTTTAATTGAATTTGAAATCAAACAATATTCTTCGGATTTTTGCAATATCCTTTCGGCTCTTTCTTTCTGATCTTCATTTGAAATTTTTAGTTTTGGATAAAGTTCAATTTCAGATATCATAAATTTTCCATCTACTTTTTCTAATTTACCAACCGCTTCACACTCAAATGAATCAAAATTTAATTTAGAATTTTCTGCAATTGCCAAAAAAGTTGTCATATAACAAACATTAACAGATGAAACAAATAAATGTTCAGGAGACCATATCCCTGGTACGCCTTTTGGAAATTCTGGCGGAGTTGCAACCCTAAAACTTTCTAATTCGGGAGCACTTAAAATGCCTATTCGGTCTTTTTCCCATTTTACTACTGTTTTGTAATAGTGAACGTCACTCATTTTATTATCCTTTATATAATCCTAATTTTTTCAATATCCTAATGCTACATTCTTCATCAACATGAATTTCATATTTTTGATAATAGACAACAACTTTTCTCAAATTTTCTACATAATTTCTGCAATCCTCACAAATTTTCAAATGCTCTTCAATTTCTTGTAATCTATTTTGAGAACTGTCATTAAAATCATATTCATCACATATCATTTCGCGAATTTTAGAACATTGACTTTTCATTTTAACTCCAGCGCTTTTGTTAATTCTTTTTGCAAAAACCTTCTAGCACGATGTAATCGAGTTTTAACAGTTGGAATAGATAACTTTGTAATTTCTGCTGTCTCCTCAACTGAAAGTCCTTGCAAATCTCTCAACACAAAAACTATTCTATAATCTTCTGGTAATTTTTTTATAGCTTCATCTAATATTCTTTTTAATTCTTCATTTTCTGCATTAACATCAGGAAACATCATCACATCATAGTGTGCGATATTTTCAAAAATTTCTTCTTGATCATCTATGTCATCTATTTTATGCTTATTTTCAACTCTGTGTTGCATAAAACAATTATTGGCTACAATTTTATATAACCATGTGGAAAATTTAGATTTTCCATCAAACTGATGAAGTGATTTTAACATATTATAAAAAGTATCTTGCATTGCATTTTCAGCACGCTCTTTATTCCTGCACATTTTAAATGCAAAATTATAGATAGTATCTTGATACTTTTTAACTAATTCAGTTAATGCCTGTTGATCTCCACTTTTAGCTTTCTCAACAAGAAGCATATCATCATTGATTTGATTTTGATTTTCCATAAAAGTTTCACTTATTTTTGTGAATTTAACATTAAATATTCTTTAATAAACATTAAAATATCACCATCCATAACCGCTTCAACATTTGATGTTTCTGCATTAGTTCGATGATCTTTTACCAAATTATAAGGATGCATTACATAGGATCTTATCTGACTACCCCACTCAATTTTTAATTTACTGCTTTCAAGCTGCTGCTTCTCTTCCATTTTTTTCTCTAGTTCTAATTGATAAAGCTTAGCTTTAAGCATTTTCATTGCTCTTTCTTTATTTTGCAATTGAGATCTTTCTACTTGACATGCAGCAACCACACCTGTTGGAATGTGAGTTATTCTCACAGCAGTTTCAACTTTATTGACGTTCTGCCCGCCTTTACCACCGGATCTATATGTATCAATCCTTAAATCTGCAGGATTTATCTCAATATTAATATCGTCCTCTATTTCCGGAATAACAGATACAGATGCAAAAGATGTATGTCTTCTTTTATTGACATCAAATGGAGAAATTCTAACTAAACGATGAACTCCATTTTCTGCTTTTAAATATCCATAACTATATTCTCCTTCAACTTCAACAGTTGCACTTTTAATTCCTGCACCATCACCATCAAGGATATCTACTACAGACATTTTAAAACCATTCTGTTCACCAAAACGAAGATACATTCTTAATAACATTTCTGCCCAATCTTGTGCCTCTGTTCCACCAGCGCCTGAGTGTATTGTTAGAATACAATTTAGTTTGTCATTTTCATCACTCAACATATTTTTAAATTCAATATCATCGATTTTATTTTTTAATGATATTATTTCACTATTTATCTCTTCTTCTAATGATGTATCTTCTTCGGCACTAGCTAATTCTATAAGTGCTTGCGTATCTTCAATTTTTTTGTTTAAATTTCTATATTCATCTATCCACCATTTTACAGAATTCATTTCTTTTAAGATTTTCTGTGCATTTTGTTGGTCATCCCAAAAATCAGGTTTATGAGATATCTCTTCAAGATTTGCAAATTTTATTTCTTTTTCTTCAATTTTTAAATAATTGTACAAACTACCAACTTTTTCTTTTAATTCTTGCAATTCTTTTAATTGTGTATCATACATATTTTTATATTCCAATATCTTTTCTAAAATATTTATTTTCAAAATCAATTACTTGACAAGCTTTTAGTATTTTCCCCTTTACTTCATCAAATGATTTTCCTAAGTATGTAACATTAAGAACTCTACCACCATTGGTAACAATTTTCCCATCTTTAATTTTCGTCCCTGCGTGAAATACAATAATATCTTTTTCAATTTTATCAAGATTTTTAATTTCATAACCTTTTTTATACTCTTTAGGATATCCACCCGATGCTAAAACAATTGTCATCGCTACATCATCCAACCACTCGATTTTTATTTCATTTAATCTTTCATCAATAACGGCTTCAAAGATATCAACTATATCTGTTTTTAATCTTGGTAAGATTACCTGCGTTTCTGGATCACCAAATCTACAATTATATTCTATCACATAAATACCGTCATCTGTTTTAATCATTCCAAAATATAAAACACCTTTGAATTTTCTATTTTCTTTTGTAAGCGCCTCAATTGTAGGGAGAAATATATTTTTATAACAATAATCTGCCACTTCATCGGTATAAATAGGATTAGGAGAAATTGCGCCCATACCGCCAGTATTTAATCCGGTATCGCCTTCGCCAACCTTTTTATAATCTTTAGCGGAAACCATAGGAACAACCGTTTTACCATCAGTAAAGGCAAGTATAGACATTTCAATCCCTTTGAGAAATTTTTCAATCACAACTCTATTTCCTGCATCTCCAAAAGTTTTATCTAGCATAATTTCTTTTAGTGCACTTTCTGCCTCATCGTAATTTTTAGGAATTAAAACTCCTTTTCCAGCTGCAAGACCATCCGCTTTTATTACAACAGGATATTTATTATTATTTTTGATATAATTTATTGCCTCATCATAATTTTCAAATACTTCAAATGTAGCTGTTGGAATGTTATACTTTTTCATCAAATTTTTAGCAAATACTTTGCTTGCTTCTATTTCTGCTGCTTTTTGTACAGGACCAAATACTCTAACATTATGATTATTTAAATAATCTGTTATACCATTTGCGAGCGGAACTTCTGGTCCAACAACTACTAAGTTAATATTATTGTTTTTGACAAATTCTAATATTTTTTCAAAATCATTAGTGTTAATATTTACACACTCAGCATCTGATGATATTCCAGCATTTCCCGGTAGAGCAAATAATTTTTCACATTTTTTTGATTTTTTGATTGTTTTAATTATAGCGTGTTCTCTTCCGCCTTCTCCTATAACTAATATATTCATATTAACTCCAATTTAGCATTTAAATATACTAATTTTTAAAGACTTAGCCAAAAAGCAGCTTTAAGAATATTGTATTTAATTAAATTCTCTTATAAAATAATGAATGATAAAATATCGTAATTTTTTATATTTATTAATCACTATTTGCAACCAATTAATAATTACTCAAAATAACTTATAATGTTCTAATAATCGTTTTTCAAGGAACACTATGTAATTTGTGTTCCTCAAATAGAACATAATACTTTATTTTGTTCTTTAAATCGAGATTTAAAGAACGCTAAATAATTTGCGTTCTTTAAAGAGAACATAAGCTGCCTTTGTGTTCTTTAAAAAGAACATAAACTAAACTTTGATTTTGAGTTCTTTTAATTAACTTAAAAGCCTATTTTGTTCTTTAAATCGTGTTTTAAAGAACATTATTGAATTTGTGTTCTTTAAAAAGAACATAAACTAGGTTATATTCTTTAAACTCAACTTTAAAGAACATTTTTTACCCTACTTGACAATAATTTGCAAAGATTCAATGATAAAAAAATAAAATGATAAGAAATTTATAATTAAATTTTTCACTTAAAAAATTATTTAAAATTATCATATTACAAAATATCAAAATGCACCTGTGGGAAGTTTTGCTAAGTTATTTTATAGTAAAACTAATAATAACTTCCCACAAGGCTTTATTAAAGAGATGAAACTAAATTATAAAGTTTATCATATCTGTAAATAGTAGGAAATCTACCTTTCCCCTTTTCAACAATTGTAATTATTTTATTATCAACAAGATTTTTAATAATAGATGAAAAATTCCCTTTTGATGTAATTTTTTATACTCTCAAAGAGCTCTGGTCCTTTCATTACAGGCTTTTTAAAAATGCATCAAGTATAGGAACAGCATATTGGGATCTTGTAATTTCCCAAAATTCCGTTTTGGATCTATTATAAAGTTCGATAATTTGTTTAGCTTTATAAGTATTAGTGCTAGCTTGCATAATTATGGCTTACAGCATATATTTAATCCAGCCATTCCAATCATTTTTTGCAGAAACAGCTAACAACTTATCATAATATTCTGAACGATTTTCTTCAAGATACTCACTTAGATAAAAGCTTGGCGAATGTAAGATTTTTTTCCACTTCAAAAATAATGGAATTAGCAATCTTCCAACTCTACCGTTATCGTCTTCAAATGGATGTATAATTTCAAATTGTGCGTGCATAATAGCAAGTTGCACAAGAGTATCTTTATATTCTGCTTTTATGAACTTTTCAAATTTTTCAAGATGTTCACGAACAATAACTGAATCAGGTGGAATAAATCTTGCTTTTTCAATAGGTGTTCCAGCATTTCCAATCCACACCTACCTTTTTCTGAATTCTCCTACTAAAACTTTACTTCCTCTTACATCGCTTAACAGCATTCTTTGTAATTCTTTTATAAGTGTTAATGATAATTCTCTAATGGTTACCATTTCAGCACCATACAATAAGGCTTTTTTTTTAATTTACTGTTTCATTAATATCAGCATTGTATTCGAGCTGTTTCTCCCTTACATAAGCTCCACCTTCATGCAGCATAATATCTTCAACTGTTACCTGAGTTCCTTCTATTCTACTTGAATATACTGCTTATCTCGTTAATAAAGGTGCTATTAATAACTCAGGATTTATAAGATTTTGCAAAAAGGCATCGTATCTTGCTAAAGATTTATTGGCTTCTATTATAATAGGGAATAATTGTTGCCAATCTACTTTTATTCAAATCATGTGGGATAAAAGGTTTTACATTCATAATTGCACCGTATATAATTACAATAAAGTTATAATAATATTTTAATTGTTATAATTCAATATTATCACATATTTATCTAACAATATTTTATGTTCTTTAAATAACCATTTTAAGAACACAAAACAATATAATAAATTTTTATTATGTTGCAATTTTTTTTGTTCTTAATTTGGCTTTTTAAAGAACACTAAGTTTATTGTGTTCTTTAAATAGAACATAATTCCCATTATCTTATCCTAACTTTAATATAGATTTTATTGAATTTTCTAAAATAGTAAGGAGTAATATCTATACTATAAATTTATAAAACGAATAATACAATCCGAAATGCATTATAATAAGAAGAAGTTATTTATACTTTAAATTATGGATTAAAGAGCAATAAATAATTGGCTTTTTGAAAAATTATGATAAATTTTTGTGTTTTTAAAACAATTCTTTAAAAAACAATACTTAATTATGTATAAACCAGAATGAACTCAATAACTAATTTTTTTTAATAAATTTTGCTTTAATAAATATTATTTAATTTGCGTTCTTTAAACAGAACATAAACCACCTTTGTGTTCTTTAAACAGAACACAAAGGCCTTTGAGTTCTTTAAACAAAACACAAATACCTTTTGCGTTCTTTAAAACCAGTTTTAAAGAACTAATATATAATGGTAGAAAATTTCAATAAAATACTGAATATAAATTCAACTAGTAAATTATTCATTTATTGCAAACTCTTTTTTGAAGCCTTCGATAATAGATTTTTTTAGCTTATCAAAATCTACTTCTTCGCCTGTAATATCTTTAATTGTAAGAGTTTGACTTTGGATAATTTTCTCTACTTGCAATTTTTTAACCTCTGGTAAATTCAAATAATCGACAATTTTTTTATGAAAATCGCCGGTAAGTATAGATCCATGCTGGAGTATCTTATCACCGATTTTTTTCTGTGCACTTCCTATAACTTTTTTACCACCAAATTTTACTTCACTTTTAGCAGGAGTAGAAAAACAAGCAACTCCTTCCGGAGTTTTATAATGTTGATTTAAATCAGGTTGAATGCGTTCAAGCTCAAGTCCTGTGCATCGGTTATCATATAACGAAAGGCCAGCTAATAAAGCAGAATTAATTTTTGCGTAAAGGCTCATAGGAGAGTAATTGTTGATATAACAAACAAAAGAATATGTAAGTTCTTCTGCATGAAAAACAGCACGCCCTCCAGTTGGTCTTCTTACAAGTTCAAAACCATCAGAATATAATTTATTTGTGTTGATATCTTCCTCTTTTTGATTAGCTCCAAGAGAAATGCAATACGGTTGCCAGCGATAAAATCTTAGTATAAATTCATCCGGTGTTACATTTTCTACCAAATGCATATCATAATCCATATTATATTTGCCTGCTTGGAAACCACTATCGATTACTTTTAATTTCATTTTTATATCCTATTTTTTTTTATTATTTTTGTTTGTAAATCACAAAATTAATTATTTCCAATAATAATGCAAAACAATCATTTACTTATTTTTGTTGCAAAAGAAAAATTTAGCCAGATTGAATTAGATATCATCAAAAATTTTTTAATATCAAGAAAAATTAAATTCTCAATTATATCTGATACTGCTAATTATTGTATTAGCGATAAAAATATTAGATTAGTTCCTGATATCAAATTTTACAATCTTCATACATCAAACTTTACTGCTCTGATAATATTAGGCGGCACGGGAATTCTGGAATATAAGTTGAATGATTTCTTAAAAAATATTGTTATGAATTTTAACTATAATAACAAAATCATTGGCGCAATTTGTAATGCTCCCGTTTTACTTGATAGTTATCAAATTTTAATAAATAAAAAATTAAATTGTTATTCACAAAACAAACATCTTTTACAACACAACAATTATTCGGAAGAAAATATCATAATAAATGGAAATATCATAACTGCGAAAGATAGCTCGCTATCACTTGAATTTATAAAAACAATTATCAACAAAATTAAAGGTAACTAAATATGGAATATATCAAGCCAGGAATAAAATTTTATGATAAATTACATCAATACAATAGATTTAAAACACGAGAAGTAAAAGTTGGCGATATTGGAATAGGCGGAAATAATCCAATACGCCTGCAATCAATGACAACAACAAACACAATGGATACAATTGCAACAGTCGAACAGACAATAAGACTGGTAAACGCAGGTTGTGAAATTGTTAGAATAACAGCTCCAAGCATCAAAGATGCAGAAAATCTCGCTAATATCAAGCAAGAATTAAAAAAACGTGGCTACAACATTCCATTAGTTGCAGATATCCATTTTACACCTAATGCTGCTGAAATCGCTGCAAGAATTGTTGAAAAAGTAAGAATCAATCCCGGCAACTATGTTGATAAAAAGAAATTTCAGCAAATTGAATACACTGAACAGGAATATCAAGAAGAATTGGAAAAAATTTACGAAAGTTTTTCGCCTCTGGTAAAAATATGCAAAGAATATGGAACAGCAATGCGTATCGGTTCTAATCATGGCTCTCTTTCAGATAGAATTATGAACAGATACGGAGATACTCCTTTAGGAATGGTTGAATCCGCAATGGAATTTGTTAGAATTTGCGAAGATTTAGGATATCATAACATCGTCTTATCGATGAAAGCAAGCAATCCACAGGTGATGATTGAAGCTTACAGGCTTTTGATAATGAAAATGAAATCCGAAAATATGAATTATCCATTACATTTAGGTGTAACAGAAGCAGGAGACGGAATTGACGCAAGAGTAAAATCCGCTATTGGCATTGGTGCATTGTTAGAAGATGGAATTGGAGATACTATTAGAGTATCATTAACAGAAGAACCAGAATTTGAAATTCCTGTCGCACAAAAAATTGCAAAACTTTATCCCGTTGACAAAAAATTTGAAACTTATGATGCTGGAGATTTTGAATACAGTATTTCATACAATAAATATCAAACTAAAAATGTTCATCAATTTGGCGGAATTTATCCCCCTCAAGTAATTTACGATTTAAGTCACTCAAAAACAATAGATTATAAAACTCTAGAACAACTTGGTTATATTTATAACGAATCCGATGATAAATTTAACATCCTTTCAACAGCCACAGATTTTGTCTATCTTGATAAATTTAATTCTTCAGTTGAATTACCGGGAAATTTAAAAGTTATTTTGCCTTTTGATGAATGGAAAAGCTTAAAAGATAATAATCTTTTCCCATTTTACGCAAGCCTAAATGAATTTGAAAACTCTACAATAAAATCTAATAAAGTTAACTTTTTACAAGTTCATTTTGATAACATACCAAAATTAAACAGCGATAATTTTAATAATTGCGTTTTGATATTTGAAGTGCAAAACTATCTTGAAATGAGAAGAGTATTTATTGAAATTTCAAAATACAATATTAAAAATCCTGTTGTGATGAAATACACAAATTCCTTTAGCGACTTTGAAGAATTCACAGTAAATTATTCAATCTATTGCGGTATACATTTTATCGATGGCTTTGGTGACGGATTATGGATAAAAAATTTAACTCACTCAATCGCAGAAAATTTAACAGTTACTTTTTCAATCTTACAAGCAACACGACGAAGAATAACCAAAACAGAATATATTGCTTGCCCAAGTTGCGGAAGAACTTTATTTAATCTACAGGAAGTCACTGCCAAAATTCGTAGTAAAACAGAACACCTAAAAGGCGTAAAAATTGCCGTTATGGGATGTATTGTAAATGGCCTTGGCGAAATGGCTGACGCCGATTACGGATATGTCGGCGCTGGAATTGGGAAAATCACTCTCTTTCGTGGCAAAGAAGCAGTTAAAAAGAATGTTAACGAAAATGTAGCCGTTGAAGAACTTATAAATATTATTAAAGAAGACGGCAAATGGATTGAACCTTAGAACCTAATTTTACCGTTGCCTTTTCCGTTTACCATATAAAAAGGTCGTCTTAATAATTCCTCATTGACTTTGGAACATTAGACGACCTTTTATTCAATTCTACAATTTATTGATATATTAATTTTTCAAATTTTGTCAATTTATTATTTTTATTTTGATTTCCTATCGTAAAATATGGAAATCTTACTCGAAAATTTAATTTAATCCTCTCTTTTCTAGTAATGGTTTAATATCCGGCTCTTGCCCACGGAATTTTATATATAATTCTTTAGGATCTTCGGTATAACCTCTCATCAAAATATTTGTTTTGAATGCCTCAGCAGTATTTTTATCAAAAATTCCTTTTTGTTTAAATACAGAAAATGCATCTTGATCCAATACTTCGCTCCAAATGTAACTATAATAACCAGCAGAGTAACCACCGCCCCAAATATGATTAAAGTAAGTAGATTTGTATCTTGAAATTATTTGTGGAATCAAACCAATTCTATCCAATGTTTCTTTTTCAAATTCATTAGGATCTTTATCAAAAGACGTTGAAACTGTATGATAAGCCATATCAAGATAAGATGCAGCCAAATATTCCACTGTTGCAAATCCCTGGTTAAATGTGCCTGCATTTTTCATCTTATCGACTAACACTTGCGGAATAACTTCACCTGTTTTATAGTGTTTAGCATATACTTTAAGAACTTCAGGTTGGAAAGCCCAGTTTTCGTGAAACTGTGATGGTAATTCAACAAAATCGCGTGGTACATTTGTTCCGCTAATTGTTCTGTATTTACAGTTTGAAAGAATTCCGTGAATAGCATGTCCAAACTCATGGAAGAAAGTTTCAACTTCATCAGCAGTTAATAAAGCAGGTTTATCTGCTGTTGGTTTCGTAAAGTTACCACAAATTGCTATTACAGGTCTGATATCTTTTCCATTTTTATGATATTGTTCAATGTAATTTGTCATCCAGGCACCGCCACGTTTGCTTTCTCGTGGGAAGAAATCCATATAAAGCACTGCTAAATGATTACCTTTTTCATCTAACACTTCATACGCAGTTACATCTTTATGATAAACTGGAATTTTTTCAATTTTTTTGAAAGATACACCATACAATTTATTCATCACATAAAAAATACCATCTCTAACATTTTCTAAAACAAAATAAGGCTTCATTTCTTCTTCATCAAAATTATATTTAGCTGCACGAACTTTTTCTGCATAAAATCTCCAATCCCATGGTTGTAAATCAAAATTACCGCCTTCATCGTTTATCATTTTTTGGAAATCTGCTGCTTCTTCTTTAGCTTTATTTAAAGCAGGTTGCCAGAGCTGATCAAGTAATTTATAGACTTCTTTATGATTTTTTGCCATCGCATCTGATAATACATAATCGGCCCAATTATCATAACCAAACATTTTAGCTTTTTCTAATCTTAAATTTGTCATTTCTTTGATAATTTCTTTGTTATCGTATTCATTATTGTTATTGCCACGGTTAGACCATGCATACCAGATTTTATATCTTAATTCTCTATTTTTGGAATATTGCAAAAATGGCATTATTGAGGGATTGTGAAGAGTAAATACCCATTTCCCATCATGCCCTTTTCTTTTAGCGGTTTCAGCAGCAGCCTGGATAACTCCTTCTGGTAATCCTTCCAAATCTTCTTTTTTATCAATCACAAGCATAAAGTTGTTAGTTTCTGCAAGTAAATTATCCCCAAATTTTAAATTCAAAAGAGAAAGTTTTTCATTTATTTTTTTAATTCTTTCCTTTTGTTCTAGTGTTAACTTAGCACCACTTTTAATAAACGCATCATAATAAACTTCAGTTAATCTTTTTTCTTCCGCTCCTAATTTTTCTCTGTTTTGATAAACTTTTTCTACTTTTTCAAATAATTTATCATTTAAATAAATTTCATCAGATGCTCTTGAAAGCATTGGAGAAATTTCTTGAGCAGCTTTTTGTAAATTATCATTTGTATTTGCAGATAGGATATTGTAAAAAATATTTGATATAATAGATAATCTTTCGCCGCTTTCTTCTAATGCAAGAATAGTATTTTCAAAAGTTGGTTCTTCCTTATTATCAACAATTTTTTTGATAACTTTTTTCTGTTCATTTATAGCATATTTAAATGCTGGGACATAATGTTCAACTTTTATTTTTTCAAATGGGGGAACATTGAAAGGTGTTTTAAAATCATTAATTAATGGATTGTTTTTATCAACTTTTTGCGCCATAATAATACCAATAATTGTTAGCAGTAATAATAATTTTTTCATTGTAACCTCTAAGTTGTTTTTTTGTTACTTGAAAATTACAATTTTTTTTTATTCTTTCAAATTTTTTTCATTTACTGTATAAATTAGGGGCAAACTTATAAGCGTTGTAGCATATTTAATTATAATGTTACTAAGTATTATTGAAACTACAACTTCGAAAGGGAAAGAACCAAGAAATGCTAAAAAAGAGAATATAACACTATCTACCGGCACACTAAATGCATTGCTTACCAATACTCTTAACCATTGATATTTAGTTGTAACTTTAGTAACCCAAAAATGATAAATTTCCGTATCCACAAGCTCGCTTATTACTTCTGATATTATAGATGCAATTACAATTCGCCATACAGGTGATAAAACAGCTCCAAACTCTCTTTGTGGACCGACTACGATATCGGCCGGAAGAATTGAAACAAACCAAAAGAAAAATGCCATAAAAAGATTTAATCCTGCAACAACAAATATTAGTGTTTGTGCAACTTTTTTTCCAGCTTTTTTATGAACTAAATCCCTCAATGTATAAGTGATAGGATAAATAAATGTTCCAGCATCGATAGAAAAGCCAAAAAAATTTACAATTCTCAATGAACCGATATCCGAAAAAATTTGTGCCGCAGTATAAAGAACAGATACAATGATTTCACTCATTAAATGCCTCATTTAATAATTATAATTGCAAAAGTATGAAAATAAGGTCAAAAATAAAAGTTTTATATGACTGTTCAAAAATCAGCTGTTGCAAAAAAAATCGGCCGTCTCGATATTTCTCAACGACCGATTTTATTATAATTCTATTATATTTTTATTTTATCAGTAGCATCTTAATAGATTTAGTATAATCTTTTGTATTAATTCTGCAAATATAGACGCCACTTGATAAATTAGAAGCATTAAAATCAACATTGTAATGACCTGCTTTTAATACATTATTTACAAGTGTTGCAACTTCCTGACCTAAAATGTTATAAACTTTCAATTCAACCTTTACTTCTTTTGGTATTGAAAATCTTATAACAGTTGTTGGGTTAAATGGGTTTGGATAGTTTTGTTGTAAATTATAAGTCAAGTTTACTTTTGGATTTTCGTTTGATACAGGTGGTTCTCCTATTACAACATCATCAATAAAGAAACCATTTTTAACAGGATCTGGACAATACCATCTGAAATATAAAGTAGATAATGTATCATCTCCGGTTAAATTATAAACCTTATTTGTAAATTGAAAACCAAGTGGTGGCGCAAAAATTGAATCTATGTTAATCCAGTTCGTTTTATCGCTTGATTTTTGGAAATATACTTTAAATTCATCACTATTACTAAAACCAGCTATATAAAAAGAAACAAATTTTGGATTTTTAACTCTTGGTGTAGCTATCCAGTGTGTTGTTTTATTAACCATATCCCAACCAGCATAACCTTTGGAATTATTATTGCCGTAATTATCTAAAAATACTTTAACTTTTTCACCATTCCAGTATTGTGGTAAATCTTGTGTAATAAGTCCATCAAAGTTTTCGTTTAATTCATCTAATACAATATCAGCAGGTGGTGGAGTGGTAGTATCTTTTTCTACTTTGAATAATTCAAAATCTGTTCCAACTTTAATTTCATCAAAAAGAACTGTGCCTTGTGCACTACCCTGTCTAAAACAAATTGAACCATAATTCCAGTTATAATTGGATGTAGCTAATATTTTAGAATCTGCAAGATTAGTATCTGGATGTTCAGAAAGATCAGGGTTTATCCATAAATAATTTGGTTTATATGGTTTGTCAAGGTCTATCATCATCAAAGCTAAATAGGTTGTAGCTGTATCATACACAGCATTAGTAAAATTTACATTATCACTTTTTTGTGACTCACTTATTGCAAAGGATAGTTTCTTTGTTGTAGCATCTTTTTTAACAAAAAATCTTCCCTTAAATGTAGTTGAATTATTTGTATTATCAGATAAATGGAAATTATAATCGGCTAAACCATCTGCAAAAGTTTCAACATTAAATAAAAAGCTAACATATAATTTACCAGAATTTACAGTTTTATTATCAACAAAAAACTTTCTAACATCTTCTTTTCCAGTAGGACTAATTGTTTTTATAGCATTTCCACTGGTTGGTAAAATATTACCTGGATAAATTAAATTTGTATCTGCTACAAGAATAGGTCCTTGTCCGGCAGCACTATGTGCAATATAGCCATGATCTGTTAATTTATCTCCTGCTGGATAGTTAAATGGTTCGTTTATCAGAAAATCAACTTGCACAGGAACTTTTGTAACTATAATATCAGTTCCAACTGGGTTTTGTGTTATAAATTCATTAGGTCCATCCGCTGGTGTTAATAAAATAATTCTTTCTTGAGCTGAACCATTGGAATAAATGATATTACCAGCTGGATCAACACCTAACTTTTGTGCTTGCGTAGAATTACTAAAACCACTTGGTGTTATTAACTTTGTAATGCTACTTCCATCTAAATTAATTTCATAAATACCACTTTCACCTGTAGCGCCAAATATATAAGCATAAAGTTTATCATCACTGGCACTATTTTTATTTTTCCCAGAATATAAAGCTAAACTGCTAAATAAAGGATAAGTAAGACCAGAAGCAGCAAGCCCCCAATCTGTATCAAGTGCTTTATTCCAGATTAAATTTCCATTTTTATCATATTTAGCTAATCTTTTTCTAGCTTCAGATGTTTTAGCATATGCAACATAAATATTATTTTCATCATCAATAGCCGTAGCTATTATATATCCACCACCTGATGGATTAAGTGGTCTCATATCAATAAAAAGTGCTGTATCTGTACCACGATATTTGAATTTTAATAACCCAAATCTTGCATTTTCCATGCACCCAAAGATAATATTAGTATCTGCGCCATCAACCATAACTGAAAAACCACGTGCATTCTTGTATTTAAAGTTAAAAGTATCTTTTAAAGTGCCATCTGGCTGATAATTTCTCCCTATTGAGGAATAAGAATGTCCAGGGAATAAAAACACATTATTATTTAATATACCAAGTTCAAAATATCTATTTGTAAGAGAAGTCTGATAAGGTACTTGAATAATTTTATCTAAATATTCACCATCAGCTCTTAATCTCCATGCACCATTAACACCAGAATTAGTCCCTCTTGCAACTAAAATATTCCCAAATTGCGGAATATCTTGATTATGATATGCTGCTGTGCCACGGTAAGGGAATGTTGTTAAACCATCAAAATCTAATTGTCCATTGCGATTTGCCCCTGTTACCCATAAACTATCAACAACATTATGACCTACTGGATCTTTTGCAAGAATGATAAATTTATAAGATTTAGTTGCAACATATTTACCATTCTTGTCTTTGCCATCCCAAACTACAAAATTTTCACCTGCATTTAATTGATTTTTAGTAATTGTTGCAATAGTATCGTCCCCATCCATTATAAATACTTTTACAAAAGCCTGATTAGAGCCAGACTCGTTAAGAATAAACCATATTTTCAATTTGGTTTTTGTAAAATCTCCGCTCCAGGTGTTGTTTGCGTTTTTGTATTGGCTTACAGTATCATCTGAAATTTTTATTCCAGATGAATAAATATTTGCCAGCACAAAATTTGTAATTAAAGCAAATGTAAAAAATATCCGTTTTAGCATATAACCCTCGCAATTAGTTTGGAAAAACAATATTTTTTCTTATATTTATAATAACAAAAAAAAACTAATTATGAAAATTAATTTTTTATTAATTATATTTTTTTGCTATAATATCATAATCGCAAAAGAATTAGATAGTTTATATTACTTTAAAAACAACATAAAGTACAAAGACAAAAGTTTTTACGATAGCCAATACAAAGAGCAAAAATGTGTTTTGGATATAGCATTACCAAAATTAATTAAAAATTTCCAAACTATTATTTGGTTCCAAGGCGGTGGATTAACTGGTGGGGAAAAGTATTACGAAAAAGAATTGCTAAACGGGAAAAATTGTATTGTCTCTGTAGGATACAGATTATATCCAAACGCCAATATAAATGAAATATTGGACGATGCTGCCGCTGCTGTTAAATATATTCATGATAATATTAATAAATATGGCGGAAATAAAAACAAAATTATACTTTCAGGCCATTCAGCTGGTGGATATATTACATTAATGATTGGAATGGATAGCTCTTATTTATCCAGATATAATCTTACTCCCCAAAATTTAAAGATGCTCATTCCTTTAAGCCCTCAAACAATTACACATTTTACAATCAGAAAATTTAAGGGCATCCCAGAAGGACAGATTATTGTTGACTCTCTGGCCCCTATGTATTATGTAAATAGAAAACATCCTCCAATACATCTAATTTGTGGCGATAAAGAAATGGAACTTTTCGGAAGGTTTGAAGAATCTCAATATTTCATAAAAATGTTAAAGTTTAATGGGAATGAAAATTCTTATTTATATGAACTTCAAGGTTTTGACCACGGCGATATGGTTGCACCTGGATGTTTACTAATCAATAAAATAATAGAAAAAATGTGAAGTAATATTAATACCAAAACCCTATATTTACTTGTATTAACTTTGTAAATATTGTAAATATGTCCTGTTAAATTGTAAAAATTTAATTTCCATTTCTATTTCAAAATTTTTCGAATTTTAATTAATTCTTTTTTATCGTAAAACTCTTCCATCCAATTCCAGCAAAAAATTACAATTCCATCAACTTTTAATTTTTTAAGTTCTATAATTTGCTTTTCCAAAGATGGATGTTTTGCCGAGCCATAAATATCCTCTGTTTTTTTAGGAGATGCGATACCAGCGTAAACAGGTAAATTATTTGCGGTATCTTTTATAAATTTATAATCATTTTTTATAGTTTCAATATCACTTGAATAAATCATAGGTGTTAAGAAATCGATGTATTTAAACTTACACCAGGTCCCCAATCTTGAAGCTTGCTATTTATATATCTTGCTTTATAATAATCTCCAAAAACTGCAGCAGAGATTTTAATTTTAGGATTAACTTTTCTTATAGTATCACTTATTTCTTTAAGAAAACTTGTAACTACATTTTCCCGCCATAAGCACCAAACACGCCATTCATCACTATCTTCTTTGATACTTTTTGCATCAATTTTTGTATCATTATAAAAAGTGAAAAGTGTAAGAGAATCATAGCCAGAGTGTTCTTTACCAGCGTGATATCTAATGTAATCGAAATGAATTCCATCAATTTTGTATCTTGAAATTATTTGTTGAACATAAGTATTTAACAAACATCTCACTTTTGGGTGTAACGGATTTACAAAATCATGTGCAAATTCGGATTTACCGGTAAGCTCACCAGATTTCAATCTTGCAGCAATAGATGAATCATTTAGTAGTGGAGAGTAAGGAAACCCTTTAGCAAGAGATGTATCAACACGCCAGTAAAATGTTTCTAACCAAACATGCAATTCTAATTTTTGCTTTTTACATTCTTTTGCAGCAATTTCCAATAAATCAATTCCATTTAAATATGACCTGTGCGGGAAAACTGAATTAGGAGTAATCACATAACCATGATAAAAAGTTTCGAGAAAAATAGCATCAAACCCAGCTTTTTTGATATTTTGAATTTGTTTAATTAATTCCTCTGGTTTTTCTGCTGGTCTTATCCAAACACCATAATATGGTTTTGAAAATAAAGTAAAACTTAAAACTAGAAAAATAATTGCACTTTTCATCCCCATCCCCCGCAATAATGATTTATATTACAATTATAATATTTTTGTCAAATAAATTTACCTATTTTGAATTGAATATACAAATATAAATAATTCACTATATCAAACTAATTTAAATTACTTTTACCTATCATTTTAAAGATAAAAAAAGCAGGCTTGAATATTTTCAAACCTGCTTAAAAAAACTAAATATTACTCAATAAATGTTTATTCGTCTATTTCATCAAGGAAATGGCCAAATTTTTCCTTTTTAGTCTCAAGATATTTCAAATTATATTGGTTTGGCTCAATTATAATAGGAACTCTTTCAACAATTTCTAATCCGTATCCACTTAAGCTAATCATTTTTTTAGGATTATTTGTCATCAAACGAATTTTTGAGATACCCAAATCAACTAAAATTTGTGCACCAATGCCGTAATCGCGTAAATCGGGTTGGAAACCAAGTTTTACGTTAGCCTCGACGGTATCGTATCCTTTTTCTTGTAAATGGTAAGCTTTAATTTTATTAGTAAGTCCTATACCGCGGCCCTCTTGCCTCATATATACAAGAACACCTTTACCTTCTTTTTCGATCATTTCCAGTGCTTTTTGCAATTGCTTTTGGCAATCACATCTAAGGGAATGGAAAATATCTCCGGTTAAACATTCGCTATGCACACGGACTAAAACTGATTCATCTTTTTGCCAACTACCTTTCCAAATAGCCACATGCTCTTTGTTGTCAACACAATTTTTATAGGCGGTTATATTAAAATCACCAAATTCTGTTGGGAGTTTTGCAGTTGCTTCACGAATAACAATTTTATCTTTCTGAAGGCGATATTTTATTAAATCAGCAACAGTTATGATTTTAAGGTCAAATTGTTTAGCAATTTCAAGCAAATCTGGCACTCTTGCCATTGAGCCATCTTCTTTAAGAATTTCACACAAAACACCAACAGGTTGCAAGCCCGCTAATTTGCACAAATCAACAGTAGCCTCTGTGTGGCCGGCTCGTCTTAAAACACCTTCTTTTACTGCTTTGAGCGGGAAAATATGCCCTGGTCTACCAAAATCTTCCGGTTTAGAATTTGGATCTGCTAATTTTTTGATAGTTATCGCTCTATCGCTAGCTGAAATTCCTGTAGTTGTACCCTCAATTGCATCAACGCTTACAGTAAATTGCGTACCGTGAAGTGCAGTATTGTCATTGACCATCATATCTAAATCTAATTTTTCAATTCTTTCTGGTGGCAAAGCAACACACACAAGCCCTCTACCATGGGTGACTACAAAATTTACTTTCTCGGGTGTTACACTTTCGGCAGCGAATATAAAATCGCCTTCGTTTTCTCTATCTTCATCATCAACAACAATTACAATCTTACCGTTTTTAATATCTTCAATAGCTTCTTCGATTTTAGAAAACATTTATTATTAGTCCTTATTTTTAATAACTGCTATAACTGCTGATTTTTCAACTTTAATTTTTACATTTGTATCAATTTCAACGATAAAAGCTTTTTCTTCAACAGCAGAAATTTTTCCATGGATACCACTGCTCAAAATAACTTTATCCCCTTTTTGCACACTATCAATCATATTCTGAAGTTCTTTTGCTTTTTTCTGTTGTGGTCTAATTATCATAAAATAGAAAATACCAAAAATAGCAGCAAACATAATTAAGGTTGAAATCAATTGACCAGTAGGATTTTGACCAGGTTGTGGTGCCATTAAAATAATATTAGCTAACATTTACTCCTCCATTGAGATTTTTTTAGAAATTTTTTGAATAACTTTATTTTTCCATTCAACAAAATCTCCGTTAATAATATGAGATCTTGCCTGTCGAACTAAATCTAAGTAAAAATGTAAATTGTGAATTGATGAAAGCTCATATGCAAGCAATTCTTTTGCTACAAAAAGATGTCTTAAATAAGCCCGTGTATAATTTTTACAAGTATAACAATCACAAGAAGAAGAAAGTGTTTTAAAATCGTCTTTGTATCTATTATTTTTAATTGAAATAATACCTTCCCATGTAAAAATATGAGAATTTCGAGCATTACGAGTTGGCATAACACAATCAAACATATCAATTCCTCGTTCAATAGCCTCAAGAATATTTTCAGGTTTCCCAACTCCCATAAGATATCTAGGCTTATGCTCTGGTATTAAATCTACTGTAAAATTTATAATATCATACATAACTTCAGCTGGTTCCCCAACAGCTAACCCTCCAATTGAATAACCATCAAAATCTAAACTAACCAAATCTTTTGCAGATTTTTCTCTTAAATCTTTATAAACACTACCTTGAATTATTCCCCACAAATATTGTTTATGACCATAAAGGGGTTGTGTATTTTCAAAAGCTTCTTTGTTGAGAACTGCCCATTTAGATGTTAAATTTACAGATTTTTTGGCATATTCATAATCACATGGATATGGTGTGCACTCATCAAGTGGCATCATAATATCAGAGCCGATAAATCTTTCTATTTCAATTACTTTTGCAGGCGAAAAAAAATGCTTTGACCCATCGATGTGAGACTTAAACTCTACACCATCTTTTTTAAGTTTTCTTAGTTCTGCTAAAGAAAAAACTTGATATCCACCGCTATCTGTAAGAATTGGTCTATCCCAGTTGATAAATTTATGTAATCCTCCAGCTTTGTAAAGTATATCTGTCCCCGGCCTCAAATAAAGATGATATGTATTACCTAAAATAATTTGGGCTTTGATATCTTCTTTAAGAAAAGTTTGATTAACAGCTTTAACAGAACCCTGAGTACCAACTGGCATAAAAATTGGTGTTTCTATAATGCCATGATCAGTATATAATAATCCAGCACGTGCTTTTGAATTTTTTGATTTATTTAAAATATCAAACTTTATCATAATACATTATTTTTTTTAGTATACAAATATACAAAAATAAATTATAATTTCTGAAATATTCTTAGATTATAAATATATTTGTTTTTTTGCAAAAAATTTTTTAGTTTAGTATAAGAAATTAATATTTTAGGTTGTAAATGGATAAAAAATTTTACTATATAATTTTTCTAATTTTTGTACTTACAAAAAGTATTTTCTCAGTTGAATTATTTAAACTACAAAATGACACATTAAACAAAATCGATTTTTCATTAGAAGATTTATTAAATCTTGAGGTTACAACAGCTTCCAAAAAAGTCCAAATTATATCTGAAATTCCTGCAAGCTTCATAATTATAAATCGAACAGATATTAAAAGAGCAGGTTATACATCATTAGAAGAATTACTTTCCCAAATTCCTGGTCTATATTACATTGATTACAAAGGCTATATAGGACCATCTATAGGTGTAAGAGGTTATTTAACACAGTTGAATACCAATATAAAGGTTTTACTTAATGGAGTTCCGATTACTAATAATCACTATAATGCTTTTTCTTTTAATGCGTTAAATATTCCTGTTGAAACTATCGATAGAATTGAAATTGTTCGTGGCCCAATGTCTATTATTTATGGATCCAATTCTTTTTTTGGAGTAATAAATATCATCACGAATGATATAAAATATTCACCTATTACTAATAAATCTATAAAAATAACCGCTGGTTACCCAAAAGTAAATAGACTTTCTGTATCAATTTTTGATAATTTTGGTGATTATAAATTTAGCTTTTCTTCTGGTTTGAATGATGTATATGGAATCGATAAACCCTTTAATAAAATGGTTACAAATTTTGAACAAAAAGCACCAGAATTTGGTATTACTAATCCCGATAAAAAATCTAAAAATTATTTTGATAATAGAAGTTTTTTTTCTAATCTTAGTTTAAGTAATGAAAATTTTCAAATAGACCTTTTGATAAATCGTAGTAATTTCGGACAAACATTTTCAACACTATTCTACCATCCTGCAATTAACAGATTAACAAATATAAATTCAAGTTTAACTTACAAGAATACCATTAGTGAAAATTTATCATTTATGAGTAAAATTTCTTACAACTCATTCTTCTTGTATATGGCAGATAATTATTTTTCGAAAGATACAAATGGTTTTATGTACGATAACGATATATATTCTTATGGGGAATATTACTCTGATGATATTGCTTTTTCAACAGATATTTTTTATAGTATTACACCAAAATTAAATTTACAAACTGGCATTGAATATATATATACTAAAGTAGCAGGTGACAAAACAGATGCCCCATTTAATCCAACCAGTTACAATTTAATAAACAGAGCCGGAGGTTTAGATAATTCACTATACAGAAGATTAGCGCTATATTCACAATTAACTTATAATATAACTGATAATTTATCCTTTGTTGGTGGTTTAAGAACAGAAAGAATTTTCCCATTTGACATAATTTTACACAAAGGGGCATACACACAAGGTCATCAAAAATTCACACAACACATTAATGATAATAAGTTTTATTTACTTAGCAGAGCAGCAATACTCTATAAATTATCAAATAATAATACATTAAAACTTTTGTATGGAGAAGCTATAAGATTCCCATCATTATGGGAATACAGGAATAACATAATAACTAAAAAACATATAAAACCCGAAAAAATCACTACAAAAGAAATAAATTATATCAGTTTAATAAATAAAAAATTATCTATTAATATTAGTCTTTTTTCAAATCAATTTGATAATCTTATTACCAGAACAATTAATTTGAACCCACCTTATACATCTTTTTACAATAATAGCAACAAAATCAATACATATGGAAGTGAATTTATTTTAATATATGATATAACAAATTTCTTAAAAACTGATATAGCAATTACATATCAAAACTCAAAATATGCAAATAAAGAAATGGAAAATATTGAATTGGAATATTCACCCCATTGGTTATCATATATAAAAGTAAATGTATTGCCATATAAAAACTTAAGTTTTAATCTTTCGATAAATTATGTTGACAAAATGGAAGCTCAGTGGGATAATAATTTAAAAGATCCTTCAAATCCAAATTTGGGAGTGATAGGGAGATATGGGAAATCAGTTCCTTCTTATTGGATTGCAAATGTCAACTTTTTAGCTTCAAATTTAACTTATAATGATAATTTATATTTTTCAATAAATTTTAGTATTCACAATATATTTGATCAAGAAATACGATATGCAGCAAATTCGGTTAGTGCATGGGCTGATAAAGGAATTTTAGACAAAGGACGAGAATTTATTTTAGGTGTAACATTTAACTTTTAATAAAAAAAGCGAGCCCGAAAGCCCGCTTTTCTCATTTTATCTAATATAATCATTCCAATTAACTCCTAACATAGTACCTTCTTTTTCAAATTTTAAGTGCATACCAAATGCAGCAGAAAGTGTGTGTGGTGTATGCGCTTTAGTATTAAGTTTCAAATAATCTCTTAATTGTTCTCTATAATCTGGGTGAACACAATTATTGATAATTTCATGAGCTTTTTGTATAGGTGATTTAGCCCTTAGATCAGCAACTCCCCACTCTGTTATTAATATCTGAACAGAGTGTTCATTATGATCAAGGTGTGAAACCATAGGAACAATAGTAGAGATTTTTCCACCCTTAGCAGTAGAAGGACAAGTAAATATTGAAATATAAGCATTTCTTGTAAAATCACCAGAGCCGCCAATACCATTCATCATTTTTTGCCCAAGTACATGTGTACTGTTCACATTACCAAAAATATCAGCTTCTAATGCTGTATTTATAGAAATTAAGCCTAATCTTCTTGCAATTTCAGGATTATTAGAAATTTCTTGTGATCTTAATAATATTTTTGGACGGAAAAAATCTAAGTTTTCATAAACTTCTTTTAATTTTTCTAAACTTAAAGTTAAAGAACATCCACTTGCAAATTTAACTCTACCTTCTCTCATTAAAGAAATTACAGCATCTTGTATAACTTCTGTATACATTGTAAATTGTGGAATTTCTGGGTTTTTACCTAAACTAAATAATACAGCATTAGCAATATTTCCAACACCAGATTGTAAAGGTAAAAATGTAGGAGGAATAATTCCTTTTTTCATTTGATCTAATAAGAAATTAGCAACATTTTCACCAATTTTGGAGGTTACTTCATCAACAGTGTCAAATCCGGATGTTTCATCGGGTAAATTAGTTTCTACAACACCCAATATTTTAGACGGATCAACCTTGATAACATCAGAACCAATTCTATCATTAGGATAGTAAATTGGGAATTCACTTCTAAGAGGTGGATCTTGCGGTTCCATGATATCATGTAAACCTCTTAGACATTGAGGATGGAATTTATTTAATTCGACAATAATATAATCAGCCTGACTACAAGCAGTAGGAGAAATACCTACAGAAGATGTTGGAGTAATTTGCCCTTGAGGAGTAACATCACAAGCTTCAATAATAGCAAATTTAATTTTACCAAATACGCCTGCTCTCATAGCATTTGCAACAGAAGAAAGGTGCATATCAAAATAATCTACTTCGCCAGAATTGATAAGAGCTCTCAAATCAGCATTAGATTGGTAAGGTGTCCTGAATTTAATAGCTTTAGCTTTAGCAAGTTCTCCATCTAAAGAAGGACCTGTGGATGCACCTGTGATAACACCAATTTTAAATTCTCTTCCTGCTTCATGTTCAGCTATTGCTTTTTGTGCAATTGCCTTAGGAACCACTTTTGCAGCACCTGCAGGAGTAAATCCACTAAAAGCACAAATATCCCCATTTTGTACATAGCTAGCAGCTTCTTCAGCTGTCATAAATTTTAAGCCCATATTGAACCCCATCTATAAATATTAAAAAAAAACAAAGATAAATTATTTTCAATTACAAATATAATAATTTTCAATAAGTTGTAAAAAATATTATCTAATTATTTAGTAGGATTTTCTTAAATCTTGTAGCTGAAATAGTAATTAAAATAGTCAATCCTATCATTATTGTTGAAAGAGCATTTATTGTAGTCATAGTTCCCCTTCGTATTGCTCCTTCTACATAAATTGGTAAAGTATTAAACCCTCTACCAGTTGTAAAAAATGTAATAATAAAATCATCTATTGATAATGTAAATGCCAGTAAGGCAGATGCAATAACCCCAGGCATTATAATAGGCAATTTAATCTTTGCAAAAATTTGCCATCTGTTTGCCCCCAAATCCATTGCAGCTTCTTCTAATGAATAATCAAATCCTTCTAAACGAGATTGTATTACAATTGTTGTATAAGATATACAAAAAGTTATATGTGCTATTAAAACTGTGATAAATCCTGTAGGAATCTTTAAAAAGTAAAAAAACAGTGCTAATGAGACACCCATTAGTATATCGGGCATAACTAATGGAACATATATCATACTTGAAAATAATTTTGTACCTGAAAATTTTTTATTTTCAAGTGCTAAAGCAGAAAGAAGACCCATAATTGTAGAAATAAATGTTGAAAGAACCGCTAAAATCATTGTATTATAAAAAGCTTCAAGAATTTCTTCATTATTAAAAAGATCAACATAATACTTTAATGTAAAACCACGCCAATTAGAAACAAATTTGGAATCATTAAAACTATAAATAATAAGTATTATCAAAGGGATATACATAAATACCAATACAAAAGTAAAAAAAGTAAGCTTTGAGGCGAATCCCCTTTTGTTTATGTCAAAATTCTTTTTTCTGAATATTTTCATTTAAATCCACCTTTATTTTTGAAGCTCTATTATGGAATTTGTAAATTATAACCATAAGTATTGTTACAAATAATAACATTACAAAAGATAATGCTGAAGCTAAAGGCCAATTTCTTGGAATATCTTTTATTTTATATGCGATTATTTGTCCAATATATAAAGACTCCTGGCTACCTACCAAATGAGGCACTACATACATTCCAAGCGAGGGAATAAATACTAAAATTATACCAGCATAAATACCTTCTTTAGATAAAGGTAATGTAACTTTTAAAAATGATTTCCATCTATTAGCACCTAAATCCATCGCAGCATTAATTAAAGTAAAATCTATTTTTTCTATTCCAGCATATAGCGGTAATATCATATAAGGAAGATAAACATAAACCATTACTAAAATTACTGCTAAATCTGTTCTTAAAATCATTAATGGTTCTGATATTATTCCAAGTGATATAAGAATATTATTTAATGTACCTTCAGGAGCTAAGAAAATTCTCCATGAAAAGATTCTTATAATAAAATTTGTCCAGAATGGAATAATAATCAAAAATAACAATGCATTTTTCAATTTATCTGAAGAACGAGCTATAAAGTATGCTACTGGGTAACCTAATAGCAGACATAAAACTGTTGTAATAGTAGCTAATCGCAATGAAATCAAAAATGATTTAATGTATCTCCATTCAAAAATTTCTCTATAAGCTTGTAGTGTAAATTCGAATTTGATATCGTATATTGTAGGTGTTAAAAAGCTATAAATAAGAACTATCAAATAAGGTATAAAAAAGAAAAATAACAGCCAGAAAAGAGCAGGGAAAGCTAATATCCAGCTTAGCTTATTTTTTTGTTGTAAAACTATTTTTGTATTATCCATAGTATCTCCTCGTTAACTTTCACGAACTTCATTAATTAAATGAGTATCTTCATCATGCCAATATAGAAATACTTTTTCTTCCCAATCTATACCAGTTTTGTCAACATAAACTCGTTTGTGCTGATCAAAAACTCTAATTCTTAAATTGCCTACTCTTACAATATAATGTGTATGTGAACCATAATATAAGATATCTTCAACTATTCCTTCAACAAGATTAAAGTCATCTTGCATTTCGGGTGGAGTTCTGGATATAGCAATTTTTTCTGGCCTAAGTGAAATAGTTAACTTTTGCCCAATTTCTGGATTGAAAGGAACAGCGCTATCGATAACAAAATGGTTACCGTCTCCGGAATCACATTTTAACTCTATATAATCATCATATTTAGCAATAACTTCTGCATCAATTAAATTTGTATCGCCAATAAAGTTAGCAGCAAAAATAGTCTTTGGTTTTTCGTAAATTTCATCAGGAGAGCCAACCTGCAAAATCTTACCTTCATTCATAACAGCAAGTCTATCGGAAATAGAAATAGCTTCACTTTGATCGTGTGTAACATATATAAATGTAATACCAACAACATCGTGGATATTTTGTAATTCTATCAACATATGTTGTCTTAATTTCAAATCTAATGCTGCCAAAGGCTCATCCAACAAAAGAACTTTAGGTTTATTAATAAGTGCGCGAGCTATAGCAATTCTTTGTTTCTGACCACCACTTAATTGATTAGGGAATTTATTAACTTCACTTTCCATTTTAACAATTTTCAACATTTCTATTACACGATCTTTTATTTCATCTTTTGGTATTTTTTTAATTTTCAATCCAAAAGCAACATTGTCAAAAACTGTCATATGTGGGAAAAGTGAATAGTTCTGAAAAACAGTATTTACAGGTCTGTGGTATGGTGGTAAAAAAGTAATATCCTCATTACCAATTAAAATTTGTCCTGTTGTTGGGACTTCAAAACCAGCAATCATTCTAAGCAATGTAGTTTTACCGCAACCACTTGGTCCAAGAAAACTAAAAAGTTCACCAGCTTTAATTTCAAGCGAAACATTATTAACAGCTTTAAAATAACCATCAAAAACTTTAGTCACATTTTTTATTTTGATATCTTCCATTTTTTGCAATCTCCTTTTTATTGTATTGCTATATGAATATCTAAACCTGCTGTATTTGTTGTAATAGGTTGAACTCTCGAGGAACCTTTTGGTTCATTTTTACTTCTTGAATAAAAGATAGATACTGTAACCATTGTACTAACTTTATAAGTTGCACGTGGTTCTAATGTAGTTCTTATACTACCATCTTGCTGAACACCTGGCGAATTCTTTTTCCCTGGTCCAAAATCATAAACTACTGCTTCATTTGTTGCTCTTGAAAAAGAAAAGCTAAAATCGAGATCATTTCTTAAATTTAATCCTAAAAATGGTAAATTGAAACCAGATTTATTGTAACTCAAAGTTACACCAACTTCACGTGAATTTGATTCTGTTATATTTCTTGAGTTTACAGACAAATCATAGCTTGTATTAGTGTTATACCTAACTCTTCCGTTTAAGTTACCGTTCCAGAGCTTATTGAAAGTAATATCGAGCTCAGCCAAAGGTGCGAAACCATAGTTTACTTTTTGTGATGATATTTCCTTAAAGTCTTGTGGAGTTATTCTCCATGCTTCATTGTAACTTGAATTATACGCGTGATTTAATGATACTCTTTGTGCAAAAGAATTAAAAATGAATATCCTTTCTAAACCACTCCACGAAATTCTCCAGTTGGCTCGTGGTAAATATTTAGATATATCTTTTAAACCAAATTTAGATAAAATTGGAAAACTTTCAAAACCTTTTACAAATGCTTCACTTAAATTTTGTAAACTTTCGCGTGAGTCGCTACTTTCTTTGTATTCTTCTCTAACATAATCGATTCCACTCTTGAAAATTTTAAATGGTCCAACGGGTGGTATGGTTAAAAATGATCTTTGCAAAGTTCCAGAAGTTGAAATATTTGTTATAGCAACATCAGAATTGGAATTTGTTTTGAATGTTGTTACTTTATTAAATGCCCAGCTTGTTCTCCAATTTAATTCTAAGTTCACATTTTCAAAAAGCATTCGATTAGTTCTAAAATCTAAAGAATTAGTTTGACTAAAATTATCAGTTAAATTAGCCCCATTGGGTGCTCTTTTCCCTAAATCATAATTAAAACCTAACATAAAAGATCTTGATGGTCCATTAACAGGATTTTGCTTTATTCCCCAAAAGTTTTCAAATCCGTGCCCTTTACCCAGTAAACCAGTGGCTGTAAATGTATTTGATAAAGAATAATTTGCAGAGATATTATCATAATTACATAATAAACTAAATAGTAAACTACCTAAACCAGTAGAAAAATTTCTTAAAGCTATAATTGCAGATTTTGAAGTATCATTTTGATTTACATTTGATGTTTTTGTTGGATCGCCAAAAATATCACTCATTAAAAGCTTATATCTTATTGACATATTTGAAGATATTCTACTAGATACCGATGCACTTCTACCTAATTCTTTATTTAATGGTTGATATTGCCAAGCATAATTTGCAGAGTATCCGAAAGATGTAGTAAGATATTTATTTAAGAATTGTGGCAATCTTAAATTTGTCCTTAAATCTGTAGATTGAGTATAATTTAAATCTGTTCCAAAAAAGTCTTTTTTGAAAATTCTATTCCAAATCTCATTTTCTGATAATCTTTCAAATCTCGGATCAACTAAATGGTTTAATGTAGAATTAATGGAGACATTGTATCTAAAACCTAAATTGAAAAATCCATATTCTGTTAATTTCCAATCGAAATTTGCGGTTCTACTTGTTACAAATTGTGCAGATTCTGTTGGTTGAGGATTAGTATTATTAACTTTCCTATTTATTGAATATGAATAATTTCTGTTTGCAGTAATTTGAAAAGTGAAATTTACAGGTGTATAGTAAATACGAACATTTTGATAATCAGAAAATATTTTGAATAATTCTCCGATTAAAAATATATTTTTCAATGCAATATAATTTGATGCTGGAAATATTGTATTATAATTAATAGAGGCAGCCCAGTTCCAACTATTTGATTTTTCAACAACTGGCCCACGAGAAAAATTCTTATTATAATTAAAATTAAAAGTTGTAGCGTTTATAGTTCTATCTATCAACCAAAATGTTGTAGGGATTTTAAATCTTATACCGCTCAAATTATACATATCACTAACACTAATATTCTTAGCATTTTCTTTGATAATTTCTGCTTGTTTCCTTGCCTCTTCTGGTGAATAACCCTGTTGAATAAGATTTTTTTGTGTTTGCTGCATAGCATCTTCAACTTTAATATCAGTTCCAGGAACAAACATAGGATTGCCCTTTGACTCAGAGTGTGAATATGCTAATTTTAAATTACTTTCTGGTAAATTTATTGGAAGAACTTTAAGGATATCGATATTTGTATTTACACTCCAACTATTAATATCATTTCTTGATGCACTATTCATAACTCGCGATGTTAATCCTCTAAAATTAGGATTTGTTCTGTTATAGTTAAATGAAACATCCATCAGATCAGAAAGCCTTAATGAAATACTTGTTCTATAAGACCACCCCGGAGTATTATCGATATCTATTACTCTTAACTCATCTATCCAGATATCACCATTTATTTTTACTCCCTGAACAGCACTATCAGCTGGAGATATTACACCTATAAGGAAAAATTTAATTCCTGTTAAGTTAGGATTTCCTTTAAATGAGTAGAAATGATTAGGTTTTCCATCAACCGGATATAAATTACTTTTATTTAAAGAATCTTTAACTTGCTTGATAGCTCTTATTTTATCTAATTTTATTTGCATATCATGCCAATTTTCTTCAACTGGCATTCGATATTCATAATAATTTAATGTATCTGTACCAAATCTTAAATAAACATAAGCATTTTTTGGATAAGTTAAACTAGTTGGATCTGTACTCCTGTATAAATCACCGTGAATGAATAACTTCATTTCACTATAATTAAAAATATCAAGCGGTTGATATAAGTATTTGATCGTTTCTTTTTTCTGACCTGCATATATTTCCTTAATTCTCAAAAGCAATGATTGCTCGTTCTTTCTAATTCTTTCGCTTGTAGATGTGTAATCAATTTCTTGTTTTAATCCAGGTGGCATAGTATATTCTGGATTATCATAAAGATTTATAACACCAATAAAATAAGTAGAATCTTTTTTGACAACTTTTTGCCATTGACTACCAACAAAATTGAAATCTGTAATTCTTAAAACAATAGGGGTTGTTTCATTTTCAAAAAACACTCTAACATATTGTACATTTTGTAAATCAGGATTACCAAAGGCTTTTCTATTGTTATCACGAATTGGTACACGAATTAAATACCAATTTTTATTACCTTGCCCTCCGCCCTGAATATAAGGATTATTTGCACGGTTAGTATCAAGTGGAATTTCATATCTATAGAAATTTTCACTTAAATTAACATCGCCATCACCATTTAAATCTTCGGTATCAGGAATATTTAATAATTCTGCTAAATTGCCATTTACCTGTGTTGCATTATATTGTAAATAATTTCTTCCATCAAAAAAGAAATTATCACCAGCAGGGTCGCTTTCATTGCTGCCGTATAATTTTCTTTCCTCTTCATCTGTAAGTCCATCTAAACCAAGATCAAATTTGGGGTCTAAAATTCCGTTTCTTTTTTTATCTTCTGTATCTAGTTTACCGTTTGGTATCACATCTTCACTGACTTGTCCAATATCTATATAGATTTTTGAAGTAGCAAAATTTGTATCTCTGTAGTGATAATTCATTGGTTTGAACCAAAACTCAATATATTCGACATTTTCTTGCTCGAGTTTAGCAGGAAATGGTAAATATTTCATAATACCTCCCCAGTTTTTCTTAGGTAGCTCTGGGGAAGGTGTATAATTGTAAAACCCTTTCATATAAGGAATATACCACAAATCTAAAACGGGAACATTTCTATCCTCACGTGCAGTTTCTTTTTCTGGCCATATATCTCTTACATCAACAGGAGATGGAATTAAATTAAACCAAACAGTTTTAGCTTTGTATTTCATTAATTCCATTTTGTTAGGAGCAGCAAAATAAGGCACACTTAAATCTTTCCATGTGGTTGATGTAATTCCTATACTGATTGTTCTCTTACCACCTTCAAAATCATCAATATAGGCAATACTTTTTTTCCTATCGCCTTCGATTGTACTTTTTATTGTATTACCATCCGGATTTATTCTTGCATATTCAGCAGTTACATTAAGAGAAGACATTCCCCGAACGTCAAATACCTTATTTAAGTATTTAGTTAAAATTGGAATATCAGTGCCCCAACGGAAATCAATACCAAACATTGTGTTGTTTATAGGTTCATCGCCAATTTTTACTTTATCACTCAAAGTCTGTTGAGAATAATTCATCACAGTAAAACCAAGTTTTGTCTTTTCATCAAAATCAAAAATTCCACGCATACCCACAAGTGATTTTGAAGCAAGTGCGGCCAAATCATTTTCTTCGTATTTTATTTTTAAATCTGCACCTGGAACTAACGCTTCTGGTTTTTTAATATATAATTGCCCAGCGTAATAATCAACCTCGTAATCTTTTCCTGGAACTAATTCTTGCCCATTGAAAAACACTTTAACGGAATTTTCAACTACATTAAATCCAATCGGAATAGTTGACGATATATCGCCGGTTGCTTTAATAGCAAAGAAAAATCTATTTTTCTCATTTTTTTCAGCAGCTCTATATGCTTGCAATTCATAAAGTTCATCAAAGCGTAATGTATCATTCAGTTCTTTTGGAAAATTTTTACCAAAAGGCTCTAATACAGGGAATATAATTTCTCCTGTTTGAGTAATGATAGTTTTTCCAACTTTAAAGTCAAATTTACCATCAGGCCCCTCATTATCACCACTATATTTATCCAATCCAAAAACATCCAATAATTTTTTAGATTGCCCATCTTTACCCGTTAATTCATTAACTGGTTCGCTCCCGGAAGGTTGATATTTAATATCAAACTCGAAGCCTGCTTCCTTGACATTTGATGTTTTAGTAGGATAAATATTTTTAAGCATTAACTTCCAACCAATTGGATCAGCTGGAGTTAAATTTTCTGGTTTAATAAGTTTTAAGATAAGTGTAGTATCCGGATTATCATTTGCAAATTCGCCATACTGGATATCATCTCGGGGATCTGTAGGATCGTTACCTTGAATTGTATAAGCAACAGCAATTTTTTCATTATCTTGTATTTGTGTTTTAAAAGAGATAAAGCCAGTTTCTCTGTGAATTATATAATCTTTACCTGGCTCAAGTTTTAAAAAATAACCAGTTATACCCCTTTTTTCCGGATCAGATGAACTAGTAGGATCAGCTTGTGATTTAAATTCATCGTAATTATTCCCTACTTTAGGAGGTAGAAAATAATATGCGTTAGCTTTTCGTCTTTGTGGATTCAGGAAATTTGTAGTTGATTTCCAAACTTCAATTTCAACAACAACATAAGGATCAACTATTTCACCAACTGGTTTAGAAAAATATTTATTAAACATATTAAATTCTGGCAATTGAGATGCATATATCGTATCAATAAAATAGTGATTAGTAGAATATTCATTAAGTTTTACAATAATATCTCGTGCTTGCCCACCACCAGAAATTGATTTTTCTTTTGTTTCTCCTTTCTTTTGAGATGCAATTGTGGAAAGAGAAAGAGGACCAAATTTCATATCAGCCTTGATACCAAATAACGCCTCAGAACCAGAAACTAGCCCAGAACCACCCATTGAAACGTTACCAGCTTCTACATTCTGAACAATTTCGTCTTCATAACCGGTATATTTAATTTTTAATCTATTTTCATATTCAAATGTTCTTTCAGTATTCCAATCAGCATTTATTTTTAGTTTGTCACCGATAGTTCCATCAACATTAATTTGAACTTGTTGTTTAAAATCTGGTTCATTGCGTGATTTTCCATAAATGTTATTAGTAATACCTCCCATTTCTTCGTTTCTAAAAGCTGCTCGTATATCTACAGCTCCGTTAATTCTTAATTTTATACCTGGTCTTCCAAAAATTGATAAAATCCCTAAATTTGGCAAAGGAATATCAATATTAGTAAAAGTACTCATAAAACTTTTCAATTCATCTTCAACCAGTAATTTACCTTCATATCTTCGGACCAATTGTTCCCATAATAAACGATTGTTAAAAGCTAAATTGTAATTAATGTAATCTTCGATTGGTAGCACTAAACCTGGACGGTAAAGAGTTCCTCCTATTTTATCTTCTATTATAACAAATTTACCGGTACTATCTAATGAAATTTCCCTGTTATAAGGATTTTTTTTATAAGTAAGCGGAATGTTAAAAAATTGGTCCTTAAAGGTAATAAATGGCGAATAATCACGATAAAATTTATAATATTGTAGTTTTGCAGTAGAATCTTTAATATATGTAAGTTTTTTCAGTGAATCTTCTGAAATTTCCTGAGTTTTAGTTTTAGGTTGTTTGGTTGTTCTTGGTTTTTGTTGTTTTGATTTATTTGGATTTTGTTGCTCTGCAGGAAAAGAAACAACAAAAGAATTGACATATGTAGCAAACAAATTAGTAGCAAAAATAAAAAAAAGAAAAAATAATAAATATTTTGTGGTAAGTTTATATAAATTGTTTATACTTTTCACTACACTTCAAAATTATTAAACAGTAAGGAATAATCGATAACATCCTCCTTAGACTTAGTAAATAATTCCTTTAGCTTCCAATATCAAATCAACTAATTCCCTAAAAGCACCATATCCGCCTTTATTCTGGCAAACATAATCAACTTTACTTAAAATTGATTTATGGGCATCTGCAGGAGCAGCTTTAAACCCAACTAAAGGTAATAAATTTAAATCATTTACATCATCCCCAATAAAAGCTATTTCTTCTTTTTTTAAATTTCTTTGTTGCATAATTTCATTAAGTGCAATAGTTTTATCTTCAATTCCAAGATAACACAATTCAATTTTTAATTTATTTGCACGAGTTTGAATCAAATCAGCATTATCACCACTAATAATTGCAGTTTCAATACCAGCTTTTCTTAAAAGAACAACGCCCATACCATCGCGTACATAAAACCTTTTAAAAGTCAAGCCTTCAGCAGTATAATAAAGGCCTCCATCTGTAAGCACGCCATCAATATCTGTAATAACCATTTTTATATTTTTTAGAATATCTAGTTTACTCATTGATAGCCTTATTCATTATCGACAAATTCTTTAAGTTTTTCAGTTCTTTCAGCTAATTTTAATTGTTGAATAATTTCATCAATTTCACCATCCATAGCGTCAGTTAAGTTATAAAGAGAAAGTCCTATCCTGTGATCAGTAATTCTATTTTGTGGGAAGTTGTAAGTTCTAATCTTTTCACTTCTATCACCACTACCAACCATACTTTTTCTTTGCTCAGAGATTTCCTTATTCTGTTCACGTTGAGCCATATCGTAAAGTTTACTTGCTAAAACTTTCATAGCTTTCATACGATTTTTAAGCTGCGATCTCTCATCCTGACATGTAACAACAATCCCTGTTGGGATATGAGTAATACGAATAGCCGTTTCAACTTTATTAACATTCTGGCCGCCGTGTCCTCCTGCACGGTAAACATCAATTATCAGATCTTTTTGATCAATATTTACTTCAACATCGTCAACTTCTGGTAGAACTGCAACTGTAACAGCAGATGTATGAACTCTACCACTAGCTTCTGTCTCTGGCACTCTTTGCACACGATGCACACCACTTTCAAATTTCATATCGCCATATACATTTTCACCTTTAAGTAAAAACACTACTTCCTTTATTCCACCTAAGCCGCCGGTTTCATTAATATCTAAAACTTCTAAACCCCAGCCTCTTTTTTCAGCATATCTGCTATACATTCTAAAAAGATCGGCGACAAATAATGCAGCCTCTTCACCACCCGTGCCAGCACGAATTTCAACTATAGCATTTTTGTCATCATCAGGATCTTTGGGCAATAATAATATTTTTATTTCTTCTTCCATTTTTTCAATTTGTTCTTTCAAAAATGGAATTTCTTCCTTTGCAAGCTGAACAAGTTCAGGATCAATATTTGAATCAACTATTTCCAAATTTTCGCTTAAATGTTTTTTCAATTTGGAATACTCATAATATGCATTAACAATCGGCTCTAATTGATTACGAGATTTTGTCAACTTTACATATTTATCCTGATCACTTATCACATTTGGATCAGAAAGTTGCTCATTTATAATATCAAATTTATCTTTTATACCTTCTAATTTTTGTAATAAATCCATACAAAAAACACCTATTTAATCTTTTGAATATAACAAAATAATTATAAATAAACAAAATAGAGAATGTTTTCAAACGAATGATTGCTAATACATTTTTATTTAAATATCTACGCCTAAGACCATTTTAGCTAAAATTCCTATACCGAAAGATAATGCTGTCACTATTAAATTAATAACAACCATCTCCAAAAATCTTTCTTTAAAAGATAAACTTTTGGCAACAGATATATAGTAATTGAAAAGAAAAATGATTAGAATTGCTGTTAAGATTGTTATAGGTAATGCTATAAAAGGATTTGTAAGTAAAAGATACGGTAAAATTAAAAGGATTACAGTAACAATATAAGCAATACCAGTATAAGCCGCTGATTTGATATAATTTTTATTTTCATCATCTGCTTTTTCCGAAAGATAATTAGATGCAGCCATAGAAAAAGATGCTGCAATACCAGTAATTAAACCAGCTAAGGCGATAATTTGAGTATTTTGTAAAGCAAATGTCAACCCTGCTAATGCACCTGTTAATTCAATTAGAGCATCATTTAGTCCAAGGACAATAGAACCAGCATATTTAAGTTTCTCTTCATCCAGCATTTTAATTAAAGCATGTTCATGCTCTTCTTCTTCGTGCATAATTTTTTTGGCTTCAGGAATATTTTCTGCTATTTCTTCATAAAATTTTTCTGCTCGTTGTTCATTTTTTTCCATAAGTTTTATACTAAAAGTAAGCCCAAGGAATCTTGCGATAAATACATAAAATAAAACTACAATTCGATTTGCTTTTATATCCTTTTTAGTAAACATACTCCAATATCTTGAATGTGCTTCTTCATCTTTTGCAATTTTTTCTAAAATTTTTGAATTGTTTTCATCTTTGGTAATTTTTGCAAGATACCTATAAACATAATATTCTGTAATTTCATATTTTTGAACTAACTCAATTTTCTTTAATAAATCGCTGGATGATTCCATATTCATTCCTTAATTTTATTTATTGAACTTTTATTTGATAATATGAAGCAATCCCCAATTCATCAAATAACCACCGGATATTTGTAAAAGTTCTCCTTTTTCTGTTTTAACAGTGTGTGTCCCTAATCCTCGAGTTGTTTAGGTAAATCGATTCCTATTTCAAATTTTTTCAAATTATAATTTTTAATGCTTAAATTTTCGAACCGCGATTTTATGGTAAACTCGCATTATGTATTTTAATTAATGGAAGAATCTTTATCTTTTGTATAATCTCTAACTTTTACAATTAGATCACAGTCATAGTCAAGATTAAACAAACTTGTAATAAAAATATGCCCACCAGGCTTTATAATACGAACCATTTCTTTAATGCACAAATCTGGTTGATTTATCCACGCCAAAGTTTGCAAACAAAAAGCCAGGTAACCCGAGTTATCACTAATAGATTTCATATCATAACAACTTTCAACAAAATATTGAGCATCTATATCAGTATTATTTTTTCGCATTTTCACTAGCATCATCGTTTAAGTCAAATAAAATTAGAAACTTTAAATATATTGTTCAAATTACAAGTGCATGTTCCATATCCACAAGCGATATCTGCCATAGTATATTTTTTATTCACATCAAGTTTAAGTTCATCAAGAGGATAATTTTCTAGAAACTTTTGTTGTTCAGTTTTATTAATGCTTTTCAATAATATTCATCAGTATGTTTTTTATTTCCTTTAATATATAATACATAATCATTATTGTTCATAACAATACATTTAATTATATTTTCTAAAAACAGGTTTTATAATAACATCACTTTCAAAATATTTATCGACACCATCTTCTAAAGCTTTAGCATAAACTTCCATAGATTTTTCGAGTGCAAACTTTGTCAACTCAAATTCCTTTTGTCCGTGGGAATAGCAAAAAGCCAGCCAGGGCATAAGAACTTTATTTTTTACCATTTCTTGTATAAATAAAGTTCTAAATTCAAAAGATATTTCTCCATTTTTATTTTTAGTAACATAATAAGGAGAACACTCTACTCCAGCGGCATAGATAAATTCATTAATATTAAATTTTTTTGCAATTTGATTAAAAATATCAATGACTTGTTTTCCATAATTCCAGATATGATCAATAACATCATATTTTTTCATAAGATCAACAGTTTTAACAAACGCCGCAAGTGGAGCCATCTCACCGCCGTGAGTTGTTGAAAGCAGAAATACTCTTTCCTGTCCGGGGAATTCAATAGAGCCAAGTTGCATAATTTCTCTTTTCCCGCTTACCGCAGCTAACGAAAAAGTATTTGCCATAGCTTTACCGAAAGTTGAAAGATCAGGCTCAACATCATAATATTTTTGTGCACCTTTAAGATGCCATCTAAAGCCAGTTATCATTTCATCAAGGATAAAAACAGTTCCATTTTTATGACATAATTCTTTAACTTGATGCAAATAGCCATCTTTAGGATGTTCCAGAATTGCTGGTTCCATAATAACGCAAGCAATCTGCTCAGGATACTTTTTGAAAAGATTTTCCAAATCTTCTATATCATTATATTTAAATGTTAAAGTTAAATTAGAAATTTCTTCTGGAATTCCCTTTGTTACTACAGTTGAACCAATAAACCAATCGTCAAAACTAAAAAATGGATGATCGATACATCTGGCAATATATTTTCTACCTGTATAAGCTCTTGCTAATTTAGTTGCAGCAGAAGTAGCATTGGAACCGTTTTTAGCAAATTTAACCATATCTGCCGAATCAATTAATTCAACAAAAGTTTCAGCAGCTAGTAATTCATAATACGATGGCCTTGTTAAATTATTACCATCTTCTATTGCTTTAATTGCAGCTTCATTAACCTCTGGATGAGCATAACCTAAAATATTAGCTCTTAGAGCCATGCCATAATCAAGATATTCATTATCATCAATATCGTAAACATAGGCACCTTTTCCTCTTTTAAGAATAGATGGAAAATTTGAAGGGAATTGGTCAAAACCCCTTGAATAAGTATGTGCCCCGCCAGGAATCAAATTTAAAAGTTTTTTTGTGTAGTTATCCATTTATTTTTCCTTTGATTTTAATTTTTCAAGAATATCATACATATTGTATGTGTTATTTTCAAAACTTTCAATAATTTCTTTCAAAAAAATATAATCACTTTCTGTATCTAAAGTCCATCTTAATTTAGATAAATTATTTGAATTTTCAAAATTAGAAATTTTAAATTTTGTGTGATTTTTGTGAATATATTTTGTCACGTGTTCTGTATCTTCCTGCTCAGTTGCATTTTTATGAACATAATCCAATAATTGATAAGTCATAATTTCTACATCAAGCCCATCTGGGAAAGAGCGTGGGAAAACATTAGATGTATAATCTGCACTTGTTTCTTCGTGTAATCGTATCACATTATCAATAATTAAAGGATCAATTACAGGACAATCGGCAGTAATTCGAATAACATTTTTAGGCAAATACATACTAGCACATTGATAAAATCTTTCTAATACATTTGAAAGCGAACCCCTAAAAACATCAATTCCAATATTATTACAAATATCTACAATTACATCATCAGATTTATCAGTTGATGTAGCAACAACTATTTTGTCAATAAATTTTGAAAGACTAACTCTGGATAGTTGATATTCAAGCATTGTAGTATTTTTTACACTTTTTAATACTTTGCCCGGCAACCTTGTTGAACTCATCCTTGCTTGAACTATAGATAAATTCATCACATTCCCAAAATTATTGTAGATAATATTTTTTTTGTATTTCCAAATTGAATAGGCACGGTTTTATTTTTAATCATATCGATGAAAATTCTTAAAGTATTTTTAAAAGCTTTGTAATGATTGTTCAATTCATAATGATAAGTCCTATCTGCCAAAACTTCAAACTTCAAAAATGGGAATTTAAACTTTTTAACTACATAAAAAATAAAAGTTATATTTTTATCATTGTGCAAAAATCTAATTTCAAGGCAATCATTAGAGAATAATTTTTCAATACGATAAATTTCCAAATCATATTTAGAAAGAATTGGCTCGATTATGTGGATAGCATACTTATCCCAATTCTTAATTGTTGTCCCAATAATAGTATCTACTAAATTTATATCAGGAATATTAGTATTAAGTTCGTCAGCATATCTTAAAGCTGAACAAGAAAATAATTTTCCATTGTTAATATAACTTTTAAAAAATTCAAGTTCATCATTATTTAATGTTAATGGTTTATCAACAAACACAAATTTATCATTCAGCAAAAAAATTTTGGCAATTGGAAAGTGTGTTTCCCAATCATCTCTAGCAATAATAATTGCATCACAAACAAGCAATTCCTCAAGATTTTTTACTGTATTCGCAATATTACAAGCCTCAGCTATCTTTACTGCATTATCATAAACAGGACACCAAACATGCGTTACTTTAGCATCATCAAAACCAATTTTTTCTTTCACTGAATTTTCTAAAAGATAGTTGTATATATTGGGCCAATCTTTACGATTAAATTTATCTTTATCAAAACCATTAATAATACACGAAAAAGAGTAAGGATGCCCGTTACCTTCGCTTTCGCCAATCATACCAATTGAAATCATTCCAGATCCTCAAGCTGTATTAAATCGTCATATTTTAAATCTTTATTAAGTTTTCTACCAATAATAAACTTATAATACTCTGGCGGAATACCTCTACCTGGTCTCTTGTAATCGATATCATTTTCGGTAATTATTTCACCTTTTTTCATATCTCTTGTTACTACTATGCTTCTCCTAAATTCACTAATTCGGTTATAATCTTCCTCTTGCATGATTCTAAAAGAACCAAGTGCCTTATAAACTCTTTTGCTTTCGTTACAAATGGTTTTTAATTCATCAGGATCAGCAGAAACTTTATGATCCCAGCCAAACATATTTTTATCAAGTGTAAAATGCTTTTCGATTATACAAGCTCCTTTGGCAACAGCAGCAAGTGGAATAGAAGTACCTAAACTGTGGTCAGAAAATCCAATTGGATAATCGGGATATAAATTTTGTAATGTAGTTATATTATTTAAGTTTACCTGTTCATCTTTAGGAGGATAAATAGAAACACAATGCAATATTACAATATTTTTATTACCACAATTCTCAATTGTTCGAATAGCTTTATCCAGTTCATAAAGTTCGGAAAGTCCTGTAGATATAACGATAGGTTTTCCCTTTTTAGCAACATATTCAAGAAATGGATAATTATTAACATCCATAGATGCAATTTTTATAAACGGTACATCTAATTTTTCAACCAGAAAATCTACTTCCCGTTTGCTAAAAGGAGTAGAAATGCAATCAATACCAACTTCATCTGCAAATTTTTTCATTTCTGTAAGCTGATCTTCTGTAATCTGAAATTTCTCAACAATTTGTTCAAGTGTAAAGTCAATTCTATTTCTATAGTCATCGGCTATAAAATAATTTTCTTCATATTTTCTTTTAGAAAAAATTGTATCTTTAGTCCAGCTTTGAAATTTTACACAATCTGCCCCTGCTTCTTTTGCTTTGATTATAAGTTTCTTAGCCAATTCCATATCACCGTTATGATTAGAACCCAACTCAGCTATAATATAAGGTTCGCAAAAGTTATAAACTTCCTTTTTATCTGTCAATTTGATTTTTGATATATTCATCGTAAGTCACCTCCTCCAGCCACAATGGATTTTGAATTTTTTCGTATTTGTTTTTAAAGTAGTTATAAATTTCGATTTTGAAAGTATTTTCACTATTTTTATCAAACAATTCGTTTAACTTACAAAAATAATGATATAAATAATAATACTCAACAAAATTTTCCCGTTCAACAAGATATTTATAATGTAGATATTTAATTTTGATAATTTTTTCAAAATGTTTTTCATCAAACTTAGAGAATAGATTTTCACCCCAAATACGATATTTTGTATGTGTCTCATTTGTAAAAACTGCACTGTAACCTTTTTTTAATAAAAGTGTGAAAATATACCAATCTACAGCGTAAATATCATCCGGGAGAAAAAAATCATCATCTATAATATTTAAATTGATTGCAGTATTGGAAAGCCCTAAAAAATTAATTTCATTAATATCATTGTTAAGAATTATCTTTAAATTACAATTTCTTCTCGAAATATAGTAATCAGCACAATAATCTCCAAACAATGAAAGATCATTTACAATAATTTTATAATTATTTAACAACTCAACTAATTTTTCTATACGATTATTGGGCATTAAATCATCACCATCTAAAAAAATCAAGTATTTATAACCCAATTCTTTTATATACTTAATACCAATTTCTCTAATTTTTGCAATACTCCCATAAACTCTAGCTATAAATATATTCCCACAACTTTCATCGACTATAAAATTATTATCTGAATCTAGCATAATAAATAAATCATAATAGGGAAATCTTTGTTTTTTTATTGCTTCAAAATATTCACCTGAAAAGCGTAAAATTTTATCGTGAAAAATAGTAAGTAAAGCAACATCATGTTTTTTTTTAATATTATTTAATACAATCATAATGGCTAAATTATATTTAATGAATTATTTTATATTATTAGCTTTAATATATTCGTTGGACAATTAAAAAGGTATTACCACCAATTTGTAAAAAATTATTAAGCTGCGATATGTAAATATAACCATTTTTCTAAATTTTTCACGAAACTTTTATTTTATAATAAATGATATAATAATAAAAACGAAAACTCATTGGTTATAGAAAATAAATATTATGGTATTAGCGATATTGAACAGCTTTTTCTTAACAATAACTTTTATGATGAAATTGATCTTCCGTTAATCGAAAGAATGAAAGAATGTTATAATTTCCTGCTTTATCCCATTGAAAAGAAAAGATAATTCTGTATCAATAGGAGGAATTAATACTTACTTAAATGAAATCGAAGAAAAAATAAAATCCTATCAATTAGTTAAAGACTGTATTGTTAGAACCTATGAAACCACCACAGGCACACGATTGAAAAGTTTTATAATACCAACTGATTTAACAACCAATACACTTCAAAAAATAACAAATTTTATTAATAAATTTCCTGCACACAAAAAAATAACAAATATAAAATTTGGGGAGAAACTCCCCAAAAATGAAATCGGTAAAATTACAGATTGGAATTAATTTATAACTTCATCATCTTTTTGCTCTGGGACAATACCAAAATTTGGGAATGGATTTTGTGGATCGTGAATTTTAATTTCCCCATACATTTCTTCGTATTGCTGAATATTATTTTTTAATGCATACATCAAAAGTTTTGCATGCTGAGGTGACATAATAATCCTTGATGCAACCTTAGTTTTTGGCACTCCAGGTAATATTTTTATAAAATCAATTATAAAATCTGGTAAATTGAATGTTATAAGAGCCAGATTAGAATAAATTCCTTGTGCTTCTGGTTCGCTTATCTCAATATTAATTTGTTGAACATTATCTTTTTTTTGCATTTATAACCCCTTTAGAAATTTTTAAATCTAACTTTTAATATAATAGTTTTTTCGGAATTTGGCTTCATTTTAAAAGAAAATTTTATTTTATTGGATGATAATTTTTCATATTCATCAGTTGTCTTTAATATTTCATAATTACTATAAAGATTATTAACTATTTCCAGATATTTTTCTTCACTTGCTGTATTTTTTATTTTTATCGCCGTCTCAATATCACTGATTTTATCACTAATAGCATTGTTTGACATAATATTTTGCGATATTAAAACATCAAAGGCCTTACCAATCTTTATATTAATATCATCGCCTATTGGAATATCTTTAATAATATCTTCTCCTGTAAAGATTAATTCATCATTTAAATTTTCATAAGTCATAAATTTTCCAGTGGGTAAAGCATAACCAAGTTTATTTGATTTATCATTTTTTATTTTATATTGAATAAATGGTTTTTCATTTCTTAACTCGTTATATTGTGATGTTTCAAAATACAATATTTTTTGAATATTAATATCTTCTGCAGAAAAGTATTCATATTGTTTAGATGAATTTGAAGGTAAATTCACTTTTTTGTTATAAGTATAGATTTTATACTCATTCAAATTTTCTTGAACCATATCATCATCATCGGAAACACTTTTTTCGATACTTGACCTTGACATAGTTCTAGTCATACGACGTTGATTAAACACATTTTGAATCTCACCGGATACAAATTTTACATCCATATTATTATATTCAATATCTGTATTATTATTAATGGTATAAAATGATTTGATATTGGCTTTATTTTTGTTTATGATAAGAATGTAATCTGCATTCCAGCTGATACCATTAACACGATAAGTTAAATTAGCTGGATATTCACCTTTTTTTGCTTCAATTTCCCATTTAATGTAAGGTTTAAATTGTTTTTCGTTATATTTTACATTAGTTTTTATTTGATAATCATTAATATTAGGAATTATCATTAAATTGTTATTTTTATCTGATAAAACAGCTGCACTATTTTCGAACTTGACAATTTTACCGTTTATAAGATTTCCATCCTTATGAATTAAGTCAACTTCTTGATTTTCTAATATTTTGTTTAACTGAAATGGAGGTATAACAATAGATTGATTTAATATTTTTGCATCAAGTGAAAGATAAATAAAATCAAGGTTAAAATTAGATGGTATGTTATAATAAAAATATTCATTAACACCATCTTTAAGAGATATTGTAAAATTTTCATTAACCAAAGCATATTGATTATAAATGGTTAATTTAGTTGAATTTTGAGAAAAGGTAATCATACTAAAAAGTAATAAGGATAATATTTTTAACATTGTAACTCCTAAAATAATTTATTTATAAAAATAAGAAAATTTTAATACAATTCATAATGTAAATAAAATTTTATTTATTAGCATTTATGTTATTTTATATAATTATATAAATTTAACTTGATATTAAAAATTATTTTTAATAAATTGAGTTTTTAAAAATCCATGAGGTAATAGTATGAACTTATTTTAAATTATCGGTACAAGTCCACTCCCTAATTACATTATCCTTTCTCATTTCATTTCTAATTTCAAAACACTAAAAAAATTTATCTTATTTGTAGTGATACTTCTGATACACATTCGAGCACATTTAAATATGCTGAAAAGCTACAAAACTTTTTTAACTATAATATTGAAATCATTCAAGTTAAAAATATCCAGTATGCAAACGATATAGAAGTTAAATTAGAAAATTTAATGACATAAATTGATAAATCAGAACCAATTCACTTAAATTATACCGGCGGAATAAAAAGTTTAATTATTTATACATTTAAAACTTTACAAAATCTGTGCAAAAAAAATAATATTAATTTTGAAAGTTCTTATTATGATGCTAAAACTAACTGTATCTATATAAATGATAGTAAAAAAGAAAGTATTAGTTATCACAATGATAGTATAACACTGGAAAAAATTGCCAATCTGCACCTTTATAATATTCAACAATTTGAAAATGTTGAGGTTGACAAAAATTTTGCAGAAAAAGTTTTTTCTTTTGCAAAAAAAAATTATTAGAAAAAAATGAAATTGATTGCACTAATAATTATGAAAAGATAGAAAAATTAAGAGAATTTCTTGATTATACAAATTACTTTAAAGTAAAATTCGATGATGAAAAAATTATTGATTTGCTAATTGATTTTATAAATATCGGGCTAAACAATAATAATATTCAATCTACACTACCACAAAACAATAGCTGTGTTGAAACTGAAAAACTCTATAACTATATTTTTAATGAAAAAAAACTGGATGACAAGCATATTGAAATTTTTAAATTTTTACCTGATGATATAAAATTCATCAATGAAAATAATTTAGATAAATGTATCAGTAAAAATAAGAAAAAAAGGATATTTAAAAACTTAAAATATCTAACTGGATTTTGGTTTGAAGATTACTTATTTGAATACTTACAAAAGATAACAGATAAATTAAAGCAAGAAGGAATCAAAATTAATTTACATAGAAATATTAAATTTATTTCAGAAAGTAATCCTAATAATAATTTTGAGTTAGATTTTATAATACAGCACAACTTTAATATATTTGGTTTAAGTTGTACAATTTGTGATGAAAAACCAGTTATAAAATCCAAATTCTCTGAAGTTATACATAGGACTCAACAATTTTCTGGGGATGAAGCAAAAGTGATACTTAAATCATTTATTGCACAAGAAAAAATTACAGAAATAGAACAAGAAATTCAAAAAGATTTTGGTAGTAATATAAATTATTTCATAAATTTTAATCATAATATATTTGATGATAAAGAAAGTTTCAAATTAGAAATAAAAAAATTACTTAACATTTAATCGAGGTATCTATGTAGCAGTATTATTTGATACTGTGTCTATCTAGGATTATATTTTTAGTTCTAACTCATTAAAAGAAAATCTTGCATCGTATATCATCGAAAACATTTTTAATTATTTTCTTGATGAAAATAATAATTTAAAGAAATTGGATGGGATACTACCAGAGTATTTTATTAGCGGTGGTAATGCCTTATTTTTTTTGACACTAAGGATAATGCTCTCAAAGCAATCCAAAATTTTACTCTAGAAACATTATACAAATATCCAGGTGTTAAAATTGCAGGCGGAATAAATGAAAACTTTGATACAAGTAAGAAAAACTTTAAAGAATCAATGCAAAAAACTTTCTATTAGTTGCACTTATCTAAAAATATGTATATACCTAATACTGTTTTACAATCTTACGGCTTTTCGATGGTTTGCGATAGATCAGAATTTAGTGCAGAGGTTGAATACCACTCACCTGAAGATTTAGAATTCATTTCTTCAACTATCAAATCAAAATTAGATTATGCTGAAGAATTCAGGAAAATTAGTGATACTTTACCTGGATCTGGCGAATCCTTTACTTCTTATGTAGATGTAGATATTGTTTTTGACGAATATGGAATACCCTACTTACCCGCCAAAAGAATTAGAGGAATTTTAAGAGAAACAGCTGAAGAATTAGATAATATTATTAGTACTAATAATTTAAACCCAACATTTAAATGTATCTCAATGAAACTATTGGCAATAAAGGTAATTGGGAAAGCGGAAATTTAACCTTAAGTAATTTTTATATTCAAGGTTATCATGAAACTGTTAAACTGTTACAACAAAATCAATTTGCTATACCATTCCATTATACTATGGATTATTTTACTACTATTAGAAAACAAACTTCAATGGAAGAAGAATACCGAATAACAAAGGATAAACCTTTAAGGATTTTAAGATTACTTAAAAAAGCTCATGTTTTTATTGGAGAGTTAAACATCAACCCTAATTATATTAATGAATTTGCTTTAACCTGTACTTATAAAAATAAATTAGGCACAAACAAAAACAGAGGTTTTGGAACCATTAAAATTGAATTGTATGATGAAAATAATCAAAATATTGTTTCAAATGCAATTAAATATTATGAGGAGAATTTAAATGGATAAGTTATATTTAAAACTAAAACTTCTTGACCCAGTAATTGTTACACAGAAAAAATGTAGTAATTTACTCACATATACAAAAGATTACATCAACTCAACTGCACTTTATGGTGTTTTTGCAAATTTATTAGTTAAAAATAATCTACCTTTACAACATCTTGAAAATGTTTATTTTCCCAATGCATATATAACAGTTATTGGTAATAAAAATAAATATTTAATAACAATTCCTAAACCTTTTTCATTTCAAAAAATAAAAGGCTAAAAGGATAATAAAATTGCATATGATATATTAACTCAACAATTAAAGGATAAAATTACATCATACAACAGAAATGATATATTTATTGATCATAAAGACGAAGAAAGTTATATTTATGAATTTTCACCAGAGTCGAAAATCCATTTTCATCATTCTAACCAACCTATAAAAGAAAATAAACCCAATAAAAATAAATTAATTTTTAACTATGAAGCTTTATAGGCTAATCAGGAATTTATTAGACCTGTTACGATTTCGAACGATGAAACCAAAAATATTTTCTGTGAGCTTTTTGAAAAAATAATGTAATAAGAATAGGTCGTTCCAACAACACAGAATATGGACGAATTGAAGTTACATTCCTTAATGATAATGAAGTTGAAGAAATAAAAACTCAAACTGATAGCATTAATGATGCTGAATATATTATTTGCACATTTACCAGTGATGCAATTTTTTACAATGCTAATGGATTATCTTCTACTGATAAAAATACGATAGAAAGATATTTAAACTGTATAACAATAAAAAATATGTTTTGTCGCACTGATACAATTGTTAATTCTATAGCTATCTGGAAAATGAAAAAGCCATCTGAAATTATAATAAAAGCAGGTAGTTGCTTATTACTTAATAAATTACCTGCAAATTACAAAGAATTGGAAGATAAAGGTATAAGAGAAAGATTAAACGAAGGTTTTGGTAAAGTAAAATTTTTTTATACAAACCAATGAGGAATACAAAGAAAGTGTATTAAATAAAACTATAAAACCATCACAAAAATTTCCTAAACTTTATAAAAATATTTATTTTAACCATATAAAAGAAGAGTTATTTAATTTTATCAAAAAAGAAGCACTTGAAAATCTACAATATTTTAATCTAAAAGAAGAAAACATTGGAACTAGTTTGATATCAAGACTTTCAAATATTCTTTTATGTTCCGAAAATGTTGATAGTTTTATAAAAAATGTTGATGAAAAGTTAAAGGTCGCTCAAAAGATAAATTGGAAAATTTCTATAATAATCAGAATGAAAGATTTATGGAACATATCAGTGCATATAATACAAAATCAAAAAAATTTAGAGAAATACTTGCAAACAGATTTAATAACTATGAAAAATCAGAACTGAAAACATTATTTGATGAATTCATTAATACTGCATCAAAAGATGAAAAACTAAAAGATAAAATTAATTACACATATGTAAAACATTTACTTGCCTATTTAAGAAACTTAATAAAATTAAATATGAATAAATAAAGGTAAAAAAATGGTAACAAGGTATTTAATAAAAGGCATAGTCAAAAATATTTCACCTTTAAAGATAGGTTCAGGTGAAGCAGAATATACTCACTCTGATATTTTATTAGACGCTAATGATAGACCTTATATACCTGCAACTTCATTCTGCGGTGCTCTAAAAAGAGAAATTAAAAAATTTATATATGAATTGGATGGAAAGCAAATAAATTTAAAAGATAATATAATTTATAAATTTTAGGGCGGTAATGATTCAACTAAATCAATATTTTCTTGCGAAGATTTAACTTTAGTTGACAAAAAATTTGCTATAATTACACGAGATAATGTAAAAATAGATAATAAAACAGGGCAATCAGTAAATCGTGGTAAATTTCATTATCAAAGTTTAGAAAAAGATCACAACTTTAATTTTCATATGATATTTAATGATAATAATAATTACAAAGAAGATTTGAATCCTGAAGTTTTTGCAAAAATAATTTATTAAACTCTAAAAGATGGATTTCAACTAGGTGCTAAAGTATCAAATGGATTTGAGAAAATACAAGCAATAGAACTGAAGTTATACAAATTTAAGCTTACTTAAAGTAGTGATTTGTTGTCATTTATTAAATTTTTATATCAAAATGAACCTAACTCAAATATATTATCTATTGAAGTTAGCAAAATAACAAAAAAAAAACTGCACAAGCAAATGTATCTATTATAGGAAACTTTAAAGTAAAAAAATCATTAATTATTAGAGATTATAATGTTGTTTATGGAGATTGAACTAAAAATTTACCAGACTCATTCCATATAGAAGATAAAGCCGGGAATAAAATAATTACTGGATCTTCTTTAAAAGGTGCTTTAAGAGCTAGAATGGAGAAAATCATTAATACAATCATTAATGATGACCAAAAAGCCAAACAACTGAAAGAGTTTATTTTCGGTACAGAAGAATTAAAAAAATCTAAAGATAGAAAGAAACGAAACTTAGGCAACCCTCAAGATTTAAAGTTAATGAATCAATTATCAATAATTGTATTAAGAATATAGTTCATACACGTAATACAATAGATAGATTCACGGGTGGTACCATAGAAGGTGCTTTATTTAATTCTATACCTGTTTACAGAAGTAAAAATGAACAAAATCTACTCCTTAATTTTAGTTTAAATTTTTATAAAAATGATAATGAAGAGTTAAGAAAACAAGCTACAGGTATTTTATTGTTGACTTTCAAAGATCTATGGGATGGGAATTTATTACTCGGTGGCTAAAAATGTATAGGAAGAGGTGTATTAAATGGAATTGAGGCAACTGTTGTTATAAATAATGAAAGTTTTACTATCGATAAATTCGATTTAAGTAAAATAGATCAAAATATTTAGCAAGAATTTAACAACTACATTAGTTCATTATATAATTAAAATTTTGAGGTTTAACATGAGTGGAAATGGATTAAAACCAATAAAAATCAAAACTAAAACAAAATACTATGATAATATAACTAAATTACAAGATATCTTGAATATTATTGGTAATGATAGTTACGATTTTGTATTATATCATTTTAGTTATGTTTCTTTTGGCAAAATAGTTAATGGAAATATTTTACATTATGATAATTTATCTATACCGGATGATCTTTCAAACATTATTAAATTAAGAATTTTTAATGAAAATAGTGAATTATTGGTATTCAATTCTAATGACAAATTAAAAGCAAGATTAAGAATTGACAATAATAATGATGGTGGAGAAACAGATGTTATTGAAGCTGAACAAATTACCTATGGTACATGGAACGTTGATAGTAAAAATCCTGATTTTGATTTAATTTATGAGGAAAGTGGTAACCAGTTTTATATTCCAAAACTAGATTTTAATTTGAACACAAAAAAGAGATAAACAATAAAAACTAGAAATTATATTTCATTTTATCCCAATGGTGTTGCTACAATTTCCGATAACAGATTTGTAAAATTCAAAGAATTTAAAAAGTGAGGTAAATTATGTCTAAAAAACAAAATATAAGTTTGGATGACTTAGCTAAGTTATACGAGTTAGATCCAGATAAAATTGATCAAGAAAAAGAAACAGAATGACAAAATAAACAAAAAAAATGAATACAGTAAATATATGACACAAAATAACAACGAAAAATATAAAAGAGACAAAAGCTACAATAAATCTTATAACACTAATAGTCCAAAATCAAGAAATTTAGATGATAAAACCAGTCCATATAATTTCATTTCGCTCATTGATGTTGTGGTAAAATCAGACTTTAATATTGAAGAGCATCCACACGATAAATTTCATGAAAATCTTTATAGCGGCGAAATTGAAATAGAAATTGAAACTAAATCCGATATATTCATTGGCGGAAAAATGTTAAATGAATGACCTAAAGAATTTGATTTTTATAAGTGTGGAGATACTTATGCAATACCAGGTAGTTCTTTAAGAGGTATGACAAGAAATCTATTGGAAATAGTATCTTTTGCAAAATTTAATATGACAGATGATAAAAGAAAAATATATTTTAGAACATTTGCTTCAAAATATAAAAGACTTAGAGATTATTATAACGATAAAATAAAGTATCAAGACGATAATGGAAATTTTATTTATGGAGCTAATTCTTGTTTTTTAACTAAAGAAGGTAAGTATTATTACATTTATGAAGTTGAAGAAAAATTTGAAGAAATTACCTGTATTATACAAGTTCGTAAGGATAATGACTTTGCCGTAATTTTTACTTTCGGTAATACAGAAAACAATCAATCAGTAACTAAAGTAACTAAAAATGTTCAATACTTAGTTAATTTATCAACTCTTCAACCTTCAAAAAATTTATTTTTGATTCTGAAGTAAAGTTATTAAAAACACTAAGAATATATCATGAAATTTACAACAGTAAAGATGATAAAATAATATCCTTAGATAATAAAAGTACCCACACAACAAAAAAAAAGATTTTAATTTTTAGCAGTTATATATGATTCAAAAGAAGACAAATATTATTTGAATATCAAAAAGGAACAGATACCTAATAAAGAAAATAAGAATAAAGTTGTGTTACTTCATTTGAACCAAAAAGACGAGGTATTGGTATATAATACAATATTTAAAGTTGTTACTACAATCGAAAAAAATAACGAGAAACGAAAAAAGTATAATGGTATTATGAAATCCAACTTCAACATTTTATAATCTCCCCAGATGGAAATAATAAGTATCTTAAAGACAGTTATTTTATGTATGTATGGCGGACATATGGATAACAAAAAGAGACATTATTTAATTAAAAGTAGGTATAGCAATGAAAAGAAATATAAAATTGAGAAAGATATTGTTAGAAACTACCGACTAGATAACGCAAGAAAAGGTCTGAATCTATATAAAAATTGTTGAGAAATTAAAATAATACCTTGTTTTTATTACAATAATAATAGCGGTAAAATTTCATCTTTCGGCTATACTCCAATGATGAGATTTAGTTAACATTATAAAATATTTAATGCTGTATTACAAAATGATAAAGATAATAAAAATATTTTAGATATCCCAAGGGCAATTTTTGGTGATAAAGATAAATTTATGAGTAGAGTTTTCTTTGAAGATGCATTGGTAAAAGATAATTATAGAACAGAAAAAAAGATATTCTAGTGGGAACACCGAACCCAACTTCTATCTTTATGTATTTAGAGCAGAATTAAGATAGTATTGAGAACTATGTACATTTTGATATTAACTTACAAACAGACGATAAAGATTTTGCAAAAATCAGAGGCTATAAAGGTATTGGAAGGTAAGGAATAATGATTTGTTTAATTTGCCAAAAGATCACCCTAGTCAATGAAATCAGGAAATGAGAACAAAAATTAATTTAATAAAAGGAGGTGCCAAATTTAATGGAACTATTAAATTTGAAAACTTAAAAGATTATGAATTAGGCGGATTATTATTTGTATTAAAATTGAAAAGTAACTTATATAAAATATTGGAATGGGCAAACCTTTAGGTCTTGGAATAATAAAAATTAAACCCAAATTGTAAATATTAGATTTAAAGAAAAGATACATGAGTTTTTCAGATAATGGTTATATTGATAAAACAAAAAATATGGATAACTCTATCAAATCATTTGGAAATTATATTCTTAAAGCGTTAAACATTAAAGATAAAACTTCACTTTGGAAAGTGCCAAGATTAAAAGAATTAGGAATAATGCTAAAGATTTGCAATTACAATGAAAATTTGAATATATAGGTTTGGTTAAAAAAGATTTTCTAAAATTGGCAGATGTAATCGAATTCAGTAGAGGTTTAACAGAATAGAATGATAAATAATAAAAAAGGAGCATTCTAGATGCCCCTTTTTAACTTTAAAATAAAAGAGGCCGGTGACGACCTACTTTTCCGCACACCTACGCATGCA